>ERZ826146.556-NODE-556-length-43309-cov-14.152633_pt1 | contig 43309 bp, 39 predicted proteins | sample MGYA00519857_ERZ826146 | MGnify/ENA primary metagenome ERZ826146 (study PRJEB31778, sample SAMEA3449222) | human gut metagenome | biome: human gut; feature: human-associated habitat; material: faeces | place: United Kingdom | collected 2010/2012 ...
AGCGGGTCGCTGACGCTCACTTAGTCCCATTTTAGTACAGATATCTCAGGATAGTGCGTTTTTTGAAATTTCGGTGATAGTGCAGTTGCACGGATTTACTCACGAAATTATTAACGCCTTGTCGATATCGAAACTGCTTTCAGCGTTGTTGGCAATATATATTCTATTATACTGCCAAGTTGTTATTTATCCGCACTGCTATTTTTTATATTTGCTATCACATTCTCTTTTCGTAGTGGTAGTGAGTTGCCCCGACCGTTGCATCGATACACTCACGAAATTATTAACACCTTGTCGGTATCGCAACTGTTTCCGGCGTTGTTGGCTGTATGTCTGTTATTTAGAATTTTTTACAATATATTGCATTTAAGCTTGATAGAATTTGATAAGCTGAGGAATTATGGCACAGTTCCGTTTATTTTTGTCTTGAAATTGGGACGTGATTATGTTACAATCAGAAAAACAGGCAAAAGCAACGGCTTTTTAAGGAGAACAATATGGAAAAATATAAAGACAAAAATCTTTCGGCTTATGAAAGAGCAGCAGCACTTACTGATACGCTTACAACGGAAGAGCAGGCGCAGCAGCTGAAATATGACGCGCCGCTGATCGAAAAAGCGGGTCTGCCGTCTTATAACTGGTGGAATGAGGGTCTGCACGGAGTGGCGAGAGCAGGCACGGCTACGGTTTTTCCGCAGGCTATCGTACTTGCGGCGGCTTTCGACAAGGATATGATGTATCGTGTCGGTGAGGTGATTTCCACAGAAGCGAGGGCAATGTACAACAGTGCGAAAAAGCACGGTGATACCGACATATACAAAGGTCTAACCTTGTGGGCACCGAACATAAATATATTCCGTGACCCGCGTTGGGGCAGAGGGCATGAAACCTACGGCGAGGATCCGTACCTGACTTCAAGGCTCGGTGTGAGCTTCGTAAAGGGTATACAGGGAGAAGAAAAATACCTGCGCGCCGCCGCGTGTGCAAAGCATTTTGCGGTTCACAGCGGTCCGGAGTCACTGCGCCACGAGTTTGATGCCAAGGCAAGTGAAAAGGACATGGAAGAAACCTATCTGCCGGCATTTAAAGCGCTTGTCAAAGAGGCAAAGGTCGAGGGCGTAATGGGTGCTTATAACAGGGTAAACGGCGAGCCTGCGTGCGCGTCTGAAAAGCTGATGGGAAAACTGCGTGAATGGGGCTTTGACGGCTATTTCGTGTCGGATTGCTGGGCGATAAGGGACTTTCATACAACACATAAAATTACCGATACTGCACCGCAGTCGGCGGCTATGGCGCTTAAAGCCGGCTGTGATGTCAATTGCGGAAATACTTATCTCCATATACTTGCGGCGCTTGAAGAAGGGCTTATAACAAAGGAGGATATAAGGACTGCCTGCATTCATGCTCTGCGCACAAGAATAAGGCTCGGACAGCTTGACGATAACGAATTTGACGACCTGCCGTTTGATATTATCGCCTGCGACAGCAACAAGGCGCTGTCACTTGAAGCGGCTGAAAAGTCAATGGTGCTGTTGCATAATGACGGTATACTGCCGCTTGACCGTGACAAGATAAGCTCAATAGCGGTGATCGGTCCTAATGCAGACAGCCGTGCGGCGTTGCTCGGAAACTATAACGGTACGCCAGACAGAAGCGTTACGTTCCTTGAGGGAATACAGGACGCGTTTGACGGCAGGGTATATTATGCGGAGGGCTGTCAGCTTTTCCGCGACAGAACGCAGGGACTTGCACTCCCCGGCGACAGATATGCCGAGGCGGTCGCGGCTTGTGAAGCGGCAGATGTTACTGTTGTATGTGTAGGACTTGACGCTACTCTTGAGGGTGAGGAGGGCGACACAGGAAATGAGTTTGCATCCGGGGATAAGCCCGATTTAAGACTGCCGGAGGTACAGCGTGTGCTGCTGCAAAAGCTTAAAAACACCGGGAAGCCTATTATAATAGTTCTTGCGGCGGGAAGCAGTGTAAATACTGAATTTGAGGGTAATGCGCTTATCAATGCATGGTATCCCGGTCAGTACGGCGGCAAGGCGCTTGCCGAAATACTTTTCGGGGAGGTTTCACCGTCCGGCAAGCTTCCGGTCACGTTCTATAAATCAGCGGATATGTTACCCGATTTCACCGACTATTCAATGAAGAACAGGACATATCGCTTCTGTGACGATGAAAGCAACGTGCTTTATCCGTTCGGCTATGGCCTTACCTATTCGCACTTTGAATGCGGGGATATTTCGTACAAGGACAATATGCTGACCGTTAATGTTACCAATACGGGAAGCAGAAGTGCGGAGGACGTTTTGCAGGTCTATATAAAGAGCGAAAACGGGGTAAAAAATCACAGTCTTTGTGCATTTGAACGTGTTTCGCTGTTTGACGGGGAAAGCAGGACGATAAATGTCAATATTCCGGAAAGTGCGTTTGAAACGGTTGACGATAACGGCGCAAGAGCGGTGAGAAGCGGCAGATATACGCTGTACGCAGGCTTCACACAGCCGACACAGCTAAGCGAAAAGCTGTATGGCGGCAAGTGCGTATCTGTCGAGGTGAGTATATAAAATAATGACGGCGGAAAAGCTTTTGCTTTTCCGCCGTATTTCAATATCTGAATCCTCCGATGAACGAAAGCGTTTCTGCGGCTGTCTGCGAGCCTTTGCTCATAGCCGTTTCTATGTTTTTGTCAGCAAGATAGCTTGCTATAAAGCCTGCCTGATAGCTGTCGCCGCAACCGGTGGTATCTGTTACTTCGGATACCTCAGCGGCGGCACAATGATAAGCCGTGTCTTTTGAAAAGGCGGTGCTTCCGTTTTCTCCGAGCGTTACAATGAATATAGTGTCGGGATATTTTGCGGAAAGCCGTTTCGCTTTTTCAAGCGTAGGTTCATCTCCGCTTATAAACAAAAGCGATATGCAGTCAAGGTATTTTTCTATCGTGTCAAAATCCCTGCAAATATCAAAGTCAACAGAAAGAGGGAAACGCTTTTCACGGCAACAGGTTATAACATCGCTGAAATTCGGTCCGGAAAAGGTGGTATGTACCATATCCGAAGAATGCAATAATTGCTTGTCAGACTCGGAAAGGGTAAACTCCGAGAAAACTCCTCCGTTCCACGAATCGTCTTTATAATAACGGTCGCCGTCGGAAGTGAGATAGGTGCGGTTTGAGGCGGTGTTTCCGTTTTCGGTTCTGATATGGGTTTTGTCGATATTAAAGTTTTTTATGCTGTCAAGCACGGTTTTACCGTAAATGTCATTTCCGACAGCGCCGATTATATAGACCTGTGCATCTGTAAGCCGTGATATTGTTGCGGCGAAATTGAGCGATTCGCCTCCGGGCATTATCGTATTATCGAATATGTCAACGCACATACAGGTCAGAGTTGTTATTATCATAGTGATCTCTCCTTTCGGTTATGAGTATATAATACCGTTAAATCGGTTTGCAGTCAAGTATTTATGAGAAATTTTCATATTTTACTTGACAAAGCGGCGGTCTTTGTGTATAATATATCAGGTGGGTGTAAACCAAAACAGCATTACACCGTTTAAAACGGCACAACAAAAAGGTTTGTGAGATTTAAGGCTTGTAAGCCGGCGGTAAATCGCTTAAGTTCGTATGACTGTTACCGGGAATACGGACAGACAAAGGAGCGGCAAAATGTCAAAGAATATCGAAAATGCGATACTGCTCGATACCTATGGCAGTATGCTTACCGAGAAGCAATATGATACTCTCAGCCTTTATTATGACGAGGATCTGTCGCTTTCGGAGATTGCCGAGAATATGGGTATCACAAGACAGGGTGTTCACAAGTGCATCCGAACCTCTGAGGAGTATCTTACACAGCTTGAAGAAACCCTCGGCTTTGCGGAAAAATACCGCAGGGTCTGCGATTTATGCGATGAACTGACAGCACTTACCGATAAGAGTGTCGGCAGTACCGCAGAAAAAGATAAAATGAAAGCTCTTATTGAGAATATAAAGAATACATTATAATTTGTGATAAGGAGGTTGGCTGATGGCATTTGAAGGACTTTCGGACAAGCTCGGAAAAGTATTCGGCAAGCTGAAAAATCACGGTAAGCTGAATGAAAAAGATGTAAAGGAAGCTATGCGAGAGGTCAAGATGGCACTGCTTGAAGCGGATGTCAGCTTCCCGGTCGTAAAGGACTTCGTAGGAAAAGTAAGCGAGCGTGCAGTCGGCAGTGAGGTCATGAACAGCCTTACTCCCGCACAGCAGGTTATAGATATAGTACATGATGAGCTGATAAAGCTTATGGGTACGGATACGGCAAGGATCGATTTCCCGTCAAAGCCTCCGTGCGTTATAATGATGTGCGGTCTGCAAGGTGCAGGTAAAACTACTCATACCGCAAAGCTCGCAAAGTATCTAAAAAAGCAGAACAGAAGACCGCTTTTAGTAGCCTGTGATATTTACCGTCCTGCCGCTATCGATCAGTTGAAGGTAGTAGGCGCTTCGGTTGATGCACATGTGTTTGAGATGGGACAGACAAATCCCGTGAAGATAGCAAAAGAGTCAATAAAGTATGCGAAGGACAACGGTTTTGACGTTGTAATTCTTGATACGGCAGGTCGTCTGCATATAGATGAGGACCTGATGAACGAGCTGAAAGACATAAAGGCTGAGGTTCAGCCGAATGAGATATTGCTTGTTGTTGACTCTATGACCGGTCAGGACGCTGTAAATGTTGCAAAATCGTTCAACGATATGCTTGACATTACGGGCGTTATCCTTACAAAGCTGGACGGCGATACACGAGGCGGTGCGGCTCTGTCAGTCCTTTCCGTTACGGGCAAGCCGATTAAGTTTGCAGGTGTCGGGGAGAAGACAGACGACCTTGAGCAGTTCCACCCCAACCGTATGGCTGACAGAATACTCGGCATGGGCGATGTGCTTTCACTCATCGAAAAGGCTAAGATAAATGTTGATGAGAAGGAGCAGGAAAAGCTCGCAAAGCGTCTGCAGGAAAACAAGTTCGATATGAACGACCTGTACGCGCAGTTTGAACAGATTGAGAAGATGGGAAGCATCTCATCTCTTATAAAGATGATCCCCGGTGTAGCGGGCAAGGTCAAGGAAGAGGATATAGACGAGCGCAGAATGTACCGCACTAAGGCTATAATTTCTTCAATGACAAAAAAAGAGCGCGAAAAGCCCTCAATTATCGATGCCAAGCGCAAGCGCAGAATTGCGGCAGGCAGCGGTACAAAGGTCGAAGATGTAAATCAGCTTCTCAAACAGTTTGAAGGTATGCAGAAGATGATGAAGCAGATGGGACTTAAGGGCGGTAAAAAGCGTAAATTCCCGAAATTCCCCATGGGTGGCATGGGAGGAATGAACGGCATGGGCGGCTTCCCGATGTAAGTTTGCTATGTAAATACAGGTAATTCATGGTGTTTGACAATACACTTTGATTATAAAAACTAAAACTTTAAATTTTTTATGAGGTGAACAAAATGGTAAAGATCAGATTAAGACGTATGGGCGCTAAGAAGGCTCCTTTCTACAGAGTTGTGGTTGCAGATTCACGCTACCCCAGAGATGGCCGTTTCATTGAAGAGATCGGTTACTACGATCCTACAAAGGAACCCTCTGTTGTAACGATCGATAAGGAAAAGGCTGATAAGTGGCTCGCTAACGGCGCTCAGCCCACAGACACAGTTAAGAAGCTTCTCAAGATCGCAGCTGAAAAGTAATCGCTGTTTCTGAAAGGAAAATAAAATGGAAAAATTGCTTATCGCTATGGTGGAAGACCTTGTAGATGACAAGTCCGCCATCCGGGTAACAGTTGATGAGCCCAAAGAGGACGGAACTGTTGTTTATCATCTGCACGTTGCTCCCGATGATATGGGACGTGTAATAGGCAAGCAGGGCAGAATAGCCAAGGCTATCCGCACCATTATGCGCGCAGGCGCAGTAAGATACAATCAGAAGGTTATGGTTGAGATCGACTGAGCCGCACATTAAAAGATACAGAACCCCGATCGTTTAAAGATCGGGGTTTCGTTTATTAACTGAATGTTAACTTTACTGATTTTTGTTCCGACAGCTCATTCCCGTTTAACAGTTTTCACAAAAAATCGGGTGTGCCTGCAAAACAGATGCTAATTTAATTGACTTTAATTAACAGATATTATATAATAAACTCGGAGAAGTGGATATTTTGGCGGAATATGCCGTATCCTCAAAAAGAATTTTTTGCAGAACTGCGTCATAGTATAAATCGGAGAAAATTATGGAACATTTCGGAATTGAATATTGGATGTTTACGTTCTGTATGTATTGTATGATAGGGTGGGTACAGGAGTCGACTATAGAGTCGCTGTATCACAGGCGCCCTATAAACCGAGGATTTCTCAAAGGTCCGTATATCCCTATATACGGAGTGGGCGGACTGCTTCTTTTGTTTATCTGTCATCCGTTCAGAAATAATGGGTTCGAGGTTTTCTTTGTGGCTCTGATTGCCTGCACGGCGCTTGAGTACTTTACGGGCTGGCTTATGGAAACCATGTTCGGTAAGCAGTTCTGGGATTACAGTATGTTCAGGATAACCTATAAAAACAGAATATCGCTTATATCTTCGCTTTTCTGGGGCGTTATGGGATTGTTCGTGACTTATGTTGTTTCGGATGTTACTATGTTTGTGCTGAATAACCTGCCGCATCAGTTTATTTGTGCGGCGAGCGCTACGGTATCACTTATAATGGCTGTTGACTTTTTGAATACAACAAGAAAGCAGATAGATGTTGACAAATTAAGAAGCACTTTCAGCATATCTAATTTAAGTGCTCATATTATCCGTTTTGACACTATTGCGTCGCGTATGCCAAGACTCAGAGCGAGAAATGACGAAAAGGACATTGATAATAAAGAAGAGCCTGAATACAGCGGCGATGAGGAAAAAAATGACTGATAATACATTTACACCTACAGATGACGATCGTAGGTTTATAAATATCGCAAGAAAGATCCTTGCCAACGAAAAGGTGCAACAGATGAAGCAGTACACTCAGCATGGTGATGTTTCCACCTATGAGCACTGCCTGATGGTCTGCCTGTATGCTTATATGTATGCAAAGAGGCTTAAGTTGAAGATAAATATCGAGGCGCTTGTAAAGGGCGCGCTTCTGCACGATTTCTTCCTCTATGACTGGCATGACGGAGCGTTTACGAGGGATGGGCTGCACGGATTTTCACATCCGGTTACCGCCGAGCGCAACGCAAGGAACACATTTCCGCTGACGGTAAAAGAGCGCGGGATAATAATAAATCATATGTGGCCGCTGACATTGACCAGACTTCCGAGAAGCAAGGAAGCGTGGCTTGTATGCTGGGCGGATAAGTATTGTTCTCTTAAGGAAACGTTGCTTAAAAAGCCGTATTGAAATGAATGTTAAAGCCTGCACGAACAAAAATCGTTCCGTGCAGGCTTGTGTTTTATACAATTTATTTCACAGTAAAATATTTCTGCGTGTGGCTCCGTTTGGATTTCGGTTCTGCTAAGGCGAGTATACCGTCATCGACCAGAGGGTCTACATAACGTTTTATACAATATGACACAGATGCCATTCTGAGATATTCGGCAATTTCCTTTTTTGATCTTGGGGTAACGCAGAAATCAAAACGCCAAGGATACATCCACCAATAGCATTGTTAAGCGAGGCTCCAAGGAACAATCCTGCAACTCCACACAAAATAGATACAACTGTTCTAAACTTGTTCATATTCGCCCTACATTAAATATCCTGATTCTTCTGCTTGTTACGCTTCTTGTTACACAACGAACCTAAGAGCATACCGATTGCAGAAATTATTGCACCGGCTACAATCATTCCCCAATCCGGTGCATTCAGCTTGTCAAAAGCAATGTTGTTTGCCATTTTAAATGTTCCGTATTCAGCCAGCATATACATCACTCCGAAGAAAAGGGTGAATGCCCATTTTCCTTTTTTCCAAAAGTCATTTTTGCCGATAACAATGGACACAACGAATGTAGTTACAGGAAGAATAATCCAAAGGAACATCAAACTATAACCCATAGCATCACTTCCGCTTGTAAAGAACCAGAACACAATCATGGCAATCGCCCATACAAGCATATAAGATAGGATGGTAATAATTTTGTTTCTGTTAGCGTTGCTTTTTACAACATTTGTACTTTCTTCGAGATAATCATAATAGGTCTTCATTTTTTGCTCTCCCTTCAATAAATAGTCAAGAGAGACTTCGTAGCAATCGCTCATTTTAATGACACTTATGATATCCGGATAGGATTTTTCATTTTCCCAATTTGAGATGGTCTGACGACTCACTCCCAATATTTCGGCAACCTGTTCCTGTGTCAGCTTCTTTTCAAGTCTGGCTGCCTTGATTTTACTTCCAATATCATGCTCCATGCCATGACACCTCCCTTGCACTTTTATTATAGGATAACCACCGCTTGTAGTCTACCAAACGGCTTTGACATCGCAGAAAATACGTGTCAAAATGCTTTTACATTTGCTTTTTTATTACTTCTTCGCCTTTTCCTCTAATTCAAGCAGATACCTGTCATAGTCCGCCATGAACAATCTGTCTTGAATAACACGATACTTCTCAAATTCTGTTTCAGCTTTGGACTTGGCAATCTCCGCTGTGATTTTTCCGGCATCCTGCAAAACTTCTCTGTCATCCGCCATCAGGAATAAATCCGGGCGTTTGCTCCAATCTTCCATCGTCACTGGGATATGTCGTTCTGCACGGTCTTCTAAATTGTAACATAAAAAATTAAAAAGTCAACGTTAATTATCAAAATAATATAAAATTATATATTAAAAATTAGTACCAAAAGTTAAAATCAAAGCCTGCACATTTCAATCTGTGCAGGCTTTTTTTCACATTTCGTCTATAACTTCCGCAATCTCCGGCTCGGTGATCTGCTTAGCGTAATCATTATCGCCAAAGCACATAACATCGCCGATTTCCTTTTGGAATACCATTCTGAGCTTGCCGTCACGAACCTTCTTATCCGTATACAGCTTTCTGACCAGTGCGGTTTTGTCGATGTAATCGGGAATCGCAATGGGGAGCTTTGCACGTTCACACAGCTTTATTACACGGCTGACATTTTCGTGAGAAATATAACCGTATTTCTCACCGAGCTTCGCCTGTGCGATAAGTCCTATTGATACCGCCTCGCCGTGCAGCAGCTTGTAGTCGCTGACCGTTTCTATCGCTCTGCCGACAGTGTGACCGAGGTTAAGCACCTCACGCAGTCCCGATTCACGCTCGTCCTTCATTACAACTTTATACTTCACGGCGCAGTTATGCTCCGCTATGTATTCGCAGGCGTCCTTGTCGTTAACAAGTATCTTTTCAATGTTCTTTTCAAGATAATCGAACATTTCGCCGTCTGCAAGGCAGGCGTGTTTTATTGTTTCGGCAAGTCCGCTTGAAAGCTGTCTTTCCGGCAGTGTTTTCCACGTTTCAATATCAAGATATACCTTTTCGGGCTGGTTGAAAAGGCCGATAAGGTTGGTCGCAAGGGGAGTGTCAACCGCAGTCTTTCCGCCTACCGATGCGTCTGCGGCGGCGAGAAGAGTAGTGGCATAATTGATAAAAGGTACGCCTCTGCCAAATGTGCCTGCAACAAAGCCTGCAAGGTCGCTTACAACACCGCCTCCGACCGCAATTACACAGCAGTCACGGCGATAGCCTTTTTCAAGCATCGAGTCCTCTACGAACTCTTTCATCGCTCTGGTTTTTGACTTTTCTCCTTCGGGTATCACAAACATATCGGCACTGTAGCCCGCCGAAATGAGTTTTTCGTATATCCCTTTCGCATAAAGCGGCTCGACAATGCTGTCGGTCACAACGGCAAACTTCATTATTCTGCCGCAAAGTCCGTTATTTATATCGCTTATCAGCGTGTCGGAAAGACCTCTGCCGATTTCTATATCGTATGAGTCGTCTACTATCTTTTTAAGCTCACAGAAAAATTTCATTGTTTGTTATTCCTCTTAGATATCCTTGTGGTCGCCTGATATTCTGTCACTTCTGAGCTGTCCGCAGGCGGCGGATAGCTCTGTGCCGAATTCTTTTCTTCGGGTAACGTTTATCCTGTTCTTTTTAAGCTCGTCATAAAATGCCGTAATGTTTTCCTTACTGCTCCTTTTAAACTCGCTGTCGGGGGAGGGATTGTACGGTATCAGATTTACAAACAGCCGTGAAATTCCGATAAGCTCCGCTAACTGTCGTGCGTTCTCCCTGCTGTCGTTGATCTTATCAAGCATTATATATTCAAGCAGAACCTTTCGGTTTGTACGTTCGACATAGTATTTAGCCGATTCTATGACTTGTGAGATACTATACCTGCGGTTTATCGGCATAAGCCTGTTTCTTATCTCATCATCAGGAGCGTGCAGGCTTACCGCAAGATTGCACGGCTCTTTACGCTCGGCAAACATTTTCATCTTGTCGCACAGTCCGCAGGTTGAAACGGTGATATGCTTTGTTCCTATTTCCATTCCAACCGGAACAGTTACTATATCAATAAAGTCACACAGTGCATTAAAATTGTCAAACGGCTCACCTATACCCATTACTGTTATATTACTGATCGTTATATTCTGATGTTTTTCGACAATAAGTATCTGATTTATCATCTCTCCTGCGGTAAGATCACGCTGCTTTCTGAGCTTTCCGCTGCAACAGAACCTACAGCCCATATTGCAGCCGCTCTGCGTTGAGATACAGATACTGTTGCCGTATTTCTGACGCATAAGCACAGTTTCAATTTTACAGCCGTCCGACAGTTCAAAAAGATACTTAATGGTATCTACTGACTGTAATATTTCGTCGATTTTCAACGTTCCGAAGAAAAAACAGTCGGATAAAAGCGCTTTTATATCGGCTGATGTCAGCGTCATTTCATCAAAGCTTGTCGCTCTGCGCTTATATATGTCGCGGAATATGTTGCCGCACTGTGTTGCCCTGAAGCCGTTTTCGGTGAGCAGGCGCTCCGCTTGTTCATATGTCAGCGAATATATGTCCGTCACTGCTCTTTGCCTGCTTCATCGGGAGCGTTGCCTTCAAGGGCTTCCTGTTCAATATCTTCGATTATTTCACGGATCTCTTCCACACCCTCGCCGTTCATAGCTGAAAATTCGATCATATGGATATCCTCCGCACACGGCATCTCGGAGAGCAGAGCCTTCCTGCGCTTTGCACGCTCGTTTTTAGTCAGCTTGTCTGCCTTTGTAAGAACGACAACAAACGGTATCTCATTGTCGATAAGGAAGTTTATCATCATTATATCGTCAGCTGTCGGCGGGTGTCTGAAGTCTACCAGCTGGAATACAAGCGCAAGGTTTCTGTCATCTGCAAGATAACCCTCCACCAGTCCAGCCCAGCGTTGTTTTTCCGACTTTGATACCTTTGCATAGCCGTAACCGGGCAGATCCGCAAAGTATACGTTGTCTACCGAGTAAAAATTGATGGTCACAGTCTTGCCGGGCATAGAGCTGACGCGGGCGAGTGACTTCCTGTTAAGTATCTTGTTTATCAGCGAGGATTTTCCTACATTGCTTCTTCCTGAAAAAGCAATCTCAGCTTTTTCGGATTTCGGTATCTGTTTAAACAGACCGTAGGAGGTATAAAACTCAGCCTTATTAAAATTCATATCATATTTCCTTTATGATGCTCTTGCTTGTCTTTCTTGATGTGCGCGGCTTTGCCGATGCCAGCTCGTCGGCGCTTTTCTTGGCGGCGGTAACGTTCGGCTTTACGAGTGCCGCATTCAGCACTGTGTCAATGTTGTCGGCAAGTACAAAGTTTATGTTGTTCAGTATGACATCATCAAGTTCTTTCATATCAGCTTTGTTTTCATCGGGGATAACTACGGTCTTTACTCCGGCTGAATATGCCGCCATCGTTTTTTCACGCAGTCCGCCGATAGGCAGAACCTTACCGCGCAGTGTTATCTCACCGGTCATTGCAACATCTCTGCGAACGGCAATACCGGAAAGCGCGGAAACAAGAGCCGTTGTCATAGTTACGCCTGCGGAAGGACCGTCCTTGGGCACTGCGCCCTCGGGCGCGTGGATATGGATATCCTTGTTCTTGTAGAACTCCGGGTCTATCTCATACTTGCGTGAAAGCGAACGTGTCAGACTGACTGCGATCTTTGCAGATTCTTTCATTACATCGCCGAGTGAGCCGGTAAGCTCAATCTTGCCTGTTCCTTCCATCACCAGTACTTCAAGCGGTAAAAGCGTACCTCCGACCGAAGTCCATGCAAGTCCGTTTACAGCACCGACCTCGTCTTGCTTTGAAATGGCTTCACCTGTATATTTCCTTGCTCCGAGGTAGCTTTCGATATCCTTTGCCTTGATATTTATCTTTTCTGCTTCACCGGATGCGAGCTTTTTGAGCGTCATACGGCAGATTTTAGCAATGTTTCTTTCAAGCTTTCTTACGCCGGCTTCCTTCGTGTAGAAGTCTATTATAGTATATAATGCGTCATTTGCAAAGCGCACCTGCGACTTGATGCCGTGCTTTTTGAGCTGCTTCGGAACAAGGTGCTCTTTTGCGATATGGAACTTTTCTTCTCTCGTGTAGCTACCGAGCTCGATTATATCCATACGGTCGAGCAGGGGAGCGGGGATAGTATCGAGGGTGTTTGCTGTTGTGATAAACAGTACCTCGCTTAAATCTATCGGTATTTCAAGATAATGATCCCTGAAAGCTACATTCTGCTCACTGTCGAGAACTTCAAGCATTGCGCTTGCAGGATCTCCCTTATAATCAGTACCCATCTTATCTATCTCATCGAACAGTATAACGGGGTTCATAGACTTTGCCTGCTTTAGCGCATTGACGATCCTACCGGGCATTGCTCCGATATAGGTCTTTCTGTGACCTCTGATATCCGCCTCATCGCGTACACCGCCGAGCGAAACTCTGGCATACTTTCTGCCAAGCGCTGTTGCAATTGACTTTGCGACTGATGTCTTACCGACTCCGGGAGGACCTACAAGGCAGATGATCTGACCTTTTTTGTCAGCGTCCTTCCACTGATTGAGCGCTACTATTTCAAGTATACGTTCTTTGACTTTCTTCATTCCGTAGTGGTCGCGGTCGAGCTGCTTTTCAGCCTTTGCAATATCCGTCTTTCCGTGCGTATAAACGTTCCACGGCATATCAAGGACTGTATCGAGATACGTTCTTACAACAGCCGCCTCCTGTGATCCGGCGGAGAGGTGCATAAGCTTTTCGCATTCTTTCATCAGCTTTTCTTCGGTATCCTCGTCAAATCCGCATTCTTCGATCCTGTCCATATATTCAAAAGCTTCCGACTGGGGATCGTCGCTTTCACCAAGCTGACGGGAGATGGCTCTCATCTGCTCGCGCAGGTAAAATTCACGTTGATTTCTGTCGAGCGCTTCTTTAACCTCTTCGTTTATATCCTGCTCAAGGCGCACGATATCGACTTCTCTTGCAAGAAATTTAACAAGAAGCTCCGCTTTCTTGCGCAGTGACAGGCAGGACAAAAGCGCCTGTTTGTCTTCAACTTTTAAGTATACGTTGAAAACGATAAGGTCGATAAGTCTTGAAAGATCTTTTTCGCTGAGTATGCCGCGATAAAGCTCGATAGGCATTCTGGGTGACATTTCGCTGTACTGCCTGAATTCGTTGTTGATAGCGCGCACAAACGCTGTCTTTTCAGCGGCACTGAGTGTATCGCTGAGTTTAGGCATAGGGGCGATATCCGAAATAAGATAAGGGTCTTCCTGTGTTAAGGCTTTAAGCTTTGCCGTATAAAGCCCTTGTACAAGTACGCGTCTTGCACCGTCAGGAGTATTAAGCGTCTGTCTTATCTCGGCAACGACACCTGTCTTATAGAGATTGTCTGCTGTAACGTCATCAACCTCTTCGTCTATCTGTGTTACAAGGAAGATACGTCTTTCGTTGTTTTCTATAGCTTCTTCAACGGCATTTATAGAGCGTTCTCTTGCTACGTCAAAGTGAAGTATCATACCCGGAAATATTACAAGTCCACGCAGTGCGAGTGCCGGCATTGTTATGTATTCGTTTTTCATAGTCATCTGTCCTTTCCTGTCGCTCTGTATAAGTCAAAACATTTCTGTTGGTCTACCCATATTATGCTGTTTTGTATTGCAAATGTCAATACATTATTATACTATATTCGTCGCGAATTTGCAAGTAGTAGCCGCTGTAAATAAAAACCGCCGTACATCTCTGTACGGCGGTCATACTTTATATCCTTATGTCGAAAACAAATTCGGATTACTTGCTGAACTTAGCGTCTGCAATTTCGTCCATAGACTTGCCTGCATCGTCATTCCATGCATACAGCTTACGGATCTCCTTGCCTACCTGTTCAAGCTGCTGTTCGCTTTCGATACGTCTTACTGCGTTGAAGTGTGAACGACCCATCTTGTTCTCCATAATCCAGTTGCGTGCGAATGTACCGTCCTGGATCTCGCCGAGAACCTTCTTCATTTCCTTCTTTGTTTCGTCTGTGATAAGTCTCTTGCCAACCTCATAGTCACCGAACTCAGCTGTATCCGAGATAGAGTATCTCATCATCTGGAAACCACCCTTGTAGATGAGGTCAACGATGAGCTTCATCTCGTGGATGCACTCGAAGTAAGCGTTCTGAGGATCGTAGCCTGCTTCAACCAGAGTTTCAAAGCCTGCCTTCATTAAGGCTGTAACGCCGCCGCAGAGAACGCACTGTTCGCCGAAGAGGTCTGTTTCTGTTTCCATCTTGAATGTTGTCATAAGTACGCCGGCTCTTGAACCACCGATACCTGCCGCATAAGCAAGACCTGTGTCAAGCGCTCTGCCTGTAGCGTCCTGGTGAACTGCAACTAAGCAGGGAACGCCTCTGCCGATTGTGTACTCTGAACGTACTGTATGACCCGGTCCCTTAGGAGCAACCATGATAACGTCAACATCTTTGGGAGGTACGATCTGACCGAAGTGAATGTTGAAGCCGTGAGCAAATGCGAGTGTCTTACCTGCTGTAAGGTTGGGCTCGATGCTCTGCTTGTAAAGGTCAGCCTGTCTTTCATCGTTGATGAGGATCATGATGATGTCAGCCTTAGCTGCTGCCTCTGCCGCTGTGTATACTTCAAAACCTGCAGCCTCAGCCTTTGCCCATGACTTTGAGCCGTTGTAAAGACCGATGATTACCTTAACGCCGCTGTCCTTTAAGTTAAGAGCGTGAGCGTGTCCCTGGCTGCCGTAACCGATTATTGCAACTGTCTTGCCGTCGAGCAGAGAAAGGTTGCAATCTTCCTGATGATAAAGTTTTGCCATTTTAAAGATCTCCTTTAAATTTGTTTTCGGAGTTTTGCCTCCGTATATTAAAGCGCGGCTTTTACAGCTTCATAGAAGCCCCGCCTTTTTGCATTGCTATTGAGCCTGTACGGACCGTTTCCTTTATTCCGTACGGACGTAAAAGCTCCTCAAACGTCTTTATACGGGGAACGCTGTCGGATAATTCAAGCGTCATCGTATTTACCGTTATATCGGAAATTTTTGCTTTTGCTATCTCGGCGAGCGAAATAAGCTCTGCCCTCTGTGACGGCTGGCAAGCTACCTTTATAAGTACGAGCTCCCTTGATAAAAGCTCCTCTGCGGGCAAATGGCGTACCTTGATAACGTCTATCAGCTTGTTGAGCTGTTTTTCGATCTGCTCTAAGGTATAAGCCGTTCCGTCTGCGATAATTGTTATACGGGAGATTTTTTCATCCTCGGTAATACCTACCGCAAGGCTGTCTATATTGAAACCGCGTCTTGCGAAAAGTCCCGCGACCCTTGCGAGCACACCGGCGTGGTTTTCTACAAGTATTGATATAGTATGCTTCATAGGCTCACCCTTTACAGTATAGTCTTTTCGTTTTCGGCTACTCTGACCTCAAGCAGATAACAGCCCTTTGACGAGAGCATCTCGTCAATTGCCTTGTCCGCATCGGCTATATCGGTAACTCTTTGCGCGTGTATGCCGTAGCTGTCTGCGAGCTTTATGAAGTCGGGGCTTCCGTCAAGGAATACCGCTGTAAGCCTGTTGTCATAACCGTTTGTCTGAAGCTCTCTTACCATACCTAAACGATTGTTCGTCATGACGATTACTTTTACCGCAATGTCATGCTGTATCATTGTTGCGAGCTCCATGAACTGCATCTGGAAGCTACCGTCACCGCATATCGCAATGACCTCGCTGTTGGGGCATGCCGCCTTTGCACCCAGTGCCGCAGGAACGGAGTAGCCCATTGTTCCCATGCCGCCCGATGTGATAAATCTGCCGTTTCTGAGTCCTATGTTATTGACAGTCCATATCTGGTTCTGTCCGACATCGGCGCTTACCACGGAATTATCGGGGAGCTTCTGACCGAGAAGCCTTATGAAAGCCTTAGGATTTACACAGCCCTCGGGCTCGGCTTCGATCGGCTTGTCCTGTGTTTTCTTTACCTCGTTTAGCTCCTGCTTCCAGTCGTAATGGTCGTAATTCTTTGTGCATTCAAGCAGCTGCTCAAGTATGTTCTTTACATCACCTACAACGGGTATGGTTGCGGCAAGGTTTTTGCCTATCTCTGCCGGGTCAACGTCTATGTGTATTACCGTTGCACCCTCAAGTCTGCTTATTGCGGTGACTGCTCTGTCACCGACTCTCGCACCGAGAAGTATCAACAGATCGCAGTTGTTGATGGCATAGTTCGCACTCTTTACACCGTGCATACCTATCATTCCGTAGAACAACGGATTGTCGGCAGGAACACTGCTCATACCCATCATTGTGTTGACAACGGGTATATCCGTCACCTGCATAAACTCTCTCAGCATCTTTACCGCACCTGAGGTAAAGATACCACCGCCCGCACAGATAAGAGGCTTTTTGCTCTTTTCTATGGCGGCGACAGCGCGCTTTATCTGCAGCTTGTTGCCCTGAACACTCGGCTTGTAAGAGCGGATATCCACTGTTTTGGGATATTCAAAATCTATCTCCGCCTTTTGTACGTCAAAAGGCATATCAATAAGTACAGGACCCGGTCTGCCCGAACCTGCAATGTAAAATGCATTTTTGAAAATAACCGGCATTTCCTCGGGATCTTTTACAAGGTAGCTATGCTTTACGAAAGGCTCGGCAGCACCTGTAATATCCGCCTCCTGGAAAACATCCCGTCCTATCTGTTCACAGCTTACCTGCCCTGTGATAAGGACCATAGGTATGCTGTCCATGTGAGCGGTTGCTATAGCCGTTATAAGGTTTGTCGCACCCGGACCCGATGTAGCTATTGCGACTGCGGGTTTTCTTGTCATACGCGCATAACCGCTTGCGGCGTGTCCGCCGTTGACCTCGTGGCGCACAAGTATATGGCGTATACCTGAGCTTATAAGCTCATCATAAAACGGACATATAGCCGCACCCGGATAACCGAATACTGTTGTTATACCCTCCGCCTCGAGAGCTTTTACCATAGCTCTTGCAACCGTCATTCTTTCTGACGCCATCTATCGACCTACCCCTTTGTTAATCTGTTTGTCTTTATACCATATTTTCATATAGCAAGCCGCACGGTAAAATTCGTGCTTATCAATAATTATAACCGCTTTACAAAAAAAAGTCAAGATGAGTTTGCATATAAATAGCTGTCTGCCGGGCTGTTTTCAGTTTATTTTCACTTAAATTTCCATGCTTCGGAATGTTCGTCATATTCTGATTTCATAACAGAATGTAAAAAAATGCTGTAAAGCTTAAAATTAAGTATTTTTCTGCCGATAAATAAACAGAGTATTTGTGCCCTTAAAGTGCTTGCTTTATAAGGGGGAAAAGAGGCTTCAAATGGCGTTTGAACATCTGTGCGGTCAGGTGATGACTGACAGCAACGGAACGACTTATATAATATCCGATACATTTTCCGTGATATATCCCGGTGATGCACACCCCGATGTATACGAATGGGGCGATGTTTCATCGGTAAGGATAGACAAGGGAAATATAGAGATAACGGCGGGAAAGCAGACCTATCATATACCGGACCGTGCATTTACGGGACGTTCGCAGTTTACGGCGGCTAAGACAATAATACTTTCCGAAATATCGGGCAGCGATATTGAGTGCGATACGCCCGTTGAGATACTTCCCGATAAACGGTTCTTCTCAAATTACGATATACCGGACTCTGCGATATTTGCAAAGGGTGAATACAATCCGAAAGAAATACGTTCATCACTGCTGTCGCTTGCGATAGGTAAGGTCGGCAAATTCCTGTGGTGCATAGCCCTGGCGGCCGGAGTGCTTGCGGCGGTATTATTTCATATGCTTATAGGCTTTGCCGAGGATAACTGGTGGTATCTCGGAATGGGTATATTCTTCTGTGCCGTAGGCGCAGTGGCAGTTGCGTATCTTATAATGGTAGCAGTGACGAAGCTGAAATATTCGGCAATGATAAAGAGCTGTACGGACAGCGATGAAACGGTCACGTTTGCGATATGTCCGGTCGGAATATCTGCGGCAGAAGACAGTGTATACAGTCCGCACGAAATTATCCGTTTCGGAATGAACGACAACTACATCGAAACCTCCTCCATGTTTATTGTGACAAGGAGAAAAGTGCCGCTTGTATGGATACCGAAGTCGTTGTTTGACAGTAGCGCGCTTGATAAAATAGAACAGTACCTTGCGCTCGGAACGCAGGATAAATGAGTGAAAGGGGCGAAGGTAAAAATATGAGTGAAAAGATACCTCAGGTAGTATGCGAGCATATCAATATAAATGACAGCGAGGTTATGGTTTTCTCGGTAAAGGACGGTCTTGCCAAGATAGGCATATGTCGCATAAATTCCGAATACGACAAGTATTGTCTTTATTCCCACGATGCTCCGGTTATGGTCATAAGCGGCGGTATGAATGATGACGATGCGGATAAGGTCATCAGTGAGTATGGCAGTGCCTCAAGCGGCTCTATAATAGCAGAGAGCATAGACGGTGCATACGCAAAACTTGCGAAAGGCGGCTCACCGGAGTATGCGCTCGAGCCGTTTATGCGTCTGCTCCCTGATGGACTGTATGCCGTGACGTACGTTGAAACATATCCCACTGCAGGCGAAAGTATGTTTTTCTGGTCCGGTTACGGCGTGTCAAAGCAATTGCGCAACAGCAGCAGAAACATAAGTGTGATAGGGGATAAGGCGTACAGCGCACCTTTTCTTATACCGACCGAAAAACCGTCCGCATATGACCCGTCACTTATTAAAAAGGCTTCTGCCGAGGGGCTCAGAAACGGAGATCTGTTCGGTATCTCATTGCATTTCTCCGGGCTTTATTCGGTATTGCTCAAAGGTCACTATGCGGCTTGTGCGGCGGCAATAGAGGGCAAGCCGTTCTATACCGTGCAGATACAGCCGCTAAATGAGATCTGGAAGATAACCGATGAGAACGGCGAGAAGAAAACCATAGGCTTTTCTTCTGCTTCTTTCCGTGTTCCGTTTGAGTCGCTGACAAAAGAACAGTTGCGTATCGGACTTACATCAAGAAAATACGTTACACCGGACACTTATGACGCTGTAAAGCAGAAGCTCGGTGTAGTGCCGAAGTCCGGACAGAGGCGCTTGCCGAAACAGCTTGACGCATTCTCCGAACGCTACCCGGACGCGGATATGGTGGCGTGTGCACAGGGCGTTGAAGAACTTACAAAACCTATGCTTGACGCGTTGCTCGCAGGTCAGACAGAGCTTGACGGTAAAGTAATAATATCCGAGAATTATTATAACAGTGTTACAGCCGCGTGTAACTATCTGCGTTATCACAACAAGGACGATTTTATCGATTTTGCTTTGAATGTTGTGCGTAACCCGGAGCTTTCCGCAACATATACCTATGTTGCATCTTGTCTTGCAAAGGTACACGATGACAGGATCTGTCAATTTTTCACAGAGGTCAAAAATTCAGGTGATGCGGGATATTCAAAGATAATAGGAACTGCCCGTTCTTATATCGATAATTATGATAAGCATGTTGAGGTGTCATCGGAGGACTTCTTCAACTCTCTTCCCGAACCTAAAAAGGGCAGAGAGCACAAGGAGATTATACACCTTACGGGCGACAATAAAACATCCGCTCAGCTCAGCGGCGAAACCGCAAAACTGATGGCGGCACATTTGGCTTCTATGATGGATGCCAAGAAGGAGTAATTGCATTCCGATACAAAAGTAAAGGGTACTGTGAATTTTTCACAGTACCCTTATCAGCATTTTTATAATGTTTATATCCGCCGATGGCATAATTCAAGCATTGATTATCGCTTTGTTAATTCCCACCGTTTTGCTATCCTGAGATAAGCCGAGTTGTTATAAAAGGCGGAATTTGCAGCCGCAACGGCGAATTTGACGCGGCTAACAGCCGTCTGTTTACTTGAAATAACGGTTTAAAAGGCCTTCAAATGCCTTGCCGTGTCTTGCTTCGTCCTTTGCCATCTCGTGAACAGTGTCATGGATAGCGTCAAGATTTAACTGCTTAGCTCTCTTTGCAAGGTCGAGCTTGCCCTGTGTAGCGCCATGCTCTGCGGCAACTCTCTTTTCGAGGTTCTCCTTTGTCGATGCGCTTACAACATCGCCTAAAAGCTCTGCGAACTTTGCAGCGTGTTCAGCCTCTTCCCATGCAGCCTTTTCATAGTAAAGACCTACCTCGGGATAGCCCTCTCTGTGAGCTGCTCTTGCCATAGCAAGATACATACCTACCTCTGTGCATTCGCCCTCAAAGTTAGCCTTTAAACCTGCAAGAATTTCTTCATCCTCAACTGCCTTTGCAACGCCAACCTTGTGCTCATCCGCGAATACAAGCTTCTCGCTCTCCTTGAGCTCTGTGAACTTGCTGCCGGGAACCTTGCACTGGGGGCAGAACTCGGGAGGTGTATCTCCCTCATGAACGTAACCGCATACCGGACATACCCACTTTTTCATAGTAAATTACCTATCCTTTCATAAAATAAAATGATTTGTTCTTGTCAATTTTAACAAAATCAGTAACGCTTACTGATTTGATGCTTTAATTATAACCGATACTTTGACGTTTGTCAATAGGTTTAACTAAATTTTTTTTGTAAAAATCAGGTTAGCGTGGGCTTACTTGTGGCGGTAACGCAGAATAGCACAGAGGAGTATCTTCAGGCGAGTATTACAATGCGGTTTTTGAAAGGCTTGGTAAAGCGCTGTCACCTTTGGCAAGGGCGGCAAGAATGCGGTGCAGGGCAAGGGAAAACTACCGTTTCAAGCCGATTAAACGCCGTTTGTGCCTTTTCGTTGCAATTGCCGGTGAAAAAGATTATAATATGTGAGAATATGGTTATAATTCCGATTAAGAGAAAAGGAGAGTTTATGAGAAAAACGAACGAAAAGATACTGCGTACATTGCTTGCATTTTCTGTACTTGCAACGGCACTTCTTTCAAGCGGTTGCCTTGACGATGAGGAAGAGGTTTCAGACAGCACGTCAAGTGATAACAGGCAGACAAGCGAGAGCAAAAATTCGGACGGTGGCGAAAGCGGCGGCAATAAGTATGACGGCGAGGTCAATGGCAGCCGCGCGTCAAAGCTGACGTTCAGCGATTCGGACGGAATAAGCATTACAAGAAAACAGCGTGAAACCGAAAAGCCTATGGGCGAGGACGGCACACAGACGGTATTCATCTATATGTGCGGCAGCGACCTTGAAAGCGAGAACGGGCTTGCAAGCGGCGACATTGAGGAAATGGTCGCAGGCTCACAAAGCGAGAACGTGAAGTTTGTCATTCAGACGGGCGGTGCGGGTGCATGGGCTGATACATACGGGATCTCTGCCGGAAAGACACAGCGTTATGTTGTAACGGGCGGAGAAATAAGCCTTATCGAAGAAAAAGAATCTGTCAATATGGGCAAGGAGGATGTGCTTGTCGATTTTCTAAGCTGGGGTATAGAAAACTATGCAGCGGCTAAAATGGGGGTTATCTTCTGGAACCACGGCGGCGGAAGTATAAGCGGTGTGTGCTTTGACGAGCTGAATGAAAACGATTCGCTGTCGCTTGAGGAGATAGACACAGCACTTACCTCAATATACGATAAGATGACGGATAAGTTTGCGTTCATCGGCTTTGATGCTTGCCTTATGGCAACAGTAGAAACGGCAAATATGCTTGTTCCTCATGCGGACTATATGTTTGCGTCCGAGGAAACCGAACCCGGTTACGGCTGGGATTATACCGAGATAGCAGGCTTTATGGAAAGTAATCCTACAGCGGATACGGCCGAACTCGGAAAGACGGTCGCTGACAGCTTTATGGCGTCGTGCGAGGCTATCGGCGCAGGCGGCGAGGCTACGCTTTCGATAACGGATCTCAGCCGAATAGATGAACTTGTAAAAGCGGTAAATGATGCCGCTTCTGAAATGAACGCAGGTTCAGCCGATTCTGCAATGCTTGCAGAAATGATAAGAAGCATCTATGGGGTAAGATCCTACGGCAGCAATAATGAAACCGAGGGCTATACCAATATGGTTGATCTCGGCTCTATGATAAGCGCGACAGTTCCCGGTGACAAGGCAGACAAGGTTATGTCGGCGCTGGAAAAGGCAGTCGTGTATAATATCTACGGCGCGGACAAGTACGGATCTACAGGTCTTTCGACCTACTATCCTTTCGGTGTTTCCGGCTCTGCCGAGCTTGCAATATTCGGTAAGATATGTGTAAGTCCGTACTATATGACCTTCGTTGACAGAATAGCCTACGGCGCACAAAATGGCAGTACGGACGGATACAGCGGTGAAAATACATGGCTTGCTGACGGTGCGGTGTACTGGAGCGACGGTGATTATTCCGACTATGAGAGCAATTGGGAGCATTACAATAATCAGAACGCCAATATGGATTTCTGCGGCGATAAGAGCAGTGTGCAGATAGATGTCGGACCTGTGCTTGACGATGAGGGAACATTCTATTTCACCGTAACGGACGATACAATAAATAATCTTGCAAGTGTCAATTGCTCGGTTTACCGTGTGGACGAGGAAACAGGCGAACTGCTTGAATTTGGTGTTGACCAGAGTACAAAGGTAGATTTCTCTTCGGGACTTGTTGAAGACACTTTCAGCGGTCAGTGGTACATGATCGAGGATAACCTCATTCCTATGTATATAGTAGAAGAAAAAGGCAACAGCTCGGTTTACACTTCACCTATAAAGCTCAACGGCAAGGAAACCAACCTGCGTATAGCTATGGAGCGGGACGGCAATGCGTATGACATAACGGTACTCGGAACATGGGACGGTGTAAACGAAAACGGCGAGTCGGCAAGGAGTGTTGTTCCGCTTAAAGAGGGCGATGTCATAGTGCCGATATTCAACACCTACGACAGCGAGGGTAACTTTGCAGACAAGGCGGAGGGTGATGAATGCACCTATAGCGGTGACAATATGATAGAGTTTGTCAATCTGCCTGCAGGCGACTACAGATACAGCTTTGTTATAAACGATATTTACGGAAACGTGTGCTATACAGGCTTCACGGTGTTTACGACAGATGAAAACGGCGATGTTTACTTCAATCCGGAGGAATAAGCAGGACAGCAAGCTGTATAGATCACGCATTTTTCTTTTACAAAAAAACTAAGAGGAGAACCCCTATGCCAAACCGGATCATCACAGATATTTCAGATTATATCTTTGTGTCAGGAGAACCTCAAAAGGTCGATGCGATTTTTCTGCCTGGCGGCTCACACCCCGAACAGCCCGAATATGCCGCAGAATTATACCGACAAGGTTTGACTGATTGGATAGTCCCGTCAGGAGGAGTAAGCGTTAAAGAGGAAAAATGGCACGGCGTCCGCTCAAAAGCGGAAATTTATAGTGGCGATTACCGGTCAGACTGCGAGTTTTTTACAGATGTACTCGTAAAAAACGGCGTTCCGCAGACTGCGATCATTGAAGAAAGCAAGTCGGGGCATACCCGTGATAACGCATTTCTCTCTCGTAAAGCCGTTGATGAAAAGGGCATAATGATAAAAAGCGGTATAATTGTTTGTAAAGCCTTTCATGCCCGCCGATGCTTAATGCTGTATCAAATGGCTTTCCCGAATGTTGATATGACGGTCTGCCCTGTACATTGCTATAACATTACCAAAGAAAACTGGTATACGACCGAAAAAGGAACCGATCGAGTGCTCGGTGAGCTTGCACGGTGCGGAAATCAGTTTGTCGGCGATCTCAAGACTTATCTTGATCTGATATGAAAATACTGTGCTGCCTTCAGTAAAAACAGCAAGCCGTATCAAGTTTCGGCTTTCTCGTTTGTGATAAAATGAATACAGTCGAAAAGATGGAAGAAAGCTGTGCGGAGGAAAACAGATGAACGGGATAAATGAATGGCTTATGAATATTCAGAATATCGTTGACGACATCGACAGATGCATCAAAAGCGGCAAGGATGAAAAACTGACACTGGGCAGGCTCTCGAAGTCGCTCGGATATTCGGAATATTATGTTTCAAGAAAGTTCAGCGAGATATCGGGAATGAAGCTCAGAGATTATATGAGATACCGCAGGCTTGCTTTTGCGCTGAGGGAGCTGAGAGATACCGACAAGGGCATACTTGATATAGCTCTTGACTACGGCTTTACATCTCACGAGGCGTTCACAAGGGCATTCAAAGCGGCATACGGAATTACTCCGAGCTCTTACCGTTCACACCCTGTGCCTGTAATTCTCCGCACGGCTATAAGACCTTTCGACTGCTATCTTTTAGGCATAGGAGGAACAGGTATGGCACAGACAAACAGTGATATTAAGGTGTATTTCGTAACGATCCCGGCTCATAAATTCCTGCATATCAGAAACTACGAGAGTATAGGGTATTACGACTTCTGGGAAAAGCAGAGTCACATTCCCGGACAGGATTGTGCAACTATATGCGGACTGCTTGACAGTATCAAGGGTAAGCTCGACGATATGGGCGGTGATGAGGCGAACAGCGGAAGCGGTCAGGTCATGGCGTACATAAACGAGCCTGAGGGAAGAATATGCAGCTGGGGCATTCCGCTGGCTGAGGCTTACGGTGTAAGGCTTCCTGCCGACTACAGCGGAGAGATGCCAAAGCAGATGCAGATCATGGACGTGCCTGAGGGCGAGTATATCGTGTTTGAGCACGGACCGTTCGACTTTCAGACCGAAAATAGTGCTGTTGAAGCGAAAATCGAGCAGGCTATGAAAGACTTTGACTATGAAAAGTCGGGCTATGAGCTTGACAAAACGCAGGGCAGAGTGTTCTATTTCTATCACGACTGCAAGAGGTACTGGAAGTATATAAGGCCTGTGAGGAAAACCGCCTTTTAATCGGGGCGGTTCTTCGGATTATGCCGGGCGATGCACTTGACACCGGCTTGATTTTATGTTATATTATAGATACAAAAAGAGGGAAACGACAGACGGTCGCTCCCATTAAAGAATTAGTTATGAAATAACCGCTTTAGTTTGGTCGCTATGGGCGGTTATTTCTTTTTATAAAAAGAAATGATTGTGAATATCATAACTGTGAAATGTGAGATTTATATTTGTCAACTTCTGCAACAATGCTTGCGCAACCGTCCGAGAACGTTCTAACATTATTTTAATCCGCTGTTTCGCCTTGACGGCGGACATAAGTGGTGTTGTTATAACAACCTCAGCCTGAAATCGTCATAAGACGATTTCGCCGCATAGAAATGCGGCTTTGCTACGCAATGACTGAGAACGTTCTAACATTATTTCATCGTGCTTGACTGCACGATGAAATAATGTTATAATCTATTATGGTATGCTGTCTTTTATGGTATACTGTCTTTGAAACAGGACTTTGGATAAAGAACGGAGAAACAGCTTGACTAAAGAGATAAACAAGGAAGAACTGCTTGTTCAGCAGGAATATATAGAAAAAGTAAAAGCGATAAACGCAAAGCGTGAGCAGATGCCGCTGGCACACGTCCACAGCTTCGGCTGTCAGCAGAATGTGAGTGACGGCGAAAAGATCAAGGGTATGCTTGCACAGATGGGTTACGGCTTCACGCCTGAAACCGCATTTGCGGATCTTATTCTTTTCAATACCTGCGCCGTAAGAGAAAACGCAGAGGACAGAGTTTTCGGCAATATAGGCGCACTCAAAAAGCTGAAAGAGAAAAACAGAAATCTAATAATTGCGGTCGGAGGCTGTATGGTACAGCAGGAGCATATAGCACAGCGTATGAGAAAATCGTTCCCGCAGGTAGATATCATTTTCGGTACGCACGTTATGCATACATTGCCGCAGATGATATACGAAAAGCTAAGCGAGAACCGCAGAACGCTGTCTATCCCTGAGAGTGACGGCGTTATTGCAGAGGGACTTCCTGTTATAAGAGAAAGCAAGGTAAAGGCAAGCGTGCCGATAATGTACGGCTGCAACAACTTCTGCACATACTGTATAGTTCCCTTTGTAAGGGGCAGAGAGCGTTCGCGCAGACCCGAAGAGGTCATAGCCGAGGTCAAAGGACTTATAAATGACGGATACAAGGAAATACTACTGCTCGGACAGAATGTAAATTCTTACGGCAAGGAATATGATTTCGGCTTTGCAAAGCTGCTTTCCGAGCTTGATAAGATACCCGGAAAATATAAGCTCAGCTTTATGACATCTCACCCCAAGGACTGCACGCACGAGCTTATAGATACGATAGCTGACAGCAGGCATATATCGTATCATCTGCATCTGCCCGTACAGTGCGGAAGCGACAGAATTTTAAAGGAAATGAACCGCCACTATGACACGGCACATTATCTGGAGCTTATAGAATATGCAAAAAAACGCATACCGAAGGTAGCGCTGACTACAGATATTATAGTAGGCTTCCCCGGCGAAACTTACGAGGATTTTCTCGGCACTGTGGAGCTTATGAAGAAGGTGCGCTATGATTCCGCGTACACCTTTATCTACAGCAAGCGTGAGGGCACAAAGGCGGCGGCTATGCCCGACCCCATAAGCGATGAGGATAAGGGTAAGTGGTTCAGGGAACTGCTTGACGTGCAGAATGCCATCGGCGAAAAGGCTTATGAGCGATTTGTCGGCGATGAGGTCGAGGTTCTGTGCGAGGGCATCGGCAGAACTGCAGACGGACTTATGACAGGTCATTCGCGCCACGGCGTTATCGTTGATTTCAACGGCACAATGGATATGATAGGAAAGTACGTCACGGTAAGAATACAAAAGGCTCTGCCCTGGGCAGTCACAGGCGAGCTTGTAAGCGTTAATGACTGAATTTTCACAATCGGTCGGGAATCCCCGTCAGATATATATTTTTAACAGCCGCAAAAGCGGAAAGAAAGGAAAAATAAAATGGATGCGATCAAAGCAGCAAGAGAGCTCGGCAAGGCTATACAGGCAGACGAGCGTTATGTACGTTATAACGAGGCAATGAAGGCAAATGATGCCGATATGGAGCTTCAGGAGCTTATCGGCGAATTTAATCTCGCACGTCAGAATGTTGCGCTCGAAATGAGCAAGTCAAAGGAAGAGCAGAACAAGGAAAAGCTCGACACACAGAACAAGGAAATGCAGAGATTATACACTCTCGTAATGCAGAATGAGCATATGGCTGATTTCACGATGGCAAAGGCTGATATGGACAAGCTTTTACAGGAAGTAAACGGCATTATCGCACTGTGCTGTGACGGCGAAGATCCCGACACCTGCGAGGTTCAGACAGGCGGCTGCTCAGGTTCATGCTCGACCTGCGGAGGCTGCCACTAATCAGTACAGCATCGTAAATTCAATCAATAAACCCGAAAGGAATGAAGCTCTTGAAAGCCGGAAACAGTGGAGAAAAGCTCACGCCTATGATGCAGCAGTACGCTGAGATCAAGGCAAATTACAAGGATTATATATTATTCTACCGTCTGGGCGATTTCTATGAAATGTTCAACGAGGACGCAATGGTAGCGTCAAAGGAGCTTGAGCTGACGCTTACATCAAGAGCAGGTACGCCTATGTGCGGCGTACCGCATCATTCCGCCGAGGGTTACATAAAGAAGCTGATAGATAAGGGCTTCAAGGTGGCCATCTGCGAGCAGACAACCGACCCCGCACTGGCAAAGGGCCTTGTGGAGCGCGATATAGTAAGGCTTGTAAGCGCAGGTACTGTAATAGAAGCGTCTATGCTTGAGGACGGCGCTAATAACTATATTTCGTGTATCTATGTCGGAGAAAACGGCATAGGTATGGTGTTTGCCGATATCTCGACGGGTGAAGTACACGCAGTCGAAAAGGCTAATTCAAACAAGACCGATGAGGATATAATCGCACAATTTTCACAGTACACCCCCGTTGAGCTGCTGTTCAATGCGGAGTTTTTAAACCGTAAGCAGGCATATACATTTATAAGAAACCGCTATGGAAAATGCTCTGCGGAACAGCTTGACAACGAGGAATTTTCAATAGACGATGTTTCGGAGATAACCGCGCAGTTCGGCGGCACGTCAGATGAAATAGGTCTTGCCGGAAAGGATAATGCATTAAGGGCTTTATGCGCTTTGCTGCGCTATTTGTATAAGGCGCAAAGAAGCGGAGCAAAACGTTTCGTAAAGCTTAACGTACACAGCAGCGGCGAATTTATGCAGCTGGGACTTGCCACAAGAAGAAACCTTGAGCTGACTTCTACTATGAGGAGCGGTGAAAAGAAAGGCTCGCTTCTGTGGGTGCTTGATAAGACCGATACATCAATGGGCAGAAGAAAGCTAAGACAGTGCATAGAGCAGCCGCTTACAGATACGGCGGCTATCATACGCAGACACGATGCTGTAGAAGCGCTCATCAACAATTCTGCGGCACTGTATGATATAAAGACCGACCTTGCAAAGGTCTATGACCTTGAACGTCTTATGACAAGGATTATATACAAGGCAGCAAACGCAAAGGACGTAAAGGCACTCGGAGCTACCTGCATGATACTTCCTCAGCTTAAAAGCGACCTGTCACAGATAAGCACACAGCTTACAAAGAGCCTTGATAAGAAGATAAGCCCGCTTGATGATATTGCAGATTTAGTCGAAAGGGCGATAGCAGACGAACCGCCAGCGCTTATGAAGGACGGCGGATATATAAAGAGCGGCTTCAACGAGGAGCTTGACCGCCTGAGAAATATCACGGGCGGAGGTAAGGACTTGCTTGCACAGATAGAACAGCGGGAAAAAGAAGCCACAGGCATAAAAAATCTGCGTGTAGGCTATAACCGTGTGTTCGGCTATTATATAGAGGTATCAAAGGGCAACGTGTCGATGGTGCCCGACAGATATGTAAGAAAGCAGACGCTCACAAACGGCGAGAGATACATCACCGATGAACTTAAGAAGATAGAAAACGAGATACTCGGCGCAAACGATAAGATACTTGCACTTGAAGCGGCAATATTCGCCGAGGTGCGCGATTTTATCGCACAGCGGCTCGATCTTATCCAGCAGACAGCCGAATCTGTTGCGGCGCTTGATGTGCTGTGCAGTTACGCCGTTGTATCTATAGAAAACAACTACTGCCGTCCGATGATGGCAAATGACAGCATAATAGAGATAAAGGACGGAAGACACCCCGTTGTCGAGAAGATGGTCAACGAGATACTTTTCACCCCGAACGACGTTTACCTTGATGTTAAAAGCAACCGCCTGATGATAATCACAGGACCTAATATGTCGGGTAAATCCACGTTTATGCGACAGGTAGCCGTGATAGTGCTTATGGCACAGATAGGCTGCTTTGTCCCGGCAAGCTATGCAAGGCTTGGTGTCGTTGACAGGATATTCACCCGCGTCGGTGCAAGTGACGATCTGTCCGCGGGTCAGTCGACCTTTATGGTTGAAATGACTGAGGTCGCAACTATCCTTAATGAAGCGACAAAACGATCGCTTGTTATCCTTGACGAGATCGGCAGAGGAACATCGACCTATGACGGTGTATCAATAGCAAAGGCGGTAGCCGAGTACATAAGCTCAAAGGCTATCGGCTGTAAAACGCTTTTCGCGACGCACTATCACGAGCTTATTTCGCTTGAAAACGAGCTTGACGGTGTGCGTAACTACAGCGTAAAGGTAAAGCGCAGCGGTGAGGATATAAAGTTCCTGCATAAGATAGTCGAGGGCGGAACGGACGACAGCTACGGTATAGAGGTCGCACGTCTTGCCGGACTTCCGAAGAAGGTCACCGACAGAGCAAAACAGCTTTTAGCCGAGCTTGAAAGAGCACCGAAAATACAGCGTGAGCTTGAGCTGAGAGCCGAGGAGGAGTCCGAAAGCCAGATAGACTTTGAGGCGACAGGCAGGCAGAACGTCATAACCGAGATAAAAAATCTCGATCTTGACGATATGACCCCGAGAGAGGCTTACGCAAAGCTCGAAGAACTCAAAGCAATGTTATAATTTTATAAAGAAAAGGAAGAGCAATGCCCGAGATAAGACTGCTTGATAAAAGCGTAGCGGAGCTTATTGCGGCAGGAGAGGTCATCGAACGCCCGTCCTCCGTAATAAAGGAGCTTGTGGAAAATTCAATAGACGCAGGTGCGCGGCATATCACCGTTGAGATAAAACACGGCGGTATCAGCTATATGCGTATAACGGACGACGGGTGCGGCATAGCATATGAGCAGATGCCGACAGCCTTTCTGCGCCATGCAACAAGCAAGATACGCACAGGCAACGATCTTACAGGTATAATGACAATGGGCTTTCGCGGTGAAGCGTTAGCGTCTGTTGCGGCAGTGGCTAAGATAGAGATGATGTCGCGCAGGGCAGAGGACGAGCTTGGCGGTCGATACGTTATTGAGGGCAGTGAGGAAAAGGAACACGAATGCTGCGGTTGTCCTGTCGGAACAACGATCATGATAAAGGAGCTTTTCTATAACACTCCCGCACGACTTAAATTTCTGAAAAAAGACATATCCGAGGGTAACTTTATAGCGGCAACGGTTGACAGGCTTGCACTGTCCCACCCCGATATCTCCTTTAAGTTCATAAGAGATAACAAGAGCGTCAGAATGACATCGGGTGACGGCTCGCTCTTATCGGCAGCAAAGGCGGTGTTCGGCAGACAGTTTGCCGACAGCCTTATCCCGGTCGATTTTTCACTTAACGGCATAGATGTCAGCGGCTATGCTTCATCACCGCTTTTCTGCCGCAACAGCAGAAGTATGCAGACGTTCTTTGTCAACACAAGATACATAAAGAGCACCACCTGTATGGCGGCGCTTGAAGAGGCTTACCGCAACAGTATGATGGTCGGAAAATTTCCTGCCTGCATACTTGAGATAACACTCGCACCGGATACGGTCGATGTCAATGTGCACCCGGCAAAGACCGAGATACGCTTTGCGTATGAAAAGCCGGTATTTGACGCGGTGTATTTCGCAGTTAAAAACGCGCTTGTAAACGCCGCGGACGACAGACGGCAGATAGAGCTTGAAAAACCGAAGAAATACGACAATGCGGGCGATTATTTCAAGAGCAATCCTGAGATAATAAAGCGTGAACAGCAGACACTTCCGCATATCCCGGTAACACCTGCGCCGGTGAACAACGAATGCCCGGCGGAAACGGCAAAGCCGGAAGAAATTTCCGAGACTGTAAAAGCAAAAACAATATACGGCTCGGGACAGGTCAGATCCGTATCGCTTCACAGCAGTCACACGGATTATATCGCAAGGGCTGAAAAACCTCAGGAAGCATATGATATCCCGCTTCCCGAAGAACCGCCGACAGCTCCCGCATTCACGGCTGTAAGCGGCAAGGTAGTAGTAGCGGTGGACGATGATGATATCGGCAGCATCTGTGCGGAAAGCACCGATGATATCCCACTGCGTGAAGCTCCTCCCATAAAGGACGACGGCTTCAAATTCATAAATACTCAGCCGGTGCGGGTTGAAAAGATCAATGAACCGACACCCGAAAAAGTCAACATCCGTGTGATCGGCGAATTTTTAAGGACTTATATATTATGCGAGGTCGGCGAGGAGCTTATAATAATAGACAAGCACGCCGCACACGAACGTATAAGGTTTGAAAAGCTGAAAGAGGAGTTTATCACCACCTCACAGCTTCTCATCGACAAGACCGAGCTTAAGCTTTCCGCCGCAGAGTATGAGGCTTTGCATGAGTATTATGAGTATGTCGAGCAAAGCGGAATAGAGCTTGTCTTCTGTGATGACTGCATTGTGCAGATAACCGCGATGCCGTCCGTTATAAGCTGTTCTCCCACCGAGATCGTGACTGATGTTGCCCGCAGGCTTATGAATGCCGCTACAGAACAGAAAGGCGCGCTTTTTGACGATATGCTCCATACAATGGCTTGCAAATCGGCGATAAAGGCGCACGACAAGACAGATATAGTCGAGCTTCAGGCGCTTGCCGAAAGAGTTATAAATGACAAGACTATCCGTTTCTGCCCGCACGGCAGACCGGTTATGACATCGCTTTCAAAATATAAAATAGAACACTTCTTCAACAGGAGTTGAGTTATGGATAAACAGTTTATCGTAGTGGTATGCGGGCCTACCGCGTCAGGCAAGACAGCCCTTTCTGTAGAGCTTGCAAAGCGCCTTTCGGGCGAGATAATCTCCGCAGATTCCATGCAGATATATAAGGGCATGGATATTGCCACCGCAAAGCCCACAGCGCAGGAAAAGCAAGGTATCCCGCATTACCTTATGGATTTTCTCGACCCGCACGACAGCTTTTCGGTCGCCGATTATGTTAAAATGGCGCATGAAAGGATAACAGATATAGCATCAAGGGGAAAGCTTCCGATAGTAGTCGGAGGCACAGGACTTTATATAAGCTCGCTTATCGATAATCTCAGCTTTGAGGAAACCGAGAGCGATTACGAATATCGCGATGAACTGCGGCTGCTGGCACAGGAAAAGGGCAACGGATATCTGCTCCGAATGCTCCGTGAGATCGACCCCGATACAGCGGCAAAACTTCACGAAAACAATCTCAACAGGATAATAAGAGCGCTTGAGGTCTATAAGACCACAGGCAAGACGATGAGTGAGCAGCAGCGGCTTTCAAAGCTCTCTCCATCGCCGTATGAACCGTGTATGATACAGCTTGACTATGACAGGGAAACGCTGTACGACCGCATAAACAGACGTGTTGACATAATGCTTGCCGAGGGACTTATTGACGAGGCAAGGCAGTTTATGAAGCAGTCGGATTATCCCACTGCGGCGCAGGCGATAGGCTACAAGGAGCTTATGCCGTATCTTAAGGGTGAAAGCGAGCTTGAGCCTTGTGTGGAACGACTGAAGCAGGAAACAAGAAAGTACGCAAAGCGCCAGCTTACATGGTTTCGCCGTGATGACAGGATACATTATATCAAGGCAGATGGGGATAAGAGCTTTTCGCAGATAGTTGATGAAGCGGTAAGCTATGTCGGCTTTGTGAGAGATAAAAGCAAGTGACATTCCCTTCTGTCAAAAAAATCTTGTCAAACTATCATAAAGTTATGGAATTTTCCATCAAAATGTGTTACAATATTAGTTAAGCTATCTGCGGCTGCCGCTTTTGCGGAAAAAGCAGTTATGATTTTATTTTATTTTATGTTCCGCCGCGGCGGAGAAAAGAAAGGACGTAATCAAAATGGCAAAGGAACTCAATTTACAGGACGTATTTTTAAATCAGGCAAGAAAAGAGAAGATACCTGTAACTATCTACATCACGAACGGTTTTCAGTTCAAGGGACTTGTAAGAGGATTTGACAACTACACTGTTATCCTTGACACAGACGGAAAACAGAACCTGATATACAAGCACGCCATCTCGACAATAACACCGCTCAGAGCCGTATCGATCCTTGATGCATTTGACAAGGGCGACAGCGATACAGAAGTCAAAGAATAAGGATATATGGACAGGACATTAACGACAAAGCTCATAACTGTCGTGCTTGCTATTTTCCTGCTGGTAACGGTCGTGAGCCAGTTCTTTGTCGGCGGTGAGCATTCATACAGGACCGAAGTCGCACTGAGATATGATTCTCAGGATACTATAGAGTTCTATGGCGTGTTTGCCAGAAATGAGCACACAGTAAGCCGCAAAACAAACGGTATCATACAGTATGCGCACGAGGACGGATCAAAGGTCGGAAAGAACAGTGTGATCGCAAATACCTACAGCTCGGCTTCCGATATCACACTTACTGCCGATATCACAAATCTGCAGAAAAGGATAGATACCCTTACCGACGCACAGAGCCTTGCAGGCACGGATAACTCGCAGATCGAAGCATTTGACAAGCTTATAACCGAAAAGCACAGCAAGCTTATACAGGCGATAAATAACGGAGATTATTCTGCGGTTGCCGATATAAAGTATGAGCTTCTCAATCTACAGAGTAAGCGTGATATGGTAAAGGGTAAGGTGTCGGATTATTCTTCGGTGATATCAGCGCTGAACTCAAAAATAAAAACGCTTGAATCGAGGAAATCGGCAGAGCCTGTCAGCGTATTGTCTGAGGAAACAGGTTATTTTGTAAGCAGTATCGACGGATATGAAAGTAAGATAACCTATGACAATATCGATACGATCACTCCCGCCGAGATCGCCGAAGCGGTAAAAACGCCGAAGACAGCATCGGCATCGGGTGATATTATCGGTAAGATGATCGAGGACTACAAGTGGAAGCTTGCGGCTGCCTTTACAGAAGGACAGGCCGCCGTGCTTACCGAAAATACAAATGTGAAGATCATCGTAGGCGCAGACCAGTCGGAGATAACCGCTAAGGTTGAGAATGTCGAGAAATACGGTGATGATTATGTAGCGGTATTTTCGGCAGACGATCTCAATTCTACTATTGCGTCATCACGCGTAGGGCGTTTCAAGCTGCTTGTTGACAGCTATAACGGCATACGCATAGCTTCATCGGCGATACACTTCGATAAGGATAACAATATCGGTGTGTATATCAAGAGCGGCACACAGGCACAGTTTGTAAAGATAGAGCGCATTTATTCAACCGAGGATTATGTTATTGTCCGTGATACAACAGATAAGAGCGGCTATCTGTCGCTTTATGACAACGTTATAGTTGAAGGGAAGGATCTTTATGACGGAAAGAACCTCTAAATCCGCCGAAGAAACCACACTTGATGACATAAGGCTGAACTATGAGGCTGTAAAGCAGAACGTGGCAGAGGCTATGGATAAGGCAAACCGCATCGATAAAGTACGCATTATGGCGGTTACTAAAACGATACCGTGTGAGAAGATAAATTATGCAGAGAGCCTTGGTATAGACCTGCTTGGCGAGAACCGTGTACAGGAATTTCTCGGAAAATACGAAAATTATTCGGAAAAATCCGAAATTCACTTCATTGGGGGCTTGCAAAAAAACAAAGTAAAGTATATAATTGATAAGGTGAGTATGATACATTCGGTCGACAGTGCAGACCTTGCGGCTGAGATAAACCGCAGGGCGGCTCAGCACGGACTGAATACGGATATATTACTTGAGGTCAATATAGGCGGCGAGCTGTCAAAAGGCGGTGTAGCGCCCGCAGAGCTTATCGAAACGGCAAAAGTCGTATCGGAGCTTGAAAACGTTCGCATCAGAGGACTTATGACCATTCCGCCCGCAGGGGGCGACGAAAAGTATTTTGCGGCTATGCAGGAGCTTTTTGAAAACGCAAAACAGAAATATTCTTTCCTGTCCGGCATCGACACGCTGTCAATGGGTATGTCGGGGGATTATGTATCAGCCGTAAAGTACGGCTCAACAATAGTCAGGATAGGCAGCGGTCTGTTTGGCTACAGGAATTATTCTATATGAACAAAAAACGGAGGTAAGAACAATGAGCGCATTCGAGTCATTCAAAAATTCATTTAAGAAGTGGGGCAGTCCCGATGAAGAGGACGATTACACAGCAGAGCCCGAAAAGCAGGAAATGCCCGAAGCTCCCGCACGCAGTTCGGGACAGTCTTCAAATTCAAGCAAGATCTATACTTACAATGCAAGCACAACACTGCACCTTGTTGTAAACAGACCCAAGAAGTTCAGCGATGCAGGTGAGATAGCAGAGCTGTACAAGAACAAGACAACAGTTATCCTTATGTTCAACAACACAAACAAGGATACAGCAAACCGTCTTATCGATTTCCTTGGTGGTGTGAGCTATATCACGGGCGGTGAGATAAGAAGAATAGGCGAAACTACATATGTACTCGCTCCTTATAACGTTGATATTTCGGGCGAGTTCATAGATGAGATAAGCAATATTTCAGGCGAGGACATCTTTGACGAAATAGGCTGAGATGGCTGAACAGGATCTGACTAAAGACCTTTTGAATGCGGCGAGGGATTGCATAAGCAATTCCCGACCGTATTTTTCCCGCTTTTTGTCCGAAAGCGAGCTTGCTCAGGTACAGGGGATCGGTTTTCCGAAAGACATTACCGCAGTGTTCTGCGGCGGTGCGGAAAATTGCGAGCCGCTCAGGTGTTGTCTTGGACTTTTTCCTGCGTTTTATTTTGATACCGACAAGGTATGCGGGTATGATGCCGAGGTGGCGGAGATGTTCCCGATAAAGGCGGTCACACTTACTTATCGCCGTGAGGATACGATAACTCACCGCGATGTGCTGGGCTCGCTTATGGCACTGGGCATAGAGCGTGATACGGTAGGCGATATTTTCGTTACGGAAGGCGCGGCGGCGGTATTTGTGTATGAGAAAATAGCTCCGCTGATTTCGGACAACCTGACGAAGATCGGTAGGGTCGGAGTAAAGATAAATACCGATATCAAAGCAGGTTTTACCTTACCCGAAAGGAAGTACGAAGAGCTTTCGCTGTCGGTGGCATCGCTACGTCTTGACAACATTGTAAGGAGCGTGACGGGTACATCGCGCACGGCGGCAGTCGAAAGGTATATTATGCCGCAGCTTGTACAGCTGAACGGCACGGTTTGCACCGATGTATCAAAACAGCTTTGCGAGGGCGATATCTTTTCCGTGAGAGGAAAGGGCAAGTTCCGCTTTGAAAATATCGGCGGCACAGGCAGAAAAGGTAATATACATATAACAGTGAAAAAATACATTTAGGAGGAATTTTTCCGTGAATGCTAAGGATATAGTATCAAAGGAATTTGACACAGTAAAGCGCGGCGGCTATGATGCCGCAGAGGTAGATACATTTCTGAAGGACGTATCCATCGAATACAAGAAGATGCAGAATGAGAACGAGGAGCTTGAGAAGAAGCTTGAGGTTCTTGCAGAAAAGATCAGAGAGTACCGCAAGGATGAGGACGCACTCAGAGATGCTCTTCTCATTGCCAAAAAGCAGGGTATCGCGGTAGTCAATGAGGCTAAGGAAGACGCCGAGAAGATAAGAAAGGAAGCCAAGGAAAAGGCAGACAAGACTATCAAGGACGCAGATGCGCTTGCCGCAAAGAAGAAGGAAATTTCAGAAAAAAATCTTGCGGACGCAAATGCAAAGGCAAAGCAGATCGTTGACGAAGCAAATGCAAAGGCTGACGAGATCCATACAATAATGATGCAGCAGACAGAAAGAGAACAGATCGTTCTCCAGCGCACCAGAAAAGAAGTTCAGGATTACACGACCAAGATCCTTGCCGCATACAGCGCTCATATCGAGAATATCAGGAATATGCCCAAGGCTTGCGAAAACGAGTTTGTTATCAACACGGTAAAAGAGGTTGAAGCAAGAAAGCCCGAGGACAGCGCATTCGCAAAGAAGCCCGCACCCCAGAGCAAGCCTGAACCCGCAAAGCCTGCCGAGAAGAAGCCGGAGCCTGTAAAGGCGGCTGTCAAGACGGAAGAAAAGCCGGCTGAGGTCAAGGCGGAAGTGAAAAAGCCCGAAGAGGACAAGGCAAAGGGTGATTCTGTGCTTTTCAATCTGAAGAACGAAAAGGACGATAAGAAAGCATCCACGGCAGAGCTTGAATTTGGAAAGAACAAGTAAAATACATACGAATTTACGTCTGACAACGAAAGGAACTAAGAATAAATGCTATATATCGCTCTTGCGGCAGCCGCAGGACTTATCGGACTGGATCAGCTTACTAAGATACTGGTCGATAAGAATATGGAACTTCATCAGTCGATACCGATAATATCATTCGGAGATACAAATGTACTGAATATCACATATGAGAGAAATCCGGGCGCTGCTTTCAGCATACTTGAAGGCAAGCAGATGTTTCTTGTGATATTCACCGCGATAATAATTGTCGCTATGCTTTATCTGATGATATCAAGAAGGGTCAAGCGCCCTACCTATATATGGTCTATGTCGCTCATTGTTGCGGGCGGACTCGGAAACCTTATCGACAGATTGCTGAGAGGCGAGGTAGTTGACTTTATCGATGTAAGGATAATCAACTTTGCCGTGTTCAATGTGGCGGATATATGCGCCGTACTCGGTGCGATAGGATTGCTCTTATTCGTTGTAATTGATGAGATAAAGGAACAGAAAAAAAAGAGATCGGCAAAGAAGAATGAGAATGCCGATGATAACAAGGAACAGGACACTGCCGTGACAAAAGCAGAAACGGTAAGTGAGGGAAAATAACACCGCTACGGAGGGTAATATTGCATTACGAATTTACCTGTGAAACAGGCGGCGAAAGAACAGACAAATTTCTTGCACAGCAGGATACAGGAATAACCCGATCAGCAGCCGCCGCTCTTATTGAGCAGGGCTGCTGTCTTGTAAACGGGAAAAATGCCGCCAAGAACCTTAAGCTGAAAGCGGGAGATGTTATAACGCTTGATGTGCCCGAGGCACAGCCTGCCGACATTCTGCCGGAAAACATACCGCTTGACATTGTCTATGAGGATAATGATCTGCTTGTAGTCAACAAGCCCAAGGGTATGGTGGTGCACCCTGCACCGGGGCACTACAGCGGAACGCTTGTTAATGCACTTATGTATCACTGCGGTGATAGCCTTTCCGGGATAAACGGGGTCATCCGCCCCGGGATAGTGCACAGGATAGACAGGGATACAAGCGGTCTGCTGATCGTTGCCAAGAATGACACGGCGCACAATGTGCTTGCCGCGCAGATAAAGGTGCACAGCTTCACAAGAGAATATATGGCAGTGGTGCAGGGCGTTATCAAAGAGGACGGTACGGTCAACGCCCCGATAGGCAGGCATAAGACAGACCGCAAGAAGATGTGCGTCACGACCGAGAACTCGCGGGAAGCGGTAACGCATTACTTTGTTGAGCAGACTTACAGGAACAATACGCTTGTAAGACTGCGGCTTGAAACCGGAAGAACGCATCAGATAAGGGTCCATATGGCGTATATAGGTCACCCGGTGACAGGTGATGAGGTGTACGGAAACGGCAGTCCGAAGTGGCTGTGCGGTCAGTGCCTTCACGCAAAGAAGATAGGATTTGTCCACCCGAACGGACAGTATATGGAATTTGACAGTGAGCTTCCCGACTATTTTCAGAAGCTGCTGAAGAACCTTGAAACACAGAAGACAGAGATATAAAACGGCATAAACAAAGGAAAAGAAGACTATGGATTTCTCAAATGTAATTATAATGAGCGACCTTGACGGTACACTGCTTAATGATAAGAAAGAGATCTCGCCGCGCGATATGGAGTCGATAAATGACTTCTGCGACAAGGGCGGAATGTTCACGATAGCTACCGGCAGAGGCTATTCTATGGCGAAGCCGATAGCGGAAAAGCTTAAGCTGAGGATACCTGCGGTCATCTTCAACGGCTCGGCGGTGTACGATTTTGACAAGGAAGAGTTCCTGTGGCAGTGCGAGGTCACGCAGAAGGCTAGGGATTACATAAGGCTTGTTATGGAGAGGTTCCCCGATGTGGGGATAGAGGTGCTGCACAAGCACACGGTATACGTCCCTGCGCTGAACGATGTGGAGAGGGCGCATATGGCGCTTGAGAATGTGCACGGCGATGTATGCAGTGTTGACGATATCCCGTATGAGGGCTGGCTTAAGGTGCTGTTCGCGTACCCGGAGGACAAGATGCCGGAGCTTGCGAGGTTCATAGACGAGCACTGCGCAGAGGGGACGAACAGGGTGCTTTCCGCGCCGTTCTTCTACGAGCTGCTGCCCGAGGGAGTGAGCAAGGCATACGGATACAAGCAGTTACTGAGGGTGACAGACAGCGAGGGCAGGTTCACTGTTGCGGCGGGCGACTACCCGAATGACGCTGAAATGGTTCGCAGTGCGGATCTGGGCGTTGCCGTAAGCAATGCGCATGACGATGTAAAGGCGGCGGCTGATATCACAATCGGCTCAAATAATGATGACCCGATGACGCATATTATTGAGAAAATCAAACAAATGTAACATATGGTACGAACCGGTGGTTCATTTTGGTACAGTTTTGGTATAACAGATAAAAAACAGGTCGCAAATATGCGGGCTATCCGAAAAGCACGCCGGTATCCAATTACTGTAAACAAAGTCGATGCGAATAAGCACGTAAAATTTGCAGTGAAATTATGCTTTGATATTTTATGATATACAGATAATATCATAGTATACAATATCTATCGATAAACGTAATGATTATATAATTTAAATTCAGAAAGGAAAATTTATGAAACGAGAGCCTGATTACAAGCTCAAAAAACGCATGGAACGAATTGAGCATGAAAAGAAGATGAACAGGACATACAACCGTAACTGGATCATATGTATCGGGTCGCTTGCGATCATTATATTGGCGGTGTTTGTGTTCGGCGGAAAGTAATATCGTGTAATACTTGACGATAAGCGGTATAGGTGATATACTGATATTATCGAAAGCATAAAGTTAAGGCTGATGAAATGTAAAGGTGAGAGATATGTGCAAGACATTAAATACCAATTTATGTAAGCAAGAGGAGCACTCTGAAAGTTCCGCTGTAAGTAATGCACAATATCTCTGCGTAAAATTCAATATGGTAACTAAGGCATAGTCCACGAGGGGTGGGGTATGCCTTTTTATGTTTAAATTTTTATCTAAAGGAGAGCGTTATATGAAACAACAATTATTCACAACGGACGATGCTGTAAGTGCCGCTTGTGCGGTAAATACTAAGCATCGCGGCAGACTGCTTGCAATGGCGGCAGGCATACTGTCTGTACTTATACTGCTGGTGACGGCTATGCAGTTCGTTATTTCGGCGGGTGCGGACAGGTACAGTGAATACTCAAACAGCTGTAGAAAGTACATGATGGCTTTCATGAAGAATGACAGCACATACAGTCAGCTTGTCAACGCAACAAGACTGCCGTACAGAAATTATGTTGAAAGTCTACAAAGAGATCAAGGCTTTCTCAATTCGCTTACTGCGTGGAAGGCGGCAAATCTCGATCTAAGCGGAGGAGTAAGCGAGATCACACAGAGCGCTGAGTATAAGTACTATCTCGGCATACTCATGGATTTAATGACCGATACAGTGAATGAAACCAATCTGCTAGATGCTGCCGATGCTTATATGGACGCATTACATATTTCACTTGCCAAGCAGTCGGTGAACACACTCAAGAAGTACAACGAGCTTTCAATGAAGGTCGATAAAGAGGACAGTGAAACTCTGCTCAATGAGATAGGTATGCTTGAAGAAGCAAGCGATGTTCTTGACCTTATCGGAGATATCGGCACAGTGATCGAGAAGGCTAATGATCTTGGCGACCTTATTGATAAAATCAGTCAACTGTGCGCGATACATGACCTTACAAAGGGCTATTCCGAAGTAATGCGGTTCATGTGCGATGCCTGTGACTCAGACAATATCGCACTCAAGTCGGCGCTTGCATATATGAGAGATGTCACAAGCGGTGCGCTTACAGAGGAAATGGCGTCAGCGATACTTACAGGTCAGACAGTAGCGGATGATGCTCTTAAGTCTGTACTCGGAGCTGTCAAAAAATCTGTTTTATCCGTTATGGGATATGGCGGCACTGTAATTTCATTCGCCCAGTCATTAAGTAAGTATGTCGCAAACCAGCTCTTTGCTACAGATAATATACAGAGTGCATTCTACAAGTCAAGGGCACTTTACGATATCGAAGACCTTTTACGTTTGGCTCTTAAAGGTACTTCAAGCGCAGACAGATTTTTTGCGGCATTCAGCCTGTACGAAAATGTCATGTACAAGGGTGCAGATTACTCGGTGAGCTACTATAAAGCAGTATATGAGGACAGTATTTTCGGCAGGGTGTTTGCATGGATACAGGGCAACAGCGATGCCGCGTCAAAGTTCAAGTCAATGATGTCCGATGAAAAGGACAGACTGAAAGTTTCATTTGACAATTTACAGAGAAGAGCATATAACGGATACAAGGGTCTGGCTCATACGTCCGAGGTCGGCGATTTAAATGTACGTCAGGAGTATATTATACCCGATCTTTCTGACCTTGTTGAAAATGACGCACAGCTGAACAAGCTCTCTATTGAAACATACGGTCTGCCCGATGAAGATTATACGCTGACAGAAGATATGACGCTCTATGCCAATGTATATCATTCAAACGGAACAATTGACCTTAACGGACACTCACTTACCATACTCGGCGACCTTGTGCTTGAGGACGGATGTGTTAAGATAAACGGCGGTCAGTTGAATATCAGCGGAGATTATAATGCAGCGATACCGGTAACAAACAGTGACGGAACAACCGGATATAATGGCGGATATCTGGATATGGGTAACATCAATGATAGAGTGACGGTTGAGGGCGACTTTAACACATGCATTGATTCTTATGGATATTTAGAGCTTGGCATAATTGAGCTCAAAGGTAATCTAAACGACTATTACTGTTACGGAGATGGCTCTTATACCCATTGGGGCTTACGCTCTGGTGGCACAAAATTCATCTTCAGTGGCTCAGGCGAACAGACCGTAACAGCTTCAGATGGGTACATATGTTTTGAAAACGTTGATTTTCAAAATCCAAATATAACATTCATAGAAACAGAGATTTCCTGCTACATAGAAAAAGATGAAACTGTAAACGGTGATCTGTATATCAGTGAAATTGATCTTAAAGGGCACAAGCTAACTGTCAACGGAAATTTACAATTAAGAAATAAGATAACGCTTAATGGAGGAGAACTCTATATTGCCGGCGATTATAATGCGGCGATACCGGTAACAAACAGTGACGGAACAACCAGATACACCGGCGGATATCTTGATATGGGTAATGTCAATGATAGAGTGACGGTTGAGGGCGACTTTAACACATGCATTGATTCTTATGG
>ERZ826146.560-NODE-560-length-43269-cov-4.603855_pt1 | contig 43269 bp, 30 predicted proteins | sample MGYA00519857_ERZ826146 | MGnify/ENA primary metagenome ERZ826146 (study PRJEB31778, sample SAMEA3449222) | human gut metagenome | biome: human gut; feature: human-associated habitat; material: faeces | place: United Kingdom | collected 2010/2012 ...
TGGTGTGCTGCATAGTTACGTTATATTTACTGATCTCTTTCAGATATTCCTTTCCTATCGAACTTAACGGAATCCCCTTCCGTTTCAGATATCCGATCGTCATGGTTTCTTCTGTGGAGAGTTTTACCGCACAATACTCCGAACCATTCAGATTTTCGCAGATAATGCCGCTGCAAAGTGTATATCCGTTCAGTCCTTTCATCAGATTCAGCATCGTCGCACGGTCATTCGCCTTGATTGACTGTTTGTATTCATACGTACTGAACACTTCCTCCGCAAAATAAAACGAATTGTTGCTCCCCTGGTCAAACGAAAGAAATGGATAGTCTTCCAGATCCTCCAGAGTAATCTCCTTCTTTTTTGCCAACGGATGACCGCTCCACAGGTAAACGTATTCCTGACAGTCAAAAAGCTCATGAAATTCCAGATTGTTTTCCTCAAAGATCTTCCCCAGTACTTTCCGGTTAAAATCATTCAGATATAAAATTCCCAGCTCACTCCGGAAGTTTTTCACATTTTCAATCACATCATACGTCTGTGTCTCATAGATGGAAAATTCATACCGTTCCATCCCGAAGCGTCTGACCATCTCCACGAATGCCTGCACCGCAAACGAATAATGCTGCATGGAAACGCCGAACTTTTTCTTTACTTTTTCTTTATCCACATACCGTGCCTCGATCAGGGCATACTGTTCCACGACCTGTCTGGCATATCCGACAAATTCTTCTCCGTCCGGTGTCACCTGGATCCCGCGGTTGGTTCTCCGGAAAATCTCGATTCCCACCTCGTCTTCCAGTTCCCGGATAGCCGCCGAAAGGCTTGGCTGGGAGATAAATAATTTCTGCGCCGCCTGATTCATCGAACGGGAATCCGCCACGGTAATTGCATAGCGTAACTGTGATAATGTCATATCCTGCTGCTCCTTTTTCTGTCGATGTTTTGATTATACCCTAAGATTTTCCATAAAAAAAGACCTTACGGATTCTTTTTACGGAATCCATAAGGTCCTCGATTTTATTTGTCAAAGCTTTATGCCAGTGCTGCGCCCAGTGCCTTGCAGTTTTCTACGCCGTCATCATCCGGCATGTCGTTGCAGATGACACTCTCTGTTGCCAGAACAGCTCCTGCTTCTTTACAGCTTTCCTCCCAGTTTCTCATCCATTCACCGTCGCCCCATCCATAGGATCCGAACAGTGCGATCTTTTTGTCTTTCAGTGCATCTTTGCAGCCGTCGAACATTGGTTCAAATTCATCTTCTTCCAGCACTTCATCTCCCATAGCCGGGCATCCGAATGCGATGGCATCGTATTCTCCTACCAGTTCCGGACGGAAATCCGCACATTCATACAGTGTTACGTCTGCGCCTTTTTCTTTTGCGCCATTCACTACTGCATCTGCCATTGCTTCTGTATTACCTGTACTGCTCCAATAAACAACTGCTACTTTACTCATCTTTATATTCCTCCTGATATTTACGGGATACCCCCGTTTTTATGGTTAAGCAGCTACGGTCAGCTGCAAAACGCTCCTGCCATTTTCCCACAGCCGGGAATAGATTTCTCTGCATTTTTTGTATTTGCAGAATGTTTTTTCTGCTTCTTTTGCATTGCCATAGGCTTTCCAACAGCCGGAACACTTACAGTTTTTTCCGGTGTTACGGATAAATCCTATCACATCGACCAGCGGATAATCGAGAAACAGACCGATCTCATGTGGGAACTTCTCGCACATATGTAATCTTTCTTTCAGTTCTTTCAGTGCCTCTTCCCAGTGTTCTCCCAGATATCCACACGCCCGCAGGAACTTCTGCACCCCCGGTTTGTGAAGATCGTTTTCCAGTCTCTGTGGTCTGCACAGATAAACCAGCGCTTTTTTTTCGCTCTTTCGAAGAATGGTAAGATAAAGTCCTTTGTCCTTCATCTGCAGGTTCCACTGCCAGACATCTTCCGCCAGGCTCTCGCCCGACTCATACGGACAGCTGAACATATTCGCTGTCTTTAAAGACGCCAGTGTTGGAGAACAGTGATCGATCAGATATCTTTCCAGCATGTCTCTCCTCCGTTACATCTCTCTTAGTTTGCAAAACAGTTTTCCAGAATCCCGGTCAGTGCGTTTCCGCTGCTGGTGTGGCAGCGAACCACATCGGTATGTTTTCCGTCGATCTCATCCAGTGCGCAGCGCACCATCTTGTGAGATACGGTATTGGTAAATAATACCAGAAGATCCGGACATCCGATTTGTTTGTTGAAATCTGCTCCCATGTGGGTAAATACTTTCACCTTACATTTATAGGATTTGCAGATTTTTTTATACTGTGCTACCATGCGGTCGTGTCCGCCTACGATTACAACGCTCATATGATTCCTCCTGTCTTCTTTGAATATTTGTAACTATTCCGTAGCCACTGTGAAGGTACTGAACAGTTACGAATACTTTTTATTCACGTTCCATCCGGTTTTCCCGGATCTCTTCTCAATAAATATTAGCTTGTTTCCTATGGGTTAGATTTGTCTAACTTATGAAATTAGTGTATACTAACTTTTGCTAGTTGTCAACTAATTTCTTAGTATTTTTCTAGGAATTATAAAAGTTTTGTCCTTTTTTTTGAGGAACAGCAGAAAAAAGCCGGGAATCCAGGGGAATATTTGTTTCGTGCCAGCTGCTGCCGCTTTGATATTCCCCTGGGAATTCCCGGTTCTTTGCCATGTTTTATGTTTTTTATTCTGCTTTTATCTCATCCGTCTCGATAATAAAACGGACACTTCCGCTTGCTCCCCCGCAGATACCACCATAATTGTCGTATCTGCCATCTGCTTTCTTCAGTGCACGGATCCGGTTTGCCAGGTTTGTCAGGTCTGTACCCGTCAGGTCGCTGAGCTCCTGAATTCCGTCCTCGTCAAATTTGACCAGTCCCTGATGCAGGCTGTCCATGCCTGAGATCATCGTATCCAAACCGCCGATCAGGGCAGTTCCTGTGGAAGAAAGTTGTCCGCTTCCCTGATGCAGTGCTGCGGATCCCTGATACAGCTGCCGGATTCCTTCTCCAAACGCTGCCATACCGGCTTCTAACTGACTGCTGCCTTCCTGTAACTGTACTGTTCCGGTCTGCAATACGGTAAGTCCGGTCTGTAATTCCTGCAGCGATGCCGCAGCAGTCTTGGATACCGTACCGAGCGTGGTGCCGTAACCTGCCAGAATCTTCATCTGTTTTTCCATATCGGTCAGCGTCTCTGTCAGTTTTTCCGTATCAAAAGAAACTTCCGGTATCGTGATCGTCGGAATGGCTTCCAGTGCATCTTTCGCCCTTTGGATCTGTGTCTTTGCTTCCTCACTCACGGACACCTGATCCAGCGCACTGTTTACCGCTGTTTTTACCTCTCCTTGTGCTGCCCGGATCTGATCTGCGCTCAGCCCATAATTTTCCAGTGCCTTCTGCATGGCAGCTTCGACTGCCGCATCGGCTTTTGCCTGGCTGTCTGCGCATACCGCCTGATCCAGTACTGCCCAATCGATCGCGTCCAGTGCTGTTTTTGCCGTTTCCAGCTGAGTCTCTACCGTCGTCTTATAGGCACCGACTTCCTGCGCCAGCTGCTGCATCCGGGCAAGTCCGGTACTCATGCCGGTCAGGGCCTCGTTTAGCTTCGTTCCATCTTCCTCCAGCTGTTTTTCCGCTGACTCCATACCGGACAGATCCAGGGAACTCCCCTGCGGAAGCTGAACTGTTGCCAATGTATTGTGAAGTGTCGTGAGGCTTTCTTTCAGCAGGGTTGCTCCTGCCTGCAGATCCCCTTTTTTCTCATTCATCACCTGCAGTCCGCTCTCCAGCGCTCCGGCTCCCTGATCCAGTACTGCCACACCGGCCAGATACTGATTCAGATACGTTTTGTATGTTTCCATACCTTCTTCCAGCGCTCCGGCTCCGTCTGAAAGTTTGTCGGTTGCTTCTTCCAGCTTCTTCATGTTGTCCGACATCTCATCCACCTCGTCCAGATCCTTCAGATCCATATCTTCGAGAAGACCGGAGGAAATGATCGTCGCGGTAAAATCCAGGGAAAAATCCGTCACATCCGCAGTCATTTCCACATATTCCGGAATATCAATATCCTCCGTCGGCTCATACGTTGTCAGTTTCAGGCTTTTTGTCAGTCCCGGGCAGGCATATCCAACGACCAGTTTCTGTCCGTCGATATCCATCACTTTTCCGTTCTTCACCTCGATGTCGGACGCATGATCATCCGACAGCAGCATCGTGGAAATCACAGCAAACGGGACACTGACCTGCTCTTCTTTCCCATCGACTTTGATCGTCTGAGTGGTCTTATTCTTATAATCAAACCGGATCTTCAGCTGACCGCTCTTTCCCGCCAGTTCTTCCGGCTCGATCGCCTGACCATCGAGTTCATAGCTGACACTCACATCTACCGGAAGTTCCCCGCTTCCGGTTCCTTCATAAGTGATATCCTCTCCGTGATTTTCCCACTCAATTGTTCCATCCGTATTCCGTATGAAGGCTTCGTCTCCTTCTTTGTTTTTGATATCTGTCAGATTGGTATAATCCTTGATGGTATCGCCATCGCCGGTGTTTTTCAGTTTTGTCTGTACGGTGATCTCCCGCGGATTGCCTTTGGCATCGCTTTTTACATAGACCGTTTCTGTCTTATCTTTCTCTTCGCTGTCCTGTTTTTTTGTATTTTCCGAAGGCTCGGATTCTTCTTTCGTATCTGCTGTCTCCTGCATATCTTCTGTCTTCACAGTCTCCTCACTGTCCGATGATGCGTCTGACTTTCCACATCCGGTCATTCCGACAGCCGCAGCGACACCGACCCCTAACATCAGACATAGAATCCTTTCTTTGATTTTATTATTCATATCTGCTCTCTCCCTTTTTCAGCCATTATTCTACATTCTTTAGTGCTTTATCCATAGGTACCCGACAGATTCTGCGGTATTCTAACACCGCCACCACTGCATACGTTCCGATTCCAAGAAGGAGCATCTTAACATAGACCGCTGACTCGATATAAAACGTAATCCATCCACTGATGCTCTCCAACATCACTGCCCGGAACAGATATACCATCGCCCAGTATTCCACCGGAAGGCTCAGCAACAGAAACAGTACCACCATAATCGATGTCGATACGATATACAACCGGCTGATCTCCTGGTTGCTGTAGCCGAGAATCTTGACCATAGAAATCGACTGTGCATTTTTCTCTATGATAATCTTCGACAGCAGATAAATCAGGATCATAAACATCAACACCGCAAATCCGTCCACCAGTCCCATCATACTGCCCATGGAAACATCCAGCTGGCGGCTGATTTTGGTAAGGCTTTCCAGATCGATCACTGTAGAAATGTATTTTTCATCAATATCCGTGATGGGTGTCTCTGAAAAATAACCGCTAAAATACGACTTATCCAGATCAAAGGTTTTATTCAGGGAATCTTGTGACAAATAGACAGAAATTCCACCTTCATAATCATAAATTCCACTGACCGTAAAGGTATACTGATCGTCTTCGTATTTTTCTTTTAAGGTTATCGTATCTCCTTTTTTCAGCTGATACTTGTCCGCATAGGCGGAAGAAATATATACATTTCCATTTGATATTTCTTCTTCCGGAATCTGAATGTAGCGACTGTCCGGCTGAATACCGTACAGCAGGACTTCCTCACTCTTATACTGCTCTCCAAGTGTATTCAGGGAATACGCAGAGAATTTTTCCGCATCTTCGTTGTCTGTCTCCAGCTGACTCTGCACGTACATCATCTGTACCAGGCTTTCCAGTTTCTTATCTTCGTCCATCGTCTCCGCAGGAATCTGCAGAATATACTGATAATTACTCAGAAGATTGTCTTTCAGCACACTCTGGTAATGATCCAGAACTGCCGGAAGTGCCAGTCCGAACATCAATAACAGATTTGCAAAAAGAATCCCTGCCAGAAGCACTACATAATTACTCACATTCTGAAAAATGACACGCAGACGGAATCTTGCAAAAAACGGAATCCTGCTGCTTAGATGAAACGTTCTCTTTTTCCTCTTCTTTTTCAGATCTCTTCGCAGAAACTGTAACGGAGGCAGGGAAAGTTTTTTATAAAGAATTCCCACATTTACAGCAGCCATCAGTGCTACCGGAACCAGCGTCGTCTTCCAGAACGCCTCTGCACTCCAAATCGTATGATAGGTCGGCAGACTGTAACTTCCGTAATACATATCGGCGCAAATGTCCTTAAATACCGTGTATCCCAGAATATTACCGATCAGTGCTCCGACCAGGGTGACCGCCAGCGGCATCGTCATATAATGTAGGATCAGTTCTCCCTTTTTATAACCGGACGCCCGCAGCGTTCCGATCACATTTGCCTCTTTGGTGATCGTATTGCTCATTGTCACACCAAATACAAACGCCATGATCACGATGATGATGTCGAGCAGCGTCATCCACATCATGGAGTCGCCGTCTACGTCGTCGCGCGCATAGCCAATGCCCTGGTTGGAATCGGCGTCGATGAGGTCATCCACGCGCGCATCGGCGTCGGTCAGCGCCTCGACCATATCCTGCTCCGCATCGATGCGATCCGCGGTGGGGAGGTCGCGATCGGCAAAGGTAAAGGAGTAGGTGTAGGCGGGCGCGCCGCCGGCATCCTCGAGCGCGGCAAAGCCGGCATCGGTGACCTCGGCCACGCCGTACGTGATGGTGTTCACCGTAAAGTCCGAATTGTTGAGGAACAGCGCCTGGCTATCGGGCTGGGTCATGATGCCGCAGATGGTGTAGGTGCGGCCCTCGAGCTCGACCTTATCGCCCACGGCGAGGCCGTTGTTGGTGGCAAAGACACGGTCGATTGCCACCTCATCGTCCGTTTTGGGCTCCTTGCCCTCACAGTAGGACGCGATATCGACCTTGGTGCGGTGCGCATAGGTGCGCAGCGTGCGCTTGGTGCCGTCGTCGCCGGACACCTTTTTGATGATGGCGTCGATGGAGAAATTCTTGTAGAGCGTGACGCCGCCGACGTCGCCGGCTGCATCCTCGGCGGCCTTGAGTTGATCGTCGGTAGCCTCGAAGGAGGTGGTCACGCGGCCGTCCTCAATCGCGTACGCATCGCGCATGTCATCGATAAGGCAGCCGATGGAATGCGCTGCGAGCAAAAATCCCGAGGTGAGAGCGGTGCTTCCGCACATAAGCAAAAAGATGCCCAGGTATTTGCCGATATTGCGGCGCAGCTCGCGCGGGAGACGTTTTGCGAGAGGTGTCATGGCGCCGCCTACCAATCGAGCTCGGCGGCCGCAACGGGCGACTCGTTGAGCTCATCCTCGACGATGTGCCCGTCGCGCAGGCGCAGCACGCGATTGGCCATGTGCGCGATGGCGGCATTGTGGGTGACAATGATGATGGTGCAGCCGTAGGTGCGGTTGACATCCTCCATGAGCTGCAGGATTTCCTTGGACGTCTTGTAGTCAAGCGCGCCGGTGGGCTCGTCGCACAGCAGCAGGCCCGGGTTTTTGACGAGCGCACGGCCGATGGCACAGCGCTGCTGCTGGCCGCCCGAGACCTGGCGCGGGAACTTGTTGCGGTGCTCGTAGAGGCCCAGCGAACGCAGCAGGTCGTCGACATTGAGCGGGTTTTTGGACAGGTGCGCCGTGACCTCGATGTTCTCCTTGATGGTGAGATCGGGCACCAGGTTGTAGAACTGGAAGACAAAACCCAGCTCACGGCGGCGATACTCGCCCAGGTCGGTAGGCTTGAGCACCGTGAGGTCGCAGCCGTCCACCATGATGGAGCCGCCGTCGGCATCCTCCAGGCCGCCGATCAGGTTAAGAAACGTCGACTTGCCCGAACCCGAAGGCCCCAGCATGACGCAGATCTCTCCGCGGTTGATGGACGTGTCGATGCCGTCGAGCACCGTCAGGCGTGCATCTCCATCGCCGTAGTGCTTCTTGAGCCCCTTGACCTGGACGTAGGCTTGCTTCGTCGCCATGCTATCCCCCATTGTTAGCCTATTGCTACTTTATGAGCGTAATAGTAAACCATGGCGAACTATTTTGGAGCGAGGCTCGGGATTTATTTCAGACTGGTCATTGGGGACGCTCTAAATGACTAGGTGGCTAGGCGCGGGATTTGGCGCGTGCGAGGGCCAGACCTACGGCGGCAATGGCGGCGGCGAAGAGCACCGTGACGCCCAGATCGCAGGCGATGTCGCTCAGCACGGCAGACGTCAGATCCGAGGCAAGTGCCTTGCTGATCGCATCGTTCACCCAATATGTCGGCACAAAGTGCGCCACGGTCTGCACGGCCGAGCCCATGAGCGACAGCGGCATCCAGGCACCGCCCAAAAACGTCATGAGCATGCCGAGTAAGTTGCCCACGCCGTTGAGCAGCTCCTCGCGCGCACCCAGGCTCGACAACGCAAAGCCAACGGCCAGCGGCGTGCACGCCAGGGCAAACGTCGCCGCCAGCGCCAGACACACACGACCCACGCCGACCTCGGCAACCGCGCCGGCAAAACCCACGACGCCCATCATGCTCGACACAAACCAGATGCAGGCGGTGATCACAGCGGCGGCCGCAAACACGGCGAGCGAACGCCGGCGCTCGGAGATTGGGCCGGCATCCATACGACGCACGCGCTCGGGCTCGTTCATGCCCGAGAACACCAGCCCCGCCGATACGATGACCGACGAGATAATCGCGTACGCGCCAAAGTTGAAATACGACTTGAGCGTGGCGACGGCAGTCGAGCCAACCTTGACCTGCTCGATCTCGACCTCGGCACGCTCGGTGGCCGCGTGTTCGGCAGCCTTGGCGACGTCACCGTTGGAGGCAGCAGGCTCAAGTGCGGCCGCAGCGCCCGCGAGCGAGATCCAGCGCGAGGCCTCGGCAGACGAAAGCGCCGCCGCCATGGTGCCGGCACCGTAGGTCACATCGAGCTTGGGTAGGGACTCCCCCGCACGGGCGGCTGCAACGAGGTCGCCCTCAAACCCCTCCGGGATAAAGAACACGCAGTCGGCGCTACCCTTGGCGCTGTTGCTCTTGGAGAGCGCGTCCGCAAGATCGTATGTATCGTCGCCGATGCCCGTGACCAGCTCAAAACGCGAACCCAGGTGCTTGGTGAGTGCTCTCGAAAGGTCGCTATTGTCGCGGTCGACCACGATCACGTTGGTGTCGTAGGGCTCGTACTCGGTAAGCTGCGACGAGTTCCAGCTCACCGAGGCCGCGATGAATACGCCCATGAGCGAGATGAACACCGTATAGATGAGCAGGTAGAACGGGTGCGCCAGCGCCATGCGAAGCGCGGTCTTAAAGGTGCTCATAGCGGCTCCTTCCAAAGATCAGCGTGGCGGCGGCAACGAACAACAGCGCCATAAGGACCAGCGCGCCGGCGCGAACGGCAAAGGGACCCAGGTCCTCAAAGAAATACAGGCGGTTGAACATGTCGCAGATAAGCTTGACGGGGTTGAGCCAGCACTCGGCCGGGCAGGCGCGGGCGACGTCGTCGGCAAGTGCCATCGCCGGCTCGCCGTAGAGTCCGGCGAACAGGGCGCACGTGGTGGCAAAGCCCGTGAGGATGCCCGACTTGGACGCCTTGCCGCCCTTAACGGGAAGCGTGCCCACAAAGAGCCCCAGACCCGTGGCGGCAAGTGCGGATGCAGCGCCGCCCACGAGGCACAGACCCTCGCGCCCGCCAAAGTCGACGCCCACAACCAGGCGCACGTAGCCGATCGCGATCGCCATCGAGGCAAAGGAGACCAGCCACGAGCCCACAAAGATACCGGCCAGCGACGCCGTTTTAGAAAGGCCGCCCACGCAGCGACGCGCGCCAAGGCCCGACAGATTGGGCTGCAAGTCGACGACGCTCAAGGCGGCAAACTCGGCAGACATCATCGCGACCAGGCCAAAAAGCGCGTAATAGTAGATGACCGTGCCGTCGGGCGTGGTGCGCGTAAGGCTCACGCGACGGGTGCCGCCCTCGAGCGACAGGGCGCGCGCAACCGCCTCGGGGTCGGCGAGCGCCGCCGGGTTGTCCTGGGCAATCTGAGACATGAGCTCGGCATTTTGTGTATACGAGCTTGCCACCGTCTCCAGAATGCTGCGGTCGGTGAGTACCGACGTCGCACGCGAGCTGCCATAGCTCGAAAGCAACGTGAGTTTGGGCGTGCCCGCATCGTCGACCGCATAGATGCCCGCGACCTCGCCGGCCTTAAGCGCACGGTTCGCATCGGCTGCGTCGTCGAGCTCGTGGATCTCGAGCAGCTGATCGCCGCCTTCCTTGGCAAGCGACGTCGCCACGCCCTTAAAGGTCGAAGCGTCCCAAGCCTCGTCCGCCACGACGGCCACCGGCACCGGGTCGACCGTGCCGTCGGAGCTGAGGTTCGCAAACATAAACATGAACATCGTGGAAAGTACGATGGGAAAGAGAGCGCCCCAGACCCACGTGCTCGGCCGGCGCAGCAGCGTCTTGACCGTAGTGATGATGGTGTTGAACATGACTGCCCCCTAGTCGCGCAGCTCGCGGCCGGTGATCTCGAGGAACACGTCGTTGAGGGTCGGTGGCTCGCTCCACACGCGGCCGAGCGCCACATCGGCGGCGCGCAGCGTGTCGAGGATGTCGACCAAATTGTGCGGGCTCGCTTCGCAGGTGCAGACGATCTCGCCGCCGGACAGCTCAACCGAAAGCACGTGCTCGAGGGCGCGCAGCCGCTCGACCGTGGCGGTCTCTACGGCGCCAACCTCGACAGTCACGCGCTCGCCCATCTGAATCATGCGCTTGAGCTCGTCGTTGGTGCCCTGCGCCAGCACGCGCCCGCCGTCCATGATCATGATGCGGCTGCAGATCTGCTCGACTTCCTCCATGTAATGGCTGGTATACACCACTGTGGCGCCCTCGTCGCGCAAGCGGCAGATGCCCTCCAGGATGGCGTTGCGGCTCTGTGGGTCGACCGCCACCGTGGGCTCGTCAAAGAAGATGAGCTCGGGCTTGTGCGCGATGCCGCAGGCGATGTTGAGGCGACGCGCCAGGCCGCCCGAGAGCTTGCCGGGGCGGAACTTGGCAAAGTCGCCCAGCCCGACAAAGTCGATCGCCTCGTTCACCAGCGCGCGACGGTGCTTGCGGTCGTTGACGTAGAGGCTGCAGAAATAGTCGATGTTCTCGCGCACCGTGAGCTCGTCAAACACCGCCACCTGCTGCGGCACCACGCCGATGCGGCGCTTGAGGTCGTAGCGGGCGGGCGCCATGGGCTCGCCGAACAGCTCAATGGTGCCTTTGTCGTAGGCAAGCAGCTGCAAAATGCAGTTGATGGACGTGGTCTTGCCCGAGCCGTTGGGGCCCAGCAGGCCAAAGATCTCGCCGGGGGCGATGCTCAGGTTAAAGTGGTCGAGCGCAATAAGGTCGTCATAGCGCTTGACGAGGTTTTCGACGTGAACGATGTCTGTCATGAGGCGGCCCTTCCGTTGATTGCGGCCCGGTACGATTGCATCATCGCAGGAGCCGCCGGCGCGCACCAGTGAGCTTTGTCACGAGTGCGGGGTCTTTGTCGTGCGGCCTGCCGACGCCCCCGCTTTGCTGCGCGGGAGGAATGTCACGGTTGCGCAGGCGGCCCCTCCACCATGCGCGGCTTCGCGTACAATACCCGTATGAACAGGCTTTTCGACAAATCGATCGTGCTGGCGTGCTGTATTGCGGCCGCCATGGGTCTTGCTGTGGATGCCCGCATGGTCGCGGCGTTTTGCCTTGGCGTTATTGCCACCTCGCTGGCCGAGGTCGCACAGGAGGAACACGCGCGCCGCGCAAGCGAGGCCGCGAGCTACGTCTACATCATCGCGGCCGTCTTCATACCGCCGTTTGTGCCGTTTGCGCCTCTCGCTCTCTATGACATCGCGCGGCGCGTGCGCCGTGAGCACGCCTGGGTCGCGCTGGGCATTGGCTCCGTCTTTGCTTTTGCGCTCGTCGCGAACCTACGCGCCGACGCGCTCACCGCCCGAACGCTCCTGCTGACCGCCATCCTTTCGGTTGCCGCCACCTTGCTATCGCTACGTACCGCCCAGCTGGAACACGAGCAGGAGCGCATGCGCCGTACCCGCGACGAGCTGCAAGAACGAGCCTTGGCGCTCGAAGCGCACAACCGCGACCTTGCCGATCGCCAGGACTACGAGGTCGAACTCGCGACGCTCGCCGAACGCGCCCGCATCGCGCGCGAGATCCACGACAATGTGGGCCACCAGCTCACACGCGCCTCACTGCAGACCGAAGCCCTGCGCGTGGTCCATGCCGACGAGCCCGGCGTCGCCGCCGACTTCGCCGACGTCAAACGCACGGTTGACGAGGCGCTCCAGCTTGTGCGCACCAGCGTCCATGCGCTCAACGACAACGCCGTCGACCTTTCCGTGCAGCTCGAACGCATCGTTGAAGGCGCGCGATCGGACGGCGACCCGCAGATTGAGCTTGAAGTTATGACCGAACATGCGCCCGCAAACGTCGCCAACTGCTTTGCGGCGGTCCTGCGCGAGGCGCTCTCCAACACCATGCGCCACGCTTGCGCCCAGACCGTCACCGTACGATGCATGGAGCATCCGTCGTTTTACCAGCTCATCGTTACCGACGATGGGACGGGCGGGACCCAGGCGAGCAGCCGTGGCGTCGCGGAAGGCATGGGGCTCGGCTCCATGCGCGAGCGCGTCGAGGCGCTTGGCGGCACCTTTACCGCCGGCCCGCGCGCCGGCTCCCCCGGCTGGCGCGTGTTTGCCACCATTCCCAAACAGCAAGGAGATGAGGGCCGATGAGGCTCATCGTTGTCGACGACGACCGCTTAGTGGTCGATTCGCTCAAGATTATCCTGGGCGCCCAGCCGCAGATCGAGATAGTGGGCACCGGCGCTAACGGCAATGAAGCAGTTTCGCTCTATGCCGAACACGCGCCCGATATCGCACTGCTCGACATCCAGATGCCGGGGCGCGACGGACTTTCGGCGGCACGCGAGATCCTTGAGCGCGACCCTGCGGCGCGCGTGGTGTTTCTGACGACATTCTCGGATGACGAATACATTGTGTCGGCGCTCAAACTGGGCGCGCGCGGCTACTTGATTAAAACCGACGTCGCTGCCATCCCTCCCGCGTTGACACAGGTCATGGATGGCAAACGCGTGCTCGAGGGTAAGGCGATCGAGGATATCAACTTTGATGGGGCGGGCGTCGAGGCCGGCACGACCCGCCGGCCCGCGGCCTTTGTCAGCCTGACCGACCGCGAGTTCGAAGTCGCAGAGCTCATCGCCCGCGGCCTCGACAACAAGGAGATTGCCGCCACCGCCTACATGGGCGAAGGCACCGTGCGCAACCACATCAGCTCGATCCTGGCAAAGATGGGCCTACGCAACCGCACGCAGATCGCCATCGCCTATCTGCGAGGGTAATTACCCAACGACCGACCGCCCCGGCATAGCAAAATGGCTGTTATCGATTTAATGCCATTTCAAAACCATGCCGGATTACGGGGCTAAACTCAGAGCCCCATCCATACCTGCGTTTTCTGCAAGATGACGGCTCGTCTACCTGCGGTTTTATTTTCACGAATATCGGCATGGTTGGGGACTCGTGATTCAGCCCCGTAAACCGGCATAGTTTTGTTCAGGCGACCCCGCACGAGTGCCTCCGCCAGCCTCGCGGGACCAAAATAATCCGTTTTCCTTCGCCCCCAAGGAATCAGCCGGAACCGCTCGCCACGAAACCGGCCCATCTACTACGTTTGACTCAATACCCCCGACCATACCCCCGTTTTGCAGAAAACCGCAGGCGTTCTACCTGCGGTTTTGTTTTCGCGTTTTTGGCATGGTTGGGGGTAAGGGACTAAACGTAGTAGATGGGCCGGTTTCGTGGCGCCCCCGGCACACAAAAGTGCCGCCACGGAGGAGGGAGATGCCTCCGTGGCGGCTGGGGGGTGGGGGCTATGCTCTGGCTCCCCGCCGGCCGCCCGGGGCCTTTTGGCCCCGGGCGCTGCCAGCGTGCCTAGCGCTTACGGATACCCCAGACCAGGGCTCCGACGCCGGCCATGGCGATGACGAATGCCATGAGCAGTGCGGCGGCCTGCTGGTCACCCGTGGTGGGCAGGAAACCCTTGACCGTCTTGACGATGTTCGTCACGGTCTTGGGCGTGCCGGGATCGGGCGTCGGCACGGGCGTCTCGGGCTTCTTGTACGTGTTGTTGAACACGATACCCTCGACGCTTTTGTCGCCCTTGGTATAGGTAACGCTCGCCTTGAGGTTACCCTCACCGTCGTCGACCACGTTGACGGTCGCGGTAAAGACGGACTTGTCGTAGGTCATACCGGCCTCGTCGCCCTTGACCTCGCTGACGGTGTAGACGTACGTACCAGGCTCGTCGTACTCGAACTTGTCGAAGTTGATCTTGCCGTCGGCATCGTTGGTAACCGTAGACTCGATGTCCTCGCCAACGAGCTTAAAGCTAAACTCGTCCTTCTTGAGCTCACGTCCCTCGAGCACCTTGATGGCCCCGATGGAAACCTGCGTGGGCATGGCGTGATACTTGTTGGTAAAGCCAGCCGACTCGGTGGTTCCCTCGAGCTTGTGCGTCGCGGTCAGCGTGCCGTCGCCGTTGTCGGAGACGGTGGTCACGACGGTGTAGGTCGCGCCGTCATAGGTGACGCCCTTGTGCAGGCCGAGCGCGTTGGGGCAAGCCTCGCGCAGCATGTACGTGTGCGTGCCGGGCGCCTCGTAGCGGATCGGGCTCAGCGTAACGTTACCGTCGACGTCATTGGTGCCGCTCGCGACAACCACGCCGTCCTCGAGCAGCTCAAACGTGAACTCGCCAGCTGCAAGGTCGCGTCCGGTCAGACGCTTGACCGTCTTGACCTGATCGGTCACGGAAGAATCGGTAGGTGCCACGCCGTAGGTGTTGGTGAACGTGAAGGCAGCACCGTCGTCGCCCTCGCGCACGACACGCAGATGTCCGGTACCGTCGTCAGTCACGGTGTAGGAAACCTTGCGCATGGCGTTGGCGTCGTTGGTCACACCAGGGGCACTACCGGACTCGGTCACCGTGTAGGTAAAGGTGTGCGAGCGCGGAGCGGTGGGGGCTGCGGGCTCGGACTCGTCGTTGGACTCGTCGGTGTCGGCAGCGTCGGCGTCAACCTCGGCCTCGCCGGCGTTGGCCTCGGCTTCGTCAGCTTCGTCTGCCTCGGCCTTATCGGTCGCATCGTCCGTCACGCCCAGAGCGCGGTTGAGGTCCTCGAGCGTAAAGTGGATCTTGCCAAAGCCCACGTTGCCAGCCGCGTCGTTGGTTGCGGTCGTGCGCTCGGGCATCGGGGCACCAGCCTCGTCGGCGGTCACGGTAAAGGTGAACTTGCCCGTGATGTCAACCGGGGTCAGGCCCTCGGCAGCTTGGAGCTTCTTAGTGCCGGTGAGCGCGGCATCGACGGCTTCGGCGCCGTAGACGTTCTCGAACAAGGGCTCGACGCCGCCGTAGTCGACCGTTGCCGTCAGGGTACCGTCACCGTTGTCGACGACGATAACCTTAAAGCCAAAGCTCCACGTTGTAGCGGAAACGCCATTCGGCAGCCCGAATAAATCTTCGTAGGCCGTGTAGTTAATGGTCCAGGCAAGCTTACCGTCCTTATCGGTACGATGGGCAAGCCCAGCAGCCTCAAGATTAGCAAGCATCTTAGTGTCGTAGTGCAGCGTATCAAAGCTCACGTGCCCGCCGATATTGGGCTTGAGGTTTTCGTATGCCACAAGCTCACCCTGATAGGCGATGCCGAACCAGAACTCGCCGTCGGCCATCGGGCGGCCGGTCAGAGTCTTGGTGGCAACGACCTGAGCGGCGGTGCCGCCAGGCGTGTTGGTCGTAGCGCTGTAACTGTTGTGGAACGGCACCAGGGCCTTCTCGACCTTGTTCTCGCCACTCTTGTGGACCGTCTCATGCGTGCCCTCGGGACCGCCGGAAACGGTCGTCGTAGCAGTGAGCGTGCCGGCGGTGTCGTCGGCGATGGCGATCGTCACCGTGCGCACGGCGTCGTCGTAGGTGTAACCGGGCTGGCCGTCGTTCTTCTCGGCCACGGTGTACGTAAAGGTCTTGCCGGCGTCAGCCTGCGTAAATATAACCTCATGACCAGCCAGAATGTCGATCAGTCCGACCGTTGCCTCTGCCGCTGCGGGGGACTTGAAGCTATTAGCCCCGGGCAGCAGACCGAGCGCGCGAGCCGAAGCGTCGTCAGCAGGTGTCACGGTAAAGGTGAACTGACCCTCGGTCATGGGGCGGCCATCCAGATACTTGCTGAGCCACAGACCGCCGGCAGCGGTGTAGTTAAGCTCAGTGCGGTACGTGTTGGTAAAGCGTCCGTTTTCCTTCTTGGTGACGTTGGCGGTCAGGCTGCCATCGCCGTTCTCGGTCACGGTCACTTCGGCGGTTGCGACATGCGCGTCATACGTCAAGCCGACCGTGCTGCCCGCGTTCTCGCGAATCTCGTACTTATAGGTTCCGGCGGCAGCGTAGTGAATCTTGCCGAACTTGATGGCGGCAATGCCGTCCTTCGCGTCCTTCTTGCTCACGGTTACGGTTGCGGGATCGGGCAGTGGGGCGTCTTCGGGGGCGGTGATGGTAAAGCTGAACTCGTCCCCATCCGTCCAGTCGCGGCCGCTGATGACCTTGCCCAGGTCAAAGTCGAGCTCCGCATCGAGCGGGGCCACGCTGTAGGTGTTCTTGAAAGTCGCAGCCGTGGCGTCCTTCAGGACATGCTCGGCCTTGAGGGTGCCGTCGCCGTTGTCCGTGATGGTGGTCTCGATGGTGTACTTGGCGTCACTGTAGGTGATGCCCTTGCTGGTGGTTCCGCCCTTGATCTCGCGCAGCGTGTAGGCGTGCTTGCCGGCCTCGGTGTACTTAACGGCGTTCATCGTGATCTTGCCATCGGCGGCATTGGTGCCGGTGGCGACGACCTTGGCGTCCTCGTCCTCGCCCTCGACGAGCTCGAAGGAGAACTCGCCGTCCTTGAGGTCGCGGCCGGTCAGGGACTTGGTCGCGGTGATCTGGTCGGTGACGCTGAACTCACCAGGATTCGGCTTGTAGCTGTTGCTGAACTTCGCCTCGCCGTCGCCCTTCAGGACATGCTTCGCCTCGAGCGTGCCGTCGCCCTTGTCGGTGATGGTGGTCTCGATGGTGTAGGTCTTGCCATCGTAGGTGATGCCGTTGCCGGCGTCGCCCTTGACCTCGCGCAGCGTGTAGGTGTGCTCGCCGGCAGCGGTGTACTCGATGGGGCTCATCTTGATCTTGCCGCGGGCATCGTTCTTGCCGGTGGCAACAACATCGTTGCCCTCGACGAGCTCGAAGGAGAACTCGCCTTCCTTGAGATCGCGCCCGGTCAGGACCTTGGTCGCCGTGATCTGATCAGTAACACTGAAGCTCTTGGGGGTTACGGTGTAGGCGTTCTCGAAGGTCGCCTTGTCAACATTCTGCAGCTTGTGCTCCACGCTGAGGGTGCCATCGTTGTTATCCTTGACGGTGGTCACAATAGTGTACTCAGCGGTGCTGTAAGTAATGCCATTTTCGGTGGTGCCGGCCTTGGTCTCGCGCAGTATGTAGGTGTGCTCGCCAGCCGCAGTGTAGGTGACAGGATCCATTACGATCTTGCCGTCGGCATTGTTGGTACCGGTGGCGACCACGTTATTGCCCTCGACGAGCTCGAAACGGAACTCGCCAGCCTTGAGGTCGCGCCCGTCCAGGACCTTGTCCGCGGTGATCAGGTCGGTGACGCTGGAGCTCTTGGGGGTCACGTTGTAGGAGTTCTTGAACTCGGCAACCTTGACGTCCTTCAGAACATGCGTGGCACTGAGCGTACCGTCGCCGTTATCGGTGATGGTCGTCACGATGGTGAACTTGGCATCACTGTAGGTGACGCCCTTGCTGGTGGTTCCGCCGTTAACCTCGCGCAGCGTGTAGGTGTGCGTTCCAGCCTTGTCGTACTTCACGGGGCTCATCGTAATCGTGCCGTCGGCGGCGTTCTTGCCGGTGGCAACGACCTTGGCGTCCTTGCCCTCGCCCTCGACGAGCTCGAAGGAGAACTCGCCCTCAGTCATGTCGCGCCCGGTCAGGACCTTGGTCGCGGTGATCCGATCCTCGACAGGCTTCACGTTATAGGCATTGGTGAACGTAAATGCCACATCGCCGTCTGGCTTGTGGGATACGCTCAGATTACCCTTGCCGTCATCGATCACGGTGTAGGAAACCTTGCGCGTGGCGTTGGCGTCGTTGGTCACGCCAGCAACCTTACCGGACTCGGTCACGGTGTAGGTAAAGGTGTGCTCGCGCTTCTCGCGCTTCTCGCCCAGAGCCTTGTTAAGGTCGTCGAGCGTAAAGGCGATCTTGCCAAAGTCGACCTTGCCCTTGGCATCATTGGTCACGCTCGCGTTCGCGGGCATGGGTGCGCCCTCTTCACCGGTCACGGTAAAGGTGAACTTGCCGGCAATGTCAGCCGGGGTCAGGCCATCAGGAACCTGCAGATTCTTCTTGCCCACAAGCGATACCTCGACAGGCGCGGCAGTGTAGGAGTTCACAAACTCGTTGCCGGCGTCGCCGTAGACAGCCGTCGCCGTCAGGGTACCATCGCCGTTGTCGGCAACGGTCACATATGCGTCAATTGCCGCCGTGGTAGCGCTCACGCCCGCAGGCAGCTCGCCGGTCTGCTCGGCAGCAATGTAATGAATAGTCCACGTGGGCTTATCTGCGCTGGCGTCAAACAACGCCTTGTCTTCCTCGACAAGCTTGACAAGCGACTTGGTCGTGTACGTCAGCGGACCGAACTCAACCTTGCCACTCTTGTTGGTTGCGTTCAGCAGGACCTCGTCGTGCCCCGCGTAGCTCAACGTAAACTTGAATTCACCGTCGGCCATCAGGCGCCCCGTGAGCGTCTTGGTAGCCTCAAGAGTCAGCGGGGTTTCCGTCTTGGCGCTATAGGTGTTCGTGAACTTAGTCTCACCCGAGGTCTTTTCAACGTCAGCCTTAAGCTCGCCCTTGGCGTTAACCGTCACAGTCACCTTGAACGTGACAACGTTCTTGCTGTAGGTAATGCCACCGGCGTCGCCCTTGACCTCGCGGACCTCATAGGTGTACTCGCCCGGCTCGACATAAGTAATCTTGCCAAAGTTAATGGCTGCCTTGCCCTTGTCGAGATCGGCATTGGTCACAGTTACGGTCGCGGGGTCGGGCATCGGGGCATTGTTGTCGGACGTCGCGGAGAGCTCAAACTCAAACGCATCCGTATCCGCCCACTTGCGGCCCTCGAGCACCTTGGTCAGACCAAAGTCAGTCTTGGTATCCACCGTTGTCGGCTTGGTTGCAAGGCTAAAGATAATCTTGCCGTTGTTGCCCAGGTGCGAATGCACGTGCGTGGAAGTCGCAACGGAGGAAAGGTCATTCCACCTGGGGTTAAGCACGTCGCGCGCGGTCTCGGTCTTGTTGCCGTTCGCCTCCACATCGTCCTTGGTGGTATGCAGCTGGTCGATATAGGCCAAGCGCGCGGTTCCCTTATTAAAGGACCAATAGCCGTCATCTTTGACCAGAGCGCCGTCGTAGTTGGCGATCTCGTGCCCCTCAAACTCCACAACGGCATAGTCGTCCTTCGGCTTGCCGTTTGCGCCCATCGCCACAAACTCGTCCTTGTAGTAATAGACGTCGTTGCCCTGCGGCTTTACCGTCGCGCGCTGGGTGCATTCCTTGTCCGTGTAGATAGGCGTGATTTTTTGGAAGTAATAGTAGCTGTTGGTATCGGCGGGCTCAAACTCGGCGACAACATCGCCCAGCTCGCCGCCCGACCACTTGTTGGCTAGGAAGTAGACCGTCTGGTTGTCGGCACCCTTATGTTTCTCGATATACTTCTTGAGTCCGTCATCGGGCGTAAACAGGTTGTTACGCGCGGCGTCCTTGACGCTCGAGGTGTATTTAATCTGAATAGGCTTGATGTCATTGAGCGACGTGCGCTCAAAGATCCCGTTTTCCATGTCCACGTGATAGCGGATCAGCGGAATCAGCGATGCGGGAATCTTGACCGTCACGATATCGCCCTGCTGCGCATTGGCAGAGCGCTCGACGGTGATGACCAGGTCCTTGGCCACGCCCGAAAACTCGTACGTGTCCGTATTGCCCTTGGTTGTCTTGGTCACTTCATCAAAGGGGACGCCATTAATCTGAGCGCTGACAAACGTATCGACCTGCATAAAGTCGCCCAGCTCATCACTGAAGGTGATGTAGCCGGACTTGCTCTCGTCGTAACCATCCTCGATCTGAGTGGGAGAGCCCTTGCCCGAGGTGATAGAGCTCGAGATATCATCAAACACCTTCTTGAGCTCATCGGCATTCGACGCAGCCTTGTAGAAATCGGAATTCTCGGTGCGCTTACCAAGCTCATTGGTTGTGTAGGACGTGGCGTTTGGATAGTTGCTCGACACGGCGTGCATGAACTTGTTTTCGTCGCTCGTCCGGTAGTTCGTAGGCTCGTCAGCGGGATTCGCATCATCAAAAATGCCGATGGTGTAGACCGTAGCGCCTTTCCCCTTCATTTTCTTGGCGGCGACTATGGCATTATTGGCAACCGTAGGGTTAAAGTTCCTGACGTCTGTGGGCGTGCCGTCCGTAAAGAACACAACTACCTTCTGGGCATCCTCGCGGCCCGACATGTCGCGAGCAAGTTCAAGGCCGTAATCAGCCCGCGTGGCACCGGCAGGTTCGATGTAGCCGACCGTATTCTTAAGTTCCGTCGCAGCGCTATCAACACACGGCGTCAGGCTCTTCATGGTCTGCGAGTAGTTGTGCGTGTATCCCTGACGATCGCGATACGTATCGTTGCCGATCCCGTTTTTCTTTGCACCCGAAAACTTAACGATGGCAACCTGATGCCGCTTATTCGTATCTTTAATGCTCTTGTTTTGCTCGGCGATGGTGTCGATAAAGGAACTGGCAGCTGCCTTGAGTGCGTCGATGCGTTTGGTCGAATCGCTGTCACCCATGTCATTATCCATCGACCCGGAGGCATCAAGCACCATCACGATATCGAGCGGTTTAGTGACCAGCGACGTTGTGTCAGAAGTCGAAGACATCGTGGAGAGCGTCGTCACAAAGTCGGACTTTTCGTCCTGCGCTGGCTCGACCGTCTTGTCCGTCCAGATTCGGCCTACATAACGTGTCGTCAGGTCCTGCTCGCCGCCCGACGCCCAGTACTGCCAGCGGCCGGTGGTGTCAGGGTCGACTATCTTTCCGCTCACCGTCGGTCCGTCCATTCCGGTGCTGGACCTGGCGTTGGCCTCGGGCAGCATGGCAAATGCCGCAGTCGGCAACACCAGCACTACGGCCAGTATCACCGCCAAGAGACCCCTCGTGTACTTACTCATCGCGTCTCCCTTCTCGCGGTCTCAGACCTTGCAACAGCCTAAAGTTACGAAATGAGACACAATTTGGGCAGGTGACACATGTTCCAGATTAGGTTTTAAGCGTGAGACAAATGTCTCATCAAAGTTGAGACACGAGGGTTTTCGCAGGAAAACGGGTGCGACTCAAGATTGACGGGACAAAAGGGCCCGTTTCCCCCATCCCCAAGGGAGCAGTCGATGGCGCTCGTCACGAAATTGGCCCATCTACTACGTTTGACTCGATGCCCCCGACCATACCCGCTTTTCATGCAAAATCGCAGGCGTTCTACCTGCGATTTTTATTTCGCATTACTTGCCATGGTTGAGGGCAGCGGCTTAAACGTAGTAGATGGGCCCATTTCGTGGCAGACGGGTCACGTGGCAGCCCTCGCAAGGCCAAAATGATCCGTTTTCCTCCGTCCCCGGGGGATCAAAGGCTGTTACGGATATGGTGCCATTTCAAAACTATGCCGGATTACTACGATAAAAACGAGGTCGCCGATCACGCGCGACTTTTTCACTAAACTGCGAGCCGTCTACCTGCGGTTTTTGTTTTGCCAAATGCGGTGTGGTTGGGGGTAGGCGATTTATCGTAGTAATCCGGCATAGTTTTGTTCGCGGCGGCACAACCGCGCGTTCAAGCGCGGGGCCGGTGGGGCAATTTTGCCCCACCGGCCCCGTCTTCGCGCTATTCCGGCTTGGTTTCTACCGTGGGAGTCTTATCCGCCGCAACTGGAATACGGGCGTTGTCCATAGCCAGGCAGCGCTTGGGACAGCTCTCGATGCACTCGCCGCACACCACGCAGGCATACGGGTCGATCGACCACGTTCCACCCTTGCGATCGACCGCGAGCGCGCCCGCCGGGCAGCGACGCGCGCACATGCCGCAGCAAATGCACACGTCCATGTCGTTAACGATGTGCCCGCGCAGGCGCTCGGGCGCCACGAGCTTCTCCTGCGGATAGCACACCGTGACCGGCTGCTTGACCATAGAGCCCAAGGCCGTCTTGGCAAATGTCAGCAAACTCATGCCGCGCCTACCTTTCCGTGCAGCTAATGCAGGGGTCGATGGTCAGGATAATCATGGGCACGTTGGCAAGGAGCACGCCCTGCAGCGCATGTGTCAGACCCGCCAGGTTCTGCGACGTCGGCGTACGCACACGGAAACGGTCCAGATTCTTGGTGCCGTTGCCGCGCACATAGTAGTACGCCTCGCCGCGCGGCTGCTCAATCACAACCTCGCCGCGTGCGCCGTCGGCCGGTGTGAGCTTGGTACGCCCGCCGATGCCGTCGTGCGGAATCTTGCCGACAAGCTCCTTGATAATGTCCATGGCCTGCGTGACCTCGGCGCAACGCACCTGGCAGCGGGCATAGCAGTCGCCGTCGGTGGCAACGATAGGCTCAAACGCGACCAGATCCGCATAGGCGCCGTCGCCAAACACGCGCACGTCGTAATCCACGCCCGAGGCGCGACCGAACGGGCCGACCATCGAAAGCTCCAGCGCGTCCTTCTTGCTGATCACGCCCACGCCATGCAGGCGCTCGCCGCAGCTGTCGTCGTCCAAAAACGTATGCACCAGGGCCTCGTAGTCGGGACGCATGGCATCGAGCGTCTGGACAATTCCGGCCAGCTCGGAGTCCTCGATATCGTGCTTAAGGCCGCCGATCTCGTTAATCGACAGAATCACGCGCCCGCCGCAAGTGCTCTCAAAAATCTTGAGTATCTGCTCGCGCAGGGTCCATGACCGATAGAACAGCGCCTCGAAGCCAAAGGCGTCGGCGAGCAGACCCAGCCACAGCAGATGCGAGTGAATGCGCGAAAGCTCGTGCAGAATGGTGCGGATATACTGCACGCGACCAGGCACCTCGATGCCGAGCATGCGCTCGCAGGCGCTGGCATAGCCGCAGCTGTGGCCCACGGCGCAGATGCCGCAGATGCGCTCGGCGATGTAGCCAAACTGATGCATGTCGCGCTTTTCGGTGAGCTTCTCGAGCCCGCGGTGCACAAAGCCGATCTGAGGAATTGCCTCGATGACGCGGTCATCCTCGATCACCAGGTCCAGATGAAGCGGCTCGGGCAGCACCGGGTGCTGCGGGCCAAACGGAATAACGGAGCGATGTGCCATGGACCTTACGCCTCCTTTTTCTGCTTGTCGCGGGCGACCTTGGCGGCAAGCGCCGCGCGGACCTTGGCCGCTTTCTCGGGATCCATGGCGGCGAGCTTTGCCTCCATCTCGGCAGCCTTGAGCGCGGCCTTCGCAGCAGTTTCATCGTGCTGAGCATCGGAGCCGGCAGCCGCAGCGGACTGGGCGCTCGCCGCAGCCGAAGCATCGCCGGCACTCGCAGCGCTCTCCCCTGCAGCAGCCGCAGCCGCGGCGGACTTCTCGGCAGCGGCCTTGCGCGCCTTGGCCTCGGCGGCGGCACGCACCTTCATGGCTTTCTCGCGCGCGGCCTTCACCTCGGGCGTGATAACGCTCATGGGCTCGGCAGTCGAGACCTGGTAGAAAAAGCCCTTAAAGTCAATCTGCATATCGGTAATGGCAAGACCAAACAGGTCGTGCGCTTCGTTTTCAAACGGGAATACTGCCGGATAGTACGAGCTGATGGACGGAATCTCCTGGTACTGATTAATTCCCTCAACCACCAGGTTCTCGATCGCATAGCTGCCGTCCTGCGCAATCTGCTCCTGAGCAGCACGGACGTTGATAAACGTATAGACCAGGCGATACGATCCGTCGTCCACACAGCGCTCGGCGTGCATTTGCACAAAGCGCGCGCCGACGCCCTTGAGCGCCTGCACATGCGGCAGGAGCTCGTCGAGCCCGACGGTGGTATAGATAGCCTTTTGCATTACTCGGCCTCCTTTGCAGCGACGGGCGTCTCAGCAGGTGCGTCACCAGCGGCAGGCGCTGCGGGTTTCTCGGCAGGCGCGTCACCGGCACCGTCAGCCCCGGCCCCAGCTGCAGCCACGAACCCGTCCTCGCCCAACTCGACGCCGCCATCCCAGGTAGCAGCGCCGCCCACGGTAAGCGGGTCACCGCCGGCGCGCATCACGGCCTCCTTCTGATCAAGGATGCCGCACGCCTCCACGATGGCATCGATCACGGTCTCGGGACGAATGGCGCACCCGGGCGCATACACGTCCACGGGAATCGCGCGGTCCACGCCGCCGATCACGTTATAGGCATCGCGGAATACGCCGCCCGAACACGCGCAAATGCCGCACGCCACCACGCACTTGGGCTCGAGCATCTGGCTGTAGATCTGGCGCACGACGGGCAGGTTCTGGGCATTGACCGACCCCGTCACCAAAAAGATGTCCGCATGCTTGGGGTTGCCGGTGTTGACCACGCCAAAGCGCTCCGCATCGAACAGCGGCGTGAGCGAGGCCAGCACCTCGATATCGCATCCGTTGCAGCTCGAGCCGTCGTAATGAATGACCCACGGCGAGCGCGACATTTTATGATCCATGGATGCCGCCTCCTAAATAAACACGTCAACGAGGATGGGCATAAGGTTGAGCAGGCCAAACACCAGCGCCACGCCCCATCCGAGCCTAAAGCAGCTGCGCCAGGTGCTGCGTGCGAAGGTGTTGTCGATCAGGACCTCGACAAAATACGTCGCGGCCATCACGACCAGGGCTACAACCCAGCTCACGGGGTTGTCCCAAACAAAGAACATGCCCACCCACATCAAAAACAGCACGGTCTCGCACCAGTGCATAAGGGTCATCTTGGCCAGCGTGCCGCCGCTCATCTCGGTGGCGACGCCCTGGACGATCTCCTGATGCGCGTGATGCGAGTACGAAAGGTCAAACGGCGACTTGCGCAGCTTGATGGTAAGCACCGCGAGCAGCGCCAGGAAAATGGGCGCGCTGTACACGATGATGGGGGCCGACTGCCCCGTCACGGCGATGGAATCAAAGCTGTCGGTGGCAAGGTACAGGCCCACGCTCATCAGCAAAACGGCGGGCTCGTAACTCATAACCTGCAGTAACTCACGATCGGCGCCAACCTGGGCAAACGGGCTTTGCGTCGAGGCGGACGCCAACACCACAAAGATCGCGGCGAGCGTCACCATAAAAGCGCACAGTAGCGTGTTAGAGCCCGACACAAAGATGCCGCCGCCCACGACGGTAAAGATGAGCGCGCACGCCATATAGGTATCGTCCATGGTGTTTACGCTGGCAGGGGCTTTGCGCAGCAGCTTGGCAACGTCGTAGAAAGGCTGGAGCAGGCGCGGGCCCACGCGGCCCTGCATACGGGCCGAAAGTTTGCGGTCAACGCCGTCGATCAGGCCACCAACCAAAGGCGCCAGCAGGGCAAACACCACGGTACCAATAAATATGCCCACGACGCCCGAGCCTTCAAAATACTTGCCGCGCAGCACCGAGGGCGCACTCATGGCAAGCCGCTCGGGCCCAATCCACGCGCAACACAGCAGCGCAAACAAGATAATACTGCAGCACACGACGCTACCCGCGGGACCAATACGCTTCTCGCCAAGGGCGTCCTCCGAGTACCAATTGCGCTTTTCAGCCTTTACCTCGTGTCCCATCGAGCCGCGGAAATGGCGATATTTATCGGTTCCCACGCCCGAAAGGTACACGTTGACGTGCGGCTTATTGCTCACGCGGAATGAAGTCAGCAGCACCACGGCGATAAACGCCACGATAACCACCATCAGATACATGGCGTCCTTGCCGATAACGTACGGCACGCGGCCAAACACCATGGCCAAGTAAGGCGACACCAGACCGCTCGAGATAACCGGGAACGCCACGCAGCACAGAATCAGCAGCGCGGCGATGGTGTTGAGGGCCATCCATTCGGTCTTATGAACATTGACCTCAACGTTTTGAGCCGTGGGGTCGACGCCCGAAAGCTTGGCAAGCCACTTGCCCCAGAAGTAAAACGTCGCGGCCGAGCCAAAGGCCAGAACCATGATCATGAGCACGTTGCCGGTCTGGGCAAACGCCACCAGGGCGCCCCACTTGGACACGAGCATGCCAAACGGCGCCACAAACATGCCCATGATGCCCAGCATCATCAGGCGCGTCAGGTGCGGCATGCGGCTGAACATACCGTCCATGTCCTCGATATTGCGGCTGCCGATATGATGCTCGGCCGTGCCCACGCACAGGAACAGCAACGACTTTGCCACCGTGTGGAACAGGATCAGGAAGATGGCCGCCCATACGGCCTCGGGCGCGCCGACACCCAAGCAGGCACTGATGAGGCCCAAGTTGGAAATGGTGGAGTACGCGAGCACACGCTTGGCGTTGCTCTGCGAGATGGCCATGAGGGCAGCGAGCAAAAACGTGATGGCACCCACACTCGTGACCATAAAGCCGGTCACGGGATAGATGGCATAGAGCGGGCTCAGCTTGACCATCAGGAACACGCCGGCTTTGACCATGGTTGACGAGTGCAGCAGGGCGCTCGTGGGCGTGGGGGCAACCATGGCGCCCAGCAGCCAAGTGTGGAACGGCATCTGTGCGGCCTTGGTAAGGGCGGCGAGCGATAGCAGGACGACCGGCATCACCAGCAGTGCGGACTGCGCGGTACCGGCGCCGGAAAGCTCGATCATGCCCGAGATGGTCAGCGGCATGCCGTTGACGTGCAGAAACATAAGGCCCGCCAAAAACGCGATGCCGCCCAGCATGTTGAGGATGATCTGGGTGAAGGCGTTTTTGATGGCCTCGGGCGTGCGCGTGTAGCCAATCATGAGGAACGAGCACACGGTGGTGATTTCCCAGCCGCAGAACAGCCACTCAAGGTTGTCGCTCGTCACGATGACGAACATGGCCGAGAGGAACAGGAACATGAGCGCCAGGAACTGCGGGCGACGGTCGGGCGCGGTCTGCCCGCGCAGCGCGGCCTCGTGCTCGTCATGGGCCTGGAAGTCCTTCATGTAGCCCAGGGCATACACGCAGATAAGGCTGCCGACAATGCCAACGGCGAGCACCATGATCACACTCATGTAGTCCAGGTAGAGCGGGGTTGCGGTGACGGCTTCGGTCGCGGGCAGCGTCATGGCTGCAAAGGCGAGCGAGCCCACCAGTTGGACTATGCCGAGCACCGTGGTGAGCGCGTTCCTATATTTGTACGCGTTGTATAGGATGACGGCGCATAGGATGACGTCGATGACGGAGCTGATGATCGAGAGCACATGCGAGGTACCGGGGGCAACCTCAAAGCTCTGCGGACCCGTGCCAAAAAACATGACGGCGACTACAACCGTCACCGCCATAATAATGCCGGAACCTATGAGTCCCACCGCATCGCGGGCGCGGTCACCGCGCGCGAGCAGCATGCTCAGCGCCGGTACCAGCGGAAACAGGGTAAGGAAATACAGTAGCGTCATACCATCACTCCCCCATGCAAAAACGCTGCAATTGTTTAACGTTATAGCTCAATTGAGGAGCAGCGGCGGCAGGTTTTCGGTCAACTGGGGAGTTTTAGGCGTACGGGGTAAGGGCACGTCCGCTTTGGAGCAGTGGGGCGACGCTCCCCTATCGCAGCGACAGGCGCGCGGGCCACTGCGCGCGGTTTATTGGCCACTTTGGAGGATGTCCCGACAGGCTCGCGCCGGTCCAAAAAGTTGGCGCGGCAAGAAAAATGCGCCCCTATGGGCGCACCATCCCGTTTGCTATTCCGCCTTTTTAACGCGCGGCTTGCGACCGCGCGGCTTATCGACCAGTGCGGCCTCACCGCTCTCGCGGTACTGACGGCACCAAGCCTTGACCGAAGACTCGCTGGGAATCTTGTGCTTGATCATGGCCTCGCGAACCGTCAAGCCGTTTTCCAGACGGTCCTTAACCACAGCGAGCTTTACGTCGTACGAGTAGGTGTGATGATGCGAACCGGCATTGAGAACGGCGTCGGCACCGCCCACGGCATACGCGCGGGCCCACTGACGAGCCGTGGCCTGGGGAATGCCAAGCTCCGCGGCGAGGGCGCGATGACCGACCCCCTCTTGGAGGATCTCGACGGCGCGCTGCCTAACCTCGGGCGCATGCGTGCGAGTCCTAGTTGCTTCCGACATACCTGCCACTTCTTAGCCTTAACCGTTAATCTGCTTTCTTACGTGCAAGTTAGATAGTAGCATTTTACTGTTTGCTCAAAGCAGTTAATTAAAAAAGACGCGGCGTTATCTGGGCATTTGGCACCAAATTACGACATTTCTTTATCGATTATTTACGCTGGTAGCTGACTCGCAGCTAATCGTCATTCGCTTGTCAACAAAATTGGCATCTCTTTATGTTCTTTGATATAGAGGATATAGTTATTAACCCCTCCCCCAATAATTTTGAGTGATCTGCGAGGCAGTAGACGTCCTCACTCCTCATGGTTACCGCGCATTGCCATCCACCGGAGCAAAACAAAAAGGGCGGGACCTGCTGCGCTTGCAGGCCCCGCACCGGTTGACACCCGACGGGGCACAGCCGGGCGAGACGGATCCGTGCTACCGCCCCGCCTGGCCGCGATGTTCAACTACAGCTCGTTGGCCGCGTGATACGCCGTGCGAATGGCGCTCGCAATGTCGGCGGTGCGCTCACCCGAGCAGTCGCCCACGCAGGTCACGGGCACCGTCACGCCATCCAGGTCAAACGCGTTGGCCTTGGAGCCCACGGCCATCACCACGTAATCGCAGGCGATCTTCACCGGCTCCTCGGCGCCGTCCTCGGTGGTGCGAACAGCCTCCACGCCCTCGTCGGTAATGGCGGTCAGGCGGGTATTAACATGCTGCTCCACGTTGTGCTCTGCAAAGTCGCTCATAATCAGCGGCAGAATGGTCTCGGACTCGCCCGCGGCAATCTTGTCGAGCATCTCCACGATCGCCACCTCGCAGCCGTGCTGCAGCAGGTACTCGGCAGTCTCGGTGCCCACCAGGCCGCCGCCAATGACGGCGACGCGGCCGCTGAGCTCCACCTTGCCGGCCAGCACGTCCCAGCTCGAGACGACCTTCTCCGAATCGGCACCCGGAACGGGGATGACCACGTCGTGTGCGCCCACGGCCACAATCGCAGCGTCGGCGGCGTTGAGGTCCTCAGCGGTAGCGGCATGGTTGAGCTCGACCTTCACGCCCAGGCCGGGCAGAATCTTCTCGTAGTACTCGACCGAGCGCATGATCTCGTCCTTGCGCGGAGGCGCGGCCGCCAGCACAATCTGGCCGCCCAGATGATCGCTCGCCTCGTAGACGGTCACGTCGTAGCCGCGCTTGGCCGCCACGCGCGCGGCCTCCAGACCGGCGATGCCGCCGCCCACCACGGCGATCTTCTTGTCGCCCTCGCCCGGCTTAATGGCGATGGTTGCCTCATCGCCGTTCTCGGCATTGAGCACGCACGAGATGTACTTGCGGTTTTGAATCGCATCGACGCAGCCCTTGTTGCAGTTGAGGCACTCGCGGATGGGCTCACCCGTGGCGGCCTTCAGCGCAATGTCGGGGTCGCACATGAGCGAGCGGCCATAGGCGATGATGTCGGCGGCGCCGTCTTCCAGAATCTTCTCGCCGGCCTCAACCGAGACAACGCGGCCGACGGTTGCCACCGGCACGGAGACCAGGGCCTTGACGCGCTCGGCCACGGGCAGCGTCCAGTTGTAGGGCATGGCGCCCATGGGCGGAATGGTGTCGCCCATGTTGCCGGTGTGGTTGGCCTGTGCGACCTGAATCATATCGATGCCCGTACCCTCGAGCAGCTTGGCGAACTCGCAGGCCTCGTCGGGCTGCAGGCCACCCTTGCCGCGCGGCGTGCCGTCGGGGTTCTCCATGATCACGGGGAGCTTGTACTCCACCATCAGCTGCGGCGCGGCCTCCTTAATGGCGGCGACGACCTCCAGCGCGTAGCGAACGCGGTTCTCGAACGAACCACCGTACTCGTCGGTGCGCTGGTTGAGGATGGCCGAGCACAGCGAACCCACCAGGCGGTCGCCGTGGACCTCGATAGCGTCGATCCCGGCCTGCTGTGCGCGAGCGGCCGAGGCAGCGATGGCCTCCTTGATCTGGGTGAGCTGCTCTACGCTCGCCTCGTTCACAAAGTGCTGCATGTCGTGATGCAGCTTGGCGTAGGCCTGGTTGCGGATCTCGTTGGACTCGGCCATCTTGGCGGCAAAGGTCTCCTCGTCGCCGGCGGCCTTGGCCTCCTGCGCGGCCTTGGCGGCGGCCATGGATCCCATGACCATGCGGCCGACACCGGGCACATCGTACTCGGGGTGGAACAGCTGCAGCGCGACCTTGGCGCCGTGCTTGTGGACGGCGTCGGCCAGCGCCTTAAACGTGGGGATCTGGGCGTCGGTTGCCAGCTTGGGCGTGGGGCTTGCGGTCATGACGGGAGCGACGTCGCCGATGACGATGTAGCTCACGCCGCCACGGGCCAAGCGCTCGTAAAAAGCCAGGCTGCGCTCGCCGATGGAACCGTCACGCTCCTCGTAGCCGGTGGTCAGCGGCGGAAACATAATGCGGTTCTTGAGCTCAAGGGGGCCAACCGTAATGGGCTGGAGCAGCTTGGGTGCAGGTGCGGTCATGGACATTCCTCTCTTGTAGGCGCGGCGGCGATGATGCCGCGTAGTTGTCTAGAGGATATGGCATGGGAATACAGCAGCGCAACGGAAATCGGCGGACAGCAGGTAGCGGCAGGTGGATGGGGATGGGCGGGGCGGCCCGTCGGTTTATCTCAATCTGTAACAGTTACGCGGCAAAACTGGGTCTTACTGTTACAGATCGAGACATTCCTCTCGGCCCATCCTCAACAATCTAGATCTGTAACAGCTAGGCCCACTTTTGGCCCCTATCTGTTACAGATCGAGACAAACCAAACCCGCCTGCTAGAAAATCTAAATCTGTAACAGTTACTCGGCAAAATCCGTCCCTCGTGTTACAGATTTAGACAAACACGACCCAACCCACCGGTATATCTCGATCTGTAACACCAAGCCGCCCAAATCGGGTCTAGATGTTACAGATCGAGATTTTGTTTGAGAGGCCGAGAATTGGACCGAAAACACGGTCCCGGAATAACAAAAAAGCTCGCCGGCTAGGCCGACGAGCTGCAAGTTCTTGGTCGCGGGGGCAGGATTTGAACCTACGACCTCCGGGTTATGAGCCCGGCGAGCTACCAGACTGCTCCACCCCGCAATGTCTGGGCGCCTCATGTGCGCAAGAAAGAATATTACGCGGGAGTTCGGTAAACGGCAAGGAAAATCTCGTAGAGCATAATTCCTTCATATTTAAACCCCTCAGCCCCTATCACCGTAAACGAATCGCAGCCGAGCGCCGTCGACGGCACGTATACAATGGTGCGCGTCCTTTTATGCCGACACCGGGAGTAGACATGCTGCTCGCTATCGATATGGGAAACACGCAGACGGCCATGGGCCTGTTTGACGGAGACGAGCTGGTGCAGTCGTGGCGCATGCCCACCGACCGCTCCTATACCGCCGACGAGATCCATGTGCGCCTGATGGGTTTCTTTAAGATGTACGGCCTTTCGCTCGATGCGGTCGACGCGATCGCCTTTGCGGGCGTGGTGCCGCAGCTCTCGCGCGAGTGGCACGCCGTGGCCGACCGCATTGCCGCGGACGCCATCGTCATCGGACCGCAGACGGCCGCGGTGACCAAGCTGCGCGCGGCGCGTCCCCAGGCCGTAGGCGCCGATCGCGTCGCTAACGCCGTTGCGGCCGAAACTTTCTACGGCGCGCCGGCAATCGTGGTGGACTTTGGCACCGCGACCAATATCGACGTCATCGATGAGGACGGTTATTACATTGGTGGAGCGATTGCGCCGGGCATCCGCATTTCGATGGACGCGCTCGCCGCCCGAGCCGCCAAGCTCGCCAGCGTTCCGCTCGAGGCGCCCGAGCACGCCATCGGCCGCGATACCGAGGAGTGCATCAAGGTCGGCGCCGTAACGGGCGCCGCCGCCATGGCTGAGGGCCTGGTCGCGCGCATGAAGCGCGAGCTGGGCCGCGAGGATGCCACCGTTATCGCCACGGGCGGTCTCGCCAGTATCGTCGCCGATTCGACCGATGCCTTCGACGTGGTCGACGGACAGCTCACCATCAAGGGTATCTGCGAAATCTACCGCCGCATGCAGGAGCTGGGATAGAGCAGGGGCTTAAGTCGAGCACGCCCGATGCCACAGTCCCCGCAAAGGCTCGCCAAGCCTATTCCTCAAAATCGAAAAATTTTCAGTTTTGAGGAATAGGGCGCTGGCAACCCATTCCCCAGATAGGCGAAACCCTCCCCGGCGCAGGCCGAGGAGGGTCTTGTTGTCATCGTTGTCTTTGAGCGCTGGTGCCTCGCGCTACAGCCCGCGAATTCGTACGGCCTCGGGCGGAAACTCCTGCTCGCCGGCATCGGTCTTGATGGTCGCGCGGCCCCAGATGTCCAGGCCCGCAAACACGCCCACCGCGAGCGGCAGACCGTTGGGCGACACCGCCGCGACCTGACGACCCAGCAGTGGCACCATGTCGAAGTACTCGCCCAGCACCGGAGCCAGCGGGCCCGCGGCGCCCTGCGGCGTGTTGGCGGCAACCGCCCAGGCGCCCACGCGGGTCAACACGGCGGCGGCCAGCTCCTCAACCAGCGCTTCGTCGGCCATATTCACGCCAAGCTCACCCAGCGCCGCACACTCAATATCAACCGTCACCGCGGCAAACATGCCCGCAGCACCGGCACCGCCGTTCACGGCAACACGCGCGAGCGACGTCTCGAACGCGGGCGCACCGCACACGATGTTGCTCGGCCACTCAATGCCCACCTTGCCGGCAAGGCCCAGGCCCGGCGTCGATGCCGTGCCCACAAGCGCATCCATCATGCCCATCGCAGCCACAAACGGCAGGCCGTGGAAGGCATGCATGTTCACATCCGGACGCACGACCAGCGAAAACGCCAGCGAAGCGTTGCCCGCGCTCCAAGCGCACCAGCCCGCGGACGCACCCTCGCGGCCCGCGTCGCGCGCCGCGTCGAGCTCGGTGCCAGCGGCAACAGCATTCATCTCGATCATCTACATACGCCCCAATTCGCCCACGATATGGCCCACGCGGTCCTCGGGCTCCTTGACCTCGACGCCGTTGTAGCGGAAGAACCGCGCCGGGTCGTGCATCAGGTCCTCGAGCGGCACCAGCACAAAATCGCGTTCGCCGATCAGCGGATGCGGCAGGCGCAGCTTTTTGCCGCCGTGGGTCTCGCCGTCCATCCACAGCAGGTCCAGGTCGATGGTGCGCGGACCGTTGGCCTTGGCCTTTTTGGAGCGGTCGCGTCCCAGCTCGGCCTCGATCTTCATGAGCTCGTCGAGCAGCACCAGCGGCGCAAGCTCGGTCTTGATCTCGATGACGGCGTTGGCAAACGCGTCCTGGCGCGTCTCGTAGGCAGGCTCGCTCTCGTAAATCTTGGAGGAGTTAGACACGCAGGTGAGTGGAATCTCGGCGATCATGTCGCGTGCGGCGCGGATGTTGTCGCAGCGATGCCCCAGGTTGGAGCCAACGGCCACAAACGCGCGGCGCGGCTGCGGCTTGGCAACCGCCCAGTAGCCGTTCAGGAACTGCGCAAAACCCGCGGCGTCGTGCACGCGCACGATGTTGGCACCGGCCTGGATGGCGCCCAGGCACACGCCAAACGTAGCGGCATCGCGCTCGGCGGCCTCGGTCACGCCCGAGACGGCGCCCACAAAGCGCTTGCGCGACACGGCGCACATGAGCGGATAGCCCAGTGACGCCATCTTGGCAGTCTCGCGCTGGATGACGATATCCTCGTTGGCCGTCTTGCCAAAGCCCGGGCCCGGATCGATGCAGATGCGGTCGCGCGACACGCCGGCATGGATGAGTGTGCGGGCCTGGTCAGACAGAAAGCCCATGACGCGGCGCATAATGGGCGCCGAATCGGGCAGGGTGAAGCGGCGGAGCTGCGAGGTGGGCACGTAGGCTTCCTCGCGGCGGGCGCTGCGGCGCATCATGGCGGCCAGACGGTCATTGGACTCCGATGCGGCCTCGGTGGCTGCGGGCGCGGGCGCGACGGTCTCGGCGGCAGCAGTCTGCTCGGCGGCGGGCGTCTCCTGCTCACTTGCAGGCTCGGACGTGGGCTCCGGTTCGCCAAACGGCAACGAGGGCTGCACCACGCCGCCCGGAAGCTTGGCCTCCGACTTAGGCTCACCCAGCAACTTGCCGCGACGGCGGCGAGCCGGCTTCTCGACCTCACGCGCGGCCTCGGCAGCCGCCTCGCGCGCCTTCTCGGCAACAAACGCCGCTGCCGAGGTATCGAGCTGCACCGTTGCGTGCGTGCGGGTGGGCGCGGCGACCTCGCCGGCATGCATCACGATGACGCCGCAGGTGCTCGTCTTAACAAACTCGACCATCTTGGGATCGGTGAAGCCGGTCACGTCGTTGACGATCGAGGCGCCGCAGCGCACGGCCGCCTTGGCAACCGCCACATGACGCGTGTCGATCGAGACGATGGCGCCCTCCTTGGCCAGCGCGCGAACCACGGGCAGCACGCGGCGAGCCTCCTCGTCGGGGTTGACCGGGGTAAAACCAGGGCGCGTGGACTCGCCGCCCACGTCGATGATGTCGGCGCCGGCGTCGAGCATCGCTAGGCCGTACTCGATGGCGGCGTCCGGGTCGAAGTGCTCCCCGCCATCGCTAAACGAATCGGGCGTCACGTTGAGGACGCCCATGATGCGCGGACGGTCAAAGCTGAGCTCGTACTTTCCGCACCGCCATGTCTTGCTGTCGTTCGCCATGAACATCCTCCTAAAATGCCCACGCCGCCGAGCTTGGGGAGCTGGCGGCGGGGTCGCTTTGCACTCAGTCTTTCTATTGTATCCGCGCGCGCGGGCTAGAACGCAAACGCGGCCGCGATGTCGCAAGAAATCAGCAGGTCGGCATTTGCATCCTGATCGGTGGGAGCAAGGTTGCATATAGCCAGCGTATCGCCGGTAAAGTAACGCGTAAGGCCTGCCGCCGGATACACCACGAGTGAGGTCCCGCCCACAATGAGGGCATCGGCCGCGGCGATGGCGGCAACGGCACCGGTCAGCACGTGCTCGTCGAGCGGCTCCTCGTAGAGCACTACATCGGGCTTGATGCGGCCGCCGCACGCGGGGCACGCAGGCACGCCCGCGGCGTCCTCGTGCTCGCGCGAGCAAATCCACTCGGCGCTATAGACCGCGCTACACGACTGGCAAATGTTGCGATGGACCGATCCGTGCAGCTCAAACACGCGCCGTGAGCCGGCCATCTGATGCAGGCCGTCGATATTTTGCGTCACCACGGCATTTAGCTTGCCGGCGCGCTCCAGCTCGGCCAGCTTGGTGTGGCAGCGATTGGGCTTGGCGCCAAGCGCGATCATCTTGGTGCGGTAGAAGTCGAAGAACTCGGCCGGATGCGCCTCGTAAAAGCTATGCGACAGCATGGTCTCGGGCGGATAGGCAAACTGCTGGTGATACAGGCCGTCCACGCTGCGGAAATCGGGGATGCCACTTGCCGTGGAAACACCAGCGCCGCCAAAGAAGACCACGCGCTTGTGGGTGTCAAACAGATCCGCCAGCGCGGCGGAGGCCTGCTTGGGGTCCGATATTGCCTGCGTCATATGAGTCCTCCGTCCTTGTTAGTTGGGCAGCGTTGGACGACGTCCCAGCATGCGGCCTTTAAGTCAGCATGCGCGGAGCCCACCGCGCCCCTGTTGCGCTAATCTTAAGCCTGCCAACCCCGTCGAAAGGACACCATGCCTCAGACTTACACTTTCGCCTCGTGGAACGTTAACGGCCTGCGCGCCGTGCTCAAAAAGGACCCGAGCTTTATCCAGATCGCGCAAGAACTCGACGTCGATATCCTGGCGCTGCAAGAGACCAAGCTGCAAGAAGGCCAGGTTGATATTGACCTGCCCGGCTATCGCCAAACCTGGAGCTACGCCGAGCGTAAAGGCTACTCGGGCACTGCGGTCTTTAGCCGCCAGGAACCGCTGCGCGTGCTGCACGCCGATGCGCTGTTACCCTACGCCGGCGAGGGCGAGGCGGCCGAGCTCGTCGCCCAAGCCGCAACCGAGGGCCGCGTCTGCGCGCTGGAGTTCGACAAGTTCTGGTTTGTGGATGTCTACACTCCCAACGCGCAAAACGAACTCGCCCGCATCGACGTGCGCATGGCCTGGGACGATGCCTACCGCGACTTTTTGAGCGCGCTCGAGCGCGAGACCGGCAAACCCGTCGTGACCTGCGGCGACTTTAACGTTGCGCACGAGGAGATCGACCTTAAGAACCCCAAGTCCAACCGCGGCAACGCAGGCTTTTCGGACGAGGAGCGCGGCAAGTTTACCGAACTGCTCAACGCCGGCTTTACCGATACCTGGCGCGCGGCAAACCCCGACGTCGAGGGCGTTTACAGCTGGTGGAGCTACCGCTTTAATGCCCGCAAGAACAACGCCGGCTGGCGCATCGACTACTTCCTGGTAAGCGACGCAATCGCCGACAACGTACGCGACACCGGCATCCGCGGCGACATCTTTGGCAGCGACCACTGCCCCGTTACCCTCACGCTAGAGCTCTAGCGCCAAGTAATTCCTGGGGGACAGAGGAAAACAGATCATGTGACCCCTCTCCCCCTATAAGTTGCGGTGGAATAGTTCCTGTTTGGGCAGCAAATAGCCAAAAACAAGAACTATTCCACCGCAAGTTCGTGAGGGAACGCGAAATGCCCTACAGCCCGTATTTCACGACGACACGGTTAATGCGACGGCACCAAGGCTTGTACAAGGCGGCCAAGAACACGCAGGTCGCGAGGCCGTGTGTGATATCGAACGGCACTGCCGTGACAAGACGCGCCACGGCTCCCGCCCACGTGAGCGGCTGCACAAAACCAATGATGTCATACGCGTTGATCACGACGCCATAGGGCAAGCCCGACGCAAAGCCGTACGCCAGTAGCGCCGGCAATCGCACGGTGCCGTCGGCGCGGTCGAACGCGCCCGCATGCGCCAGCGCGCCGCCAACATAGCCAACCAGACCCCAGGCATACATCTGCCATGGCGTCCACATGCCCTGTCCAAAAAAGAAATTGCTGGTCAGCGCTGCCAGCGCACCAACCATGAAGCCGTTGCGTCGACCCAACGTCGCCCCCGCGATAATGGCGATGGCACTCACCGGTTTAAAGTCGGGAATGGGCCCAAACAGGATGCGCCCCGCCGCCGCCAGCGCCGCCAGCACCAACGTGGGCATAATCTGGCGCAAACCCGGACGAGATGCCTCGTAACCCGCAAAGAACAGCGCGAGCACGAGCGCCACCACAACCAGCATGGCAAGCGCTGCCTGCTCAATGCCTGCCAGCAATGCTGCGGCCATTACCGCCGGCACCGCCAACAACAGCGGAATCTCAAGTTTTGTGAGTAGGCGCGAGGCGCGAAAATCCGCCATCCCATCACGCCCTATAGAACACGTTGTCGGCAAAGAAGTCGGCCGGGGACTCCATGCAGGCAATCTCACCGTCAAACATCATGGCAACGTCATCGGCAACCTGCTCGGCATAATCCAGATCGTGCGTGGCCATGATGACGGTGCCGCCAACCTTCGCATGGTCACGCAGGGCGCGGGCGATGATGCGGCGGCTCTCCAGGTCCAAGCCCTTCGTGGGCTCGTCAAGCAGCAGCAGCTCGGGGCCGATCAGCAGCAGCTTTGCCAGTGCGAGCAGCTGGCGCTGTCCGCCCGAGAGGTCGTAGGGGTGGCGCGTCTCCAGGCCGTCCAGCCCCAAGCTCGCCGCGCGCTCCCGCGCCACGGTCTCGTCATATCCGCAGGCTGAAGCCCATTCCATCAGCTCGTCGCACACCGTCTCGGCAACCAGCAATGCTTTGGGATTCTGAGGCAGCAACGCCGCCGAGGCCGCTCCGCGCACCATGCGGCCGCGCTGCAGCTTGGCGGTCTTCGCCAGCACCGAGAGCATCGTCGACTTACCGCATCCGTTGCCGCCCACGATCGCATGCACCGCACCGGCCGAAAACGACGCATCGAGCCCACGCAACACCCAGCCGGACGCTCGATCGTAGCGAAACCAACCTTCCGACAGGGTGGTAGCCGACCCAGCGTGCATTTTTTGGAGTATTCTGCTTCCATCCGTGCGCGGGAAGGCTTCCGAGCCGTTCTCGAGCGACGTTTGCGCCATAAATTCGGACGATTTGTCCAATTCCGAACTTTTTTTCGCGCTCGATACGTCCCCGGGCGGCTCCAGAGAGCCTAAATTGTCCTCACGCCTGCTGAATACTCCGTTTTTTGCACATCGGATGGCACCCCACCCCAACGTGTCATCGGAAAACAGCGATTCTCGGCGTCCCAAAGATGCCATATCCGCCGCCTCGTGCACGCGGCCATCCTCAATCCGGTACGCACACGTCGCGTATTCGAGCATTGGGCGCGGCTGATGCGTCGCCACAACAACCGTGCAGCCCAGCTCGCGATTTACACGAAACAGCGCGTGCAGGAAATTCTTCTCGGCAACGGGATCGAGCTGAGACGTGGGCTCGTCGAGCAGCAGCACGTGCGGGCGCAGCGCCAGAACGGCCGCCAACGACAGCAGCTGCTTGCGGCCACCCGAAAGCGTATCGGTATCACGATGAAGCCAGTCCTCCAGACCAAAGAAATAGCTGGTCTCGGCAACACGGCGGCGCATCTCGTCGCGCGACACACCCAGATTCTCTAGGCCAAACGCCATCTCGTGCCACACGGTCTCGCACACAATCTGGTTCTCGGGATCCTGAAACACATAACCCACGCGCTCTGCCGATGCCCGCACGTCCATGTCGGCAACGTTCTCGCCCAGCACGCGCGCATCGCCAGTGCACTCGCCCGCTGGAGCGATCTCGGGCTTGAGCAGCGACAGCAGCGTCGACTTGCCCGAACCGGTACCGCCAACAAGCAGTGCAAACGCACCTTGGGAAACACGCCAATCAAGCCCCTCGAGCACCGGTGCCTTGACCCCGGGATAGGCAAAACTAAGGCCTCGCACCTCAATCGCCGGCGCGGCCGAGCCATATGCCACACCCGCCGCCGAGCTCCTATCAAACCGAGCCATCAGCCAAACCTCTTCTCATCAATCGCGTGCAACGCGCAAGGCAACACCATCCAGGCGGCGTACACGACATAGCCTGGCCACGGCGCCGGCACCGAGAGCTGCGGATAAAACGAATACTGCGTCGTCGCGGTCCACGCCACCGCCACCGCGGCAGCGCCAAACACCGCAAGTCCAACCAGCGCGGCAGCGTCGCCGCGCCCCAGTCGATACCGCGCATACGTCGTACGACGCGTCGCGGCACCCCACCCGCGCGAGCGCATCGCGTCCGCGCGCTCCAGCGAATCTTCCATGCCCCAGCCCATCAACACGCTCGACGCCCGCAGGCGCGAGCGCACGGGGTCGGCCGGCGCACGCCCCGGTACATCAATCGCGTCCTGCACCGCCAGCACCGTACGACCGCGGCGCAAAAACTGCGGGATAAGCCTCATGCACATCGAGATCATGAGCGCAATCACCGGTGCGGCATTACCCAGCAGCGCGAGCACCTTGTCGTATTCGAGCATCGACGCCGCGGCCTCAAACCACAGCACGCTCGCCACAAACAGCCCGCCCATGCACAGGCCGTATACCATGCTTTCCAGATACACCGCGCGCATACCAATACGGAACAACTCCGTCGAGCCCGAGGCGCTAAACAGCGGATTGACCAGCGCGATAATCAAAATCACCGGCAGCTGCCAGCGAAGCGCCCCCAACGTGCGCGCAGCACCGCGCGTCGCAAATCCATACGCCAGCCCGCCCGCAAGCGACAGCGCAATCAGCACCGGCTGCATCGAGAACATGGTGAGCCCCAGCGTCAGCACTATATAGAGTGCCGGCACAGCCGGATGCGACATCGAGAATGCCGCAACGGGCTCGCCGCCAAACTCCTCTCGTATGTTGTCCACGGGCACCCCCGTCCCCTCGCTCAAACGACAGCTCCGCAGCACCGCCAATGCCGCACGCAAGCAGTGCAAACACCACACCGGCGGCGCAAGCCTCAACCGCCGCAAACCAATCGCTACGCGCTCAACATATGCCTGCGGTATCATATTGCGCCGTGTATCGTTTCCAAACACACGTCTCTATAACGTAACAGGAGATCACATGGACGCAACCGCAATTATCCTCGCTGCCGGCGAGGGCACCCGCATGAAGTCGAACCACTGCAAGGTTTCGCACAAGATCCTGGGCAAGCCCATGGTCCAGTGGATCGTCGACGCTACCATCAAGGCCGGCTGCAGCCGCGTCGTGGTCGTCATCGGCAGCCACGCCGACGAGATGCGCGCCCTCATCGACGGCGCCTACGCCAGCAGCGCCACCAAGGTCGAGTGCGTCGAGCAGACCGAGCGCCTGGGCACCGGCCACGCCGTGAAGGTCGCGCTCGAGGCCTGCGGCATCGCGCAAGGCCCCGTCGTGGTGCTCAACGGCGACCTGCCGCTCATCACCGCCGACACCGTCGCCAAGTTCGCGCAAACCGTCGCCACCGGCGAGCTCGCCTGCACCGTCATGACCATGACCCCGCCCGACCCCTTCGGCTACGGCCGCATCAAGCTGGGCGCCGATGGTCAGATCGAGCGTATCATCGAGCAGAAGGACTGCACGCCCGAGCAGGCCGCCACGCTGCTCGAGTGCAACGCCGGCTGCTACGCCTTTGACGGCGCGCAGCTCGCCGCCCACATTAACGAGATCGGCAACGACAACGCGCAGTCCGAGTACTACCTGCCCGACATGCTCGAAATCCTCAAGGGTCACGGCCAGGCGGTCTCCATCTTCCACTGCGATGACTACCGCGACGGCCTGGGCGTCAACAGCCGCATTCAGCTCGCGCAGCTCACCGCCATCGCGCGCGACCGCATCAACGAGCACTGGATGGCCGAGGGCGTTACTTTCATCGACCCCACGCAGGCCTGGATCGGCCCCGACGCCGTTATCGGCCGCGACACCGTCGTGTGGCCGCAGACGCATCTGATCGGCCACGTCACCGTGGGCGAGGAATGCCAGCTCGGCCCCAACAGTCGCCTCACCGACACCACCGTCGGCAGCGGCTGCACCATCGATGAGACCATCGCCATCGAGGCCGTCATCGAGAACGGCGTCGACTGCGGCCCGCGCGCCTACCTGCGCCCGGGCACCCACATGCTCGACGGCTCCAAGGCCGGCACGCACGTGGAAATCAAGAAGTCCACGATCGGCGAGGGCTCCAAGGTGCCGCACCTGTCCTACATCGGCGACACCACCATGGGCTCCGGCGTCAACGTGGGCGCGGGCTCCATCACCTGCAACTACGATGGCGTGCACAAGCACAAGACCGTCATCGGCAAGGACGCCTTCATTGGCTCCGACACCATGATGGTCGCACCCGCCCAGATCGGCGACGGCGCGCTCGTGGCCGCCGGCTCCGTCATCACCGAGCCGGTCCCGTCAGACGCACTCGGCCTGGGCCGCGCCCGTCAGGTAAATATCGAGGGCTGGGCCGCCGATTATCGCCGCCGCCTGCACGAGGACGACGAGGCATAACGTTTTATCAAGCACAAAAGGAGCTGTTCCCATGGGGGGCGGCTCCTTTTTCTATCGTGACCTGCGCAACCGGATGAGTGGTCGGTTCGTGTCCGTTGACGGTAAAGACGTTATCAAGACTCGATAAACCCCGCCGCGCGGTTACAATGCAAAAAGGCATCTATATGGCATTCGATGTATAAAGGAGAAGGGTAATGCCGATTAATGATCCCGAGAAGTCGGAGAATATGCGCAAGTCCATCCGCGTGTATTCCGGTTCCTCCAACCGTCCCCTCGCTCAGAAGATTGCTGAGTACCTTGGGGTCGAGCTTTCGGGCCTTACGCTAAAGCAGTTCGCCAATGGTGAGATTTACGCCCGCTACGACGAGACCGTCCGCGGCGCCGACGTCTTCCTGATTCAGTCCGTGGCCGGCGGCAACGTCAACGACATGCTCATGGAGCTGCTCATCGCCACCGACGCTGCCAAGCGCGCATCCGCCCGCTCCATCACCGCCGTTATCACCCACTACGGCTATGCCCGCCAGGACCGCAAGGCCGGCCCGCGCGAGCCCATCACCGCCCGTCTCGTCGCCAACCTGCTCGAACGCGCCGGCGTCAACCGCATCATCACCCTCGACCTGCACCAGGGCCAGATCCAGGGCTTCTTCGATATCCCGGTTAACCACCTGTCCGCGCTGCCGCTGTTTGGCCAGTACTACAACGACATGCACTTCGACACCGACAACCTGGTTGTCGTCTCCCCCGACGTGGGTCGCGCCAAGGCCGCCAAGAAGCTGTCCGACATGCTCGGCTGCGACCTGGCCATCGCCCACAAGGGCCGTCCGCGCCACAACGCCGCCGAGGTCATGGGCATCATCGGTGACATCAAGGGCAAGACCTGCATCATCAACGACGACATGATCGACACCGCTGGCACCCTGTGCGCCAACGTCAAGGAGCTCAAGGCCATGGGCGCTGGCGACATCTACGTCTGCGCCACCCACGGCATCTTCTCCGGCCCCGCCATCGAGCGCCTGGAGACGGCCCCCATCGAGGAGTGCGTCGTCACCGACGTCATCCCCTGCGAGGTCGCCAACGCCGAGGGCTCCAAGATCAAGTCCATCAGCATTGCCAATGAGCTCGCCGAGGCCATCTACAGCGTCTACATGAACGAGCCCGTCTCCAACATCTTCGGTGGCGGCCTCAACCTGTAGCCCGCCAAAAGTTGACAAAGGGACAGTCCCTTTGTCAACTTTCTCGTTCGCACCAGCAAGTCTGCGGGGCCGTCCTTGTGGCGGCCCCGTTTCTTCAAGAGGGGAGAAGCGCATGGC
>ERZ826146.565-NODE-565-length-43114-cov-34.893472_pt1 | contig 43114 bp, 34 predicted proteins | sample MGYA00519857_ERZ826146 | MGnify/ENA primary metagenome ERZ826146 (study PRJEB31778, sample SAMEA3449222) | human gut metagenome | biome: human gut; feature: human-associated habitat; material: faeces | place: United Kingdom | collected 2010/2012 ...
TTGTTGCTCAGGTACTTAAAAAGTTATATTTGTAATAGTGTTGCGGAATTAAGGGTTAAGAGATTGTCCAACGTAGTATTTTGTTTCGTTTAGGAAATCCTCTATGCTCTCTATGAGATAAATTCCCTTTATTTCCTTTTTCATTGAAATTCTGTTATTTGAATAATATAAAAGTCAACCATTAAGATTTTATCAATCGTCATGAAATATTAATTATTTTTTCAAACTTCATCCAAATATCCAACGCATACGGCACACCGAAATCCTCGTATGCCTCCGCATGCTTCAATTTCTCCAATCCGTCTTTCAAACGTTGTAATTCCTTATCGGGGAAATTTCCGCTTTTGATTGCATTCATAATTTCCTCCATCATATCTTGACAAACATAATCCGGACTGTACATGTCATCGAAATAGTTGTAATGCTCGTCTCCCACAAAGTGATAAGTAAGGCTTTCGAGAACTTCGAGCAGTGTGGTTACTGCTTCGGCATAGTCACCTTTGATTAACAATATACTGACATTTTTCCGATACGGTGAAAGCAGGCTTGCGATGTTATCGCAGTCATTGTCAATATACTGTTCGCTGAATATGGATTCGATTTCCGCTTTCAGCGGAGTCGATTCGATGTCGGTGCGTGATCTGACGTTCATAAGCTGACTGATATATTTCATTTTTTTCGGATGACATATTTTCTGATTTTAATTGTGGTTCTGTTAATAGTAAGGACTTGTCAAAGTATTCAATGATACTTGACTATTTATCATGGAATACTTTGACATTTATCTAAAACTGTTCCATAGTTGAAAGAATGATTGTTCATTACATCCTGCGAAGTAAATCAATAAGTTCGGCGTTGAAGGCCTTTCTCAGTTCTTGTCGGATGCAGTTGGGCATATGGAGCCGTCATTGTTTGCCGTCATTGTAAGAGGTACCAAGTGGAGGGTCTGCATCACCAGTTCTTCGTCTTCCTTCAGAGGCCAAGTGAGATATTCATTGGCTTTCATGCACATCAGCATGGCAATAGCTTCCTGTTCTTTTCCAGGCAACGCATTGACCAGATTCATGAGGTAAGTGAGAAACATGGCATGGATGGTCATGGCATAATCCGCCTTGCGATAGCCAGAGGGAACCCAGCTGTGCAATACGGCCAAGTGCTTCTTCAAATTGGGCAAAGTGTCAAATGCCGCTATTTCCTGCATGGAGTCAAGGGTATCTATAAAAGGCAGTTGCTTAAGAATGACCATAGTTTAGTCTTTTAGATGTAATACGTTTTTTAATAAAGATGTCTTCACAAGGCGATTAAAACTCCGTTAATAGGTTAATAAGGCATCTTCAATAGCATTGAAGACATCTTTATTTGATAACGGTTGTTTGGCACAAAAGTTAGAATGACGGCAGCCGTCACAGTTTCCACCGATAAACGTTGCAAAACGGCTTGAACCGTGATTGCTGTCGTCATTGGATTATTCCGTCTTAAATTCATAAGATGTCGCTTATGTTTACGCTCTTGGTCATGCTCTCCCAAGAATGCCTTGCGATGGTGAGGTTCAACGGATAACCGAGGTCCATCATTTCTCCCAACTTTTTCAAGTTGTAGTTGATGCGGTGCCGCAGACCGTCGTATTGTTTCCATTGCTCGCGCGGGGATTTTGCCTTGATGACGGAGAAGAGGAGGAACGTGCCTTTCCGTCTGTAGCGGTCTGCTATCTCCTGCAGGGCCGGCTCCCAGGTAATGGAGATTTCCTTCCGGTGGTATGCTGGCGGTAGGTGAGCTGTCCATCCTTAATGTTTTTTCTGGTCAGGCGGAAAATGTCGTCGCTCTTCATGCCCTTGGTATAGACCGTGAACAGGAAGATGTCGCGTGCGAAGGCAACCTGCTATGGCTTCCGCTCAGGTCAAGGTCACGCAGGCGTTTCACTTCATTGAGCGTCAGGCCGTTCCTCCTTTCTTGACACGGTAGCTCACGTCCATGCCCTCAAAGGGATTGCAGTCGGCGGCAAGGCCGTCGTTTACGGCAAGTTTATACACTCGCTTCAAATTCCGGATATAGAGGGAAATGGTGTTGCGCCCCAGCTCTTGGTTCTTCAGCCACGTATGGTAGTTGCGTATCAGCAGGCTATCGAAGTTCTTGAACGGGACTTCGTTCTTGCCCAGATAGGTGATAAACTTCTTGAGGTACATTTTCAGCTTGATGGCTGCGTCATACCGTCCCTCATCCTCAGTTTCTTAATACGGGAGTTGGTGTATGCAATGAAGCCGAAGCCTTATAGTTCCTCTCTAGCCCCTCTCCAGCTCTCCCCGTAAGGGGGGAGTGATGGCTGCCGTCTGCATATTCTTCTTTCCGTTGTTATCCATTATTGCAATTTTACCTTGTCAGTTAGCTGCCCAAATAGATTACCCTGCCGTTCGGCTTGCCTCCAAGGAAATCAAAGATGTTCGGCTCGTCGAAATAGATGCCCATGTCGGCATAATATGCCTCCTCAGGGTCTTCCGGTACGGTATAAAGGTCATCGTAAAGATTGAGTCTTTTGCCAAATGTACTGGTGAAATAAGTAAGCCTTGCCGCATCCTGCTCTTTCTTCAGGATGTTGTTCCAAACGGTTTCACCGTTCCATGTCGGCAAGTCTTCTTTATTGAGCCACACGGCGGAACCGCTTATGTATGTTTTACCGTTATAAGTAACGAGCTGGGCGGCAAGATAACAGCTTGTTAAGTCTTTGGAAACGGGTGTAGGACAAGTCACATCATGGAACACACGGCCATCCCTGTGGCGCAAAGTAAAAGTGCGCTCATCATTCTGTTCAGTGACTTCATAGGTATCCAGTCGTTCGGATTGGATTGCATCGAGTATTTCTGCCGCTTCCTTCAGCAAAGTCTTTTCTTTTCCTTCCACGAAAGAATTTTTATAACGGAACTCTTTGGCTATGGTATCCGCCAAGGAGAAACCGCGCTTGTCCCGCCAGTTGAAGGCAAGGTCTGCCCATAACATCTTATTTGATGACTGCCTTTTCCCGGTGAGTCGCATGAACATCTCCTTGCGGTAGCGTAGTTCGGGAAAGACCTGCCTCAGGACTTTGTCCTCGCGTGCGAACCATGTCAGCATTTCACTCAAACGGGAGAAATCATCTGGCAGCACGCTTTCCACCATCCATTTCCTTAGTGCGCCGTACTTCGCATCCGCCACGGCCCTGCCCACAAGGTTATGGACTTCAGAGTCGGCATTGACACTCATGTCGAATCCGTTGCACCAGCGGCTCTCCACGTTGCCTACGCAACGGTACCTGTATTCGTAAACGCCGTCAAGTCCTACGGCGATGGTATTCTCTATATAGAGCAGAAAAGGAAGAATTTTATGGCTGTCGAAGCTCCTCGCTTCCTGCCCGACAATATTGTAGAGCCTGACGTACAGCTGATAGAAGAAAGCCACGTCTTCGTCAACGTTCATGGACGGATGGTGAAGACTTTTCCATCGGGATTTGAATTGATCTATCGTGTACATGGTTATTCGGTTATATGGTTTTAAGGTTTTACGGTTTTCAATGCATATCTCCTTGTCTGCTCGTACATTGTCACTCATCAACTACAAAAGCTGTATGTATTCGGGCTGTACCTCAACCGAGGCGGTCAGCAAGCCAGGAAGTTCCACGAAAAAGCGCTTGGTGCGTGCGCCTTGCATCTTTTGTAAATGACCTTCATAGCCGTCAAGCGGGCCACCGATTATACGCACCTCCCTGCCTATCATGTCGGCAGTGACCTCGTCCGGCGTGAAGTAGCGCGGATTCTCGGTTGACTCAACGGCATGGATGAAGCGTTGCATATCGGCTTCCCTCACCGTCATGGGGATTTTATAGCCGCCGCGCACGTAGCGGTACTGCACGGTGTCGTGCTTCTCCACCACGGGGTCAACGGCTTGGCGCATACCATGCACGAAAAGCAAGTCCTGCATGAACGGTACTTTTCCCCGGCAGCGTTTGCCGTGCTTCACGGAAATTTTCCACACCATAGGCGTGAATACCTCTATCCCCAAGCCAATGAACAGCTTGTATGCCGGCAACTTGGCGTTACGTCTTTTAAGGTCGCGCATGGCGAACCATTGAAGACGGTCATTCCCGTCTGAAGAAGCGGTGCCTGCCGTTGATAGGCCGTCTTGAGATTTTGTCTGGACTTCGTTCATTTTTCAGGCAGGGACATTTCTTCTAATCCTGCGAATCATCGTAAAGCGCACGATAACAAGCAGTTACACAAATTAGACCGTTGACTTCCCTGAAAATCCATAAGGCGTTCCATCTCCGTCACTACTCATAATAGCGTTTGTGTTGGCATTGATTTTCATGACGGATTTTTGTCCGTCTCCTATTATGAGATGGATATTTTCGTGAAACAATTAACAATCAACAACTTACCGATTTCCCCTGAAAAGATTTTGTCAACAAAGGGGGCATTCCGTTGCCGCTTCATGATAAATTTAATGTAAATAAATCCGCCAAAACCGTTGATGTTTAATTATTTTTGCTACCTTTGCAACAGAATATCCATCTCATAATAGGAGAAGGCCATTTTTGTACAACTGATTTTTTCGTTAAAGTTCCTCCAATATTTTCCTGTTCGCTTTATCCACTTCGCTTGACTTTATCGAGTCGAGATAGATTTGTGTGGTCGTTTCCGAATCGTGCCCGAGACCTTCACTGATGACCGACAGCGGAACGTCCTTGCCGCGTGCGATGGTTGCCCAGCTGTGGCGAGTGTAATACATTGACAACGGCAGGGATAACCCCGTAAGGCGTGCAATATCTTTCAGGTGTCGGTTGATTTTCCTCATCTGGTTCTGGTACTGCCTGCGCTCGCTCCCGTCCTCACGGATGATGATGGGCAGGAGGTATCTTGTGCCGTTTGGCTTGTACTTGTCTATGATGTCCTGCATCTGACCGGTCCATTCCATCGTCAGCAGCTGCCCCGTCTTTTTGCGGCGGTATGCTAAGTTTCCGTTGTTCAGGTCGGTTTTCTTCAGGTATGCCATGTCGACAAATGACATTCCGCGCGTGCAAAAGCTGAACATGAACATATCCCTCGCGAAGTCCAATCCCGGTTTCCGTGACAAGTCAAGCCTTTTTATCTTCCTTATCTCGTCAAGCGGTATGCTCCTTTTAACGGTCTTGTCCATTCCGCAGTAGACGTGCCTGAACGGGTGGCGGTCAGGCGTAAGCCCTTCCTCCACGGCCATCTTGTAGTTGGTGCGCAGTATTCGCATATAGAAAGAGGTGGTGTTGCGTGTCAATCCTGCCTTCTGCATCCACGCCTCGTAGAGTTCCATAAGCCCGCCGTCCATCATGTCGAACGTAAGGTCAACGCCCTTGCGGAAGTGCATGAAGCTGTAGAGCGTTGAGCGGTAGGTCTCGGCCGAGCGCACCTTGCCGAGCTGTTTCTTGTGCCGTACCTGACTGCGGATAAAGTTGAATACGCTGTTTGTCGTGTCCGTACAGGGCGAAAAGTTGGCGGCGATTTCGTTGAGGCTTACCGTGCCCGTTGCCTTTTCGCTTTCCTGCACCATCCGTTTTAGCCTGTCCATTTCCCATTGCAGGGCAGAGGCGACAGAAACGAGATGGCCGTAGCGCGGTGAGGACGGTGTGGGCAGGACTATCCCTCCTGCGACTTCGTTCCATTCCTCGGCAAAAATCTTATACTCGCTCGTTATTCTGCGCACTGAGCGTCCGTGTATCAGCTGGAGCACTAAAGAGCCTTCCTTGCCCGGCGTTGTTGACGGCCTGAATTTTAGTTTTACAGATGTCATGGTTGTATGTTTTTCTTGTATTCTATATAAATGTCGGCAACAAATGAGCGTCCTGCGATGGCGTGAATTGCAAAAGGTGGCATATTGCGTTGCGAAAGGCCACCTATTAGGACGCGAAAGGCCACGTTTTGCGTCCTAAAACGGCATATATTGGAAAACATCTGGCTGCCAACAAGTTACGGGATGGTTGCACTGGCCGTTTAATGAAGCCATAATCGCTTGTTTCAAAAGCCTTATTTTTTCATGCAAGTCATTTGCCCCGGCTTTTAAGGAATTCCTGTATTTCGGAAGCGAGATAAAAGTTCTTGCCGTTTTCCTTCATGCTGTAGTAGCGTATCAGGCCTTTCTCCCTATACCTCGCCAGCGTCCGTTGCGATACGCCAAGAAGTTCGGCCATGTCGACATTGTCGAGCAGGGTGTCGCCGTCAAGGCATTCCTTCAGGCGGTTCATCCGTTCCAGTTTCTTCTCAATCCGTGCAAAGCCTTCGGCCATCATGGTTATCAGCCTTTCAAGCGTTTCGTTGTCAATGTAGGTCATGGTCGTGTCTGTTTAAGTTAATACATTATCCACCGTACAGGCCGGTTTTGCCTATATAGATGAAACAACCGTGCCAACATTCGTTATCGTTGTGCATGATGCAACGTAAAGTACAGGAAAACAGCAAGATATGAGGGATTATAAAAAACTGTAATATCTTAACTGTAAACAAATAGGGCGTAAAAGTGTAAACGCTTTTACACTGGTTTTACACTTTTTCGTTTACAATTAGGACTAATTTTACAGAGCAAGAAGGACATTTATTGTAATCTTCCGTCAGCATTGTGCGGGTTAAGTCCATAAGGATTGGTATATTTATGCTTATAGACCATGACTGCATATAAAATGAAGGCCGTTCCCCAAATAGAGGAACGGCCTTCATTTAAAGAGTGGGCGATGGCCCTGTTGAGAATTTCTTGCGCATTGCCTGCATTTCTCTTGCGATAGTCTTATCCATGACTTTCGCATAAATCTTTGTTGTCAGGATATTTGAATGGCCTAACATCTTGGCTATGGATTCAATAGAAACATTGTTGGCCAAGGCTATCGTAGCGAATGTGTGGCGGGCGATGTGTGTGCTCAGATGCTTATTGATTCCACATATATCGGCTATTTCCTTCAAGTAACTGTTCATTCGCTGATTGCTTATTACCGGCAATACCACCCCTTTCATGATGCACGTTGGATGGGTCTTGTATTTTTCCATAATCATCCTTGGAATGTCAAGCAGCGGAATGTCGCACATGTTGTCCGTTTTCTCCCTTGCCTTCCTTATCCAATATTCACCATTGCCATCAACAACTATATGTTCAGGCTTCAGATGCTGCACGTCAGTGAACGCCAATCCAGTCATTGCGCAAAAGACGAATATGTCGCGGACGGTCGCAAGGCGTTTTATGCCGAAGTCCTTGTTGATTATTGTACGCAATTCCTCTTCCGTAAGGAAAGTCCTGTTGCTCTTTGTCTGCTTGAAGTGAATGCCCCAAAAAGGGTCCTCGGTTATCCATTTGTTGGCCAACGCTTCCCTGGTTACCTTTTTCAGGTTCTTCAGGTATTTTACGGTGGCATTCTGGGCGCAGTTTTTCTCGACCTTGATGAAATGCTCGAAATGCATGATAAAATCATGGTCTACATCCTTCAAGGGAATGTCGCTGGTGTTGAAACGCCCACGGATGAACTCGGCAAGATACCTTGCTGTACGCTCGTAACGGAGCACCGTTCCCAAGACATAACCCCTGCCTAAAAGCTCACGGTATTGCTTGTTGTGCTCATTGAAAGTTTCGACGAGCATCCGCGGCGAATCTGTACCTCCACGATAGATGCGTTTAAGGACCTCGGCCGTAACGGGCTTGCCGTCCTGTTCCAGCTCACGGTGGATTTGGAGTACGCGGGTGCGTACAGTCGTTAGATAATGGTTCAGCTCCATATGCTTTGGGTCCTTACCTATGGCACATTCTTTCTGTGCATTCCAGCATTCAACCTCGACACTCCGCTTGATTTGTACTTCCGCACGCTTGCCGTCTACCGTAATGCGCATACAGATTGGAACTTCCCCGTTTTTGAGGGGTTTTGATTTCTTCACGAAGAAGAGTACCGTGAAATAACTTCTTTGCACTGTCATAACTTCATTGTTTTTGGGTGTAAAATTAAGTAGAAAATTGGCAGTTGCAAGCTGGTAAAACATTGAAAATCAGAGAAGTATGATACAAATAGGTGGACTTTCTCGGGGCTAAAGTCAAGTCCACCGATTTAGCCTCCTTTTACTTCCCCATTTTGCCGTGAAATGCAATCCGTGGATAAAGAAAAACCGCTGATAATGCTTGATTATCAGCGGTTTACCTTGTTTTTTAGCGTTTTGTATGTGATCCGTTTGGGGCTCGAACCCAAGACCCCAACATTAAAAGTGTTGTGCTCTACCAGCTGAGCTAACGGATCTTGCCATACGTCATTGTTCCGTAAAGCGTGTGCAAAGGTACGCTTTTTCTGCGATACGGCCAAATTATTCGCCCGTTTTTTCAACTTTTAGGCTGTTTTCCTGCGCAATTCCGGCATTTACGGGGGCGGCGGAACCCGTATTACTGTCTGCCGGAGGTGTCGGAGAAACGTTTTCCTTGGTTACGTAACGCTGGTAATAGGCTATGATGAGGGTTGTGAGCGGCAGTGCTATGATAAGCCCGATGAAGCCGAGCAGTGCGCCCCATACCGACAGGGAGAGTAGGATTACCGCCGGATTGAGGCTCATGGCCTTGCCCATTATCTTCGGGGTGAGCACCATGTCGGTGATGGCCTGCACCACTATGAACACCGCCGTGGCCGAAGCGAATATCACCCAGAAGTTCTGACCCGTGTCGGCGGCCTTGAGCAGCGAGAGGAACAGCATCGGGATGAAGGCCAGGCCGTGTACGTAGGGTATGAGGCTCAATATTCCTATGAGGATGCCGAGGCCTATCGCCATGGGGAAGTCGATGATGGTGAAGCCTATGCAGAACAGCACTCCGATGCACAATGCCACGAGGCTCTGGCCTCGGATATAGTTGTTCATCTCGCGCTCCACGTCGCCTATCAGCTCATGCCAGAAGGGGCGGCTCTTTTTCGGGAATATCTTGATGAAGCCTGAGGCCAGCTTCTCATAGTCAAGCAGAATGAAGAAAAGGTACAGCAGGGTGATGAGCGAGGCCACGACGCTGATTAGCACGCTTGCCGTCTGCCCTATCATGGAGAACACTTTGGGCATGGCGTTCCTCACCGCGGCGGCCACGTCCTCCTGCGTGAAAAAGTCCTTTATTCCGTTCTTGTTCTCCTCTATCCACTGCTGTATGGCTACAGGGAAGTTGGCTATGTGCGTCTTTTCATGCAGATAGTTGGAAAGAACGTCGCCGAACTTGTCGAACTGCGCTATCATCGGCGGTATTATGAGGTAGAACACGCCGCCGATGACGGCAACGAGGAACACGAGCGAGACTATTATCGAGAGCACGCGCGTAGGCACGTGCAGCCTGTATTGCACGAACTTCACCACCGGATATACCAGGTAGGCCAGCAGCCACGCCACGAAAAACGGCAGGAGCACGCTGCTAAGATAATTCATCAACAGCAGGACTACTATCACCACCAGGGCTGTCAACGACCAGCGGATAAACCTGTCGAATGTTATTTTTTCCTCGATTATCATTTGTTATGGGGTTTTACGGTTATCTGGTTATGGGATTTTGCGGTTGTACGGTTATGAGGTTTTGCGGTTTGGGGTTATAAGGTTGTACGATTATGAGGTTGTAGGCGACATATCGCAGGCGTATCCGCCACCGTTTCATCTTGCATTCATAACCCATTGTAGATCAACGTGTTATATATCACTGCGCAAAAGGCCATCTTTTGCTTTGTAAAAGGTGGCCTTTCGGCGTGTAAAAGACGGCCTTTTGCAATGCGAAAGACCACGTTTTGCACGGCAGCCTCCCGCCTACGGCCCGGCGGCTTCAACCTTTTGCCCTCTCCTCCTCTACCGCCTTGCGGTAACATTCGCGGCAAAGCGGCTCGTATTCGCTCTGTTCTCCGAGCATCACACGCTTGTCGTTGGCCACGAGCCGGTGGCTTACGTATGCCAGAGCGCCGCATCTCACGCAGATGGCATGCACCTTCGTAACCTCGTCGGCTATGGCACAGAGCGCCGGAATGGGGCCGAACGGCACGCCCTTGAAGTCCATGTCAAGCCCGGCCACAATGACACGCACGCCCCGGTTGGCAAGTTCGTTGCACACGGAGACCAGTCCTTCGTCGAAAAACTGAGCCTCATCGATGCCCACCACCTCGATGTCTGACGACAGAAGGAGTATCGACGACGACGTTTCCACCGGCGTGCTGGGTATCGAGTGGCGGTCGTGGCTCACCACTTCGACGTCGGAATAACGCGTGTCGATGGCCGGTTTGAATATCTCTACCTTCTGCCTTGCAAACTCGGCGCGCTTCAGCCGCCTTATAAGTTCTTCCGTCTTGCCCGAAAACATCGAGCCGCACACTACTTCAATTCTTCCAGGGCGGTGTGCTTCGCCTGACATATTGTTGACCATTTCGGCACAAAATTACAAAGACGTTTTAAAAATTGCAAAGAAATACGCCGATTTTTTGCCGTAGTGTTTTATTTGCATATATTTGCAAAGATAAGTGAAAGCGGCCCGCTTGAAAGCGGCGTCTACGCCACGGCAGGCCGCAGCCTACACATTAGTTTGACATGGGTTTGCTGTACATCGTACCCACACCGGTGGGAAATCTTGAAGACATGACGCTCCGCGCGGTGCGCATACTGCGCGAGGCCGACCTGATACTGGCGGAAGACACGCGCACATCGGGCATCCTGCTGAAACACTTTGACATAAAGAACCAGCTGATGTCACACCACAAGTTCAACGAACACGGCACGTCGGCCTCCATCGTAGAGCGGCTCAAGGCAGGAGCGACAATAGCCCTGATCAGCGACGCCGGCACGCCTGGCATCAGCGACCCCGGCTTCTTCCTTGTGCGCGAGGCCGTCAATGCGGGTGTTGAAGTGCAGTGCCTGCCGGGAGCCACGGCCTTCGTTCCGGCTATAGTGTCGTCAGGACTGCCGTGCGAACGTTTCTGCTTCGAAGGCTTCCTGCCGCAGAAAAAAGGCCGGGCGACTCGCCTTGAAGCACTGAAGGACGAGCAGCGCACCATGATATTCTACGAATCTCCATACCGGGTGCTGAAAACATTGCAACAGTTTGCCGGATGCTTTGGCGGCGACCGCCGCGCAAGCGCATGCCGTGAAATATCAAAGATACACGAAGAGAGCGTGCGCGGAACACTCGACGAACTTATAGCACACTTCAAAGAAACCGCCCCGAAGGGCGAATTCGTCATTGTGGTTGAAGGCAGAAGCCATGTCTCCAACAAGAAAAACGACAAAGGAAAACATGCAAACGGCACGGAACAATAATCAAGAAAACATGGACAACATAAATAAAACAACGTATATGAAAAAGGTATTTTTATTTGCATTTTGCCTGTTGACACTGGCATCATGCGGCGACGGAAAGTCGTCAGGCTCATCAGAAGACAGCCAGAAGGACTCCTTGCAAAGAGTGATAGAACAAAGGGACAATGAAATCAACGACATGATGGGCATCCTGAATGAAGTTGAAGAAGGCTTCCGCCTCATCAACGAGGCCGAAAACCGTGTAAGCGTGGCACGCAACGGCGAAGGAGCAAGCCGGCAACAGCAAATCCGCGAGAACATACAGTTCATACAACAGCGCATGGCCGAGAACCGGGAACTCATAGCGAAACTACGCAGCCAGGTGAAGAACGGCACAATAAAGAGCGAGCAACTACAAAAAACAATCGACAACCTGACCAAGCAGCTGGAGGACAAAGACAACCAGATAAAAGACCTCTACGCGCAGCTTGAGGCCAAGGACATACACATCGAAGAGTTGCAGAACACCACAAACACGCTCAGCAAGAACGTCGACATACTGCAAGACGACAACGCCAAAAAGGCCAACACCATCAACACGCAGGACAAGCAGCTGAACACGGCATGGTATGTGTTCGGCACAAAAAAGGAGCTTAAGGAACAGAACATCCTCGTAAAAGGCAAAGTGCTTCAGGGGAACTTCAACAAAGACTACTTCACAAAAGTCGACATACGTTCCCTCAAAGCAATAAAGCTGTACTCGAAGTCGGCCACACTGCTTACAATGCATCCCTCAAGCAGCTACAATCTCGAACGCGACGCACAAGGACAATACGTGCTCAACATCACCAACCCCCAACTTTTCTGGAGCACGAGCAAGTATCTCGTAGTACAGGTGAAATGACAGTAGCGCACGTCTCCGTACTTTACGGAACGCGAAAGACATACAAAAACAGCCAGTCCCCGGACGCTTCAAGCAAGCATCCGGGGACTGGCGTTTAATTGTACGCACCGTTTTTACAGCAGCGCGTCGAACTTCTTTTGCAGGTTTGCCTTCGTTGTTGCACCAACGAACCTGTCTACAATCTCGCCGTTCTTGAAAAACAGTATGGTGGGAATGCTGCGTATGCCATATTCCATGGCAATGTCGTCGTTCTCTTCGACATCGCACTTGCCTACGACAAGCTTGCCGTCATACTCGTTTGCCAGTTCTTCTATGATTGGCGCGATGGCCCTGCAAGGGCCACACCATGTTGCCCAAAAGTCAACTACTAACGGCTTGTCGCCTGTTTTCAGACTCTCAAAGTTCTCTGTAGTAATCTTTACTTCCATTGTTTCTATCTTTTACGTTAATAAAATATTGTCTTTCAATATCCAGCCAACAAACAGCGTGCCAGGAAACAGTTAAGAGTTAAGTATTAAAAATTAAGAAAATCGGCATCATCATGTGCCTCTTTGTCAAGTATTTCTTAATTCTCAACTCTTAATTCTTAATTAATTTATCTTGTACCCCAGCGCTTCGTTCTCCTTGATAAACGCCATAAGCTCGCGGCTTAGGTCAACTTTCCCATGCTTGCTGCGAAGCCCGAACGGGCGGTTTGACGCTCCGTCGTACACCTGGAAATAAAGCTGCGTGTTGCCGGGACTGTCGTTTATCACCGAGACAAGGTCTGTAACGACAGTATCGTCAATTTTGTCTGCGTTGACAGTAATTGTCAGCCTTTCTATCTTTTGGTCCTTCACGGTCTGCAAATACTGTATGTCCGTGACGCGCATCTCCATCATGTCGCTGCCGCGGAAACGCTGTACGAACTGCGCCTTCACCAATACCGTGCAGCCTTCGACGAGCATTCCTTTCCACTTTCCCCACTCTTCGCCGAAGAAAGCCAGCTCGCCAGAACCTTCAAAGTCCTCGATTGTGACAAAGCCGCACGGCTTGCCGGTCTTCGTAAACTTGCTTCTCACCATTGTTACTATGCCCCCGAGCAGAACTTCCTGCTTCTTCTGAAGCTCTATCTTGTCGGCAAGCTCTGCGCAATGGGTGTTACACATGTTTTTCAGTATTACCTCGTAATCGTCCAACGGATGCGCCGACAGGTAGATACCTACGAGGTCTCGCTCGCGGTTGAGCTTCTCTATGCTGCTCCACGGCTCGCTGTCAGGTATCGGCGGAGTGGCGATGTCAACATCGTCCATGCCCCCGAATAGCGAGTTTTGCGCCGTGTTCTTCTCCTGTTGGTACAGCTGTCCGTAACGTATGAGCGTGTCAAGGAAGGCGTCTCCTTTGGCGTTTTTGCCGAAATAGTCCTCTCTCTTTATCTTGAAACTGTCAAAACCGCCGCTCAGTGCAAGGCTCTCGAAACATTTTCGGTTGCAGGCTGTCAGGTTGACACGCTGCACCAGGTCGAAGATATCCTTGTACGGGCCGTTCTTCTCACGTTCGTCTATTATGGCTTCGGCGGCAGCCGTACCCATGCCTTTTATTGCGGCAAGGCCGAAACGGATAGCTCCCTGCCTGTTCACGCTGAACTTCTGGCGGCTCTCGTTTACGTCAGGGCCGAGCGTCTTTATGCCCATGGCCTTGCATTCGTCCATGAGCTTGGTTATTTCGTTTATGTTTGTGACGTTGCGGCTCATGTTGGCGGCCATGTATTCGGCAGGGTAATGCGCCTTGAGGTAAGCCGTCTGGTAGGCCACCCAAGAGTAACACGTGGCGTGACTCTTGTTGAACGCGTAGCTGGCAAACTTCTTCCAGTCCTCCCATATCTTGTGAAGCACCTCGTGCTTGTAGCCGTTCTTCTCGCCGCCTTCATAGAAAAGGCCCTCCAGGTGGTTCATCTTCTCTATCTGCTTCTTACCCATCGCCTTGCGCAGAGTGTCGCTCTGGCCTCGCGTAAAGCCTGCCAGCTGGCGGCTTAGGAGCATGACTTGCTCCTGATAGACGGTTATTCCGTATGTGTCCTTGAGGTATTTCTCCATGCAAGGTATGTCATACGTTATCTTCGACGGGTCGCGCTTGCGCTCGATGAACTGCGGAATATAGTCCATAGGACCGGGCCTGTAGAGGGCGTTCATGGCTATAAGGTCCTCGAACACGGTAGGATGCAGCTCGCGGAGGTACTTCTGCATGCCCGACGACTCAAACTGGAACGTGCCTATCGTGCGGCCTTCGCTGTACAGCTGGTACGTCTCCGGGTCGTCAATCGGTATGTTGTCAAGGTCGATTACCTTGCCCGTAGTAAGTCGTATGTTCTCCACCGCCTCTTTCAGGATGGACAAAGTCTTCAGGCCGAGGAAGTCCATCTTGATAAGTCCGGTCTCCTCAATCACGCTGCCTTCATACTGCGTGCAGAGCAGCTTGTGGCCGGTCTCCTTGTCGTCGGCCGTCGAAACGGGCACCCAGTCGCTGATAGGGTCGCGGCAGATGATGGTTCCGCAAGCGTGTATGCCGGTGTTGCGCACATTGCCTTCAAGCATCTTGGCATACTCTATGGTCTCACGCATGCGCGGGTCGGCAGAAGCCTCGGCCTCGCGCAGCTCCGGCACACATTTGATTGCATTGGTAAGATTCATCTTCAGGCCGTCGGGCAGACGGTCGGGTATGGCCTTGCACAGGCGGTTCGACTCCTCCAGGGGCAGTTTTTCCACACGCGCCACGTCCTTGATGGCCAGTTTCGTAGCCATTGTGCCGTATGTAATGATGTGCGCCACCTTGTCGGCGCCGTACTTTTCGGTCACCCAGTCGAGCACCTTTCCGCGCCCATCGTCGTCGAAGTCGGTATCGATATCAGGCAGCGAGATACGGTCGGGGTTGAGGAAACGCTCGAACAGCAGGTCATATTTTATGGGGTCAATCTTCGTTATGCCGAGGCAGTAGGCCACGACAGAGCCTGCCGCGCTGCCACGTCCCGGCCCGACCATAACTCCGAGCTGGTCGCGCGCGGAGTTGATGAAGTCCTGCACGATGAGGAAGTAGCCGGGGAAACCCATCGTCTTCATTATGTAAAGCTCGAACTTTATGCGCTCCGCCACCTCTTCTGTCAGCGGGTCGCCATACAGTTTCTTAGCTCCTTCGTATGCGAGCTTGGCCAGATAGTCGGCCTCGAACTTTATCCGGTATATCTTGTCGTAACCTCCGAGCTTCTTGATTTTCTTCTCCCCTTCCTCACGCGACAGCACAACGTTGCCGTTCTCGTCCTGCGTGAACTCGTCATAAAGCTGCTCCTCGGTGAACCGTTGGCGGTATTCCTCCTCCGTGCCGAACTCCTCCGGGATGGGGAAAAACGGCATTATGGGGGCGTGGTCGATGCTGTACGTCTCCACTTTGTCAAGCACTTCGCACGTGTTTGCGAGCGCTTCAGGCACGTCGGCAAACACCTCGTTCATCTCCTCGCGCGTCTTAAACCACTCCTGTTTGGAGTAAAGCATACGGTTGGGGTCATCCAAATCCTTGTTGGTCGACAGGCACAGCAGGCGGTCGTGAGCCTCGGCGTTCTCCTCGTCTACGAAGTGGCAGTCGTTGGTACATACCAATTTGACGCCATACTTGGCGGCCAGCTTCATCAGCACTTTGTTCGCCTTCTGCTGCAATGGATATGTCTCCCGGTTGGCGCGGATATGCGGGTCTTTCACCTGATGGCGCTGAAGCTCGAGGTAATAGTCGTCGCCAAACACGCGCTTGTACCACTCCACGGCCTCCTCGGCCCCCTCCATGTCGCCTTTGAGGATTTTTGCCGGCACCTCGCCGGCTATGCACGCCGAGCAGACTATCAGCCCCTCGTGGTATGCCTCAAGGTCGGCGCGGTCGGTACGGGGGCGCATGTAGAAGCCGTCAACCCACGCGCGGCTAACCAGTTTGACAAGGTTCTTGTAGCCCTTGTAGTTCTTCGCCAATACAATAAGGTGGTAACCGCCCTGGTCGCCCTGCTCTTTCACCTTGTCCTCCTTCGTATGCCGGGCCACGTACATCTCGCAGCCGAGTATGGGCTTGAACTCCGGCTTGCCCTGCTCTTTCAGTTCGCCGTTCTTCTTCTTGCAGTAGTTGAAAAACTCCTTTATGGCGAACATGTTGCCGTGGTCAGTCACAGCCATGCCCCGCATACCGTCGGCCACGGCCTTGTCAACGAGCTTCTTTACGCTGGCCTGTCCGTCGAGTATGCTGTAATAAGTATGTACGTGAAGGTGGACGAAATCTTGCATATCCTTTATCCGTGGTATTTCCGTTGGAGCGTCAAAGTTAAGGCGAAAAAACGAGACAGCCAAAATATATGTGTGAAAAAAGCTCTATGCTGACAAACCGTCACATCTTGCGCACGGAATGACAGCCCGTCATGCCACGTTAAGTTTTCTTAAACGGCAGAACGTTGACGCTCCGGGAAGGCCGCCGGCCAACGGCGGCGCACAGTTTGGCAAAAACATGGCCGTTTTTAGGGCACAAATGTAAACACCTGAAAGACAAAACGTTACATCAAGGTCTTGTTTTTCGCGCCGCCGTTTGCCGCAAACAGCGATGCAAACGGCGGCCTTTTGCATCGTAAAAGACGGCCTTTTGTCTTGCAAAAGGCCGCTAACGGCAAACAAGAAGGCGGCCAAAACGCATGGTTTTGACCGCCTTTGCCATATTTTCCAGCCATTAACAGGCCACTTTTCCGCCGTTTGCCGCCTTTCCGGCAGCCGCCGGCGGCATCGCCGGAAGCTCTTTTGCGAGAAACTAATGTAAAGTTTTCAGACTGCCGGGGTAAGCCGTTGCGCGTCCGGGTTTCCGCCCCACGTCGCTCCCCTGCACTTTGCCAGGCCCGTCGCTGACAGGCCGCAGGGGCGAAACGTAATAGTTGTTGGTAAGCTCTATGAGGCTGCCGCCAGCGTGCAGACGGGCGTATGTCGCATCGGACGGCTGCGCCTTGACGGGCATCGGACGGGCGAAGTATGTCGTATAGACATGAGCCTGGCCGCCGCGGACGTCTATCCCGGGCGCTCCGCAGCTGGCAAAGTTGCCCTGTTGCAGGCGCAGCGTTCCATTATTAACAATCGAGCCTACTACCGGACTGCCCCAGAACGCGCTGTTGTACAGCGTCAGCTGTGCGTCGGGATGCACCTTGCCAGTGCCCGGCTCGCCGCCCATCAGCACGTATGAGCGCACGGGCTGCTCCTTGATGTGGGTGTTTACAAGCTCCGAGTTGATGGCGGTTATCCTGGTGTTCTTGTCCGCATCCTCGACAAACAGCGAGAACGTGCAGCCGTCAGAGCCGTGTCCGATGACCGTCATTTGCCCCGGATAGTTGCCCGTAACGGCGTCTTTCAGGAAGTGGATGCCGTAGATTGAGCCGTACACGAAGTTGTTGAATATGGTCTGGTTCTTCACGTCCGCAAACTTCAACGCGCTGCAGTTGGACTGCACGAAGCGCGTCATCGACAGGTCGGGATAGCCCTGGCCGCCGCGCGGCAGGCGCGAACCGTAGTGCGGATTGAACTGCATGTTGCGGATGAAGCCGCCTTCCGCTCCGCCGCCTACCCATATTCCGGCACGCAGCAGCACGCCTGCAAAATAGTCAACATAGTGGCCGCTGGTGTTGTAAGACGCAAGGTCTAAGCCCTTGTCGCCCATCGCCACGGTTACGTTTACCACATACACCTTCGGGCCTTGCCCCTGGATGAGGAACGGAGTGCGGCGCGGATTTTCCTTTGTGAAGCCTCCCGAAGCGATGTTCAGCTGTGCGATGTTCAGCCCGTTAAGGCCCGCGCCCTCTTCAAGCTGTATCAGCGACGCTCCTTTTTCGCCCTTCTCTCCTCCGTCATAATTGGTGAATATGGCCGTGCCGCCGCTCTGCGTGTGGTGTTGAACGTCCCAACTGCCGCGCAGCTCGACACCCGACGGCACACGTATGGGCCGATCAACGAGGTAACGCCCTGCCGGAAGGTAAAGCGTTCCGCCGCCGGCACGCTTCACGTCGTCGAGCAACGACTGCAACCGTGACGACACGTCAACAGCCGGCACATCGTTGTTGTAGCCCGTAGCGCAAGGCAGCGAGGCGCGGATGACGACATCCGACGACGGGCGCGGACGCACGTCGATATCAGTCTTGATGTCGGCCGGCATAGGCTTGATGTCATACTCGTCGCCGGTGACAATGTCCACATCGGCCGAACGGCTCTCGTCAGTAACCCTCAACTTGCGTTTGTATCCGGAGTTGACGGCCTTCAGTGCGCCGGTTTCAGCTCCAAGATAAACGTGCCGGTCCGAGGTAGCGAAGCTGCACTGCGTAAGCAGGGCGTTGCCGCCGTTCATACGGAGGGCATGACCGCGGTAACCGGAGAAGTTGCAGTTCTCGAACGAGACAACACCTCCGCTGCCGTCGCTCACCACCGGGCCTGTGAAGCTGACGCCGTTGAACTGCACCGACGTGTTGAAATCCTTGTAGAAATATACCGCGTTGCCGCCGGCACCGGCACCGAACGACGAGTTTGATATGAGAAGTCCGTAGGGATTGACCCCCTCGACATATAGACCGTTCACGCAGTCGTCAATGTGTATGCCGTAGAACTGGGCGTTCGGCGTGTCCGAATAGCCCGGCTCGCGACCAATCCACATGCCGGTGCCATAGCCGCTGATGTCGAGATAAGACACGTATTCCCAGTCGGAGCGGTGCATGCGGTAGCCAGTGCCGTTGGCCTTGGTGTACGCCTTGACCTTGCCTAATGACGGAGCACCGGGCAAACCGGACTCCGCCCAGTAACGGGGACTGATTTTCACGTTCTCGATGCGCCCTATGTCGGTGCATACATGAACCTCAACGCCGGTGCTAAGAGCCGTGATGTAGCTGTTGAGAAGGTAGTGAAGCTCGCTCGGAGCGGAATAAAAGCCGTTGTAAGAGTTGACAAGCGTGACGTTCTCAACAGTGGCGCAGTCGCCTCCCTCCTGGAATAACGTCCACGGATAAGGCCGCACGTCGCCTGCATCCTGTTCGGGATACCATATGGAAAGGTTGCGCACGCCGGTGCCGGCCGACATCTCTATGAAGCGGTCGGCAATGCTGGTGTAAGTCGTGCGCAGGGCGTTGCCTGCCTGGGGGTCGTTCCACCAGCTCTCCACCTTGCCGTCATAGTTGGGCGCGTCCTTGCCGACGCGCACCTCAAGTATGGTGCCCCTCACCTTGCCGCCGTGCTCTTCAGGGTCGGCCCAGTCGCCGCGCAGCTGCACACCGGCAGGCAGACGCAGCACGTATTCATACGTGTAATACTTCTGCTGCTCGTCCTTGCCGCGGCGCACGCGCACCTGCTTGCGGCCGGTCTGCGTGCTGCGGAACTCGTAGTTGCCAACAGGGACGTACACTACACCGCCGCCTGCACGCCAGGCTGCGTCGATGGCCGACTGGAAGGCCTCGCGGTTGTCGAAGCCGGACTGAGCCTTAGCTCCGTAGTCGGTGACGACATAATCTGAAACGACCCAGTCCTTTGCAGGATATACGGTCTTGATGCTATGTCCAACCACACCGGAAGAGGCGCAGGCCCCACCGCCATGCAGCAGCATCAGAGCCGCCGCGACCATCACCAAAGCCTTGCCATGGGCGATAACTTTTAACTTTACCATAAATAAAAACATGTGTTAGTTGATATACATCTTTTCACAATGGCGCATGATGCGCCCGCGCAACGAGGTTAACTACGCGCCGGCGCAGCCCCACATGCCGACGGCAAGACTGCCATCGCCGGCTGCGTGACGGCGCGACACCGCCACCGGGGGCGTGACAGGACACGTCCTCATTGCAGGATTGGATGTAAGTGTGGTGATGGTCTTGCAAGTTTACTCCGTGCAACGCCGCCGCCTTCAATCCGGCGACAGGCCGCCCTACTGGCGTGCGGCCGCCGCGTATGCGGCTATAAACGCATATTTGCAGGCATGCGGACAGCCGCACAACTTGCATGACATTATATGGATATGTGTGTTTGGTGTGCCAAAGGTAAAGCTAAAAAACGAAACGGCCAAAAAGAGAGCCACAATATATTGATTTTTTAACGAACTGAGGCATTTATGGCAACACCAAGTAAAACCATGTCAAAAAGCCGCTTGCACAACGTAAAACAGCCTTCAGCGCAACAGCTTGATATCCAGCGTATTACAAAAGGCCATCTTTTGCACTGCAAAAGATGGCCTTTCAGAGGGTAAAAGACGGCCTTTCACACATCAAAAGGCGGCATATTGAAGCCCCTCCCCAACCCTCCCGTAGGGAGGGAGATTGGCTACCTGCTTCACATCGGTACAAACATGGTGCTCAACAACATCCTGCCGGAATACAGTCCGGGCGTTGGCAAAAATAAAGGGAGGCTCCGTTGTATAGAGTCTCCCTTTTATATTGAAAGCGCGGCAACACCGCGTTGAAGCGCTTAGAAGTAGTAAGCGGCTGAAACCTGCCATGTGTTTGCACGGCCGCGGTAAACGCCCTCGGCAATGTCGCCTGCCGTTTGCAAGAATGACACTTCACCGGTCTTGCCGCAAGCGATGTTGTAGTTGAAGCCTACCTGCAAGTGGCTGAGCAACATTACGCCGGCACCAAGGTTTACACTGAAGTTAGACGAGTTGAACTTCCACGACGACACATTGTCTACAATGGTCTCATGCTTGTCCCCGACATTGAAGCCGAACTGCGGACCGGCAGCCAGATATATGGCAGCAAGACTGCCCAAGCCGATGTCGTAACGCAGGTTTATTGGAATGTTGATGGCCTGCTGCTTTATCTTCTTGCCAACACCCTTGACCTTGGCCTCACGCTGGTCGTAAAGCGCGGATGCGTCAACGCCCAAGCCGACGAGAGGCAATGAGAACTTTACAGTAGGGCCGATGAAGAACCCTGTGCGGTTAGACGACTCGAAAACGTCGCTGTTGAACGACATGTCTGTGATATTCAAACCGCCTTTCAAGCCGAACTTGAACTGTGCGTCAGCCGGAACGGCGGAAAACAAAGCCGCAACCAACGCGGCGACAGCTAAGAACTTTCTCATGCAATTGGATTTTAATGGTTAAAGATTTTATAAATTCATAATGGCAAATTCACAATTCATAATCCAACATTCATTACCGGCTGTGCATTGAAAGCCGCACAACAGCGCAGCCGACTATGAAATGAGATTTGTGAATTATGGGTTAAATCAATGTCTCTGACGGCGTACCGTAACGCGTGCGGCCGGCTGCGAGCCTGAAGACCTGCTTGACGAGCTGCGCTTACGCACCGAAGTGGACGCGCGGCGGTTGCGCTTGGTCTTCTTGGCCTTCTTGTCCTTGACGTCAAGTTTGGCTATGCTGTCGAGCGAATCCTTACGTGCCTGGTCGCCCCAGATGTTCTTCTCGAATGCGGCCAGCTCGTCCTCGATGCGTCGCTGCTCCTTGGCTATGGCGGAGTCGTTGGGACAATACTGGGCGAGTGTCCGCCCGAGCATGTTGTTTGTCTTGTAAATCTTACCCTTGTAGATGTTGCGCGTGAAGTAATCGTCCATGCTCATGGTAGCCGCATTGTTCAAGTCGCTCGTCATCACCACCTGCTTGGCAAGATAAGGGGCCACGTCATCATATAAAACCCAGAACAGCGGATACTTCTGTTCGCCGTCGCCAAAGTCGTCAGTGCGCCACAATACGGGACAAAGAGCAATTGGCTTGACGTGGAAAGTAGCCGAAGCCTGGTCGTAATAGGCACTCTCCTTTATGTAATACGACTTTACCTCGGCCGACGGAATGTCGCTGTCATTAATCGTCAGGCCACGGTTTGTACGCTCATAATAGATATGGTAATTGTCGATAAATGCCTTCCGGTCGACCTGTGCGGAATCTGTAAATACCTCGTTGCCGTCGAGGCGGTATTCGTAAGCCTTCACCGTATTGCTCATCATCAGCTTGAAAAGGTAGGTAAACAGGTTCATCTGCGACCCTGCCGGCTCGACGGGGTAATACAATGCGGCGTTGGCATCCTCCTGAAGCAGTATCTCACGGTAAATGTCGCGCCGCCATACAACGTCCTCTGACATTTTTGCCGACACTGGATAGGATATCTGTGCACGGGTGGTAAGCGTCTGCGCACTCTGCGCTTTGCGGCGCTGCTGCTCGCGGCGGCGCGCCGTAGGCTGCGCGTTTACTGCGTCGGCTGCGAACAAAAGCAATAGCAGGACTGCGGAAAAGGCGCGCAGTGACAATCCACGGCACGGCTTTTCGAGATGCCATATAGTTTGCGGAAACAAGAATTTGGCCATATCTTATATTTTCGGTTTTGAGGTTTTACGGTTTTAAGGTTCTGCGGACGGCAGGTCTTTCAGGTTCTTATGCAGTGCATAACTACTGCTATTCCCTACGACCTTATCTCCGCAGACAACCTATTTCACGATTATTTCCATCGACGCTGGCAGAGTTCGGCGTATGCCGTCAGGACCAACGGCGGTTATGCGCGTTATATAGAAGCGCTTGTTGCGTGCAAGGCGGCGGAACGTTTCGCGCTGACGCTGCGTGAAAGCGTCGCCGTTTGACACCATCGGAACGGCGTTGCCCATATTGTCATAAAATACCGCTTCGAAGCTCAAGACATCGAACGGGATGTCCAGCAGGCCGTCGTCTATCGCGGCCTTTATGCCCTTTGCCGACATGAGCGACGCCTTGGCAAGACCTCCTGTGCGGAAACGGTTGTCGCCGATTTCGATGTATGGTGTCGGATCGGGCAGCTTGCGCACCTTGAAAGTGAACTGACCCACCTGCCGTGCCGTGCCGGTTTGCAGAGACAAAACATTAATTGTAACATCCTGCCCTACGGCTGACGGACGCGCAATATACCTGCCCGGAGATACCGGCTGGAGCGTTCCTCCGCTCATGGTAGCCGACACCTTAGTAAGCGGAACACCGGGAATGCTTATGCTGACAGGATTGTTATATCCGGCGTAAAGCACGTTCATAAGGTCTGCGGAGACGGTTGCGCTCGGGTCTACAACGGTGTATTTCTGGGAGAAGTCGCGGCGTATGGTCTCACCATTGCCGTTCTGCATGGTGATATAGCCTGTCAGGTTGAAGTCTCCCGTGCGGCTTGTCACCACTTCATAAGTATTGTCGCGCAGGTTCATCTGCCGTCCGCCTATGAATATCTGCGGCTTTTGCGTCGTGTCAACTGCCGCCATCACGATTTGCGCCGAGAACTTGTCGCCGCGCACAATGGTCTGTGCGTTGGGTATTACGAAAGCACTCAGCTTGTTGACACGTATGTCTTTCATATCGATATTGGCCACAAGGGTATGCAACACCTCACCCTCAGCATAGCGGATGTCGCTCTGAAGCTTTGTAAGCAATGTCACGGCGGCGGCCACAGGCATGTCCTCGAACATGTATTCCTGCCAGTTCTTCCCCATGGTCTTGGCGTTCTTGGGTAGCGTTGTCGTCAGGTTGCTCGATATTATGGCCTTCTGCCGCTCGTCGGCAACCATCGTCAGGATGCGCTCACGGAAGGAGTTGATGGCGTCGAACAGCTTTTTGCCCTGTCCCTTGCCAGGAGCGAGCATCACTTGGTTGGCAGCCTCAAGGTCGTCTTTGCGTTCTATATTGAATACGTCACCGTCTTCCCCGTCGGCCTCCTTCACGATTGCCACCTTGAGTTCCTGCGCGAAGTTGTACAGAGAGTCGCTCATGCGCTTCACGGCGGTGGCCTTGTCAAACCACACTTTGACTTTCTGCGGGTTTGCCTTCATCTGTGCCTCGAAGTCACCGTATATGGCCGCGTTCTCCGATGCCGAATTAGTGGTAGTGCGGTGCAGGCTTTCCTCCACAAGGGAAAAGCCCTCAAGCACTTCCGTCGACACATTGAGCGCAAGCATCGCCATCAAGACGACATACATGAGGTTTATCATCTTCTGGCGCGGAGATACCGGTCTTTTCTTTATTGCCATGCCTTATTACACTTCAGTGTTGCCCCCATTGGTTGCGGTTGCACGCATATTTACGGTCATCGCCTCAATCATACGGGCGTATATCTTGTTAAGCTGTTCTATCTGCGAAGCCATACGGCGCGACTGTTCGTTGATTTCGTCTATCGTTCCGATTTGCGAGCTTGCGCCTTTCAGCTGCATCTCATACACCTTGCAGATGCCGGTGAGGGTGCGGTTGAGGTTCTCCATCTCTTCAGAATCACGTGTCAGGCGTGCGCTCTGCTCTGAAACCTTCGCCAATGTCTCGGTAAGCTTCTTAAGTTCGTCAACATAATTGGACGTGGCTTCTTCCATTTCGGGAGACACCTGCTGCTGCGCAGCCACCCATCCGGGCACTGCCTGACCGGCAACAACCGGCTGGCCGGAAGGCAACACGCCTTCTTCAGCAGTGCCTGTCGCCGCAACCTGACCTTCAGCAGAAGCAGGTTGCCCTGCAACGGGGCCAACATAAGCCACCATTCCGGGAGGAACCGCCGCTCCGGCTGTTACGGGTTGTTCCTCCGTAAACGCTTCGTCAGCCGGCACGTCTTCATCCTCAACATCGCTGTCGGTGACATGTATCGGCAAGTCCTTGCCTATTGCGGTCTTGTCGAACGGGCGGTCGAATGCCGAAATGAAGAACACTATGACCTCCGTTCCCATGCCGATGTAAAGCATCAGGTTGGCTCCCGGCATGTGCGTCAGCTTGAACAATGTGCCAAGAATGACTATGGAAGCACCCCAACTGTAAGCGTAGTTCAAGAATGTCTGTCCCGGAACGCTGTCCAACCACCGCTGAAGGCGGTAGATGACGTTATATTTACTGTATTCGGTCATTGTTATTTCTTTTTCCCTTTTTGTTTCGTACTCGTTGTGTTTGCCAGACTACGTACGCAGCGGAAGCCTATGTAGCAGCGCGGCTGGTTCTGATATTCCCATGTGCGCCAGGCTGAACGTATGTAAGACTCAGGGTCTTTCCACGACCCTCCGCGCACACTCTTCTTCTTCAAGCGGTACGGGTCTTCCTTGGCTGCGTTATAACGAAGCTCCGGGTTAAGGTCGTTCATAGCGTCGATGCCGGCCTCCGTATATGTCGTGCTTGTCCACTCGGCCACGTTTCCGGCCATGTCATACAGTCCGTTGGTGTTCGACGAGAACAAGCCTACACGGCTCGTTATAAGGTTTCCATCCTCGGTATAGTTGCCGCGGTCGGGTTTGAAGTTGGCGAAAAAGCATCCGTCTTCGCTCTTAACGTCAACCTGTTCCCACGGGAACTCCGTTCCGTCCTTTCCACGGGCGGCGTATTCCCACTCGGCTTCGGTCGGAAGACGGTACCGCTGGATGTACCTCGCCTCGCCGCCGAGGCCTTTCAACAGGTAGTCAGTGCGCCAGGCGCAGAACGCGTTGGCCTGTTCCCAAGTTACGCCCACCACGGGATAGTCGTTGTAAGCGGGATTGCTGAAATACTGGCGCATGTAGACCTCGTTGTCGGAGTTTACAAAATCGTTAACCCAACACGTTGTGTCGGGATATATGTTCACGATATATGTGTTCAGGAAGTCCCACGGGCCGCTCAACGGACGGTCAATCGTCTGCCTCACGATGCGGCCTTCGTCGTCGATGTAGGCCGTGTCCTTTGAAATCATCACTACCTCGTCAGGATTCACCTGCACGTCGGTGTTGAGGTTGCGCATGGCCGGGTCAAGCCTGTTGCGCCTCAATGCGGCCGCCGTATAGTCATAAACCTCATAACGGTAGTTCATCTGCGAAGCGTCAAGCATCTTCTCCCCCGTCACCGGATTTGTGACATAAAGGCTCTCTATGGCGCGCAGCTCGTCCTCGTTCGGCTTGCGCGGCAAAGCTTTCTTCCAGTTCAGGTGGGGCGTTACGGGGTCACCGTTCTTGTCTTCGGTTATCATATAAGTCTCGTCACCGCCGTAAGCCGGGTCGGCAAGGCGTGTGCGGAGTATGGAATCGCGCACCCAGAAGACGAACTGCTTGTACTCCGAGTTTGTCACTTCGGTCTCGTCCATCCAGAAGCCTTCGACTGATATTTCCTTATCGGGTGTCTGCCGTCCCCACAGGCTATCGTCCTTCGCAAGCCCCATTTTGAGGAAACCGCGCTTTACGAGGGTCATACCGTAAGGCGTAGGCTCGGTAAAGCTCTTGCCGCTGACGCCCACCACCTCGCCGCCACGCCCCAGCGACGACATGCGTCCGCCGAAACAGCCGGTAAGCACGATTGAGGCCACAAGGCCGAGTGCCGTAATGAAATTCGTTTTCTTCATATCTTATTAAAGTATCCTCACGCTTTTATGTTTGTTACGTCCTTTCTTGAACATGTTGACATCCACTTGGTAGCCGATTATCAGCTCATGGCTACCGTTGCCGATGCTTATGCCCGACGTGTACACCTCATAGCTGTAGCCTATGTGCACGCCGTGGAAACTGCCGCCGACGAGCACCGTCACGGAGTTTGTAGGACTGTAAGACACGCCGCCGTACAACACATTCTTGTCGTTCGTGTACACCAGTCGGCCCGAAACGTCGCCCCTCCACTCCACTCCGTCTGTACGCACGAGCACTGACGGATGTATTGTAAGAAACGGATTTCTAAGCTTAATATTGTATCCTCCGGTCAAATAAAACGTAGGGTCTATCTGCAATTCACTGGTCTCGCCAAGCGTGACAAGCGGCGAAGTGATGTGCTGCGCCGACACGCCGACATACCACGGGCCGCGCGAATAATACAGGCCGAAACCTATGTCAAAGGCGCTTCCGTTGACGTCTGACGTAGCCAAGGCCGGGTCGCCCGAATCCTCAACGTCCACCTTCGAGCCGTCAAAGCCCTCGCTCAGCAGCCCAAGCTGCACGCCCGCGCTTATCATGCCGCCGAAAAGGCGGTTCTTATAAGCATACTGCACGGCCAGACGCTGGTGGGTGAAGAGTCCTATCTGGTCGTTGAGCAGCGAAAGGCCCACTCCGTGGTAGTTCTTCAGGAAGTAAAGGGGCATGTCCGCACCCACATACATCGACCTCGGATTGTTCTCGAAGCCAGCAAAACTCATAGCGTATGCAGCCGCGATGTTGAGTTTCTGCTGCTTGCCGACAGCACCCGGGTTGAAATAAGGCTCCAAGTCCCAGTAGTGGCTGAACGACACGTCATACTGGGCGCCAGCCTTTGAGGCGGCGAGCAGCAATACGGACAATATGACAAGAATGCGTCTTCGCACGACAATATAACGCCCGCCTCGCGCTTTTATTGCGCAGGGGCGGTAAAGAATTAAGAGTTAAGAACTAAGAAAAACATTCTTGCCGATTGCCAACAAGACATATTTTCTTAATTCTTAACTCTTAAAATTCAACCAAGCGCCCTTCCGCTTAATACTCGTCCTCGTTGAAAAGGAAGTCCTCTTTTGTAGGATAGTCAGGCCATATGTCTTCTATGCTGTCGTACACATCGCCTTCATCTTCTATCTCTTGCAGGTTTTCCAGCACTTCCAGTGGCGCGCCCGAGCGGATGGCATAGTCAATCAGCTCATCCTTCGTGGCTGGCCACGGCGCGTCTTCGAGTTTCGAAGCCAGTTCAAGTGTCCAATACATAAGCTATAGTTTTAAAGCGTTTTTTAATCGGACGCAAAAGTAATATATTTTTTCTTATTTGCAAGATTTACGCCATGTTTTTTCCCTTACACCTACAATAAAGTTTAATTTCCTTGCCAATACGAACAAATAGTCACTCAACCTGTTCATATATTGCAACACTTCGGGGTCAAGCTCGGTGCTCTCCGCAAGGAAGAATATCCTGCGCTCCGCCCTGCGGCACACCGTGCGGCACACGTGCGCGTAGGCCGCCACGTGCGAGCCTCCGGGCAGGATGAAGTCGGTCTGCGGAGGTATTTCGGCCACGATGCTGTCTATTTCCTTTTCAAGCACGTCTATTTCGCCGGCGTCAAGCGTGTATGACGGGGCGAGCTGCGTCTTCGTCTTGTCCGTGGCGAGATACGAGCACACGGTGAACAGGTTGCGCTGTATGCGGTATATGAGGTTCTTGTCAGGCCCGTCTTTCATGAAAGAGGCCAGCAGACCGAGGTCGGCGCTAAGCTCGTCAACAGTGCCGTAGGCCTCGATGCGCGAATTTGTCTTCCTCACCTTCACTCCCCCGACAAGGCTGGTTGTGCCGCCGTCGCCTGTCTTTGTGTACACCTTTGTTATTTTCATAGTCGTAAACGGTTAAAAGTTTATCACGTAGTTTTGTTTGAAACGTTTTTTGTCGAAGAACACCAGGCCGCAGTAATACAGGTCGAACGTCACCACACCCTGCATCTCCGCCACCACACTGCGCCACAGCCTGCGCACGGCCTTGCCGCGGCGGATGTCGAGCAGCATGACGGCGCTGCCGTCCTTGGCGGCGGCGCACGCACCGTAAAACACCTGTTCAAACCCCTCGCACGGGGCAATCACCACGAAACCGGCCTCCGCCGCGCCATCGCCGCCGGCCTCAACAAGCTCCGTAAGGCGGCATCCGGCCTTGACATAGCTGCCGAGCGCGTCGCCGCCGACACCGTAGACCGCCGTCAGCCGGGGCTGCAAATGGTTTGCCAGGCGCAGGCAAAGCTCGCATACGCGCCGCTCTATAACGCCAAGCCCGGGAAAGCGCGCCGCCAGCGTACCGTAAGCGTAATACGGCCAGTGCTCGTTGATGACGTAGCGCACCATGCGGTAAGCCCACGGCGACTGCACCCCGAAGCCCCGGCAACGGCCTATGCGGCCCGTCCACACCATCCAGCGCCTAACCATTGAATACTTCATGCCGCCCTTTCCTAATGACACGCTGCGGCGTACCTGCATGCGCCATTTTACCCGGCGCGATGCGCGCGAACGCCATCCTCGTTTTGCAAATATACATATTTCAATCCGAAAAACATCGGTTTTCAGAAAAATGTTTCACAAAAATCAGCACGGCACGCCGCATGCTGTTTTCCAAAAGGCCACCTTTTGCATGCCAAAAGACCGCATTTTACAAGCCAAAAGGGCACCTTTTACAGGCTAAAAGACGGCCTTTTAAAAACCTTCTGACTATCAGCCGTTTACACGGACGCCACAATGTGCGCCCAAAAGCACACCTAACGACCGGCCTTGCACCTTGCACAAGGCCGCCGGCGGCAACATTGCAGGGTGGGCACAGGCGTTGCATGCAATGCCACACTTCAATAACGCCAGCGTCGCCAATGTACACCGTATGTTTACAGAAGTGTAAACCCGGCTGCGACAGACCGTGTTTTTTAACGTTATTCAACATTTCCGCACGGTCTGCATTACAATATTTTAAATATATTTGTAGCACAAAAGCTAAACAAACAAGGCTTTCAGGCAAGCCTGCACCACGCCTGCCCACGCCATATTCCGCTTTTGTCACACACTGAAACCACCTGACTTTGACGCGCAAAAGCGCATGCGGCTCCATAGTCAGGCAACAGAATACGAAAACAACATCAAGGGCAAGGGCCGCGCCCGGACAGACTAAACCATATGAAAATGAAAAAACTTGACTTTGCAAAAAGGACATTCAGCCTGGCGGCACTGCTCGCAGGCATGGCTTTAATCGCCTTCGGCAGCCTGCTCTCGTCATGCGGCGATGACGACGGAGACAACGGAAGCATCAAAGGAGACGCAAAAAAACTTATCATAGGCGAATGGGGCGAAGTGAAAACCGAGAGCTACCGCTACGACGAGGGGCTTGTAAGGACTTGGCCGGGATACAGGAACGGCAAGGAAGCCGCATGGATTTTCGGCGAAAACGGATACTTCCAATACGCCGTCTACGCATCACAAGGAGACGCGGAAGGAACTTACAGCATCTCCGGAAACAACCTGCGCATAAAATGCGGCTACTGGGACAACCCGAACTTCACCGTACTTAAACTTGACAAGGACTCGCTAATCGTAAGGCAACCGTATGAAGATACCGAATACGACTACGAGATATATTATTACAAAAGGCTGTCATTCTACGGCGAAGGCGACGGCAGCGACCTGGACGCAGAGGCGCGGAACTTCGTAGGAACATGGAGTTACAACAACCATTACTGGTATTTCGCACCTGACGGAAAACTCTACGTAAGCAAGGACGAGCACGTAAACCAAGAGAACTACATCGCCCAAAAGGAATGGTCGTATGACGCCGAGACAAGGACTTTGGCGACAAGCATGTTCTGGGAAGACGTGTATCCCGGCACGAACTACACATGGGGCAACTACAACTACTCGTGGACGGTGCTCGTCGTTGAAGACAATTTTTGGACGGGCAAGTGCCTGTACGCCGACGGCGAAGCCGCGACATTTGAAAGAGTGGAATAAGTAGCAACGTCCGCCAGCCATCGAGTCATAAGCGAAAAGCCCTCCAGGCATTGTTCCTGAAGGGCTTTTTGCCATCTTATGGCAAAAACCTGCGGCTACGGCAAGCAATGCTCATATCTTGATATTGCACTGAAAACATGGCTGCCGCTTGCTTTTATTGTTTTTTTAAGCTATCTTCGCACCATAAATACACAGAAAACGATGAAATCATTAAAAGAGCTTTATAAAATAGGTAAAGGCCCGTCGAGCAGCCATACAATGGGACCGCAGAAGGCGGCGAAGATGTTTCTTGAGCGCAACGGTTCGGCGGCGGCCTTCGAAGTGACGCTGTACGGCAGCCTGGCGGCTACCGGCAAGGGGCACATGACCGACGTTGCCATCAACGAAGTGCTTGCCCCCACGGCACCGGTGACAATAAGCTGGCAGCCCGGTGTATTCCTGCCGTTCCATCCCAACGGGATGAAGTTCGCCGCAATTGACGGCAACCACAACGTAACCGACGAGTGGACGGTGTACAGCATCGGCGGAGGCGCGTTGTCGGAAGGCCGCGGCAACGGCGACATATTCGACACCGAAGAAGTGTACAACATGAACTCGCTGACCGAAATAATGCAGTGGTGCGAAGAAACGGGGCGGAGCTACTGGGAATATGTGGACATGTGCGAAGACGCATCGATATGGGACTACCTCATGGATGTATGGCATACGATGCAGGACGCCGTCGAGCGCGGCATAAGCCACGAGGGACGGCTGCCCGGGCCGCTCAACCTTGCACGCAAAGCGCCTACGTATTACGTCAAGGCTTCAGGCTACAAGCAGTCGTTGCAGACACGCGGCCTTGTATATGCCTACGCCCTTGCCGTCAGCGAAGAGAACGCATCGGGCGGAACAATCGTAACCGCGCCGACATGCGGAGCGTGCGGCGTGTTGCCCGCGGTGCTCTACCACCTGTCACGCGGACACCAGTTCAACGACTCACGCATACTGCACGCCATAGCCACTGCCGGCCTGATAGGCAACATAGTGAAGCAGAACGCATCCATCTCGGGAGCCGACGTGGGATGCCAGGGCGAAGTGGGAGTGGCCTGCGCGATGGCTTCCGCAGCGGCGTGCCAGCTGTTCGGAGGCAGCCCTTCGCAAATAGAGTATGCCGCCGAGATGGGGCTTGAACACCATCTCGGCATGACATGCGACCCCGTATGCGGCCTCGTACAAATACCTTGCATAGAACGCAACGCCTTCGCGGCCACGCGCGCACTCGACGCCAACCTGTACTCGGCCTTCTCGGACGGCACTCACCGCGTGCCGTTCGACAAAGTCGTAAACGTGATGAAACAGACAGGACACGACATCCCGTCGCTGTACAAGGAGACAAGCGAGGGCGGGCTGGCCAAAATCCTCGGCACATGACACCGCAAGACGCAGTGTAACGGGTGACGAGAAACGGCCTTGCCGTTACTCGTCGGCCGTAGCAGGTGTCATTACAAGCTCGAACTTGTTGCCTTTGAGTATGACATTCTTCACAAAGTCTCTTATGTCGTCACTCGTAACTGCCTCGCAGTCTTCGATATACCCGTTATAGAAGTCTGCACCGAACTTGTGGTACAGCTTCAACACGCTTGCCCAGTAGGCATTGTCGTTCAGGCCGTCGCGAGCGTTCTTCACGATGTATTTCTTTACCTTGTCAAGCTCTCCGGCCGGCACTCCGTTTTGAGCGACCTCTTCAAGGCGCGTATTGATTATGTCCAAACATTCACGCTCGTGCCCCGGCTGTATCGGACAGTTTACCGGCATGTTGAAATGTGGCTTGTCGCCGCCGTTTATCTCCGCCACCACGGAGCAATGCCCCCTTATGGAGTAAGCCCAGCCTTTCTCCTCGCGGATTTCACGGCGGTAGATGTTTGACATTATGCTGCCGAGGAAATTTGCGAGTATTACATTCTTTGGAGAATATTCCACCTCGCCACTGCGGTAGACGTAGACGATGCTCTGCGGCGTTTCCATAGCCCTGCTGAACTCGGTATGCGACGGCACGCTTGCAAGATGATAGCCCACGTCTTTTGCTTCCTCTTTACGGTTGAGCAACGGCAGGGAGGCTATGTAAAGCTCTACGAGCGGCCGGAGCACGGCCTCGTCAAAGTTTCCGGTGATGTAGAATGCAAAATCAGACGCGTCGGCGAAGCGGTCGCGGTAAATACCTATCACGTCGTCATAGCTTACGTCTGAAAGTTCGGCTGCGGTAATCTTGGCCGCGAGCGGATGATGCGAATAGACATAACGGAAAATGGAGTCAGCCATTTCATAACGCGGATTACTGTTCTGGTTTTCTATTCTTGTCCGTGCAGACGATATGAGATTGTCAAAAGCGTTGTCGTCACGGCTTATCGATGTCATCTTGAGGTTTATCAGCTGCATGGCCGTCACCAAATCGTCAGGCGAAGCCTTTGCGCTAAGCCGCTCCTCGGTAAGCTCTATTCCTGTTGTTACATTGACATTCGTGCCAACAAGCAGCTTTTTAAGCTCGTCCTTGGTGTAATTTCCCCATGCGCTTTCTGATATGACCTCGTTCAACATCCTAAGCGTAGACACTTTTTCGGGAGAATAGTTGATTGAATATCCGCCCGGACTTGTTGCGCTTATGCGTATTTCGTTGGGCTTTACGTCGGAATGACGCAGATATACCTTTACGCCATTGCTCAACGTCCAGACCTTCGCGCCAAACTGGTCGAGCGCCTGTTCAGCGACAATAACACCGGCCTCCGGCGTCTCCACGAGAACCGAGCCATGCACGGCATTGTCCACATATGGGCCGGCATCAGTGTTTCTTCCCTCGCGAAATGCAGTTATCAGCCCCTCTTCGATCGGCAACCGTTCATCGCTTGCAGCCCTGCAAAACGCTGTAATTACAACGTTGCGGTCAGTTGCGCTGACATTGTTGCGGACATAGCGGTTTGCGTCTTCCAAGCTTACGGACCGCTCCACCCGGTTTATTATGTCCATGTAATCCTCAATCGAAGGTATCGGCTCTCCGTCAAGATAATTACGGATGTACTCTTGCGAAAACTCATAGTTTGAGCGGCGGTCGCGGTTTGCATAATAGTCGTCTATCAATGCGCGCACTTTCTTTGCGGCACGCTCATACTCGGTTTGCGTAAATCCGTATTTTATCAGTCGTGCAATCTCCCTTGACAACACTCGCGCCGTGCCGCAAGTGCTGTCTTTCTTAGCCATAGCGCGGACGGCAAAGGCTTCCTTTGTCTTCGCTATCAAGAAACTTTCATCATGTACCGCAGCAGAGGTGAACGGCGCATCCTTGGCGCGTGACAAATCGCCAAGACGTTCGTTGAGCATTATCTTCACGACTGACTTCACGTAATCATTGTAGAAGAACGCCTCGGTCGGCACTTCGCTTTCATCGAGCCCGTCGTGCTTGAAATATATCGTAAGCATACGTCCGCTTTGCTCGGGGTCACTCTCGACAGCGCAGATAATCTGCTCGTTGTCAGGAACTTCATACTCCACAATCTTTCCTGCCGTCTTAGGCGTCCTGATGCCGGAGAACAATTTTTTTATCTGCTCTTCGGTATGGTCGATGTCTATGTTGCCGACAACTACTATCGCCTGGTTTTCCGGGTTATACCATTTCCTGTAATAGTCACGCAGCTCGTCATAAGCAAAACTGTCGATAACACTCATCAGCCCTATCGGCATTCGCGAACCATAACGGCTACCCGAGAATATTTTGGGCGCACAACGTTCGAGCATACGGTAATTGGCCCCACTCCTCATCCGCCATTCACTTTTAATCACGCCGCGCTCGTCATCGATGTCTTCGTCTGTCAGCAACAGGCTGTTGCTCCAATCATGCAAAATGAGAAGGCAAGAGTCAAGAGCTGCCTGGTTGTCAGTAGGTACGTTGCATATCCTGTAAACCGTCTCGTCGGTCGATGTATATGCATTCAAGTCAGCTCCGAACTTGACACCTAACGACTCGGCATACGATATGACACTGTTGCCGGGAAAGTTCGTAGTCCCGTTGAAGCAAAGGTGTTCAAGGAAATGGGCAAGTCCGCGCTGGTTCTCCTCTTCATTTATAGAGCCTACGCGCTGTGCAATGTAAAAGTCGGCACGGTCTTCCGGCCAGTTGTTGTACCTGATGTAATAGGTAAGGCCGTTCTTCAGCTTACCAATCCTTACGTTCTCGTCAGTCGATACATTCTGTGCTTGCGCGGCGAATGCGGCAAGCAACAGCGATGCCGACAGTAAAAATCTCGACAATCTAATCTTCATGTTACTTTTCTTTATGTTTTTTGTTTTACTTATATCAGAATATTAATGCCGCGCTAACGCTCACTTTATTGCCGAATGTCGAGCGCACATAGCTGCACCGCTCATAGTCTGCGGAAAAACGAAGCGTGTTGCGGCGGTTGAGCGCGTATGCTGCTGATGCCGACACAGAATAAGAGCGTTGCGTTGACGATGCATACACAAAGTCTGATTCAAGTGCTTCCATCAATAGGGGCAGTCCCGATTCATAATCGTTCAGCCCAAGATTTGATTTCACTGGAGAATAAAGGCTCCATCCAAAACCCATGTTCCCATACCAGCGTGAAGAAAGCCTGCCACGTGCTGTAAGCGTATGGCTTGTCGTAATATGGTCAACCAACCATTCGCGTCCCGGGTCAGCATACACCTGACATCTATGTGAATATGCGAACAACGGCTTGTATGAGACCTTCAATCTGCCCAACTGCACCTCATAAAGTCCTGAAACACAGGCTTTCCAATGATTGTCCGCATATAGCTCAAGTGTTCCTATCTGCGGATATGTTGAAGATGCCGGGTCGCCAAAGACATTCTCCTTTCCGTGCCTGCGGTACGCATTAAAGCCGCACGCTACCTGCCAAGCAGTACTTCCACTGCTTCTCCTAAATCCGGCAGCGGCATCAATGCTGTTGTGCCACAAGCTGCTCATTGGCAGTTTGTTCATGTCGCTGAGTATTGTCTCCAAAGTAAAGCGTGCAACCTTCACTGATGCGAATAGTCCGTTACGGTCTTCACTTACAATATCTATGCTGCCGCCAAACCTATTTCCCTTGTAATGGGTGTTCATTCCGTTGCCACGGAAGCGCACATAGTCAGAACCAAGTCCTGTAAGATGATATATTGGCGTTTGTCCAAGCTCGCTCATGAAATCAATGTCGCTCGTCTGCTTGTAAGTCATGAAAGTACCGCTTACGGCAAGCACGTAATTGCCTATTACGCAACCAGCCCCTGCGGAAATGTCAAGTTTTCCCGTAATGTTACGGGGCCGCGGGTCTACATCACGATAATATTGTCCAGCCTGATAGCCAAGCTCTACGCCCCAGACAAAGTTCCCGATGCGTGAGGCAAGACCTCCGGAGAAGCGGTATATCTCACGTTTCATGTCGCCGCCTATAGAGTCTGCCGTCAAATAAGGATATACGAGTTCTGCATCTGCCACCTCGTTCCATACAGGAAAACGCACATGTCCATTGCTGTAACAGCCGTTTCCCCACAATGCAGAGTTCTTATATTTAATATATGTGGTTGCATCGAACAGCGCTTTATCGTCACCATCACCGGCTTGGGTGCTTACAGCCTTGCTTTGCCGCATTATATCATAGCCGACGGCTACAGTTGTCAGACTGTTGACATACTTGAACTGCCTTAACGCCGGATTGGCATATACTGACACGTCCATTACGGACAAGTCTGCATCATGGCGCTCAATCTTGTCCAGCACATGAATGGAATCTGCGGATTGTGGGATTGAAGCGATTGCAACACATGGGAGCACCATGCCTGTCGCCACAACCAACAAACCTTGTATGTATCTGACAGTTGTTTTCATTTATTCCATCGGTGTTACTCCGTCATAAGTCCGTGTTGTGCAGAGCGTGCCGTTAGCGTCAACGGCCGTACCCTGTATTTCGATTTCAGACGCGATGCAATAAGGATTGAAATCTTCCGTACTGTTGTTGGTGTCTTTCAGTACGGGGTTGCCGTCATCGTTCAGATAGAGCATCTTGCGCCTTACGCTGTGGAAATATCTTGTCTTATCCTGGTCGATAGTTCCGCAATAAGTCCAGCCCATGTCGAGTGACGGGTCGCATACATTCCAAGCATATTTGGCCGCCACGCTACAGTTGACTACATCGACAATCCACTTGTTAGGCAACTTGTAAGCCGACTGCGACATAGGGAACGTACCGGCTTCAAGTACCATCACGTAATCATAGGTGTACCAATAATCCGCCAGATACTCCTCCTTGTCAATCGGTATGCGTGCTATCCCGAACGCCTTGAAGCCACGGTTGTGAAGCACCCAGAACGACAAAGTATAGCAGTACCACTTGTCGAGATTTGGAACTTCAGGATTGTCGATGTCAAGATGCGATGGAGACGTTGACACGTCATACCATTCGAAATCCGCTCCCGACAGGTCAAACGAATTCGGATTGGCCGTGCGGTGGTCTATCGCCACATCTGCCAACGTAAGATATTCTCCGGGCTGCAAGGGATGGTCCGTACCGTTACCCGGAACAGTATAGAGAGCCTGCACGGTCATTGCCGTGTCCATTATGTCAGGGTCATAATCATATTTCTGCGTAGTGGTGAACTTGCTCTCAAACAACGTGATGCCGTCGGCATACACCACATGGTCGGTGTTGTTGTAAAGCTTCACATACCCGTCGCCTAAGTACTGATTGCCTGAAGACTGGAGCGTGCCCGTAAAGAACACTTCGGCTATCACCAAATCGTCACTCTCCATGCTGCTATAAGCTTTCAGCTCTACAACAACATTGTTACCCGTAACCTGCACCGACTGGGTAAAAGCCTTTACCGTAGACACTGTACCATTGGGCATCTCCGCCTCGGCGGTGAAAGTCACATCATAAAGTCCGACTGTGACCTTTATGTCTTCCGCTGACGAAAACGTCGCAGACCTTCCAGTCGACACGTTCTTGAACTCATAACGTTCATTGCTAAGAGCTACACCTTGCACATCTTCCGGCAAATCAATCTGCATCTCAACGCTGTACAGCTGTATGCTGTTCTCCAATGAGTCGTCACAACCGCAAGCTATTGCCAACGCCATGACGGACATCACAACAATCTTGATTTTTCCCATATCTGTCTTCATTCTATAATCTTACATTCAGTTCCATTCCGAAATAAGGCGTACTCGAACGTCTTACTATCAGGCCATTGCTTGTATAGTCAGGCAAATGGTCGATTATGCGGTTTACGAATACTGCTAATTTCATATACCGGCCTATCGTCTTGGTCGCCTTGAGGTTGACGTACAAAGCCAAAGGCACGCGTTGTGTGCGGTAAACGTCATCGTTGTATGTCTTGACAAGGTATCTCAGATAAGCATCATTGGCTGACGACTCCGTGTAGTCATGCAGCACGCCGTCTTCAGCATCCAGATATTTCGCCGGCACGCCGTTCTGCCACAAGCGTTTCGTCTTGACATACCACATGCACTGCACCGTAGTGGTGAAAATCAATCCCCACCTAGGTACTTGCGTATCCAACATGAAGTTAGTGTTAAAATGCTCGTTCACACGGCCGTCATTAGTATCGTAAAATCCAACGTAGCGGTCGCTTACGGAGACGTTGTCCACCACATCGCTGACCGTGGAGAAAAGCATCTGCGAATTGCTGTATGTCGACTTAAACCAAGCTCCTGTTATTGTCAAGGCTGTACGCAACAGCTTCCACCGGGCCGTGCTTAACTGGAACTCTACTCCCTGTTTGTCTATACGGCTGCCGTTGGCAGCGTATGTATATCCTCGCAGCACCTTTTCTTCCGTATAGGGCAACGTTCCCAAGTCGGGCGGTCCGGTCAGACTGTTGGCATCAATAGCCGAAGCGTCGTATTTCTTGTATTCGTATGGCGCGTAAGTTGAAGAATAGCGGAAGCCGTCTGTCATTTTCTCACTGAAGTAAGTCACTGAAAGGCTGTTGCCCCTGTATTCCATTCCGAGGCGGACTTCCCATTTATAGTTGCGCGCCGGCTGGATGTTGTAGTTTGTCGCGTCATTGATGTAAGTCCGCAGGTTCACCCTGCTGTATTCGGCCGGATTGTTTATGTCGTAATAGTTCAGCTGGATAATGTCGTCATAATGGCTTTGAGGAAAAAGATAGTCTATTGTCGGCATCTTCGTGGTAACGCCATACCCTCCGGCCACGAGTATGTCAAGTCCGTTCACCCCTATGGTGGGGAAGTGCCATACCATGTTTATACGCGGGTCGGCGAATATCTTGCCACTTATGTCATACCGGCTGTCAAGGAAAGGAAGGCTTACCGTGCGCACTCCAGCCTGTAATTCCACTTTATTGCCAAGCAAGGGCGCGGTAAGTTTCTCTTCTGCATATGCGGAGATTACATGCAGCCCCGGGATGTCTTTATACGCCCTCGGACGCGTTGTCCACGACGCACTCAAAGGCTGCGTAAGGTCATACACCTGTCCCCGTCCATAGTTCTTGGAGAAAGTCCACTCCACGCCAGCCTTATAGTTGTTTTTCACCTTATTAATATTATATGCGCCGTCGGCTTTTAGTTTCACGAAAGTGTTTAACGGCTTGCCGTCGCTCAAATAATCCGCGATGTATTCCGACAGCAGGTATTGTCCGTCATGCTCGCCGGCCTCCATCGTTGTCGGAGCTACAGACGCCCTTTGCGGAGCAACCTGTTTTCTGCGCTCAAGCCTGTCAAGCTGGTAGCTGGCCGATGTGTTGAGCGTCAATCGGCTTATCCATTCCATGTTCTTGAACGTCAGGTTCAGCTCGTTTGTAAGCGCAATACGGTTGTACGACGATTTATATTCGTTCACCTTGTTGTACGACAAGTCCGGGTCGGTCTTCGCATTGTCGAACGAACCTGTGTAATCAGCCCCTATGTTCCATGTAAGGAATACGTCTTTCATTTCTTTGCCCACATTAAGTCGGGCTGAAGTGGTCAGCCGCTTGTAGTTCTCCATCCTGTCCCGTGGGTCTATCTTGGAGTCCAACCAGCTCAAGTCTATGTTGAGTATCGCCCTTTCACCTATGTTCAGCCCCTTTCCTATGCTGAACAGCTTGCTATAGCCGTCGGCCTTGAAGCGGGCCGTAAGCGGAGTGGAGCGGCGTATGCGCTTGATGTTCACAACGCCGCTTGTCAGGTTTCCGTATTCCGCCGACGGTATTCCACGTATTATCTCTACGCTTTCGATGTTGTCGGTCGATATTGTCCTCATGTCAACACCTTTGTTGGTCATGTCCCTCACATATTCTGGTGATGTTGCATCGCTTGATGCATTAGGTATGTTCTGCATGTTTGCATCGCCGTTAACCGGTGCGCCGTCAACAAGGAAAAGCGTGCCGAGCGACGATATGTTGTAGTCGGAGCCGGTGCTTTTGCTTCCAGTCGCGGTAAGGTTGCCTGTCTCACGCAGGGATATCGAGTTGACAGCACCCATGTTAGGGTCTTGCGATATGTTTCCAGGCAACAGTTCAAGCAAATCGGTGAAACTTGTCGGCTGCAAATGCTCCATTGCCGCGCGGTCTATGCGCGAGCTGCTCGTCATGCCTCCCGACTCACGCGCAGTGACTACCACTTCCTTCAGTGTGTCGCCGTCCAATGTCCCCCAGCCTTTTGACGACGGGACTTTCTGGGCTGCCGCAGCCGCTGTTATCAACAACAGGAATATTATGGCATAAACTTTTTTCAGCATATTCATTGACATTAACCGTCACAAAATTACGCAAAACATCAGTCGCATGCAACAGTTTTTTTTAATTTACCTACTATTAGGGATGCTCCCACACGTTTTGATACTAACTAATTGTTATCCAGACAATTACCCACTATTGGGTATTTCACGCATCGGCCAATCACCGTATATTTGCAAAAAATTTCCCTAACATTTAACTATCAATAATATGAAGAAATTATTTACTTTATTAGTGGCTTCAATCGCCACTCTGGGCGGTTTCTCACAAACCGTCGATTACACTTTCAACTGGGCAACATCCATTGAGGGCACAGTAGCTCAAGCGGCCAATGTCATCGGCGTAAAGAAAGCAGCCGACGGCAATTACCTTACAGCTCTTGTATGGGGAGGAACAACTGCGGCAGGAAAAACAATATCATGGGGAGGCCAGAACCTGCAAGATGAAAGCGGAGCCGACATCGAGGGAGCCGACTACAGCAGCGGCAACAGCTACACGCCCAACCTGCTCTTCACCAAGGTTGACCCTGCCACAGGCGAGCCGATATGGAAACTGTACACTAACTTCGGTTACTTTGACAACAGCAATTGCGACTTCCAGCCGACATCTGACGGCGGTGCGGTATTGGTCATGCAAGTCCGCCAGTCGGAAGGGGCTGACTACAGGCTGGCACATATCGTAAGTTCCGACGGAACAGTTACTTACATTCAGCATACGGATGCCGACAAGTGGTCTTACCGTGCAATACTCGCAAAGGTGAGCGGTGACGGCGTTGTTGAATGGACACGCACAATAAACGCTCTTAACGAGGCATCCAACGGAGAAAGTGCGGCTACTCCCTTCTACACATATTCCATCGCGCTTGACGCAGACGGCAACATCTACGTGGCAGGAAGAATGTGTACAACGATGTATTTCTTAGGCAAGGCAGGCCGCATCGTACCTGTCGAAGCGTATTACAACGATGGATGGGACGGCGACTCGCAGGTTACCGTCGGCAACGCCTTCATCGCAAAATTCACGTCTGACGGATATTACACCGGAATCTGCACCGCGAACGACGGCAACTACACATATACACAATATGACAAATTAGTGGTTGACGGCAGCACGCTCTATGCTTTCGGAACATTGAAGAAAAGCGCCGAAGGGGCTTTGCTGCAGCCGTCGTTCAGCGTAATCGACCTTTCCACATTCACACGCACTTCCTATAAGGAATATACGGTTGCCAAAAATTCCGGCGACAGGCAGAATTTCAAGATTTATTCAGCCGGCATCCTCGACGGCTGCTTCTACGTCTGCGGAAACCTGGCCGGTTCCATCACCGACAACAATGTCACCATTGCAGCCACCGGCACATCGTCGCCACTTGACGGCTACATCGCACGCTTTGACATGAACGGCAGTCTTTTAAGCGGACTTAACTACGGAACACTCAATACAGGCATAAAAGGCGCCGTATTAAAAGGTGACAAGATCATAGCATTGGCATACCAGATGAGCGGCGCAGGCGCAGTGGCTTTGGTTTACGACAAGGCCCTTACGAAAGAAGAGCAACGCACAACGCTTATGACTTCAGGCACTACCGCCACAGCCGCCGCGCCGCTCCTTGACGACGACAACTTCGTAGTGCTCTCGCGTGGAGGTAAAACCGCCAGCGCATTCTACGGCACAACGGAAGTCAAGCCACAGCTGAAACAGAGTTTTGGCGTGTTCTTCGGTTCGTGGAAAATTGGCACAACGTCGGGCATAAACAATATCGCCGTTGACAACGAAACTGAAAAAACCGTCTACAGCATCAACGGAATGAAAATGCCGGAATCATATAACCCATCAAAAGGAATATACATCATAAACGGCAAGAAAACCATCTTGAAATGAAAATAAGAAAACTGCTCGCAGCCATCCTTATCTTGTCTGCTGCGACAACAGTGCTCGCAGCAGACAAGGTCATCCGCAAACAGAACAATGGGACGTTCGTCGTCAACACATCAACAATCGCGAAAGACGTAAGAGGTTACAACGGACCAACCCCATTGGAGATACACATCAAAGACGACCGCATCGTAAAAATAATAATACTCTCAAACAACGAGACAAGGAACTACTTTGAGCGTGTGAAAAAGAACCTTATGTCCAAATGGATAGGCATGAAAGTAAACAAAGTACTTTCAACCGACATTGACGCGGTAACGGGCGCTACTTACACATCTGACGCTGTAACGGAAAACATGAAACGCGCATTGGAATACTACAAGAAGAATGCAAAATAGCATCCAACAGCACATAGAAACATAAGGATTTATCATTTATCTTGACAGCAGGGCCACGGTTTCATGAAACCGTGGCCCTGCTGTCAAGATTTCTTCACATCTTTGCATTGACGCCTCAATCATAACATCAAAATCCGGTTGGAAGCCAAGCAACGGCAGCCGGTCGGGTTCCATCAGCCCTGTATAACGGTAAAGACTTTGCAATATGCCGCCCAGTACATTGCAAAAGGACGTATATTGCAGCGTGAAAAGCCGCCTTTCGCAACGCAAAAGGCCGTCTTTTGGAAGCGGCCATTTCAGCCTTGTCCTTCCCGCAAGCCCGTCCTTCCCGTTTCCCAATCCCGCACCGCATGCCTCCCGGTCCTCACAGTCCTCCCAGCACTCCCATTTCTCCCAGTACTCCCCCTCCAGCCAAGGCAAAAAAAACGTGCGCCCCGGAGGAACTCTCCTCCGGGGCGCACCGCATGAAAGAAGGCGGCCTCCTACTCTCCCGCATCGCATCGCAGTACCATCGGCGCAGGCGGGCTTAACTTCTCTGTTCGGAATGGGAAGAGG
>ERZ826146.567-NODE-567-length-43012-cov-3.661429_pt1 | contig 43012 bp, 35 predicted proteins | sample MGYA00519857_ERZ826146 | MGnify/ENA primary metagenome ERZ826146 (study PRJEB31778, sample SAMEA3449222) | human gut metagenome | biome: human gut; feature: human-associated habitat; material: faeces | place: United Kingdom | collected 2010/2012 ...
AAACTCCGGAAACGGATTGGTTAATACCATGCGCTTTGCTGCTTCATCCCACAATCCGCGATATACCAAATCGTTCCATTCCGGAATGAGATTATGAAGAGGACAGCCTGAAACACGAGCCGCACCAAAGTTCTTTCCGAACTGACAAAACGCCACACCACACATCATGCAACGACTTGCCTGTATTTGCTGCTCCTCTTCCGATAGAGGGATTGTGTAATCATCAAAATCATGAATGGCTTCTTCAGTGGGACGCTCGCCATGATAGTGGCGTCCGTATTCTAAGTACGCTCCCGCTTTTCCCATGGCTAGTTCCCCTTTCCTACTACTTCAAAGGCTTCTTCAAGTGCTTCTTCGTGGGTTTTTCCTTGAGCCTTTGCTGCTGCCACGATATTCAGCACATGCTCATATTCAACAGGTATAACTTTCTTGAAATGCTTTGCCATGGAATCGAAGCGATAAAGCATCTTTATGCCACGTGGACTTGCGGTATAACGCACATGCTCTTCAATGAGCGAACGGATAAGATCCAAATCTTCCGCACAAGGAGCATCAATCTTGACCATTTCTTTATTGCAGCGGCCTTCGAGAGTGTTGTATTCGTCGAACACATACGCAACGCCACCACTCATGCCCGCTGCAAAATTCTGACCGACCTCTCCCAAGATAAGTGCCGTACCGCCAGTCATATATTCGCACCCGTGATTTCCAACACCTTCTACCACCAAGGTTGCACCAGAGTTGCGAACACCAAAGCGCTGTCCTGCTAAGCCATTAATAAATCCGCGACCGCTTGTTGCGCCATAAAATGCCACGTTTCCAACGATGATATTTTCATCATATTTGTAAGTCGCCGAATCGGAAGGATGAACGGAAACGATGCCGCCGGACAAGCCCTTTCCGAAGTAGTCATTTGCATCGCCTGTTACCTTCATGGTTATACCTGCAGGCAAGAACGCGCCGAAGCTTTGACCTGCCGAACCTGCGCAATCGATGGTAATAGATCCATCAGGCAATCCTTCAGGATGCGCCTTCGTTACCGTTGCGCCCAAAATGGTACCTACGCAACGATTTACGTTTGCAATATCCGCATGGAAGTGCACCGGCTCCATATGCTTGCGTGCCTGTTCCGACATAGGAATAAACAAGGTGGCATCCAGGGTCTTTTCAAGCTCCACATCATATTTCATCTCTGGCAAATAATGACGACCTGCTGCGCCAGGAATATGGGCGCCAAATTCACAAACCGCTGGAGCCAACACGCTCGATAAATCGATAAGGTTTGCCTTCCAGTTGTTTTCCACCTTAACCTGGCGCAAGCACTCCGGATGACCAACCATTTCATCTACCGTACGGAATCCCAACGAAGCCATAACTTCACGAAGCTGTTCAGCCACGAACAGCATGAAGTTTTCAACGTATTCGGGCTTACCATGGAAATGATTCCTTAAGCGACAGTTTTGTGTTGCAATACCCGCAGGGCACGTATCTTGCTGGCAGTCTCGCTGCATCAAGCAACCCATCGCAATAAGAGGCATCGTAGCGAAGCCAAATTCTTCAGCACCCAGCAAGCAAGCAACCGCAACATCGGTACCATCCATCAACTTGCCATCAGCTTCAAGAACTACACGCGAACGCAAGCCATTGCGCACAAGCGTTTGCTGAGTTTCCGCCAATCCAAGCTCTAGCGGTAAGCCAGCATGCCAGATAGAATCTCGAGGAGCAGCACCCGAACCTCCGTTATGGCCCGAGATCAAGATCTTGTCGGCAGCTCCCTTGGCAACGCCAGTTGCAATAGTACCCACGCCTGCTTCGGATACCAACTTCACCGATACGCGAGCATTTTGATTTGCATTTTTAAGATCAAAAATAAGTTCTGCCAAATCCTCAATGGAATAGATATCGTGATGTGGTGGAGGAGAAATCAGCCCAATACCTGGCGTAGAACGACGCGCCTGAGCAATCCAGGGATACACTTTCTTACCTGGCAAATGACCACCTTCGCCAGGTTTTGCACCCTGTGCCATTTTGATCTGTATTTCAATTGCAGACGCTAAATAGCGGCTTGTTACACCAAAACGACCCGAAGCAACTTGCTTGATAGCAGAATTGAGTGAATCGCCATTAGGAAGGGGTGTTTCACGACGCGGATCTTCACCACCTTCACCCGAATTAGAACGTCCACCTAAGCGATTCATCGCAATCGCCATGCACTTATGCGCCTCTTCGGAAATAGAGCCATAACTCATAGCGCCGGTATTAAAGCGCTTTACAATTTCACTGGCAGGCTCTACTTCATCAAGAGGTACTGCAGTTCGGTCAGTTACAAAATCAAGCAGATCGCGCAGACGAATTGCCCGGCCCTCGGGATGCAAGTGCTCGCTATATTCTTTGAAGGTTTCATAACTACCCTTCTGGCAAGCATGCTGAAGAAGATAAATTGTCTCTGGATCAATGAGATGCTCTTCGCCACCTTGAGGTCGCCATTTAGTAAGCCCCAAAGAAGGAAGCTGATCGGGTGCAGGCGATGCAAGAAGCGCTACCGCGTCGTCATAACGCTGGTTTTCTTCGCGCTGTACCTCAGCGACACCTAAGCCTCCTACACGAGATACCGTACCTGCAAAGTAACGGTCAATAAACTCCTGAGTGAATCCAACCGCTTCGAAAATCTGGGCAGAATGATAGCTCTGCACCGTAGAAATACCCATCTTGGACATAATTGCCATTATGCCCGCCATGACTGCCTTGTTGTAATTCGCTATGCCTTTTTCAGCTGAGACGCTAAGCTGACCAGTCTGGGCCAGATGAGCAATGCATTCGTGAGCCATGTAAGGGTAAATACCTGATGCAGAATAACCAACAAGTGCTGCGAAGTCATGTGCAGAGAGAGCATCGCCTGTCTCTATCACAATATCGGCAAAAGTTCGCTTACCTACCCTGATAAGGTGATTATGTACTGCGGCAACCGCTAAAAGTGAAGGAATGGGAACTTCGCCTGCATCAGCGCGATCGGAAAGAACAATGATGCTAATTCCTTGCGCCACCGCCGCTTCTACTTCTTCTGCCAAAGATTGAAGCGCTTGTTCTAGAGCGTTACCTTGTGCATCTCGTTTGTATACCGCCGAAAAACGCTGCGCTTTAAATCCAACACGATTAATTGCGCAAATGCGATCGAATTGATCCTTGGTCAACAAGGGCTGCTCAAGACGAACAAGCTGACATGCTTTACGGGAGTCCTCCAACAGGTTGCCATGATTGCCGATATAAAGCACGCTCGACGTTACGAGACTTTCGCGCAAAGCATCGATGGGCGGGTTAGTAACCTGCGCAAACAGCTGATAGAAGTAATCAAAAAAGGAACGATTTTTCTTCGATAAACAAGCAAGCGAAGCATCGATGCCCATAGAAGCAAGAGGGACACTTCCCTTTTCCGCCATAGCACGAATTACTTCATCTACGTCATCCCAGTGATACCCCAGTTTTGCCATACGCACCGTAAAGGGAACTTGAGAATCTTTACTTGGCTCACTCTTCTCGGGCGCTTCGAGGTCTTCAACTTCGATTTTTTCTTCGCGTATCCAATCTCCGTAGGGCTTTTCTTTTGCATAGCGCATGCGAATTTCTTCGTTCCAATGGACGCGATCAGCCTTGGTGTCTACCTCGACCATCTCGCCAGGGCCCAAGCATCCTGCCACCAAAATATTGGAGGGATCAACCTCGATAGGTCCAACTTCGCTCGACAATATGAAACGATCGTCGCGCGTAACGTAATAACGAGCAGGACGAAGACCGTTGCGATCAAGCGCTGCACCAAAGGTACTGCCATCGGTATAGGCAATAGCTGCAGGTCCATCCCAAGGCTCCATAATCATGGATTGATACTCGTCATAAGCACGACGGCGCTCAGGCAAAGCAGTGTTTTTATCCCATGGCTCAGGCAGCAACATAGAGACCGCGCGAGTCATGTCACGACCATTCATAACGAGAAATTCCAACACGTTATCTAAAATTGCAGAGTCAGAACCCTCTTTATTGATGATAGGCAGCACCTCTTCAAGATTGCTCCCTAAAACGGGCGAATACAAATTGGGTTCACGGGCACGAATCCAATTTACATTGCCCTTTAACGTGTTAATTTCACCATTATGAATAATGTAGCGATTAGGATGTGCACGTTCCCAAGAAGGAGTGGTATTAGTCGAATAACGCGAATGCACCAATGCAATAGCAGTTTTTACCGCTGCATCCGAAAGGTCTAGATAGAACCGACGCATTTGTGTAGCTACCAACATACCTTTGTAGACAATAGTGCGTGCAGAAAATGAGCATACGTAAAAGATTTTGTCATTAAGTGCAAATTCCGCATCTGCTGTCTTCTCTATGCGACGGCGACACACATATAAGCTTCGTTCAAAATCAATACCGCGTGCTACCTCTTCGGGACGAGAGACAAACGCTTGCAAAATAGTTGGCATGCATGCGCGAGCGGTGGAACCCAAATCGTGAGGATCAATGGGAACTTCACGCCAAAACAAAAGTTTCAAACCCGACTGAGCGCATCCTTCTTCAAAAATACGCTTAGCAACTTCAACTCCTGCTGCGTCCTGCGGGAAAAACAGCATTGCAACGCCATAATCGCCTTCGTCGGGAAGCAAATTACCGTACTTTTGAGCCTCTTTCCGAAAGAAGTGATGAGGAATCTGAAACAAGATGCCGGCACCATCGCCTGTATTATGCTCCAAACCCTTACCGCCGCGATGTTCCAAATTGACCAAAACCGACAGCGCGTCATCGATCATTTGATGTGAGCGCTTACCCTTCAGGTGTGCCAATGCGCCAATACCACACGCATCATGTTCGAATTCTGGACGGTACAGACCACAAGACGCATTAAGCGGCAGTTGCTCATTTTGAGCGAGAGTCGCATTGCGCGTGCAGTCTTCATGCGCTAAATCACTCGGGGTGTTTTGCGCGGAAACCTCACGTACTTCCATACTCAACCTCTCCAATAGACTTCCAGTCACCTTAAAGGTAATACCTTTTGGAAGCCCATTTGGAGTGTTACGCCAGACGTAACACAGGAGAAAAAGGAAAGTAACATATATGAAATGTTTCCGCTCGGTGAACGGGTTATATTGCAAAAATCCTGAATATGCTCGTCTCCTACCCCCGCAAGAAAAAGTTCAGTCTCACGAGAGAAAAGTCCCGTCCTCGCCTCGACTTCGCGATTTTACAGGCTCGCAGTATGAAAGACCCCCCACTTCGCATTCTTGCAGCATCGCAGTATGAGCGAAAAGCCCGCTCCGAGAATTCGCGTTTTACAGGCTCACAGTATCACTTTGGGGGTTCTTGCACAGAAACCTGCGTGCTAGTATTGCCCCATGAACGATTTCGAAAAAAGATGGCAGCGAATTTCACAATTACTTGCTATGGAGGCAACGGGTAAAGAGCGCCCTATGTTTTCGAGTGGACGCACGCTTTTTGGCATCAAGAGCAGCGTCGAAGAAAAGATGGATCAATTTGCTCGAGAGATCGAAGAGGAACAAGCCGCAAAGCGCAAGGCCGCACATGCCGTCACCCAAAAAGATGCCACCACACATAAAGATGCAGATAGCGCAGATGACACACCGGATTCCGCCACAAAATCGAGCAGTAATTATTTTCTCGAAAGCGGTTATTCTCCTAACAAATCAGCTGGAACAGGCGCAGATAAAGCAAACGACACGGGGTATCTTGCCGAAAACGCTGCAGGATCTTGCTTTGTTGCAAGCAATGCTTACATTCGATCTTCAGTGCAAGAATTAACGGAGCGCGCTTTAAAGCAGGCCATACGGGATGCCAATGCAAAACTTGAAGAAGACTACAAATCAGGAAAAATAACCAAGCGAAAAAAGTTCAACGAGCAGTAACTACAAGATTTGCTACTCATCGTTCTCTTCTCTTTTAATTTTCGCGCTCTGGGCTAATCTGCGGCTCATTTTTTTCGCGCCTCGGGCTTAATCTACGACTCGCGCTGTTTGGCACTCTTGGCTAGTCTACGATTCCGAGTGGGTTATACACCTTACGATAAAGATGACCAAAATGATCATCGACAAATTGGCAAGTATTACCGATAGTGAATACACAGATAACCGTACCAATTCCAACTCCAATAATATGGCCGAGCATAATAAGTCCAAGACCACCTGCAATTATGAGACGCAGACCATCATTGAGCCACTTACCGCGCCCAAAAGGAAGCCCCGTTATTTTACAAAGCGCCTGTGTGCAGCCATCGGGAGGATTCGGCACAAAATTCATGCTCATAATCATGCTTACCCCTACTCCTGTAAGCAGGATTCCTAATGCCAGCATGATGATGCCCATACCAAGTTCTGGGCTTTGAAAAAACCAGAGAACTCCCGAGCTTATAAGGTAGTCATACATATCCACCAGCAGACCCATAACAAACGAAAAAGGTATCTGAAGCGCCATGCGAACCGTAAACTTCCGAAACACAATGATCTGAATGACGATATCAATGGCATACAAAATCATGCAGCCCTGACCAAGCGTTATCCCTGTCGCTTCGCTAAACACAAACGGAATACAATTTACCGTCGATGCCCCCATATCGCAACGCGTATTCAGCACCACACCAAATGCGATTAAAAATGCACCTACAACATAGATTGCAAATCGCGGAATTACCTTGTTAACTTTTGCCTCTTCGGAAGTAGATACTTCTGATTGAGAGCTTCTCTTCACTCTTGTTCTCACTAATTCCCCTCACATCATTTTCCGTTCTGATTTATAAAGGGAATTGATTCTTGGTTCAAGTGATTACTTCAAATCGCAATAAAGAAACGAATCAAAGACAACTAAAGAACGAAGCACTTATGCACAACTCGAGTTACTCGCCAAAAGTGCCCCTAAAAACCGGAAATTCTAAACTTTTGTCTTCTTCCTGGCGCCTATCCAGAATCAAACTAAACGCACAGCATAGTTATACCTTTCTTTTTAGAATAAGTTTAGGTGACGTTATGTCACTTCATTTCCTAGGTGTAATATAAGTAACATTGTGTAATTTATAAATACCTTTTTTTTCTATCTGTCATTTAGAATTGCATTTAGCACTTTTTATGTTCCCTGTGTTAAAGTGGAAAAGACAAATATGGCACCTGGAGTAAGTTATGACAGAATTTATCCGAGCAAGAAGCAGCGAGCAAAAAGCTCAACGACTTGAAGAAATTAAAAACGTCACTAAAGCACAATTCGCGACACATCCCTACCATGAAATCACTCTCACTACGATTGCGAGCGATTTAGGCTGGTCGCGTGCTAACTTGTATAAATATGTCACCACTAAAGAAGAGATTTTCTTAGCACTTGCCAGCGATTCTTACAATGCCTACATTGATGCTTTAATGGCTGCATTGCCAAGAGGATGCGGGTTTACCACTGAAATTATTGCGGAAATTTGGGCAGGCATAGCTAACGCTCATCGCGATTACTTCCAATACGGAAATATTCTCTATACCATTATTGAGACCAATGTAAGTGTTGATCGCCTCGCAGAATTTAAGCGCAATTTTTACGATGGCACGACAAGACTTTTTGATCAGATTGAGCCTCTCCTTGGAATAAAGAAAGAATATCTTGAGCAGATGTTTATAGTTATTTATCACCAAGGCGTTGGATTGGCAGGAAACTGCCTGAACAATCCTCTGGTTCAGCAGGCTCTTTCCGAAATCAATATCGAGCGCAAACCAATCGATTTTAAAGCGGAAATGCGCGAAATTATTTTGATGACCCTTTCTTGGTATCAGAAGAAGTAATTTCTTTCTCATATTTTTCTTATTCCAGCACTTCGCCATTACAATACATACAGGCTTTCAAACGAAGTGAGAGGATCCCTATGGGAAACAAGGCTATCATCAGCAAAGATAATATCCTCGAGGTCGCCTTCGCAATAGCCAGCGAGAAAGGTCTTGTCGGCCTAGGCATTCGCGAGGTGGCAGATGCTTGCTCTGTTTCTGTGGGATCGGTATATAACTATTTTCTCTCAAAAGCACATCTCATCTCGGAGGTTGTCGGACGGTACTGGGAACAAGCCCTCGATAAAAACGAATTACACGCAAAGCAAGACGAAGACTTTCTTTCGTTCTGCCACCGCTTATCCGAACGCATGGAGCAACCAATCAAGCACATCCAACAAACCTGGTCTGGCCAAATGAAGTCTCTCGATAAGGGACCATCACTTCAGTGAGCAAACAAATGCAGGCTTCCCCACCATTCAGCAAAGGAGACTCATGAATACTATCGAACTTGTTGATTGCCACACTCATAGCGTTTTTTCCGACGGGGGAAGCACCCTTGAGGAAAACATGGAAGCAGCACTGAGCGCAGGCATAACCACCATCGCTTGCACCGATCATTGGGGTCGCCCTGATTTTATTGACTGTTCAATAGCTCATAACCAGCTGAAGCATTACTTGAGAAGCGTCGCTCAACTCCGCGAACACTATCCTGATCTAGAAATAATTAGTGGACTGGAGGCAGACTGGTACCACGGCTGCGAAAATGATCTCAAATCGCTTCGTGCTACCTTTTCTGGCGAAGCCGATTATCGCCCCACCTTTTTGCTCGGCTCTATTCACTACCTGCAAGAAAAACCAATCGACTGGGATGAGCATACCGAAATATGGGAAGAACTCGGAGCAAATGCTCTGTGGTGTTATTACGCAAAGGAATGGTGCACGGCTGCTCGTAGTGGAATCTTCGATTCGATGGCGCATCCTGATCTTCCGCGACTCTTCAGCACTGAAGGATATCAGCCAACCATTGATCTAACGCCGCTCTATAAGGAAATGGCAGAAGCTGCTCACGAGGGTGGTGTCCGCGTAGAAATAAACACTGCCGGACTTATAAAAAAGTTTGAAGACTTCTATCCCTGCAAAGCACTTCTGAGTGAATTCCAGGCTGCAGGTGTCCCCCTCACCGTAGGATCCGATGCGCATCATGCGTCAAGAATTGGTGCCCACATCGAAGATGCTTATCAGTTTGCTCGAAGCGTAGGATACTCATCTATTGACGTGCCCACACCCTATGGAACCTGGCGTTCCATTCCTCTTGGCTAATACTGCTTCTTCTTTTGACTGCTTCTTCTTTTGGCTTACCAACAACCTGCTAGGATAGTTTGTCAACCTGCGCCAAATTGCCAAACGCACGAATATAGATGCGAATTGCATGCTTGATAGCTTCTTCGCTTACCCCTTCGTCTGCTCCATGCATCTCGCCTACCCAGTCGGGAACCTTAATTACCTCTGGATCTGCTGGGCCAAAACTTACGGCGTGAGGAAATTCGCGCGCATAGGTAGCTCCACCCATAGTAAAGGGGCGAACTTCCAAACCAGTCGCTTCTTGATAAGCATCTACAAGCGCTTGCACTGGAGCGGTGTTTGGATTCACTAAGAATGGGTCTTGATTGCGCGTAATTTCAACTGAAGCTCCTCTTTGAAAAGCAACCTTTTCAAATGCCTCTTGCAATTCAGCTCCCGAAATTGAAGTAGGGAAACGAATATCGTCAGTAAGAATGTAAGCGCCACCTATCTTCTTCATAGTTCCAACAACGCTGGTTAAGCTGCCGAAATCCTTGTCAGCAGAAGCAATACCCACTGCCGACCCATCGTTTGATTGAGCCAAATCAGCCACAAATGCAAACCATTGCTGCTCTTCAGAAGAGCAGGCACTTAAGCGCGCGAGGAAATCGGCTAATACTCCTATCGCATTCACCGTGCCTTCCGGTAGCGAAGCGTGTCCACTCACTCCTGTTGCGGAAATAAAAAATCCCTCTGCTTTTTCTTCGAAGGTAATACGGTCAGGATTAGCGCAAGTCCTCAAAGCTTCTTCGATATCTTCACGAGTTGTTTTGACCAACGCCTGGGCTAACGCAGGAACTGCATTGGTGGCGACTCCTCCTTCAAAAGACGCTACCGCATTGTTTGTACGTTCTTCTACTGTCTCGAAATCACGCTTTAGCGTAACTCCAAACAAACCCTTCTCTCCGTAGCAAAGAGGAAAATCTGCATCGGGAGTAAACAGAAAATCTGGCGAATCATTATGGGCCAAGTAATAGGAAACGTCCTCCATACCTGTTTCTTCGTTACAGCCAACGATAAAACGAATGTCGTGATTGAGAGAAATTCCCTTTTTAAGCCAAAACTTAACCGCATATAAAGCGCTCAAGAGAGGAATTTTGTCATCGGCAGTTCCTCGACCAATAAATATCCCATCCTTGTAAGTAAGCTGAAAGGGTTCAAAGGTCCAACCTATACCCACTGGCACCACATCAACATGACCTATCACACCAAGCTGCTGCCCGCTTTGTCCAGCAATATCGGCGTATCCTGCATAACCATCACCATCAAAAGTCATAAAGCCAAAACGCTTAGCAATCCCTAACATTTCATCAAGGGCTCTGCGCGGACCAGGACCAAATGGTGCTCCGTCACAAGCATGCCGCTTATCCAAGGAGCTATCAATCGCAATTAAGCGTTCTGCATCTGCTATAAATTCATCCCAATTTTGACTAATAAAGGCTTCTATTTCTTCATTTGTTATTTCGTAACTCACGGTATTCATCCTATGTTGTGTGCCTACCTAAAACATTGTTGCACTATTCGGCAGATCTCTTAGTCCCTGCTATGATGACACAGCATCATTTTCTGTGAAAGGACTATCATGACAGACCAGTTTTCACGAAGCCGACTCATATATGGTGATGCCGGAGTCGAATCCTTACAAAATGCCCGCGTTGCAGTATTTGGCCTTGGCGGTGTTGGTGGACAGGTATGCGAAGCTCTTGTGCGAACAGGTCTTGGTTCCATTGATATCATCGATCATGATGTGGTTGATCTCACTAACCTCAATCGACAAATTATTGCTACTCAAAATACCGTAGGAATGCGCAAAATTGATGCAATGGAAAAGCGTCTGGCAAGCATCAACCCTCAATGCAAAATACAAAAGCATGATTGTTTCTTTCTTCCTGAAACGGCACCGCAATTCGATTTTTTATGCTATGACTACATCGTAGATGCCATTGACACCGTAACGGCAAAACTGGAGCTAATCATGTGCGCTAAAAATGCGGGGGTGCCCATTATTAGCGCAATGGGTGCAGGAAATAAAACCGATCCCACCGCTCTACGTATCGCCGACATTTCTGAAACCTCAGTTTGTCGTCTCGCTCGCATCATGCGCAAAGAATTGCGAAAACGAGGTATTGAGCACGTTAAAGTCTGCTATTCAACCGAACCTTCAATAACGCCAGACGAGAGACAAGAAAACCAGGAGCAGGTAGCAGAGGGCCAGCCTACCTGCGCCGACAGTCGTTCAACCCTGAACGCAGACAGCGCAGCTCCACACGCAGGAAGTACAACCCCACACAAAGGTCGTCGTTCAACTCCAGGATCGAACGCTTTTGTTCCTTGCGCAATGGGGCTTGCCCTTGCCGCTGAAGTAGTTCGCTCGTTAACAGATAAAGCTACTAACACAAACTAGGCTGCAAACAATCATTGATAAGCACGGCCGGTACAATACCTACGCGCTGTCTGTACGATGCCCGCGCAATTTCCTTATAAGTATGACTTTTTTGGCTTGTTAAGCTTGGTGGTGCTCAGCGCCACACGAACTGCCTCTTCCGGATCATCAGTCAAAACTACAAGACTTGTATCGAGTTCATCGATCATTCCCCGTTCGGCAAGAATGGATTGCGTCCAGTTCATAAGACCACTCCAATATTCTTTACCAAACAACACCATAGGCATATTTGCCACTTTGTGCGTTTGCACCAACACAAGCAGCTCGTACATTTCATCAAGTGTTCCAAAGCCGCCTGGGAAGAAGATGGCTCCCGATGAATACTTGACGAACATCGTTTTTCGAACAAAGAAATAGCGGAAAGTCATTCCTAGATTAACCCACTCGTTGAGTTGCTCTTCATGGGGCAGCTCAATAGCTAGACCAATCGAAGTGCCGCCTGCTAGCGCAGCACCGCGATTTGCTGCCTCCATAATGCCTGGTCCACCACCAGTAATAACAGCAACACCTTGATTGGCAAGTAAAGCTCCCGTTAAAACAGCCTCTTCATAATAGAGGTCAGTTGGTTCAGTGCGAGCCGATCCGAACACCGCAATAGCAGGGCCAACTTCTGCTAAAGCCCCAAATCCGTCTACAAATTCAGCCTGAATTCGCATAACGCGCCAAGGGTCTGCATGCAACCAGTCCGTATCATGACGATCGTGAGAGCTTGCGATCAGGTTGCCCGTGGTGTTGTCCTGAGGAATCATAGAGCCACGCATAAGTACCGGACCGCGACGATACGCAGCACCAAGAGGAGAATCTTTAGTGTCCGTTACTTTATCCTGAGCAGTTTCAGCAAGAATAGCTGCAAGCTTTTCGCGAAAAGCATCGTCGATCAGCTTCTGTTCTGCTTTCTTTCCTGACTTTTTCTTATTCCCCTTTTTAGCCACGACAATCCCCTCTTTACCCTTTTTGATATCACAGTCGTAAAGATTTACCGCATTTGCTTGTTATCCCAATATTGTAATAGCAAAACGAACAAACAGGTTTACTCTTCGCTATTTTCAGCAGCCTTAAGCGCTGGATCCGAATGGAGCTCCTCAAACTTTGCTTTCATAGTAGGATTATTACGCGTCAGTTTTTTAATGGTAAGCGCTTCTGCCTTATCATTTGCGAGACGAAGATTATTTTCCGAACCAAGTAAAGCTTCTTTAGTTTTCAAAAGATGGTCGATAGTTTTGTCGATTTCATCGATTGCCTTTTTAAACTTCTCGCTTGCCAAACGATAGTTTCGCCCAAACTTTTGTTTGAAATCTTCCATCTCGTTTTCAAAATTAGTGATATCAATATTTTGCTTTTTCACTAATGCAAGTTCTGCTTTGTATTCCAACGCACTTTGAGAAGTGTTACGCAAAATACTGATAAGAGGAATAAAGAACTGAGGACGAATAACATACATTTTCTCGTAGCGGTAGGACACATCTACAATACCGGTATTGTAGAGTTCGCTGTCAGGTTCCAACAAGGACACCAATACCGCATATTCGCAATTCTTTTTTCTACGATCAGCGTCGAGCTTCTTGAAAAAGTCTTCGTTTTTGTGCCGATGAGTTGAATCATCCTGTTCGTTTTTCATCTCAAACATAATGGAGACGAGCTCATTTCCTTCGTTATCGGTTTCGCGGAAAATGTAGTCGCCCTTGCTTCCCGATGAAGCATCATTATCCTTTTCAAAATAAGCATGCTGAAAAGCCGTAGCACGCAAACGATTAAACTCGATCTCGCAGTGCTGCTCGAGTGTTTCACCAAGCATCTTAGTTGATAGGCGCGCCTTCATGTCTCGATAGCGCTCAATCTCTTGCTCTTTATAGGCAATCATTTCGTCTTTTGCGCGAATCTTTTCTGCCATCTGGGCTTTAAGTTCATTCTCGCGCTGATTTTTTTCCGCCTCTTTAAGTGCTATCTGCGCCTTGCTCGCCTCACGTTCGTGTTCAATTTTTGTCTTAAAAGTGTCGCGCTCGTGGTTTAGCTGAGCGTTGAAGGTATCTCGCTCGCGTTCGATTTGCACTTTAAGTGCATCTCGTTCTTTTTCGATTTCGGTTTTAGCTTGTGCTACCGCCAATTCCTTTTCGGCAAGAAAGGCTGCTTTTTGACTGTCCAACTGCGTTTCCAGTTCGGCAATACGTTGATCTTTTGCTGCAGCATCCCCTTTCAGCGTTGATGCCAATTGGGCCTGCGCCAAAGCTGCCGCATCTTTTTGTTGAGCCAGCTGTGCTTCAAGTGAAGCGCGCATCTGGCCTGCCTGAGCTTTTAAGGTATCGCGCTCGCGCTCTATCTTTGCAACAGCATTTTGCGCATAAAGTTCTTTTTCATTTGCCAGAGCATCAATCTGCGCCTTTAGCTCCGCTATCACCGCATCACGCTGAGCAAGCCCTTGCTGCATAGAAGCATCTTTTTTCGCAAGAGACTCCTGAAGTTTTCCCTGCGCTTGAGATTGAGCTAACGCTAGTGCTTGTTCTTTATCTGCCTGCATGAGCTTTTCGCGCTCAGCTAATTCACGTTGAAATTCGCTATCCCTTACCTGTTTTACGATATCAGCAAAGCCAGATTCATCAACTTGGAAGACTTTTCCGCAATTCGGACATTTTATTTCATTCATAAACGTACCCCTCTACTATTCCCAGGTCATAGAGTACTTCTCTTTCTAACCAGCAGTCACAAGCCAACCATTGTGGACAGCAAGTACTCGAGCAACACGCAAGGCACGCCACTTAATTATGCAGGTAATCAAGCGCCTTCATTACGCCAGCAGCATGATTATTCTTATTACACGAGCAGCCAACCACCCTCGGCATAAATAACCTGACCCGTTAAATAACTGGACTCTTCGCTCGCAAGGAACAAAACACAATTTGCAATATCGTCTTTTGTGCCACGACGGCCAAGAGGAATTTTGTTACACAGCTCAATTTCTTTTTGAGGATCAGCATACAACGCAGCGTTTAAGTCGGTCGGAATACTCCCTGGTCCCACTGCATTTACGCGAATTCCGTGCTTGCCCATATCGCGAGCAAAGGTTTTCGTAAGAGTAACCACACCCGCCTTGCTGACATTATAAAGAGCATTATCGGGCACATAGGTTACTGAGCTTACCGAAGCAATATTCACCACGTTTCCCGTAGTGCCTGCCGCAAGATGATGTTTGAAAAACCACTGACAGGCAAAAAACACTGATTTTAGATTAGCGTCCATTACCTTGTCGTAACGCTCTTCCGTTACCTCACACGTATCTTCCTTCGAATAAATGCCCGCGTTGTTTACCAACACATCAATGGTTCCAAAGGCATCAACCACCGCCTGCAGAAAAGCAGCTACCTCTTCAGGGCGTGAAACGTCTGCCGAAAGAGCCATGATACGGCTGCGATCATCTCCTGCGATTTCCTGCATCAATTCTTCTTTTCCTGTTTTCGAAATGCTACAAAGAGCTACCTTTGCTCCAGCAGCATAAAACCGTTCCGCAATGCGACGGCCGATGCCACGCGCCGACCCCGTCACCACTACCACTTTTTCAGAAAAATCGTACGTAATCATGGCAGCATCCTTTCTCGTTATCGCTCATCATACCAATCGTTGCGACTGAGGGTGCCCACGCTTTGGTACAGGCGTTACAAAAAAATGGCAAGAACTGCTTGTTCTTGCCATTTAATCCTTACTTGCTTGAGGTTGTTTCGTTGCCAATATCACGTGCAGCAATTTTTTGATCATCATTGAATCTATCGGCTCGAAGCTGTTCGCTGATGGTTGCTTTTTTATATTCAGCAGGCTGGTGTACAACAACTTGCGAGAATGGAATCTGAATCTCATGCTCGTCAAAGATGAGTTTCATCTCGCGACGCAAATCACGCGTGAGCTGTCCTCGATCGTTCTCATTACACATAACCACCACACGAATAGTTACGCTGTTATCTGCCAAAGAAACAACACCCTTATAGAAGGGGCCATCCTCAATAGCGGGCAAACGACGACGAATGTTGGGGAATTCATCTTGAAGAATGCTCTCCACACGCTCGAGCGATTCACCGTATTCGATGTCCATATCAACCGATGCATACGAGGACTCTTTAGTCATGTTGGTAACGTTGCTTACCTGACTGTTGCGGATAATAACCACGTTGCCCGATCCATCATTGATCTTAGTTGTTCGAATGCCAATCTCCATAACAGTACCGCTGAAACTACCTACTTGGATAACATCACCTACTCGGAATTCCCCTTCGAAGATAATGAATAATCCACTCAAGATATCCGATACGAGCTCTTTTGCGCCAAACGTAATTGCGATAGACAAAATACCAGCTGATGCCAGAAGTGTTGTGGTGTCGATACCAATAAGCATTAAGCAGTAGTACACCATGCCAATAATAGTTGCATATTTAATGAAACTACTAAGCAAGCGGCACATGGTTTCACCACGAGCACCAAATACCCCTGCCAGCATATGAAGCAGTTTTTGGATCGCTACTGTAATAGTAGAAACCACACAGACAATCATAATAACTGCCGTTAACGCAAAGACATTCAGTCCATATTCCCAACCACCATTGAGAACATAAGCAAAGGCAGAGTCGTCAGGGAATACCGCATCTTTGAAGATAACACCCAGGAAGACCACAACCGCAAAGACCGCCATAAGAGCCTTTACCACGACAACCACCCGTTGCTCAGGCGTTTTGTCTGCCCACTCAAGCGATTGGTACAGCCAGCGACTTGTCGCAGATTCCGTCTTCGTTACACGACCATCAGGCAAAACGGTGTCAAACATACGGGAATCAGGATTGCCATCGTCCTCAGGTGCCGTAGGAATATTCTCTCTTCCAAGACGTGAACGCGTGAGTTCAAATGCCACCAACATGAAGATAATAATTTGGCAGATCAAGCCGCAAAGCGCCGTCGTAACGGTAATAGGCACGCGCTCGGTCATTAACTCGTTTTCTGGCTGAGCAACATAGATATAGTTTCCGTTTGATTCGAAAGATGAAGCATAGTAGGAAACGCCATCGATCGTAATAAAGTCGTTGTAGCCTGGCTGTAATTGCTTGTCGGTCATGCCATGCGCCGTAGCAGAGCTTCCTACCAGTTGCTCATCGGGATAGTACGAGAACGTCTTATCATTCGCATTCACCGCAAAAGCAAAACCATTTTGTCCAATCTTTACACCGTCAAGAATGCTCTCGATCTGAACACTCGAAAGAAGCGTCTCTAAACGATCCGAACGAATTCCGATCTGCACGAACCCATCCGCATTCCCCTGCGCATCATGCAGAGATACACCAATATACTGGCGTAATTCCCCTGAAATATCATCAGGCATAGGATCCTGAATTACGTATTCCACGCCCTGCAAAAGTTTGCGGAATTCGTAGCTTTGATCCTCAGGATTATCACTCAAAACAAAATTTGTATAAGAAGAGTTGGTAACACTTAAATTGCCTGAGCCATCAAAAATGTAGAGGTACTGAACCTGCAGCGTATCTGCCAACTCTTGCAACTTTTCTTTAGTTTTAAGCTCTGGATTCTTATCCAAGATATAAGCTGCCACTTCAGCTTTATTCAGATAACGCTCGTTGTACTGTTCAGTAAGTTGCGTTGCCTGCTCGTTAGTTTCGATAATGGTTTGCTGGATGTCAGACGAACGCTCGTTGCTGCTGACTGATTCCGCTGATAGCGAAAAGAGCGTTTGCATATAAAACGTCACAACTGCAACAAGCAAAAAACCCACAAACGAAAGAATGATAGCTTTGCGTCCAACCGCTTTGTTGTAGCGCAGAGGGCCTACGGTCTTGAAGTTTTCTGGGTTATAACCGCGCTTTTCATCTTCTCGCATAACGAAAAGGCCATAAAGCGCAACAATGGCAGCGACCGAGAAGAAAATAAACAAGATAACGCCCACGGTTAAATTGCGAGAAGCAATCATCTCGCTTTCGGGAACCGCAGATAAATAATAGGTTCCTTCAATTTCCGAAACACCACAATACAAACGTTCTCCGTTGAAGGTAATCCAGGTAAATGTCCCATTCTCTAAATGCGATGCATCGATGCCCGCATCAAGCGCATCGGTGCCAATAAGCTCCTCGTTAGGATGGTAAGACACCACGTAGTCTCTGCCCGAAACAGCAAATGTGTAGCCGCTTTGACCAACACTTATGCTACCTAGGACCGCCGAAATCGAAGAGGTATTGTTGATGAGCTGCTCAAGCTCTTCAGGGTTTTGCTCTATGACCACCATCGTTTTGTCATCGATGCGCGCCGAATAGTAACGCCAGGTTTGATCTTGGTCGCTAAACGTTACCTCCATTGCTGCGGAGGGCTCACCCGAATCAAACACGCTGCGAAGTTCGTTGTAGCGCTGGTAAGTAAAATTCGCAGGAGTATCTTGCGCTTTAGCGAGTACTTCACCTTCACGAGAAACAATCATAATGTTGTCAACCAAAAGCATATCTTTATATTCAAGCATCTTGGCATCAGTTGCTTCGTAGCCGGTATTGTTATGAGCCATAAAAGCAACACTTTGCGCTTTTGATTGATAGATTGCATCAAACGTTTCTGTGTTTTGTTCTTGCTCTGCGCTTGCCGTCTCAAGTAAGCCTGGCAACTCATCCATCTCGCGCTGAATATCAGCCTGGTAATTGTTTATCGAGATGTCATCCTGCATGCTGGATAAAATCCCCGCCATGACAACGAGACTCGCTAATACTACTGCTGCAAGGAGTAGCGCTTTTACCTTTAATTTTTTAGACATAGTGCACTCCTTTTCTAATCCCATTTATCAACAAGCGTTGCGATGGTGCCATCATCAAGCATTGCTTGGATAGCATCAGCGACGGGCTGCGTTAGTGCAGAGCCCTTTTGAGTTGCAACGGCGTATTCCTGATCTGCAATACTGATATCAAGGAGCGAGCGTTCTTCATTGATAAACGTGTCGGTAAAGCTACCGTCCATTACCGCAGCATCGACTTCTCCAACCTCAAGCGCCTGAGAAAGGTCGGCATACGAAGCGTACTTTTTCACATAGGCGCCTTGGTACTGGGTTGCCTCGTCGGTATTCGAGATAATTTCATCGCCAATAATGCCAAGTTCGTTGAGTTTAATCGCCAAAAGGGGGCCCGCATTAGAACCTGACATGATGCCAAACGTTCCATTTTGTAATTGCGCAATATCAGTAATTCCAGAAGAATTCTCCACCATTACTGAAGTGGCATCAGTGTAGTACGTAGGAGAAAAGTCGAAGTTTTCCTCGCGCGATTCAGATACCGAATAGCACGCAATCAGACAGTTAACTTCTCCATTGAGCAACTTTTCTTTTCGATCATCAGGCGTAACCGTAACAAGCTCAACATCGGAATACCCCAGGCGATTTGCCATTTCATTTGCAATATCTATCTCCAAACCGTAATACTTGCCAGTTTGCTCATTGAGATAGCCAAAGTTAACGATATCGGAGCGAACACCCACTTTTAACGTGTTGTTCCCTGTTGGCGTTGCAGTATTTCCACAAGCAGATAAACTCACAATTGAAAACACCGCAAGCAACGCAACCAAAAGCATCGAAATCGTAGCTTTTATACGCCGCTGTGACATAGCATCCCTTCCAAACACAAACGCTCAAAAGTGCAGACTAACAACGACTTGTCGTCTTTCCTCCCCAGCACAAACGCCCAAAATGTGGGCCAACAATGATTTGTCGCCTTTTCAAGCACAAATGCTCAAAAGTGCAGACTAACGACGGTTTGTCGTCTTTTCGTGTCTGTGCAAATTCATAGCGATTTGCTTCCTTTACCCAAACGCGCAAATTAGCTAGTTTTTGTTGTCTTCGCCCAAATGCGCAGGTTAACAACGGTTTACCCTTCGCCTAAATGCGCAAATTAATAGAGTAATGGCGAGTGGAAGAAATCTTTTTCACATATTCGCGCTTTAACTAAAAGTTGAAAGCGAAATTCTAAAAGGCAAGATTTTGGAAGACTAAATTTCGAAGACTGGGATTATGGAAAGTGAAATTCTGAAAGGCGAGGTTTTAAGGGCAGAATTTCAAAAGGCGGGCTTCCGTAAAGCGATAAGTCATCGCTCTCCGTCCGCACAAAAGCACCAAATACGAAGTAAAGATAGCTTTTCAGCTTCTCGAAGGTCATACTTATAAGATGTATGTTGGCAAATCAGACAACGCCAACTGCATAAGACCTACGCAAAGGCACAAAACTCTCTGGGAGGGAGTTATCAATATGCACTCGAAGCTCTAGTATCCGCTGGCTTCGGTGCCTTTTGTTCGTCTTTGCACTCATACATAAAGAAGGATGGAGACTCTTATGGCCGACAATACCATGCAGCTCGTACTCATTCGTCATGGCGAAAGTGAATGGAATAAGCTGAATCTTTTCACTGGCTGGATGGATGTTGATTTGACCGATACTGGTCGCAAGGAGGCAGCTCAGGGAGGTCGTGCTCTTTCTGAAGCTGGTTTCGACTTCGATATTTGTTACGCCTCTTACCTCAAGCGCGCAATTCACACTCTTAATCTCGTATTGGAATCCATGGATCGCGAATGGCTTCCTGTGATTAAAAGCTGGCGCTTAAACGAACGTCACTACGGTGCTCTTCAGGGATTAAACAAGGCAGAAACCGCTGCAAAATACGGCGAAGAGCAAGTAAAGATCTGGCGCCGCAGCTTTGATGTTCGTCCTCCAGCGCTTGAAGAAGATGATGAGCGCAACCCCCGTCTGCTCGCCCCCTACCGCGATGCCCCTGCAGATGAAATGCCTTTGGCCGAATGCCTCGAAGACACCATTGCCCGTGCTTGGCCTTATTTCACTGAAACCATTGAGCCTCAGATGCGCGCCGGCAAGCGCGTGCTTATCGTTGCTCACGGAAATTCCCTTCGTGCTTTGGTCAAGCAGTTCGACAAGCTTTCGGATGACGAAATTGTTGGGGTAAATATCCCCACTGGCGTACCTCTGGTGTACACCTTTGATCAGGATTTCAATGTGCTCGATAAGCGCTATGTAGGAGACGAAGCAACCATCGCAGCAAAGATTGATGCGGTAGCAAATCAGGGTAAAGCAAAATAAAACTATCTTATTTATTAAGACGTACAGACGTGCCCTATAGGCTTTATTGAATCAGCCTATAGGGCACACTTTTATTCAGAAAACTGGGAGTTATACAAATCCGCGTAGGCACCTCCACGTTCAAGCAACTCCTCATGTGTACCTTGTTCTACGATGTCGCCTTCATGGAGCACCAAAATAAGATCGGCGTTGCGAATAGTAGACAAACGATGAGCAATAACAAACGACGTGCGTCCTTTCATAAGATTGTCCATTGCCATCTGGATTCGCTCTTCAGTACGAGTATCAACCGAACTAGTCGCCTCGTCCAAAATGAGCATTCGGCGGTTTGCCAAAACCGCACGAGCAATGGTTAAAAGCTGGCGCTGTCCCTGGCTAATATTGCTTGCATCTTCATTGATTTCCATGTCGTATCCGCCGGGCAACGTACGAATAAAGGTATCGGCAAAAGCCGCTTTAGCTGCTGCCTCTACTTCTTCATCAGATGCATCAAGTCGTCCGTATCGAATATTTTCGCGGACCGAACCCTTAAAGAGCCACGTATCTTGAAGCACCATGCCAAACAACGAACGCAAATCATCCCTATCGAACTCGCGCACATCATGTCCACCAATGCGAATAGATCCACCGTTCACATCATAAAAACGCATAAGAAGCTTCACCATGGTTGTTTTGCCCGCACCTGTCGGACCAACCAGTGCAATTGTTTGACCTTCGGAAACCTTGGCAGAGAAGTCTTTAATGATAGGCGTGTTGGGATCGTATCCAAAGCGAACATGATCGAATTCAACATCGCAGTCAACCTCACGCGCCAAAACCTTTGCCTCTGCAGGAGCTTCCTCTTCAGCATCCAGAAACTCGAATACGCGCTCAGCAGCAGCTGCCATCTGCTGTAATACGTTTGACACCTGCGCCAGCTGGGTAATAGGCTGCGTAAAATTCTTTACATACTGAATAAACGCTTGAATGTCGCCTACCGTAATACGCCCATTGATAGCAAAAAGCGCACCTGCAACCGCAACTGCAACATAACCTAAATTGCTCACGAAATTCATCACGGGCATCATGAGGCCCGATAAGAATTGAGACTTCCACGCCGATTCATACAGCTCAGCATTGGTCTTGCGAAACTTTTCAAGAGTCTCTTTTTCTTTCCCGAAAGCACGCACTACCGCCTGACCAGAAAAAGTTTCCTCGACCTGACCATTAATTGCCCCTAAGCGATTTTGCTGCATGCGGAAATACTTCTGGCTTCGTCCAACCACCACTTTTACCAGAATCGCCGAAAGAGGGATGACAAGAAGCGCAATCAAGGTCATAAACACATTCATGCTCAGCATCATTACCAATACACCGATTATGGTAGTAATCGAAGTGATAAGCGTTGTAATTCCCTGATTCAGATTCATGCCTAGCGTATCGACGTCGTTAGTGATACGCGACAAAATATCGCCGGTGCTCGTGCGCTCAAAATAACCCATGGGTAAAGCATCCATCTTCTGGGATATCTTCTGGCGCAAAAGATACGTCGTACGCTGCGTAACGTGAGTCATCAACCAGCCCTGCACAAACGAGCAAACCGATGAGAATGCATACAAACCCAAAGTGATGAGCAAAATGGTTCCCACCGCAGAAAAGTCGATGCCTCCCGTGCCTGCAATCTTCGCACCGATACCTTCGAATAATTCGGTCGTTGCAGTAGAAAGTACACGAGGACCCACAATATTAAACACGGTTGAGGCAATCGCGAAAACAAACACCACACCAATGGCAATCTTGAAGTGACCCATGAACTGAATCAGCTTTTTCATGGAGCCCTTAAAATCGTTTGCCTTTTCGCCTGGCATCATACCGTGAGGACCACCAGAGCCGTGACCATGTCCACGGCGCCTTCCTGCTCCTGCGCGAACCGCAATGGGAGAATCGTTATCTGTCTGCACGCCTGATTCGGAATGCACTTTCGAATGGGCTCCTTGCTTGCTGGGTTTTACCTTTTCGCCCTTTGATTCGTGCTTTGCTGCCTCATCTTTCGGCTCGCATTTTGCCGTTTCGCCATTTGGCCCATGCTTACTATTTAGCTCTTCAGCGTTCTTCTTTCCCTTAATCTTGTCCTTCATTTACGCGACACCTCCTTTCAGTTCCTCTTCCGACAATTGAGATTGAGCGATTTCTCTATAGGTCGGACAAGTAGACAACAACTCTTTATGCGTGCCTGAGCCAACGAGCTCACCATCTTCTAAAACCAAGATTTTGTCCGCGTTGAGAACCGTCGCGATTCGCTGCGCAACCACAAGTACGGTTTTACCTGCAGCTTCAGTAGCCAAAGCATGGCGCAAACGTGCATCGGTTGCATAATCAAGCGCCGAAAAACTATCATCAAACAACAAGACGCGCGCATCGCTTGCCAGAGCACGCGCAATAGACAACCGCTGACGTTGACCGCCAGAAACATTAGTGCCGCCTTGGCTTATTTCCGACTCGAAGCCTTGCTCTTTTGCGGTAATAAACTCTGTTGCCTGCGCAATATCCGCAGCTTTCCGCACGCGATCTTCGTCCATATCTTCATTCGCATAAGCGATAGTCGACTCTATCGTTCCGGAGAACAAAAATGCTTTTTGAGGAACATAACCTAACTCGCGACGCAATTCGTGCTGTTTCATGGAGCGAACGTCTACACCCCCGACACGAATAGCACCTTGGGTCACCTCATAGAAGCGTTCAATTAGTTTCATGATGGTAGATTTTCCTGAGCCCGTCGAACCAATAATCGCCGTTGTTTTACCAGGCTCCGCCACGAATGAAATATCCTTAAGAACAGGATCACTTCCTTCGTTATAAGCGAACGTTACCTTGTCAAATTCGACCGACAAACCCTTCGCATTCTTATCAAGCTTTTCTACCTGAGATTCTTCAGGATCATGAATGCTGTTTTCGGTGTCCAGTACTTCGTTTACTCGCTGAGCTGCAACGTCTGCACGCGGCAGCATAATAGCAATCATGCTAATCATTAAAAACGACATAACGATTACCATCGAATAGGTGATGAACGCAATCATGTCGCCCGTCTGAATCACTCCAGAGTCAATATACGATCCGCCCACCCAGACAATCAAAACAGAAACGCCATTCATAACCAGCATCATGGTTGGCATCATGAAAGTCATAACGCGATTGGTGAATAGCTGAGTCTTATACAAAGCCGTGCTTGCTTCATCAAAACGCGCCTCTTCGTATTCCTGTCTGTCAAAAGCACGAATAACCGACATACCTGTAAGCATTTCGCGCGAAACCAAGTTAACGCGGTCAATGAGTTTTTGCATGATTTTGAATTTCGGCAATGCGAACGCCATCAAAAGCGCTATCACTATGCCAATAACCACAATTGCCAGCACAATAATCCAGCTCATAGCGAGATTAGTTTGCGAGACCATGATGATGCCGCCAATTGCAAGAATGGGCGCATAAAGAACCATGCGCAAAAGCATCACAAGCACCATCTGGATTTGCTGAATATCATTTGTTCCACGCGTAATAAGCGACGCCGCCGAGAAGGATTGCACTTCAGCATCAGAAAAGGAAACAACCTTTTCAAAGAGACGTTCGCGAAGATTACGTGCAATTTTTGCTGCGGTACGCGATGCCACAAAACCTACCGAAATAGAAGCAGCCATCATCAGGGCGGCAACACCCAGCATCTGAGCGCCTAACCAAGCCAGATACTGAAGCTGAATTACTCCCAGATCCATTCCGAGTGCCTCATATTCGGCCTTTACCGCTTCGATAGCCTGCTGCTGAATAAGCGAATCGTCAATGGCACCATAAGCCTGACGCGCTTGATTTATAAAGGATTGAATTTCTGCCTTAGAAATTGCACCCGATTCGTAAGCGGAATAAAGTTGCGCCCAATCAAAAGAGCCCGACTGCATTGCGCTCTGTGCGAGTGCCGTCACATTGTCGCTCGAAGAGGACGCCTCGGAAGAGTCCGTAGAGGGAGCCTCGGAAAAGCCCGAAGAATAAGCGGTGTTATTTGACTCCCCCGAAACTCCGCTGGAAGCATCGGAGTCAGAAGCATCGCCCATTATGTCAGACATATGCACCAAAACCAGAGGAAGCGCAATGACAGAATCTAATTCGGCACGATTTTCCTTACCGTATTCCGACAAAATATAGTTGCGGGCTTCGCTTTCTCCTGTGCGGGTCCCGTTTTCTCCTGTGTTGGATTCATCTTCCCCCGCGCTGGCTTCGTTTTCTCCTGCGATATTCTGCTCATAAGAATCACGAATAAGCTGTTCGGTATCCTCATCTGCAAGCATGCAAATATAATTAAACGTATCAGCACTCATCTCGTCAGGAGAGGCGTGCTCTATGCCTCCCTGCTGAATTCCGACGTCAACCAAATCAGAGGTGTAGCGCGGTAGTGACAAATCCGCAAATGCCTGAACAATTAAGAGCAGCGTTATGAGCAGTACCGCCACTTTCGAACTTTTAAGATACTGGATTATTCGCACGCCAAAACCTCCTTGGCAGGCTGATCCGAAGACCTCTTCGCTGACTTCGCCTCACACGTCGTTTCATACATTTCGGATACCTCGTGACTTGCGCAGAAATCTAGTACTCTGCGCATGATGCGCATCAACGTCTGTATATCATCAACACCAATCGCCTCAAACATTTCATTGAAATAGTGCGACCTGACGCACTGCGCCTCTTCGATCAAGGCGCGCCCTTCTTCGGTTAGCTCGATTACTACCGACCGAGAATCTTTCTCCGAACGAACGCGCTTTACTAATGCTTTTTCTTCGAGTGTTTTAAGCGTCTGAGATACCGCACTTGGAGAAACATGAGAATACTTTGCGAGCGCCGTTGGGCGGGCTTCCTTGTGATGAGTTCGCGCTATCCAAATACACATGAGCACATGCATTTCGGGTTTCGATAGATTTTTTGGCGTCCAAGCAGAATGAAATTGTTCACGGTGAATTAACCGCACAAGATGAACGAATTCTTCTTTGAGCGCCCCTAGATCCTGAGAGGTACTTTCCATCTCTATCCTTTGTTCTCAGACATTTTAAACATAGCGGACGTTATTTTAGACACTTAATTATTTAGGAGCTAAACAACTTGCTTTTTTCACCAAACTGATACTTAAGAGGCATAGATGCTTCAGGATTTGTACCCTAAATCGGGCTTGCCACTTCGCATGGGCAACTCTTCTCGCGATGCGCAACCTCTCCAATATCAGACATATCAGGCTTCCCCAGTGTTAAACCCCGTTAGCACCAGCCCCCTAACGTTAAACCTCTTTAGAGTTAGCTCTCTAGCGTCTAAAGTTGCTGATTTTTAGCAGGTTGGTGCAGAAAATACCCATAGCTCAATATACCCACAACCAAAAAATCTCGTTTATCTCAGTTGAGATAAACGAGATTTCGGATCGACACAGAACCAATTAAACTTTTCCGACTGATTACAAAACAACTTTCTTAATTGCTGCCATCAATTCCTCGTAAGTCTCAAAGGCAGGAATTTCAGGATTGTCTGCCTTAATGGAGTCGGTGCTCTTAAAAAGAAAACCTGCTTTACTTGCACGGATCATTCCTAAATCATTAAAGCTATCCCCTGCTGCTACCGTTTCTAAACCTGCACTTTGCAACGCACGAACGGTAGTCAGTTTGGATTGATCGCAACGCATCTTAAAGCCCGTCACTTCACCCGTTTCTGCGACCTCCAATTCATTGCAGAAAAGTGTGGGCCATCCGAGCTTTTTCATCAGTGGTTGAGCAAACTGAGTAAAGGTATCGCTAATAATGATTACCTGACAAAAAGAACGAAGCTCATCAAGAAACTCTTTAGCGCAAGGCATAGGATCAATGGTGGCAATAACATCTTGAATCTCTTTAAGCCCCAGATTATGCTCCTTCAAAATATCAAGTCGAAACTTCATGAGTTTGTCGTAGTCAGGTTCATCGCGCGTTGTGCGCTTCAATTCGGGAATTCCGGTAGCTTCTGCAAAGGCGATCCAAATTTCTGGAACAAGAACCCCTTCAAGATCAAGGCAGGTTACATACATGGCAAATCCTCTTTCTCAATACCTCATTACGTAGCACTTCAAACAAAGCCTCAAAAGCCTGAAACTACCACCCTGCATTCGCAAAGTATCTCACGCTCTTTTCTCGTTGACAGCTTACCCGAAAAGGGTAGCTTTTCACAAAATAGAAAAGGCTTTTAGCTAAGCGGCTTAAAGTATCCCCCTATTGCCCCTGTTCCGTTGCGTAAACGGTAGCAATTTGCTACTGAACGACTATCATTTCCCCCTTCGTACCCTGCATCAGACCGTTAATCGACCAAGACTAAACATAATCCCATCTCTCATTAGTATGAGTACGTTAAAAAATGTAAGTCATTTCTTAAATGGTTTATCTCGAATCCGGATTGGTTTTCATCGAGATTCACTCGAAACGCCAACTCAGAAACGACTTATAAAACAATAACTTGTACCCGATTTGAAAGAGAGTCTCTATGTTTCAAGCTGTGGTTGATCCTGTTGCAGGCAACCTTGCCCTCTCGGCATTGGTAGCGTGCATTCCGCTTGCAGCATTCTTCATCATGCTTGTTGGCGTGAAAGCGAAAGCGCATGTGTCTGCAGCCATCGCTCTTTTTGTTGCGTTTTTGGTTGCAGTATTTGCCTTCCAGATGCCTGCACATCTTGCATTCCTCTCTGGCTTGCAAGGCGCTTGCTACGGCGCATTCCCTATCGTATTCATCATTATCATGGCAGTTTGGTTCTATGAAGTAACCTCTGTTTCGGGTCGTTCCGAAGACTTCAAGAGCCTCTTCGATATCGTCGGCGGTGGCGATATTCGCGTCCAGGCAGTACTGATCGCCTTTTGCTTTGGCGGTTTGCTCGAAGCACTCGCTGGCTTCGGTGCCCCTATCGCAATTACTGCAACGATGATCCTGGCTCTAGGCGTTAAGCCTATGAAAGCAGCTCTTGCCGTTTTGATTGCCAATACCGCACCTGTTGCTTACGGTGCTGCTGGTACACCAATCACTACAGCAGGTAACATGGTTGCTTCAGGTGATGCTTCCGTAGCTTTGGAAACCGCTCAGCATGTTGCAGCCCTTGTTGGTTATCAGGCTCCTCTGTTTGCCTTGGTAGTGCCTTTGCTCGTTTTGCTGATTCTCGATGGTCGCAAGGGTCTTCGTGATTGCTGGCTGCACGCCTTGGTTATTGGCGCTTCTTTCGCAATCGTTCAGTGGTGGTGCTCCAACCACTTTGCATACGAGTTGACCGACGTTTGCGCTGCACTGGTATCTCTGGGTGTAAGCGTAATCTTCTTGAAGTTCGTTAAGCCTAAGAATGTAAACGAAGCTCGTGAACGCTTTGGCATGGCTCCTCTTCATGAAGCTGAAGCAACCAATCTCCCTGCTGTTCGCGCATGGATGGCTTTGGTTCCCTACATTATCGTTGTAGCAGTATTTGCAGTATGCAAGCTTGGTATCCCTACCCTTTTGGCAAGCACCGATATCAAGATTCCTTTCCCAGGACTTGCAGGAAATGTATTGAACGCTGCTGGTGCGGATCCTGGAACTACCTACACCTTAAATCTACTTTCTAACCCCGGCACGATGCTCTTTATTGCTGCAGTACTGACCACCATCGTATATGCTCTCTTCACCAATAAAGGAATGTTCAAAATTACGTTAGGATCTTCGTTTAAGCAGCTTGGTCAAACCTTTGTTGCAATGCGTTTCTCTTCTTTGACCATCGTGCTTGTTCTGGGTCTTGCTTACATCATGAACTTCTCTGGCCAGACCATTTCCATCGGTCAGTTCTTGGCAAGCACCGGTGCAGTATTCGCTCTGCTCTCCCCAATGCTTGGCTGGGTTGGCACTGCCGTTACTGGTTCGGACACCTCTGCAAACGCTTTGTTCTCCAGCTTGCAGTACGAAGCTGCGCAGTCCAATGCTTCCTTAGCTCATGTAACGCCCGACTTGTTCTTGGCATCTAATACCATGGGTGGCGTTATTGGTAAGATGATTTCGCCTCAGTCTTTGGCAATCGCTGCAGTTACTACGGGCGAGACGGAGTCAAACCTGTTCAAGAAAGTTATTCCTTGGAGTATTGGTATGTTGGCAGTACTTTGCGTGTTGGTGTTCTTGCAGTCTCACGCACTGTCCTTCATCCTGCCTTAAGCTCCTTAGATGAATGTTCCCAGCAGGCCAGAGTTATCTCTGGCCTGTTTTTTTACGCAGTTTTGACGTGTATATTTTGTTCACAGATTTCGCACTCGTTTTGCCGCAGAACACGTTGTCACAGTGCGCGTTGCCTCAGGGCGCGTTTTCTTTTCGCCCGCCACTCGTTTTATCGCAGGGCGTGTTGCCGCGGTGCGTTTTCCCACAAAGCGTGTTTTCTCTTCGCTTTCCGCTGCGTTCGCCATAACCTTATCCTTCTTTCGAGACAGAAGATTTACGGTTTACAAACGAAAACTGAGAGATAAATAAACCAACAATTGTAAGAACCACACCGCACAATGCCAAAGGTACCAAACGTTCGCCCAAAACAACCCACGAAGCAACTGCCGTAATTACGGGTACCAGATAGATATACACGCTCGTTACTACCGATCCCAACCGCTTGACTGAAAAATTCCACGTGACAAAACAGGCTGCCGAAGCACCCAAACCCAAAAATAACAAGTTGCCTATATTGATTGGATTCAAAAAGGCTGCCGCATCGGGTGCAAACCCAAGCAAGGGTAAAAACGGAATCATTAAAAGCAGGCCGTATTCAAACACTCGCCTTGTTGCCTTAATCGTCGACACCCCTAGAGCACTAATGCGTGTCATACAAACTGAATAGCATGCCCACACAAGAGCGGCGCAAAGCGCCAATACATCACCTGAAAAGCTAAGCCGAATACCTGTCTCCGAAAAACTGATAAAACAAATTCCCACCATAGCAACGATAAAGCCAATAACAAACTGAAGCGAGAGCGGCTTTCCTTTATTAACAAGACGCTCTAATGCTGCGGTAAAAAATGGCGCGACCGAAACGATTACCCCTACATTAGTTGCAAGTGTGCCGGTAAGCGCAATATTTTCCAGAAGATAGTACAAGGTAACGCCAAACAAACCCGCCAATAAAAAGAGGCGCTCATGCCGCCAGCCCATCCAATGCAGTAACTTTGGCGCAATAAGAAAAAGTGCGACTAGACCCATCGCGAAACGGATAAATAGAATTTCGATAGGAGAAAAATCAACTAATAAAATTTTTGTCGAAACAAATGTAGTACCCCAAACAAGGATGGTAAAGAGGGCTGCTAAGTGGCCCACCGCTTTGTCATTTTTAGCACGATAAGGTAGCTGACTTGTCATCTTTAGTCCAGTCCGTCTTTCACATTGCCGTCATTTTTCGCAATAATAAGGTAAACATACCTGCAACCCAAGGATCTGATAATGAAACGACCTTTCACCATCGCTGCTCTTGTCGGATTTGCCGTTGGCGCAACAGCCGCACTCGCCCAAACTTACCTTCGCCAAACAGACACTCATTTTGCGAAAACATCGAAAGGTATTGCTCGTATCCATACTGTCCGAGATGAAAACGATACTCCAGTGAGAGTTTTGCAATTGCAGGGAGCATACGAATCGGCAACCTATCTTGACGAAAATCGATACGAGCCAGTATTCGCCTATCAGCAAGCATTCGACCATGTTTTTGAGGAACACCTTCCTTCCAATGAAATTCTCATGATCGGCGGCGGAGGCTATGCCTGGCCAAAACACGTGCTTTCAACCAAACCTGAAATGCAGATAACGGTAGTGGAGCTTGACCCCTCTATTACGGCACTTGCTCGAAAATGGTTTTATCTCGATCAACTACTCGAAGAAATTCCCGATGCAATAGATCGTCTCAAACTTATTACGGCAGAAGGCCGCAATTATCTAGAAGGCACCGCTAATCGCTACGCTGCCATCATCAATGACACCTTCACAGGAAAAGATCCCGCCCTTTCTCTTGCGACTATCGAAGCACTGCGTATAGCAAAAACAAGCCTTTTACCAGGCGGTATCTATGCAACCAATGTAGTTAGCGAGCAAGAAGGCGAGGATATTTCCTTCTTACGTGATGTAGTAACAACACTCAATGAAGTATTCGCACATGTTGTCATTATCCCCTGCGAAGATACCAGCTTTGGCTTAGAAGACAATTACTTGGTTCTCGCAAGTGACCTTGCGCATTCCTTTTCTGAAACGCTACCCTACGACGATGATTTCTTACGCAACGTTTTGCGCGATAGCAGGTAACAGACTCGAGGAAATTCGAAACAGGCAATACAGGGTTGTGAGTAATTGCGAAATGACAGGTAGTGCAAAACTGCAGACAATTGCTGAACCTTGCGGAATTCAAAACAATGCGAAATGCAATAAACATTTTTAGTTATGCCATGATTAAAAAGTAATAAGGCTGTACTTCACGTATAAACATGCGAAAATGATTCAAATCAATTTATGCGCCCTTTGTTTGCGAAAAACTTGGCGCAATAGCATTCGATACGTTTCTTCCTAAAGACTCCTGTATCGACTCCCGTACTTTTTGTTGGATCGCCAACACACCGAACCCGAAGAAAGGCTCGCACAAATGGCAGAATTTATCTACCAGATGTATCAAGCACGCAAAGCAGTAGGCGACAAGGTAATCCTTGACGACGTAACGCTTTCGTTTTATCCCGGCGCAAAAATTGGCGTGGTTGGTCCTAACGGTATGGGAAAGTCTACCCTTCTCAAAGTAATGGCGGGCCTCGAAGAAGTTTCCGCTGGAGAAGCACGCCTCACTCCAGGATATTCTGTCGGCATCCTCCAGCAAGAACCCCCTCTGGACGAGGAGGCAACCGTAATCGAAAATATCCGCCAAGCATTTGCTGATGTCCTGGCAAAAGTGGATCGCTTCAATGCCATTGGCGCTGAAATGGCAGATCCAGATGCAGATTTCGATGCCTTGATGGAAGAAATGGGAACTCTTCAAGTTGAAATTGATGCAGCAAACGGATGGGATCTCGATTCGCAGCTTTCGCAAGCCATGGATGCCCTTCAATGCCCCGATCCCGACGCACCGGTTAAAGTTCTCTCCGGGGGAGAACGACGCCGCGTTGCTTTGTGCAAGCTCCTTCTTGAAGCGCCTGACCTGCTCCTTTTGGACGAACCAACCAATCATCTAGACGCAGAATCGGTACTCTGGCTTGAACAATTCCTCAAGCGTTATCCTGGTGCTGTTCTGGCCGTAACGCATGATCGCTATTTCTTGGACAACGTAGCAGAATGGATCTGCGAAGTTGACCGCGGGCAGCTTTACCCATACAAAGGAAATTATTCTACGTATCTTGAAACCAAGGCAGCGCGCCTCGAAGCCCAGGGCCAACAGCAGGCAAAACTTGCCAAGCGCATGAAATCCGAACTTGAATGGGTTCGCTCAAGTCCTAAAGCGCGTCAAGCAAAAAACAAAGCCCGTTTGGAGCGCTATGAGCAAATGGAGGCAGAAGCCCGCAACATCAAGACGGTCGATGCAAATGAAATTCGTATTCCCGTTGGACCACGACTTGGATCAAAGGTTCTCGTTGCTGAACATCTTCATAAGGCCTTTGGTGATCGAGTTCTGATTGATGATCTATCCTTCACCCTGCCTCGCAACGGCATTGTTGGCGTTATTGGCCCTAACGGTGTTGGAAAATCAACCTTGTTCAGAATGATTGTCGGACAAGAAGAGCTCACAAGCGGGAATCTCGAACTTGGAGAAACCGTCCAAATATCCTATGTTGACCAAAACCGTGAAGGGCTTGATCCGAAAAAGACCTTATGGGAAGTGGTATCCGACGGCTTGGACTACATCAAAGTAGGTGAAGCAGAAATCCCCAGTCGCGCCTATGTAGCAAACTTTGGCTTTAAGGGTTCCGATCAGCAAAAACCTGCAGGGGTACTTTCAGGAGGAGAGCGCAATCGTCTCAACTTGGCGCTCACCTTAAAACAGGGAGGCAACCTGCTCCTTCTCGATGAGCCTACCAATGACCTTGACGTAGAAACTCTCGAAAGCCTTGAAGAAGCTTTGCTTGCTTTCCCAGGGTGTGCAGTAATTACCAGCCACGATCGTATGTTCTTGGACCGCATTGCCACCCACATCTTGGCATGGGAAGGCACTGACGAAAACCCTGGCAATTGGTATTGGTTCGAAGGCAACTTCGAGGCATACCGTAAAAACAAGGTGGAACGATTGGGGGAAGAAGCCGCAAAGCCTCATCGTATCCATCGCAAGCTTACGCGCGATTAAAAATTCGTTGCGGTTTTTCGCCGCTATTTTTACAACAGCGTTCTTGAGAATTAAGAAAAGAGCAGCATAACCATATGGAAAAACGTCTCCACAAAACAGACTTAGGAACAATAACGTATTGGATATCCTATGCCTCTGATATCGAAGCAGGTGTTGCTGCTCAAAAAGACTCTTGCGCTGATACGGCAGAAGAGCTTACTTTCGAGCCCGATGCGGCAGCCTCTGTCACATCGGCTCGCCTTAACCAAAGCATACATAGGATGCGTATTCCCGAAGCACCTTGGCTGATCTTTTTACCAGGGCTAAGTGCCGATCATCGTCTTTTCAATCGCCAATTGAGTTACTTCGCTGAAACGATGAACTGTTTTGTTTGGGACCCACCTGCACATGGAAAATCGCGCCCTTTTAAGCTTTCGTTTTCCATGGACGACCTCGCTTCCATGCTGCACGAAATCTTACTTGCCGAGCAAATTGTCAATCCTATCCTCATTGGTCAGTCAATGGGAGGTTACGTCTCTCAAGCCTTTTTGTCGCTCTTCCCTGGCTACGCAAAGGGATTCATTAGTATCGATTCCGCTCCATTAGCACGTTCGTATTATCGTGCCTGGGAGATTGCCACACTCAAGCATACAAAAACTATGTATCGCAGCATTCCCTGGCCCATGTTGCAGCGGATGACCGCCAAAGGCTGCTCAACCACTCTTTACGGGCAAAGCCTCATGCGGAAAATATTGGGTCAATATCAAAAGCAGGAATTCTGCAATCTTGTAAGTCATGGCTACAAGATTCTTGCTGAAGCCATAGAAAAGACCGAAGGAGAAACAAGCTCTAATCCTTTCGGTAGACCGAATTGTCCCACTTTGCTTTTATGGGGCGAAAATGATCAAGCGGCTATGGCGAAAAAGTTTAATCAAAAATGGGCGCTTGAGACTGGGTTGTCTTTTGTAGAGATTCCTCGCGCGGGACATAACTCAAATACCGATGCACCCAATGAAGTAAACAGAGACATCGAAATATTTGTAGCAGAGCTCAATCGATAAACGACATCGGTTTGTGCTGGACTGGCAACGTCACTGTCGCAGCGATCCATTATTTGGTTACCTGCAAAACTATATATTCATTAAGCGTTTCTGTTCTGCCATCCGCTCGAAAACGCGCTACGCATTCTGCGCGATGTGATACCGTCGCTATCAGGGCATCCACTTCAGAAGTTGAAAAACTATGACAATAACGATAGGCACCAGGAGTGTTACGCCAGCCTAAAAGAAAATCTCCGTCATTGAAATCGGCTGAAGAAAATCCCCAAACGGGTCCCAACTCAGCCAAGGCACGCTCGTGTGTTTTATAGGCTTTAGCAGCCAGCCCCTCATCAGCTAAGAATTCCCAAAACGAGACACAAACAAACCCTCCTGGTTTCGTTGCCTCGATCAGCGAATTCAATAGCTGCACTCGCCATTCTGGAAGCGGAACATGATGCATAAATCCAAACGACACCGAAATATCTGCCTGAGGGATACCATACGTAAAAACCTTCGATGACCCGATCGCTTCCATCACGTCGCAATGGAGATAGTTTATTTGGAGATGCACATCTGTCGCATCTGGCGTATCTGCTCCATCCGCATTCACTTTTTCCACCAAAGTTCCCGCACACGTTTGCGGAAGCAGTTCATCACACGAATCGAGTGCCCATACCTGGATTTGACGCTCTAACAATTGGGATGCCAAAAATTTTTCAAACCGCAAATTTCCGCAAGCAACATCCAAAACCACACTGTTTGACTGATCTAGAAAAACCGACGATACCGCCTTTAAACAGCATTCCCAACCAGGCCATTTTGCGTGGCGCGTATCCGAAAACGAAACTGCCTGATCACGGTAGAAATCGTTATTGAGTTGGCACAACATCTGTGCAAATTTCGTATCCACCCGCACTCCTTTTGCACTAATTAGGCACTTTGGGTTCTTTAGGGTACTTCAACTTCAATTCTATTACGAGTTCGTCGCTTAAAATTTGCGCGCTAATCTTCCCTTCCATGCGCTTTACCAAACTCGCCACAATGGCCAAACCTAGACCCGAGCCATCGCTACTGCGCGCCGAATCCACTTGATAAAATCGTTCAAAAAGCTGATTCGGATTAATGGCGGAAGGATTTGCAACTTTATTTCGAAAGATCATACAGCTGCCCCGTTGCTCAATATGAGGTGCCTCTACCCCATGACGAAGCGCATTCGTTAGCAAATTGGAAAATACCCGCGAAAGAGCATCGTTATTCGCTAAAACAATCACCTGCTCATCATCAAAAGCAAGCACTGGCTCCCAACCCTTTTCAACGAACTGAGGGTATGCGCCCGCCAACACTTCTGCCAGGGCAGGAACCAACGCTACGGGCTCAAGCTCTAAAGTATTGTCGATATCAATTGCTTTGGAATATTCAAAAAGCGTATCGGTCAATTCGCGCATTGCCCCTAATCGCGAAGCCGCCTCTTTCAAACAACGCTGCTTCTCTGCGGGATCCTGCGTGCGTTCATAAAGCTGCAAATATCCCTGAGCGCCTGCCAGGGGAGTACGAATATCGTGAGACAAAGAGGCAAGATCTTGGCGAAATGCCTGCTGGCGCTTTTCTTGCTCCAACCGCGCATCCCGCAAAGAGTCCAATTCGCTATTTACCGCATTTGCTACTTCGCGAATACCCCGCGTGGCAAATTCCACCGCAACACGCTCGTTGCTCCCCTTTTCACGCTTATTGAGGAAGTGTGCCATGCGACGCAACTCGCGTTCGTACAAACCAATTACCAGCAGCACCACTAAAACGCAAGCCACCAAAACGGCGACGATTACCATATCCATGCACACACCTCCTTTTCGCTTTCCTCTTTCCAAATGCGCCGAGCCTTTGCGCCTATCTACTTGGTCTCGGCATTACCTTGTAGTTCTTGAGTTTTACTGCGCAGTAAATAGAATACGTTTGCCGCAAATAGATTCCAATCGCCTCTAATCATTTAATCAATGAAAATGAAGAGCTCACAAGGTGCAACACACACGAAAAAGCAAACAACTTGGACAAAACAACGCAATCATCTTGATTGTCGACTCTCAAGCAAGGCTTCTTCGACGCACAACAAGCATACCAACAGCAATTGCTACAGCGATAGTCACCAAAACTGGCAACAGTACATCTGCTGGTAAAACATTGCCATAACCAAGCTGCGATACGGTAACTGCTAAATAGCCATCAAAAATTGCGCGTACCTCGCTTGGATGTCCCGTGATCAGCCCAATTACAGAATACAGCAGGTTTTCTACTGCCGCGCCACCCAGCAGGAAACCTACGACAGCAGCAAGCACCATATTTTTCGACATCAAGGCAACCACTACAGCAAGTACCGCATACGCTGCAACAGAAAGCCATACTTCACCAAGCCAACCTACAAATTGTGCAGGATCGGACACAGCGACAGCAAAACCCGAAATAATCAATGCTGCAAGCGATATCATCACTCCCACCAATACCGCAAAGGCAGTTATCATAAGTGTGCACACGCCTGCTGCAAGCACGTAGGCAGTTCTCCCCGTACAGCCTATAATCACATTCTTCACCGTGCCGCTTCTTAAATCAGATGCGAAAAATACACCACAGAATACCGCCATCATCATAGCGATGAAGCTCCCGCGCACAAACAGCATCCCACACGCACGAGCAAAATCAACTCCACTCGCATCAGCAGCAAGCACCGACAATCCCAACGTGATGTCAGAGCTCGTTGCTGACATATCAGCGGAAAGCGCTGTATTGGCGCCGATAGCTTTGAGCGCAGCAATTCCACACATGATAGAAATCACCAGTATAAGAATAAACACTAACGTCATGCGACTTCTGAGCAGCCGATATAGCATCGCTTTAAGGATATCAGCGAACGTTTTTATAAAATCCACAGCAGAATCCCCTCCTCTTCGAAATAACAAGCGAACAGATCATTATTCGGCGCACTAGCCCAGATTGCGGCGGCGCAAAACCAGAACACATCCCACGCCAGCGACGAGAATTGTAACGATAGCCTGCACAAACGTCAGTGGATCACAAACAATGCCCTGACTCAACATCGCCAAGTCAGTAGCAAGATAGCCATCAAGACAATCACGCAACACAACAGGGATTCCTGGCAGATTCGCAAGAATAAGTTTCAATAGAGATTCCACAGCCCCACCAGCGATCAAAATACCGCCAATGGTTGCAACCGTTTCCGAACCAGTAATAGCCGTCAGAAAAATCGCAACTGTCGCATACGCCACCATGCATAGCACCAGTTGAACAAACCACTGCAACATATCGACTGCAGAAGGCGGTACGGGAACGTAGCCCTGGACTCGTAATGCCACCTCAACAACAAGCATGCCTATAATCACCGCAACAGCCGCAATTACAATAGAACACAGAATCATGGCAGCAGCATACGACGCGCGCCCACCGCGTGCTTGCACAAGATTTTTTATGAATCCCGACTTAAAATCCTCAGCTACGTAGTACACCGTAGCAACACTCACACCCATCGCTAGAAACGATCCCGCCACAAACGAAACACCATATAGCTGAAGTGTCGGCAATGGCTCATCAGGGATTTCCACAAACCCCGTAGCGGCAAAAGCTGGCCATACGTTATGCAGCCATAAAGCAAAAGGCGTAGCAAAAGCAAACAGCATAATAATCAGTACGAAAAAGACAATAAAGCGCGATTTCGCTATACGGAACAGCTGCGCACGCATCATACTAAACATGGCGACCGCCCCCATTCCCGTTCTGTCCGTTTGTATTCACCTGATCGGAATGGACTGGCTCAAAACTTGCTGTTTTAGGATTTGCTGCCCCTGGGCTTACAGCCCCAGGGCTTGCAATTTCCGATTGCGCCACTCCAACAGATCCAGGAATAAAAGAATCGGCACCCATAAGTCCCACAAACAATTCTTCTATGTCACGTTCATGAATATAGAGCTCAGTTACGGGTATACCTGCCTGAGACAGCACGTATCCGACCTGGTTTGGGTCAAGATTTCCATGAGAGCGAGTTTGCTCATTGGCAGAACAAGTGGTCTGCTTGCTTGTTATATCAGCGCGAATTGAATTATCAGGCAAGATCGCAAACTTTGCCTGAGGAAATGCGTCTTGCAACTTCGCAAGAGCAACCTGAGGTTCTGCCACACGAATGCTCAAGTAATCCGCACATTCTGCATCCACTTCTTCGGCGGCCATTTCGCGAACAAGTACGCCATCGCGAATAACGCCATAGCGCGTGACCATACGTTCGAGCTGATCGAGCACATGAGAACTAATAAACACAGTGATGTTTCGCATCTGAGCAAGATCGATAATCGTAGTGCGCAGCTCACGTACCGCCTGCGGATCAAGACCATTAAACGGTTCATCGAGCAGAAGCAGATCGGGTGACCCCACTAGCGCCAACGCCAAGCCCAGACGCTGCTTCATACCAAGGGAATAGGTTTTCGCACGCTTTTGCGCAACATTTTCCAATCCCACTATACGAAGAACATCAAGCGACATTGCCTTAGCATTTGGCACTCCAAGCGCAAGAGCGCGCACCATTGTGTTATCAAGCCCCGAAAGCCCTAAGTGAATACCCGGATTTTCGATAAGTGCACCAAGTCTGCGGCTTGTGCATCCTGGAGCCATTTTTTCGCCAAGAATCTCAATCTCGCCCGAAGAGGGTAAGATGAGACCTGCAAGCATTTTCATGACAGTTGATTTGCCAGCACCATTGCGTCCCACAAATCCGTATATCTCACCGCTGCCTATGGTAAAACTCAAATTGTCCACTGCGCGCTTTTTGCCATAGAGCTTTGATAAGCCTACGGTTTTGACCGCTTCCATGGTTATCCCCTTTCGCATTCTTGTGCGCACGCTGGAGGTTTCTTCTTTCGTTCTCTCGAGCTGTTCATTAGCGAGAGAGTTTAATCCACTCTCTCGAGCTGTTCGCAAACAAGGTTTCGCCAACCCAAATCGCTCATCAACGGGCAGTCTTCATTTTTTGGTTCGCCCATCAATAGAAAGGCTTAAAGGCTTTCGATCAGTCCTCCAAGTGCACGCGCCTTCCGACACCTCAAGTATGCGAAATGAAGTTTCAGGAAGTTTCTGATAAGTTTTAAGAAAGTTATAAGATTGCATCAAGCAAATCTTTAAGCGTCGTTTTGGCGAGATCGTCGCGAAGTGCTTGATTGGCAGACTCGAGCTTTTCATCTAATACCGCATGAATGTTTTTCCCTACTGGACATGCAGGATTAGGAGCATCGTGGAAAGCAAAGAGAGCATCATCCACTGCCGAAACTGCATCAAATACCTCAAGTAACGTTATTTCGCTCGGGTCCTTTGCGAGAGAAGCACCCCCAACACCAGCTTCGACTTTTACCAAGCCCGCCGCTTTCAACATACCAAGCGCGCGACGAATGACTACAGGATTTACATTCACGCTTTCCGCGATGAAGTTTGATGTCACTTTCTCGTCTTGGAAGTAGGCTATACAAAGAAGGGTGTGAATCCCTACGGTGAATCGTGATGAAATTTGCATTGGTATGCCTCGTCTTTTCTATGACTTAAAAGCTGTTGTTTGCTGCTTCTTTTAATTGAAAATATCATAGCGATTTTGCGATGTAATTGAAAGTGTTACAACTTTTAAAAAACTTTCGTTGTAACTATTGACATTACAACGAATTACTGTTTAACTGTGAGCTGTCAATAGTTGTAATTATCATAGTTACAACTAATAGTGCAGCACTAATTCGCGAAACTCTTCTACAGAAAGAATTCCATCATGAAAATCGCAGTTGTATGCGCAAACGGAAAAGCAGGCAAACTTATCGTTGAAGAAGCACTCAATCGCAACATGGAAGTAACTGCCGTAGTACGCAACGAAAATAAAACCGCTGCTCCACAGGCTATCGTTAAAGATCTGTTCGAACTCAGTGCAGAAGATCTTTCTGGCTTCGATGCTGTAGTCGATGCCTTTGGCGCTTGGACCCCGAAACCCTATCCCAGCACAGCACCTCACTGAAGCATTTATGCGATATTCTTTCCGGAGCCGAAACCCGTCTTCTCGTTGTTGGTGGTGCGGGCAGCCTCTATGTGAATCCCGAACACACCGCTACCGTTTCCGAAGGTCCCGACTTCCCTGAAGCTTTCAAGCCTCTGGCGAGCGCCATGGCAGAAGCTTTGACAGACCTGCGCAAACGCAATGATATGCGCTGGACTTACCTTTCTCCTGCTGCTGATTTCCAGGCAGACGGCGAGCGTACTGGCGCTTACCTTCTTGGTGGAGAAGAGCTCATTCTTAATGATGCGGGAGAATCAATTATCAGTTATGCCGACTACGCTATTGCAATGGTTGACGAAATCGAAAAGGGCGATCATATCCAACAGCGCATCTCGGTAGTTCGCAAATAATTAAATCAAAATTCACGTCGGTTGGCGTTATAACTGGAAATACGAGCTGGCGTTTAGCGCCAAATATAGACTGATCAAGTCGTCGGTTAATAGCCAAACCAAACGCCAACTGACGTGGCAAGACATTAGCCGACATAGCCAGACGGCGACACCTGGGTGACGGCACCTGGTTGGCGACACTTGGGTGACAGCACCCTTTTAGATCGAATTGGCGAATTTAAATAAAATTGGCCAGTTTAAATTGAGTCGGCCAGTTTAAAACCAATTCCCCAAACCGTTTCAATATAGGAATCAGTCCCTGTCGCTTTGAGCTTTGTCCGGATATTCGAAATATGAGTGCTTATGGCTTTTTCCTCGACAAACGATTCTTCGTGCCATGCAGCTTCATAGAGCTCTCGTTTTGTGAACACTTTACGTGGATGCCTCATTAATGCCATCACGATATCGAATTCGGTTCGAGTCAAACGAATCGGTATACCTCGAACCTCAAAACGACGTTGATTTTCATCCAAAGTCCACTCCCCGAAGGTGATTGCGCTTTCCGCTGCGTTTTCTGCTGGATTTCTTAATGTGTTTACCGATGTGCTTTTCCTTGTGTCTTTCGCTGTGTGATTTACGGTGTTTTCAGTCGTATTGCTTGCCGTGTAGTTTGTCGCGGTTTCATCTGTGCAGTTTGTTGCGCTTTTTGTTGCGTTGCTTGCTGCGTGGTTTACTGGGTTTTTTGTTGCGCGGCTTCCTGTGCCTTTTGCTGCATCATTAACTAGCGCCGATCTCCTCAGAAGCGCTTCTACACGAGCTACCAATTCATCAAGATCAAACGGCTTAACCAAGTAATCGTCGACTCCTTGTCGTAAAAGAGAAACTCGATCCACCACTTCAGCTTTCGCAGAAACCACCAAAATAGGAACATTGCTCTGCGCACGAATAAACGCAACCACCTCTTCGCCAGGCATTCCAGGCAACATCAAATCGCAAATAACCAGATCAAAGGAGTAGGTTGAAGGTTCCGCCTGCAAAAGGAGGCGCGCTTCAGTTCCCGAATACGCCGAAACGCATTCATAGCCCTCGCCTTTAAGAGTGGAACACACCACGTCATTGATTGCCGCATCGTCTTCTATAACCAAAATTGCACAACATTTGAGATTCATGTGTGTTCGCTTTCTCTTTTATGTGAGTTTTCCCCTATAGCCTAATACATAAGCCTGCAAACCGACAAAGATGGAGTCGCTTATGAGTATCACGTTCAGTCACAAATCGGCTTTGGAGCTCTACCGCTCGCCTTTCATACTTGAGGTTCTTCCTTACTACCGCAAAACCGATAATCAGCTTGAGCGAAAGAACTATACACCCAGGCGCGTTGCGTTAAGCCGATGTTCAGCTCCAACGAAAACCGAAATTAGAGCGCTCGCGTCGCTGTCGCTTGCATCGCAAGCGCTTTCGCCCCAGGCGCCGTTCACGTCGCCGGTGCTTTCGTCGCAAGCGCCTTCACCCCAGCCATCCCGCTCATCTCTTTCACCCCAAGATCCACCTAATCGCGTTCCGTCATCCATTCGAAACTCGTTACCTTTCCATTTTTCACTTCCCATCCACTGTTTGGTTGACGATAGCAACAAAAGAAGAGCGATCAAAAACCTTACTTGTCACGTAAAATGCAATCCGCCTGATGTCATACCTTTGCCAAAGCTAACCGAAAAAATGAAAGATTCCTTTGCGGCGACCCTGAATTCGATGCAAAGCAAGAATCTCGACTCCTTTTCGAACATTGCGCGTTCGGATGCCGCGCTGAATCTCAAATTTTCCGCTAGCAGCACCCTTTCGGCTAAAACGCAAAATCAAAACTTCATCAACAGAACTTACTGCCTTATTCCTCCGGAATATCTTTTTCTTCAGATGGCAGAAACAATGAATTTTCTCGATCTTTTGCTGCTGGGTTTTGAGCTTTGCGGAACTTATTTTTCTGGTCAAGGCATAGATGTTTTCGCCAGCACTTCGACCGCTTCACTAAGGCATAAACCTTTTACACGAGCAAATAAAGTCGCACGATTTCTCGATTCGGATGTCGCTTCTCAAACAAAAGGAATAGCACAAGCCACGCAAGCTTCGAAGTTTCTGCTGGATAATTCGGATTCGCCCAGAGAGTCCGCCCTAGCACTCATGTTGACCCTGCCTCGTCGTCTAGGAGGATATGCGCTCCCCCGACCGTTGCTAAATCAACGCATCAATATCCCTCGAAGCAGCTCTCAATTAATTCGCAACGATCATTTTAGGTGCGATCTTCTTTGGCCAAAGGAAGGTCTTGCCATTGAATATGACAGCGATCTTCATCACGTCGGCGCGCAGAAAATCGCGAAGGACGCTTCTAGACGTGATGCGCTGGCGCTCCTCGGGATTCAGGTAATCACGGTAACCAACAAGCAATTCGCCAGCATGAACGAAATGGATAAAGTCGCCCATGCCGTTGCAAAAACTTTAGGAATTAGACAGAGAAACGAAAAACGCTATAACTATCAGACGAGAAAAATTCAACTTTTGCAGCAGCCGCAATAGCGTCAGAGGAA
>ERZ826146.578-NODE-578-length-42466-cov-16.460989_pt1 | contig 42466 bp, 38 predicted proteins | sample MGYA00519857_ERZ826146 | MGnify/ENA primary metagenome ERZ826146 (study PRJEB31778, sample SAMEA3449222) | human gut metagenome | biome: human gut; feature: human-associated habitat; material: faeces | place: United Kingdom | collected 2010/2012 ...
CCCCCGCTACGAACCCCTTTGACAGTGTGTTTTCCTAATAGGCGCTAATCATATGTTGATGATATGACATTTTTTTCCGATTCAATGGAAACTATATATGAAAAGCTACCATTAATTCAGAGAGTTTTGAATAAATATAGGCTGCGAATTAATAGTAATAAGACAGAAAGTAAGAACAGTATTTACAATATGTCTTATGTCGATATGTATGAATTAAAAAATCGTTTTTCTTTTTTTGATTTTGAAGTGACAGAAACTATAACATTGGATAAAGATATTTTCTATAATTTGAAAGGATATATTGCAAAAAAGTATGATTCGGGAGAAAAATCCGAAATAAAAGCTATTTTAACATTATTTAAAAAGGCCATTGATAGAGGAAAGTTAGTAATGCCTGAGGATTCGATGATTCATCTTGAACAATACATATCTGCATATATGCTACAACTTGCATGTACTGAACCGGTTTTTGCATCTCGTTGTTATAGAGTAATAATATCATTGTTAAATTTATGTGAAGGAAAGGAAACCTATGATGAGATTATCAAAGAAATAAATGCGAAAAATATTCATATAAATGCGACATATCAAGATTCTATTTTGCAAGTATGGCATTATTATGTATTAAGTAAATATGACTCCAATATAAATATAGAGCGTGTGATCGATGCGTTTGCTTCGGACGAGGTTAATCCAATAATCATAGCTGGTTTTATTAAAGAAGGATTTGGAAATAATAAGAAGCTTTTTGATTATATTAAGCGTGTTTATATGGCTGTAGAAAATAGAGAAGGAGAGAATTCGTATTGGATGCGGAGCATTATGTTTTCTAAATGGTGGCTTCCGTTGATGTTAATTTATGTTAAAGATGGGAAGAATTATAGTAGCTTTTATGATAGCAATCACTTTCATGATTTTTTTAAAAGCATGAGAATAGAGCCAGAACAGGAACAAGAACAATTGGTGGAACAAGTGGCGGAAGAAGACGATATTTTCTGGTAAAGCTTTATTGTGCAAAAGAGGGGATTTATTTGGTTGAAGGCTACAATGTATGACTTCAAAACGCACGCAAAACACACGCGTGCGTTTATTTTATTGCAAAAACGCACGGAAAGTGATAGGATTATTATTGGAGGTATGGACGATGAGAATGATACCAAAAAAAGAAACGCTTACAATTGAATTTAAAAGTGATATTGATTGTCTTGACGAGAAAGAACTTGTTTCAGAAATTGTTGGTATGACAAATACTGAAGGAGGAGTATTGTATCTTGGAGTCGAGGACAACGGTGATATAACAGGTGTACACAAAAAGCACAGAGATCCAAATGGAGCTATGGCTTTGATTGCTAATAAAACAGTGCCTTCGCTATCCGTGCGTGCTGAAATTATCGAAGAAGAAGGAATTGAGGTCCTGCAAATCCAAATTCCTATGAGCAAGACGATTATTGCGACATCGGATGGGAAAATACAAAGAAGACGTTTGAAACCGGATGGAAGTCCGGAAAATGTTCCGATGTACCCTTATGAAATTCCGGGAAGATTATCAAGTCTCAGCCAGCTTGATTATTCAGCACAAATTCTTTTAGGCGCGACTATGGATGATTTGGATGGAAATGAGAGAGATAGGCTTCGTAATATCATCAAATATCGCAAAGGTGATAAGACGCTATTAGAGCTTACGGATGAAGAACTTGATAAGGCATTGCAACTTGTAAAGGAAGAAGCGGGAGTTTTATACCCAACAGTTACGGGAATGTTGTTGCTGGGAAAAGAGGATAGAATCGCCGAATTATTACCTACAGCGAAAGCTGTATTTCAGGTTCTTGAAGGTACAAAAGTTAGAAAAAACGAGCAAACATCAAAGCCTTTGCTTGCTACTTTTGAAATGTTTGAAGAATATATGAAAGCGTGGAATCCGGAAAGAGAAATGGAATATGGCTTATTTAGAGTGCCAATTCCTGAGTTCTCAGAAGCTGCATATCGTGAAGGTTTAGTTAATGCTTTCTGTCATAGAGATTATACTGTAATTCAAGCTGTGAGAGTTGCTATAGAAGATGAGGGATTAACAATTAGTAGCCCGGGAGGATTTATTGAGGGAGTAAATTTGAAAAATTTGCTAACAGTAGAGCCTCATGGGCGTAATCCGGTATTAGCGGATGCATTAAAGAGAATAGGTCTTGCTGAAAAAACAGGCAGAGGAATAGATAGAATTTTTGAGGGTTCTATTGTATTTGGTAGACCGTTACCAGACTATTCAGAAACAACATCAACTTATGTAAAGTTGTTTATTCAGAGGGCAGAACCTGATTTGGCGTTTACAAAAATGATTTCCAATGAAGAGAATCGATTGGGAAGGTCCTTGCCGATTAACTCTTTATTGATTCTCTCAGCCTTGCAAAGCCAGCGTAGGTTAACAATAGCTGAAATTGCAGAGGTAACAAATATTGGGGAAATACGTGCTAAAGCAGTTGTCGAAAAGTTAGTTGAAGCCGGTTTGGTTGATGCTAGTGGTAATAATAAAGCACGCTTTTATATACTTAGTTCCAAGGTGTATAAAGAGCAGGATAATATCGTGGGATATGTTCGACAGACGGGAATTGATGCGGTGAAATATGAAGCATGGATTATGGAATTAATACAGAAACAAGGCGGAAAAATTACCAGAGATAATGTTGTAGAGTTATTAAATGTTACTCCACCGCAAGCTTATCGGTTATTGAAAAAAATGTCTGATAAAGGCCGGATTAAGCTTGTTGGAAATGGGCGATCAGCATATTATGAATTGGTTAAATAAACACACAATAAACGCACGCGTGCGTTTCGTGTGTTTGTAATCATATGAGTCTAATATGAGAGGAATGTTTGGATAAAATGATAGATATGCGCTTTTACGAGGGGGATGAGAAATGAAGAGACAATTGTCGCAATTACAGAGATTACTTGTGGCGGGAATATATATTGTTATAATTGTTATGATATATGGATTGCTGAATGGAGGAATCGCGGATTTATTGAATCAGTCGGAACCTACGTCGGTTTGGTTCTTCTCGGGAATTCTGTTAATAATAATGGGAATGTATGTAACTGAACCATATTTTTCATCACCCACAGATACACTATCTAATAGTATTTCATTGATATTGGTTTTGACATCCCTAACTAATAGGCAGGAACTGAAGGGGTATGTTGGATTACTTGTTTATGCGGTCTGCATGTTTATGTTGAGTATTTTTCATATGATTATCAAAAATCATAACGAAAAGGCAAAAAGGATTAGTTTTTGGTGCTTAAAGCATTTAGGAAGTTCTAAAATTATGTTCTCTGTGGTATATCTTGTCTCTGGATTTTCGTTTTTTAGGGATAATATGCCTATGTTATTCGCAGCGATTGCGTTATGGATATGCATGGTACCTATTGGACTTATAGAAAAAATTATTGCCATACTTAGTCAGCTGATGGGTATAATAAAAGAAAAGGATACTGATTCGTGTATTGGGATAGCTGTAAAAAATTCGGAGTCAAACTTGTATACAATTTCAGTTTCTAAAACAGATGAAAAGGAAAAACTTATATCTTCAAGTAGAAACTCTGTGTATGCTGTAAAGGTAGACTCTGATTCATATTGTTTAGGGATAGAGACACAAAGAAAGAACTTAATTGATTCAACATGGATTAGCATAATGTTATTGGATTATGCAGGGATGGGAATTGCGCTAAGTAAGTTAAAAGATATAGGAATTAATATTAATTATACGGAGGCATTAGGGACAGCGCATGTTTTGAATGAGGGAAAAATAGAACAATCAATTCTTGAACAGTTGAAATCATCACCCACCTTTATGGAACGTGATGATTTTATAGGATTTGTTCTTCCTGAATCGAATGTTAGTGCTATCAGGTTCAGCACTTGCAAAACAGACGAAATGCGAATAACGGAAGGGACAATAGTTAAGACACGTATTGCAGGAAACGAAGTTCTTTACCAAGTAATCAATGGCATTACAAAGATAGCTAGTAACAGTGCAGATAGCGAGTATGGATATATGTGTGCGGTGGCAAGAAAATTGGGACACTATGATGTCGAACATCATGAGATAAAACATGTAAATTGGACACCGAAAGTTTATGAGCCTGTATATCTTTGCAAAGTAAAACGAAATGTTGATTTGCAAGAAATAGCAACAACGTCTATCGGCCGGTTACCGGGTTCTGATATGAGTATACCCATAAAGAATATTAATGCTCTTGTTACTCATAATACTGCGGTATTAGGAATATTGGGTGTTGGAAAATCTTGCTTAACTTTTGAGTTGATTAAAAAAGTTGTTGCTGCGGGAATAAAGGTTATATGTTTAGATATTACAAACCAGTATGCAAGTAATAATGGCTTGTATAGGTATATTCCTGAGACAAAAATAGTCAGTGATTTGTTGCAATGTAAAATAGATGAACTTGAGACACAATCAAGGCGTACAGGAACAAGTGATTCAAAATCTTCGTGGGGAAATGTGGAAGATTTTAAAAAGTTGATGGAATCAGCGGTGTCTGGATTTATGGATTCTAACAATAAATCTGTGATGGTACTTAATCCTGAAAAGTACATTGTTAGACAAGCGGCAACTGATTATAAAATTGCAGAGCTTAAGGATGTTTCTTTGGTTGAAAAGGTTCAAATTATTTCTGAAACAGTCCTCAAAAAATGTATGGATTTGGGGCAAATAGATAAGGCACGGTGTTGTGTCGTTTATGAAGAAGCACATTCATTGACTCCAGAGTTTAATTCGGTTGTGGTGAAAGATGATAATTCGCATGCGAATGGCACTGCAAAAGTTATTTTGCAAGGTAGAAAGTATGGACTTGGTTGCATTATTGTTACTCAGCGTACGGCAAATGTAACAAAGAGTATATTGAACCAATGCAATACAATTTTTGCATTAAGAGTATTTGATGATACAGGAAAATCTTTCTTGGAAAACTATATTGGTAAAGATTATTCGGATACTTTGCCGACATTAGAAGAGAGACACGCAATTGCTATTGGAAAGGGTATCGGGCTAAAACAACCAGTGATTTTGCAACTTAATGATATGAAGTATTTACAAACGCATGAAAGAGAGGAAACAGTTGAGCAAGACGAATGTGTAGATATAGAAAAGGAAGAAATTAGCCCAAATCTATAGGGTTTTTAATGCCACAAAAAATCAAAGTATGGTGAAGATAATAATATTGTTTTCAATCACGTTTCGGTTGCATCATGGTTGCAAAAATCCTCAAAAAACCAAATAATCTATGGAATAATCGGAATAACTATACAACATATAGTACCAAAAGAAAATCTGTCTTACTAAATACAGTACTCATTATAGAGTTTGAGTGACGGATTAAAATGCCGGAAGCCTGTATTTATGCGGATTTCCGGCATTTGTTTTATCAAATGGCTCTAGTTTGGCTCTATTTGTGTGCGGAGTACAAAGAGTTATATTGAGGTAGCGTTGCTTGCCTTTCTCGATAAAGAGAAAAGCTCTTCGAGGAAGAGCAGGCGAAAATAAAAATGCCTATCCTGTCTGATCCACAGGATAGGCGGTGTCCTTAAGGACATTCATTTATACCATTTCATTAATATTGCTTCATAGCAAATATCCAGCACATTATCATTTTGATCCATACTGAAGGATAAGTTGAAAAAGACTTCTGGGTAGCGTTCATCAAGATAGGAATAACACAAATTATATTGGCTTTCCAGACCATCATGATTATAGGCCTTAGATTTATATACAACCTCGTTTCGGGACTCTCCATAAGCAGCAATTACCTGTTCCCTGGAGTCGCCTAATTTTATACCACGTGAGGTCGTCGTGTCGGATGACATTTGCGCGGGGTATTCAGTATATGCTGTACAATTTGTAGCCATAATAGCAATACGTTCTACATCTTCATAGCCATTTCCGGCTCCATATAAGTCCACGTAATTGCTATAGCCAAATCCATTGATATTGAAATCCTCATAGGAAAGAGGAGAAATGATGTTATTCTCCGCTTCTTTAGACACTTCCACCGTTGCGGGAGTCTCTGTAGAGTCTTTGGTTATCACTTCTGTGGTTTCGGTGCTTTCGTTTTCAGTGGTTGTTTCATTCTGTCCGGCTTCTGCTTCTGTGGGGGTAGATGTGTTTTCTGCTTCGACAGTGGTGGATATTTCTTCTGTTTCGGCAGCGGTGGACGTTGTTTCTACTTCCGTAATATTGGGAATAGTTTCGGATTCCCCTGCTTTGTCTGAGCCACAGGCCAGTAGACTCAAAGAAACCATTGCTGCCATTAGTGTGGAAATAATCCGCTTCTTCATTTGTGTTATCCTCATTTTTCATTTGTGTATAATCATAATAGATCATGATCAAATTGTAGCAGAAAATAGAGATATGGCAACCGAATTTTTCTGATTTAGATGCAAAATGAACCCTGCTATGATATGATTTAGAGGGAAAAAATAGGTTTTACGCCCGATACGAAAGAGGAATGAAGTATTATTATGGAATTTTTCAGTTTGTTTTCGACAATATTTTTTAATATAGCAATTATCGTTGGCCTGTTATTACTTATATACCTGTTTTTCTTTTCCGGCATCAGAGCACGTAAAGACCTGAAACCGGTGAAGTACATTTCCTACAAAAAGGATCATTTTCAGGAGAATTTTGAATTTACCTGTGAGTTTTGCGGATCCAAGGTATCTTCCACGGATGAAAAATGCTCAACCTGTGGCGGTAATTTTGGGAAGAACAAAGAGTATCAGTTAAAAAAACGGGCCATGCATCAAAGATATTTAGAGTATATGAAAGCTCAGGAGGAAACCATTACACAGGAAACAGAATATATAAGTAATACGATGCAGGCAATTCAAAAGTACAAGCTCATACGTCATAAATACTATAATTTTGAAATCGGAGAGCCTCCGGTTTATAAACCTGCAAATGACTATGAATTTACCTGCGAATACTGTGATAATAAGATAAGGGGAAAAAGCACAGACGAAACAGGATGCAGTAATTGTGGTGCTTCTTATAAAGAAAACCTGGAGTTATTAGTACGCGAAGAGGAAGACCGCCTGGAAAAACGCAAAAGGTATTGCGTTGGTCATTTTGCTTGGGCTTATGATGATTTCCGTGGGAATAACAGTTTTGATTTTGAAGTTTAGGTAAAACATGATAAGTATATCCGATGCGAAGGGAGACTCCATGGATATTCTATTTAAAAACGATGAATTTGTATTTTCCTACAGAGTTGGCGGTATATTGATCCATAATGAAAAGATCCTGTTGCAACGTCCGAAAAATGACGATTATGCTATCATCGGCGGGCATGTCGCCGCTATGGAGACTAGCATGGAAACGCTGAAGCGGGAGTTTGAAGAAGAACTTCACACGAAGATAGAGGTAGATAATCTGTTGGCTATAGGCGAAATTTATTTTCCGTGGGGGAAGAGACCCTGTCACCAGATTTGTTTGTATTATAACGTTCATTTACTGGACGATGGTATTCCCATGGATGGGGTGTTTCATGGATATGATGAACTGGATCATGAGAGAATTGATCTGGACTTCTGCTGGGTTCCATTGGAGGAATTAAGGAAGGGCGCAAAGGTATATCCAGTGGAACTGATACCTTACATACTTGAGCAGAGAAAAGAAACGGTGCATTTTGTTTCGAAGCAGATTTAATTGAGAGGGCATGGAAAGAAAAATGCTGGAAGTAAAATTTTATGACTCAGTGGATGATTCCCTGTTGAAGTTTGCGGTGATCGTCTCACAGAGCAATGGCAAATGGGTATTTTGCAAGCATAAAGAAAGAGACACCTATGAAGTTCCGGGCGGGCATAGAGAAGCCGGTGAAAGCATTCTTGAAACGGCGAAAAGAGAATTGCAGGAAGAAACCGGTGCAATCAGGTTCGATATGAAGCCTCTGTGTGTATACTCTGTAACCGGAAAGACCAGAGTAAATGATACGGGAGAAGAATCCTTTGGGCTACTTTGCTATGCGGAGATAATGGAATTTGCGACAGAACTGCATAGCGAGATGGAGAAGATAGAGCTTTTGGAGGAACTGCCGGAGGAGTGGACATATCCATTGATACAGCCGAAATTGATAGAGAAGTATTTGCAGATGAAAAATACTATTGATTTTCGCCTACGTGCTTGATAGAATGTAGGTGTAATGAAAGTTTACCGCTGACCGATATGCGGGATATAAATGGTTGGGTCGAAAGTGTAGTCCTTCGCCGTGAGGCGGGGGACTTTTTATATTGAAGTATATAAAGAAATTCTTCAATACCAGTGGGTTGTTATATAAGAACATGCAGTTGAAGGACAAGCTTCCGAACATGACGGAAGAGGAACAACTTCGGCTGCTGGCCACGGACGGAATGCTGGTAAAGCGGCCGTTTGTCGTGGACGGGGATGTGGTGTTGACCGGATTCCGGGAAGCAGAATGGAAGGAAAAATTAATTTAGTACAGGGAGGACGAATATGAGCAGAGTAAATTTTGGAGCAAAGCCGGTAATGTATCCCATGCCGGTGCTGATCATTGCAACTTATGACGAAAATGGAGTACCCGATGCCATGAACGCAGCATGGGGAATCATTACGGACATGAATGAGATATCCATCAGTATGTCAGAGCATAAGACCACGGAGAATCTGGCAAAGACCGGAGCATTTACCGTAAGTATCGGAACCGAAGATACCGTGGTAGCCTGCGACTATGTGGGCGTGGAATCTGCGAAGAAAGTACCTGATAAATTCTCAAAGTCCGGTTTCCATGCAGCCAAGAGTGATTTTGTCAATGCACCGCTGATCGATGAACTTCCCATGGCGCTGGAATGTAAGGTGAAAAGTTTTGAAGACGGCATTCTGGTGGGCGATATCGTCAACGTCAATGCGGACGAAAGCATCCTGACGGATGGCAAGATCGATCCGAAGAAATTGAAGCCAATCAGCTATGATCCTGTGAATAATACTTATCTTGCAATGGGAGATAAAGTAGGAAATGCTTTTAAAGACGGTTTGAAATTGAAATAGTAAGATCAAAGAACGCAGGAGGTTTAACCCTCCTGCGTCCCCATCTCATCGGTGGTAGAGCGGATATGTTCTACTGCCGTTTTTACTTGTTCTGCATAATCCAGATTGTTCTGGCTCATGGTGTGCACCTGCTCGGCATTGGCGGTAACTTCTTCAGTTACAGCGGACAGCTGGGAGATGTTTTCCATAATCTTATTATTGGATTCTGACAATCCCAGAATGTGGTGATTTACTTCTTCCACCTGGGAAGCCAGTGCTTCCATATTTTTGTTCAGCTGTTCGAAAGTCTCGGAAGCAGCCAGGATCTTTTCGCCCTGCTGTTCGGTAGCTTCAATGGAGCCGCTGATCGTGTTGACTACCATGTTGGCATTGGCATTCAGCTCATTGGTGATCTTCGTAATCTCTTCGGTAAAGCTCTTGGTCTGTTCTGCCAACTGCCGGATTTGCTGGGCAACAACGGCGAAACCGCGTCCGGCCTCCCCGGCACGGGCACTTTCAATGGAAGCGTTCAATGCCAGAAGATTGGTCTGACCGGAGATTGCCATGATGCTTCCAGCGATCTCTTCCACTTCTTTCGTCTTTTCCTGTAACTTTTCCATGGCATCCGTGACGGAATGGTTGGTATCTTTGATCATAGCGGACTGTTGTTTTAAGGATTCCATAGCAGCCATATTCTTACGGATGCTTTCGTTGGAATCCTCGGCAATCTGAACCATCTGCTCGGAGATATGACTGGTCTGCTCGATAGCATTCTGAATCGTACCGGTCATCTGACTCTGCTCTTCGATGCTGGTGGCAGTCATATTGGTGGCATCGGAGATTTCCTGCATGCTGTTGGCAACGGATTCCGTCGTCTGTACCAGCTGGTTCATAAGATCTGTGGTTTTGGTGGTCTCCTGATGTACGGTCTGGGATACGTCCAGAATATTATCCAGTACTTCTTTTACATGGTTATGTTCTTCCCGGGAAGAACCGATGGCGTCATTATTAAAAAGTATTGTGATCTTACCGGTCTCCAGAATAATAATTCCGATCAGGAATACCAGCAGGGTAGAGCAGACGGCATTCACATCCTGACCGTAGATTCCCTTCGCAGCCTGAACGATCATGACGATCAGGTAGAGCACGAATAATCCCAAAGCGGTTTTCTTCAGAGATTTTTTCTCATAATAAGGAATCTGTAATATGAAAATGGCGATCAGCGCATAGTGAATGAAACTTGCATCTGTCTGTAAACCAACCAACAGATACTCAATGCCGATCTCGATGATAGTGAAGACTTTTAATAGTCGTGTCGCCTTATTTCGAAGGTGTGTCACGACATTTACCACACAGAAAACGGCGATCAGAATGGTATTTGCGTATGTAACAATGGGCGAAATGTTGTGATTTATCAGTTTTAACCACAGATAAGACAGAAAAACAATCGCCAAAAGCGAAGAAGCGATAATATAGAACCGGTTCATTCTGATATTGCGTTCCGAAGTATCCGTATAACGATATTTATTATTTTCTTTCATATTTATAAGTTCCCTCCCTTTTCTATTGATACTATTTTAATTGTAACTGCTTTCATCAATTTTTTCTACATTTTTGTTCCATTTTTTAAAAAAATATGGAAATAAAAAAAACAAATTGATACTGATTTTCAATACCAAATGCGCTATAATACTTCTGTTACAACACAGAACATTAAAATGTTGAGATACGAAAGGATACAGAAGTGTTATGACACTGAAAGAATTGGAAATCGGTAAAAGCGCCGTGATCGAAACCGTCGGTGGTTCCGGAGAACTCAGACAGCATTTCCTGGATATGGGTATGATCCCGGGAGCGGAGGTGACGGTGGTAAAGCTGGCTCCGATGGGTGACCCCATGGAATTGCAGGTGCACGGCTATGAACTAACGTTGCGTTTGGCGGAAGCGGATCAGATCGAGATCGCACCTATATCGAAGAGAACAAGAGAACATAAAGGGCTGGACCGGGTGACGGATGCGGAGCACCCGGGATTAGGTGAGGATGGAAAATACCATTCGAAAAAAGATGAGAATCCTTTGCCGGAGGGAACGACATTAACGTTCGCCCTGGCGGGAAATCAGAACTGCGGCAAGACTACACTGTTCAATCAGCTCACCGGTTCGAATCAGCATGTGGGAAATTTCCCCGGAGTTACCGTAGACCGTAAGGACGGTTCCATCAAAGGGTATCCGGATACTTTGGTGACAGACCTGCCCGGTATTTATTCCATGTCCCCTTACAGCAGTGAAGAGATCGTATCCCGTAATTTTATCCTGTATGAGAAACCCAGAGCTATCATTAATATCGTGGATGCGACGAATATCGAGCGTAATCTGTATCTGACCATGCAGTTGTTGGAAATGAACATTCCCATGGTCGTAGCCCTGAACATGATGGATGAAGTCACCGGCAATCACGGTTCCATCGATGTGAATGCCATGGAGGCATTCCTGGGAGTACCCGTAATCCCCATTTCTGCTGCGAAAAACGAAGGTGTGGACGAACTGATCCGCCATGCAGTCCATGTCGCAAAATATCAGGAACGGCCACTGCGGCAGGATTTCTGCGATAAAAACGATCATGATGGTTCCGTACACCGCTGCATCCATGCGGTGGGGCATCTGATCGAGGATCATGCGGAGACTGCAAAGCTGCCCCTGCGTTTCGCAGCCAACAAAGCCATTGAAGGAGATCATCTGATCCTGGAGAAGCTGCAGCTGGATGAAAATGAAAAAGAAATGCTGGAGCATATTGTCTGCCAGATGGAGACAGAGCGTGGTGTGGACCGGAGTGCGGCTATCGCGGACATGCGGTTTGATTTTATCGAGAGATTATGTGAACAGACGGTAGTAAAGCCGAAGGAAAGCAAAGAACGGATCCGCAGTGAGAAGATCGATCGGATCCTTACCGGAAAATATACGGCAATCCCTTGTTTTATTGTGATCATGATATTGGTGTTTTATTTGACATTTAATGTGATCGGAGCCTGGCTGCAAGGGCTTTTGGAACTGGGAATCGGCAGACTGACAGAACTTGCGGATGCAGCCATGACAGCGGCCCATGTCAACAGTGCAGTACAAAGTCTTGTGATCGACGGTATTTTTACCGGGGTGGGCAGCGTATTGAGTTTCCTGCCTATTGTGGTGACCTTGTTTTTCTTCCTTTCACTTATGGAAGACAGCGGTTATATCGCCCGTGTGGCATTCGTGATGGATAAGTTGCTTCGAAAGATCGGTCTGTCCGGACGAAGTATTGTGCCGATGCTGATTGGGTTCGGATGTACGGTACCGGCAGTCATGGCGACGCGGACGCTGACCAGTGAGAGAGATCGTAAAATGACGATTTTGCTCACTCCGTTTATGAGCTGTTCTGCAAAATTACCGATTTATTCGTTCTTTGTGAGCGTATTTTTCCCGGGAAAGGGTGGACTGATCATGTCGGCATTGTATCTGTTTGGTATCCTTATGGGAATTCTGGTAGCATTTTTATATCGGGGAACTTTGTTCAAAGGCGAGCCAGTGCCGTTCGTAATGGAACTGCCTAATTATCGTCTGCCCGGAGCGAAAAATGTAGGACAGTTGTTGTGGGAAAAGGCAAAAGATTTTTTACAGAAGGCATTTACTGTGATCTTCATTGCAACGATTGTAGTATGGTTTTTACAGAGTTTTGATCTGAAACTGAATCTGGTAGAGAATTCAGCCAACAGTATGCTGGCAATGCTATCAGGTCTGTTGGTTCCGGTGTTCCGGCCGCTGGGATTGGGAGACTGGCGGATCTGTACGTCTCTGATCAGCGGATTTATGGCAAAAGAAAGTGTGGTAGCAACCCTGGAAGTATTGTTCGGCGACAGCATTGCCACGGTACTTACCCCACTGGCAGCCGCTACATTACTGGTATTCAGTCTGCTGTATACGCCCTGCGTGGCAGCCATCGCTTCTGTCCGCAGAGAACTGGGTGGAAAATGGGCCATTGCCGTGGTACTCTGGCAGTGTCTTGTGGCATGGGTGGCAGCCTTTTTGGTACATGGAATCGGAATGCTTCTGGGATGAAAATTCCTCGATAAGCGAATATTGGGTAGAAGTGTGGGAGTGCGCAGCACGAAACAATTCGTAGGAATTAAAGGTGGGGCTTTTGCCCCCGACATCCATATATAATAGAAAACCTGCAGGGGATTATTCCTCCTGCAGGTATTTTATTACACATTTCAGTTCCGGTGAGATCCATTTGTTCCTATGATATAAAAGCTGCCGCCAGATATCCGGCTGAATCTCCGTCATGGGGAGGCTGACGAGATTTCCTTTTGCCAGATCGTCCGCTACAACGAACTCCGGCAGATAGGAGATACCGAGACCCTGACACAGAAGATTGCGGATCAGCTGGGTATCGCCCACCTCCATGATGGGCATTGTCTCCTTACCGTTTTGGGAGAGCAGATCATCCAGAGCAGCCCGGTAACTCATGTTTTTCTCCGTCAGGATCAGCGGATATTCCAAAATCTGTTCCAGGGTGATCTGAGTCTGTCCGGCTAAGGGGTGACCGGCACCGGTGACAAAATGAATATCCACGGGAGCTTCGAAAGCGGTCACATAATTGTGATTAAAAATACGGCGGTCCAGCGTGTATACAATGTCCACTTGATTCTGTCCCAGCATCTGGAACATTTCGTCAGTGCTGGTAGCAATGATCTTCAGGCGGATGCCCGGATATTTTTCATGAAAATCCTTAAAACGGCTGTGAAATTCCCAGCTGGCCAGGGACTCTGCAATGGCGATCCGCACCAGACCCTCCGGGGCGGTATTACCGCTGATGTGGGTGGCTTCAGCGGCGAGACGCAGGATCTGCTGGGCCAGGGGTAACAGCTTCTCCCCTTCGTTGGTCAGGGTTACGGTATGACCGATGCGCTCGAACAGTGGGATCGACAACTCTTTTTCCAGCTGTTTGATCTGAAAAGACACGGTGGACTGGGTGTAGCCCAGGCGCTGTGCCGCCAGTGTAAAGCTCTTCAGTTCGTTCACCATAACAAAGGTTTCCAGATTTTTGACATCCATAAAATAATTGCACCTTCTCGATTGAATTATTCGATCAATATGATAAAAATAATTTGTTTTTCAAATATTTATGAAAATTATATAATGAAAAAATAAGGCTGTCAATGTGAAAAGATGGCGGAAATATGGGAAAACAGCAAAAATATATGTCGTATCCCATGTTTAGAATAAGTAGTTTTGGGAAGGATCATGGGTATGGAAAACAGAGAAAGACTGGGGAGTCGTTTGGGATTTATCATGCTGTCGGCGGGGTGCGCCATCGGCTGCGGAAATGTGTGGAAATTCCCGTGGATGTGCGGGCAGAACGGTGGCGGAAGCTTCATGCTGATTTACGTGATCTGCCTGATCGTGCTGGGCCTGCCCACCATGATCATGGAATTCTCCGTGGGGCGTGCGGCGCAGACGAGTCCACTTTATATGTATCGGAAATTATCCGGCGGCAGGGGCAAATGGAATCTGTGGGGCATCGTCTGTCTCATCGGAAACATTGCGCTGATCGCTTTCTATGCGGTGGTGTCCGGATGGATCCTCTATTATTTTGTAAAATTTCTGACAGGGCAGAATCAGGATTTCGGTTTTGAAAAAATGATCACGACGCCCTCGGTGAATGTGACATATCTGTTAGTCACCTTGCTGATCGCTTTTGTCATTTTAAGCTTCCATCTGCAGGGTGGGCTGGAGCGTATTACCAAATATATGATGTCAGCATTGATCGTACTGATGCTGGTGCTGGCGGTACACAGCTTTACACTTCCGGGAGCAGGAGAGGGACTGAGCTTCTATCTGATCCCTCATTTTTCCAAAATCACCGGTTCTGTAGTGGTGGGCGCCATGAATCAGGCATTTTTCACCTTGTCCGTTGGAATGGGCGGTATGGCGATCTTCGGAAGTTATATCGGCAAGGACCGTTCTCTCATGGGGGAGTCTATCCATATTATTATCCTGGATACACTGGTGGCAGTGATTGCCGGTATCATTATATTTCCGGCATGCTTTACTTATGATGTGGAAGTGACGGCGGGTCCCAGCCTTCTGTTCGATACTATGGCGACAGTATTTAACAACATGGCAGGCGGCAGATGGTGGGGAACCTTATTTTTCCTGTTCATGGTGTTCGCAGCCATGTCCACAGTGCTGGGCGTGTGTGAAAATATTCTGGCCATGGTCCGGGAACTGACCGGATGGTCCAGACCGGTAGGATGTATCGTCTGCGGTGTGGGAACGTTTCTGTTGGCATTGACAACGGCGTTGGGCTTCAGCGTGATCCATTTTCAGCCCTTTGCGGCGGGAACGACCTGGTTGGACTTCTGGGATTTCCTGGTGTCCAACAATATCATGCCCATAGGTTCGATCCTGCTGGCAGTATTTTGCTGTTATAAGGTCGGCTGGGGCTGGGACAAATTCCTGGAGGAAGCAAATGCCGGAAAAGGCTTAAAGGTGCAGCCGTGGATGAAGCCGGTGTTCAAATATTTTGTGCCGGCGGCAGTACTGTTCATCTATGTGTACGGAATGGTAAATTTTGCATGGAAATAAAGTAAATAAAAATAGGCGGGCGGCGGAGTGAAAAGCTCCGCCGTTTTTCGTTGCATTGAAATGAAAAAATGGGTAGTATAAAGAATAGAAGAGCAGAGAAATCAGGAGGCACTTATGACAGAGCAGGAGATCCGGACCATATTACGCAGACAAAGAGAATATTTTGCTACGGGAGCTACGCTTTCCCGGGAATTTCGGGCAGAACAGCTGGGAAAATTAAAGGCCTCCCTGCAGTGCCATGAAGCAGAATTGAACGATGCACTGCAACAGGATCTTGGGAAAAGCCGGATGGAAAGCTACATGTGCGAGATCGGATTGACTCTGTCGGAACTGACCTGGATGCAGAAGCATCTGCGGGGACTGATGCGGGAAAAGAGAGTGCCGACACCGTTATCGCAGTTCGCGGCGAGGAGCTTCCGGTCTCCGTCACCCTATGGCACCGTGCTGATCATGAGCCCCTGGAATTACCCGGTGTTACTGACACTGGATCCGCTGATCGATGCTATTGCCGCAGGGAATACCGCAGTGGTAAAACCCAGTGCCTATGCTCCGGCGACGGCAGCTGTGCTGAAAAATATTCTGGAAGAATGTTTTCCGATAGAATACGTAGCTGTGATCACCGGCGGCAGAACGGAGAATCAGGCATTATTGCAGCAGCGGTTTGATATGATATTTTTCACCGGAGGCAAGATCGTGGGACGGGAGGTGCTTAGAAGCGCTGCGGAATATTTGACCCCGGTGACGTTGGAGCTGGGCGGGAAAAGTCCCTGTATCGTGGATGCTACGGCGAAGCTTCCGCTGGCGGCGAGGAGAATCGTATTCGGAAAATATCTAAACTGCGGGCAGACCTGTGTGGCACCGGATTATATTTTGTGCGATGGCCAGATCCGGGATCAGCTGGTGGAAACCATTCAGACTGAAATCATCCGACAGTTTGGTGCGGATCCCCTGCAAAATCCGGATTATGGAAAAATCATCAACGAAAAGCATTTTCACAGACTGTTGGGATTGATGGATGCGGAAAAAATCGTCTGCGGCGGACAGTATGACGAGAAGACGTTGCGCATTGCACCTACGGTGATGACGGATGTGGACTGGTCGGATGCCGTGATGGGAGAAGAGATCTTCGGACCGATCCTGCCTGTGCTGACGTATAATACACATGATGCAGAGAAAGGTGTTGCACAAAATGATTTTTGCAGGGATGCTTCCGGGACGCATGCAGCCACGGGAGACTTTGTGGATTGGGCGATTCGCTGCATAGAGGAACATCCCCATCCTCTGGCTCTGTATTTTTTCAGCGAAGACAAAAAGGCCCAGAGGCGGATCCTGAACTATTGCCATTTTGGCGGAGGCTGCATCAACGACACCATCATCCACCTGGCCACCAGCGCCATGCCCTTCGGCGGCGTGGGTGAGAGCGGCATGGGCGGCTACCATGGACGCGCCGGATTCGAGACTTTCAGCCATTATAGAAGTATTGTGTATAAAAAGACATGGATGGATCTGCCGATACGGTACCAGAGGTATGATGAGATGAAAGAGAAGATGTTACGGAGATTTTTGAAGTAACGTCATCCTAAAATAGAAGTTATGTCCTGAAAAGTGTAGCGTATAGTTCATATTACGTCCTGAAAAAATGTAATAGCAGGATATTAGCGTGAAATAATATAGAAATCGAGAAGGAAAGAAGGTAATCACATGAACTTTAACAAACAAAAATGCATTACGGCAGTGATTTTGCTGTTGGTCGCTATTCTATCCATAACCGTTATCGGAAAATACGCCTCCGCCCCGGAAAATCACCAGAAAACCATAGCCTCTCTGGATGAGAAAAAACAGACGGTCATGGAGCTGACGGCGGCATCCACGGTGACTTCGGCGCTGATCACATTGCTTCCGGGAGACACGGCAACGCCCATCGCGGAGAAAATGGCAGATGTCAGCGGATATCTGCTGGTGGTCCTCTGCGCTATCTATCTGGAAAAATATCTCGTGACGATTACCGGCTATGTGGCATTTACCTACCTGATTCCGATTGCCTGTGGCTTGTGGATATTCAATCTGATCTTTGCAAATGCCACGGTACGAAAACTGGCAGCAAAGTTGGCGGTGTTTGGCTTGGCGATCTCCCTCGTGGTGCCTGCCAGTGTGAAGATATCCGACCTCATCGGAGACACCTATCAGGCCCAGATCGAAGCAACCATTGAAGATGCTAAGAACACGCAGAATATACTGGAAAACAGTGATCTGAGGAACGACACCGATGCTACAGATGCATCCGGAACCGGCACAACGGGAACTGCAACACAGAATACACAGGAGAAGGACAACAGCACGTCCGGCTCTGTTACTAATATCTTCGACTGGGCAAAAGACGCTATTTCCGGCGCTAAAGATTCAGTGGCAAATGTTGTGGAAAATGTGACGATTTCTACCGAAGATCTGGTACAGAAGGTGGAGAATTCCCTGAATCACTTTATCGAGGCGGTTGCCGTGATGATCATTACTTCCTGCGTGATTCCGATGCTGGTGCTGTTACTGTTCTTCTGGATGGTGAAGATCGTGCTGGATGTGGATCTGAGTGGCGTGAAGATCAAGGGGATGCTGCCGGAGCGGAAGGAATAGATTGTAGGAAAGAGGGGAAGAACATGGAATACCTTGCACACATTGATGGGGACAGAGAGCAATCAGTAAAAGAACATTTACAGGGAACCGCAGAGCTTGCAGAAAAATTTGCTGCAAAATTCAGGAAAGCGGACTGGGGATATTGTTGTGGAATGTTACATGACATTGGAAAATATTCCGCGGAATTTCAAAAGAAGATCAAAGAAAATCTGGATATCCGGGTGGATCATTCCACTGCCGGGGCGAAGGTCTGCGAAAATTTAGATGGCTGCTATTGGCTTCTGACTTACTGCATAGCAGGGCATCATGCAGGGTTGCCGGATCTGGGACGAGAGGGATTACCGTCCTCTTTACTGGGGAGACTTAAGAAAAGGTTGTGCGATTACAGTGCGTATGAAAAGGAAATAGAAATCCCTCAAATTACCACACCACCCATTGCCATGAATCCGGAAAAGGATCCAAACTTTGCGCTGAGTGTATTTATCCGCATGCTGTATTCCTGCCTGGTGGATGCCGATTTTCTGGATACAGAACAGTTTATGAACAACGGAACGGTTCAAAGGGATTCCGGAGAGAGCATGGATGTTCTTTTGGAGAAATTGCAAAATTACACAGCAAAATGGCTTATAAATCGGAATGATACTACGATTGATGGAAGACGATCTGAAATTCTCCGGAACTGTCTGGAAATGGGAAAGTCCTCCAAAGGATTGTTTCAGCTTACGGTACCCACCGGTGGTGGCAAAACTGTGGCTTCTCTGGCATTTGCGTTGCAGCATGCGGTGGAGAACCATATGGACCGTGTGATTTATGTGATTCCCTATACCAGTATTATCGAGCAGAATGCGCAGGTGTTCAGGGAAATCCTGGGTAGTGAAAATGTGTTGGAAAATCACAGCAATGTAGACTATGAGAGCTCGGAAGAGTTCAAACCCATGCAGTTGGCGGCGGAAAACTGGGATAAACCGGTGGTGGTTACCACAAATGTCCAGTTTTTTGAATCCCTGTATGCCAATAAGTCCTCCAAATGCAGGAAATTACATAATATAGTAAACAGTGTCATCATATTCGATGAAGCGCAGATGCTTCCTGCGAATTATTTGAAACCGTGCATGGCAATGATAGAGGAACTGTTGCAACAATATGGCACGAGTATCGTGCTGTGTACGGCGACACAACCGGCATTACAGCAGTTTCTGCCTGAAAAGTATGTTGCCCGGGAATTATGCCCACGGAGAGACGAGCAATTTCGATTTTTTGAAAGGGTTACCTATCAGAATATTGATACTGTCACAGAAGAGGAAATGGCGGAAAAATTGCAGCAGGAGTGGCATGCACTGTGTATCGTGAATACGAGGAAAAGGGCGCAGCGGCTTTACGAACAACTGCAGGGAGAGGGCGTTTATCATTTGTCTACCACTATGTATCCGGCGCATAGGAAACGGGTGCTTGCGGAGATTAGAGAACGTTTGGATGACAAAAAAGGAAAAAAATGTATCGTCATTTCGACCAGTCTCGTGGAAGCCGGAGTGGATCTGGATTTTACTTCGGTATATCGGGAACTAGCCGGTGTGGATTCCATTATTCAGGCAGCAGGACGTTGTAATCGAAATGATAAAAGAGGAAAGGAAGAGAGCATTGTCCGCATCTTCCAGTGGGAAGACAAGGAAAGGGTATCCGGACAGCGGCAGCAGATCGACACGACGGAAAATCTGCTGGCGGAGGGCAGAGATATTACTGCACTGGATAATATCACAGAATATTTTCGGAGATTATATCGCATCAAGGGCGAAAGCCTGGACATAAAGAAAATATTGGACAAGTTCAAGGACGGAAATTATCAATTTGCAACAGTAGCCGGAGAATTTAATCTTATTGAGGAAAATACAGTTACGGTATATATCAACAGAGAACCGGAAGCGGAGGCACTTTTGCAGGAGATTCTACAGCAGGGACTGACGAAGAACCGTATGCGAAGAGCAGGGCAGTATTGTGTAAATGTCCGAAAAAAAGGAGAATATGAAAAAAGAGATATGCTGTTTGAAGAAATGTATAGAGCGGGTATGCTGAAAGAGGTACATCCGGATGCACAGGATTTCTTCGTGCTGACGCAGGAGGAACAATACAAGGAAGACACCGGGTTGAAACTGGAAGTGGAATTGGGCGTAATATTGTTTGCTTAATATTGCGGTAAATGGAAGTAGCGGTACACGATGGAAAGTGTACCGCTATTGCTTTATAAAGAAAATCATAGTATATTAAATTTGTCAGATAAATATAGATAATCTAAAATATTGTCATAACATATCTACAAAAAGACAGTGTTTTACAAGGGGGGTATTATTGTCAGACAGAAAATAGTACTACAAGGGAACAGTAAACGGGAACAGCGCTTTCATTGTGGAAAGAAGGTGGAATAAATGGGAGTCGGAGTAAAAGTAAATGTATGGGGAGACTATGCACTATTTACAAGACCCGAACTTAAGACAGAACGCTACAGCTATGACATCATCACGCCCTCAGCGGCACGCGGCATTTTGGAAGCTATCTATTGGCATCCGGGAATGCGGTGGATCATCGACAAAATCTATGTCAAAAACCCTATTCAATTTACCAGTGTACGGCGGAATGAAGTAACCAGTAAAATTTCAAAAAGTAAAATGCTAGATGCGTATAATGGCGTGGGTAAGCCATTGTATATATGCACCAAGGATGAGATTGTGCAGCGCGCATCCGTTTTGCTATGCAATGTTTCGTATGTTATTGAGGCACATTTCGAAATCACGCCAAAAGCAAAGGATTCTGATAATCCCGGAAAATTCAAGGACATTATCATGAGACGATTACGAAGAGGAGAATGCTATAGCATGCCATACTTCGGCTGTAGAGAATTCCCGGCACATTTTGCTCTTTGCGAGGAAGAAGAGATTCACACTGCCTATGATGTAGTAGCAGAAAAAGATCTTGGCATTATGCTGTTTGACATGGATTACAGTGATCCGGAAAATATCCAGCCTATGTTTTTCCGGGCAATAATGCGTCACGGCGTGGTGGATCTGAGAGATTGCGAGGTGCTGCGATGATACTACAGGCACTGGTAAAATACTATGAAAATCTGGCAGAACAGGGGAAAGTATCCAGGTTGGGATGGTGCCATGCGAAAGTGTCCTATGAAATCAATTTGTCTTCGGAGGGGGATATCATAGGTATTACTTCCCGAAAAATAGAGGATATGCGTGGTAAGAAAGTAGTCTGGGTACCGGCAAATCTCGTCGTGCCGGAGATGGTGACCAGATCTTCCAGTGTGGCAGCTAATTTTCTGTGCGACAATTCCAAGTATATGCTGGGTATTGACGCAGATGGAACGAACTCACGTGTAGTGGATTGCTTCCAGGCGACGAAAGAAAAGCATGGACAGATTCTGCAATCTGCACAGGGAAAAACAGCCCGGGCAATTTTAGCCTATTTTGAAAAATGGGATCCGCAGAAAGCATCAGAACATCCTGTGATTCGGGAAAACTGGGAAGAATTGACAGAAGGCGGCAATCTTATTTTCTCTGTGGAAGGGCAGGAAGCACAGGAAGATCCGGAGATTCGAGACTGTTGGGAAAACTATCGGGCGCGGAATGGTGGAGAAGATAACGGCATTTGCCTGGTTACCGGTAAAAAAGCCGAGATATCACGAATCCATAAAGCAATCAAAGGAGTACCCGGGGCACAGTCCAGCGGAGCGGCGCTGGTATCATTCAATGCACCGTCATTTGAGTCTTATGGAAAGGAACAGAGTTATAATGCGCCGGTGGGAAAATATGCGGAATTTGCATATACCACGGCACTGAATTATCTGCTGTCCCAGCGGGATTACACCTTTTCCCTGGGGGATTCCATGATCGTGTACTGGGCAGAAAGCGGTAAAGAGCAGTATCAGAAGTGTTTTCTGAATATGTTTAAACCCACGAAAGATAATCAGAAAAAACTGAAGGACATTTTCGATAGCCTGAAAGAAGGCACCAGGGTTTACTTAGAAGATGCGGAGATGGATCCGAAACAGAATTTTTACATACTGGCGCTGGCACCAAATGCAGCACGATTGTCGGTCCGTTTTTTCTATGTAAATTCGTTTGGGAAAATCATACAGAATATAGCAGACCATTATGAGCGGCTCAAGATTGTAAAACCGGCATGGGAAGAACAGGATTATCTGGGGATTCGTGACATGCTGAATGAAACCGTGAATCAGAAATCAAAAGATAAGACACCGGTTCCGAACATGGCAGCCCTTGTATTGCAGGCGATTCTGTCGGGCGGACGATATCCGGCAAGTCTGTATACCTACACACTGATCCGCATTCGGGCAGAGTGCGGTAACGTGAACTGGAAACGTGCTGCTATCATCAAAGCATTTTTGATCAAAAATTATAATTGTATGAAAGGAGAAAATCTCATGGGATTGAACGAAGACCGCAATGATATAGCCTATGTATTGGGAAGATTGTTTTCCGTATTGGAAAGCATACAAAAAGAAGCAAACCCGACAATCACTACGACAATTCATGACCGCTACTTTAATTCCGCATGTGCTACGCCGGCAGTTATTTTCCCGGTGTTGCTCAAACTGAAAAACAGCCATATGAAAAAGTTGGAACGGGATAAAGGCGGAGCGAAAGTCTATTACGAAAAAGAAGTTGGGAAAATTATGGGCAAATTTGACGATTTCCCGAAACGCTTATCCCTGGAACAGCAGGGGCAGTTTGCACTTGGCTACTATCATCAACAGCAGGAAAAATATAAAAAAGGGGAGGACAAATAAATGAGTGAAGCTATTAAAAACAGATATGAGTTCGTAGTATTATTTGATGTGGAGAACGGTAATCCCAATGGAGATCCTGATGCGGGCAATATGCCAAGAGTCGATCCAGAGAGCGGACTGGGCTTGGTAACGGATGTCTGCCTGAAACGTAAGATCCGCAATTATGTCGAGACCGTAAAAGAGGATGCTCAGGGATATAAGATTTACATCAAAGAAGATGTACCCTTAAATCGCAGTGACAGAGAAGCCTGTGCGGATATGGGAATCACCGAAACGGATGATAAAAAGGTGACAGAGGAACTTAAAAAGTTAAAGAAAAATGATCCCGGTGTAGATCTTAAACTGAAGGATTATATGTGCCGGAATTTCTATGATATCCGTACGTTTGGTGCCGTAATGACTACTTTTGTAAAAGCATCGTTGAACTGCGGTCAGGTGAGAGGACCCGTGCAGATTGGATTTGCCAGAAGTATCGATCCGATCATCAGTCAAGAAGTAACTATCACCAGAGTTGCCATCACCACAGAAAAGGACGCGGAAAACAAGAATACGGAAATGGGTAGAAAGACCATCGTTCCTTATGGACTGTACCGGGCAGAAGGCTATATTTCCGCAAATCTGGCGCGGAAAGTAACCGGATTTTCCGAAGACGATTTGGAATTGCTATGGGAAGCAATTCTTAACATGTTCGAGGTAGACCATTCTGCAGCGAGAGGCAATATGGCAGTGCGGGAACTGATTGTATTCAAGCATAGCAAAGAACTGGGAGACTGCCCGGCTTATAAATTGTTCGATGCCGTAGAAGTAAAGAGAAACGAGGGCGTGGAATATCCCAGAAAATATCAGGACTATACGGTTACCGTTCACGAGGAACAGATTCCTGATTCCGTGGAAGTAAGAAGGATGAATTAATGGAATATGCAGAAGATGATTATCTCATGATATCAGGGATCCAGCATTTCAGATTCTGCAAAAGACAGTGGGCGCTGATCCATATAGAGCAACAGTGGGCTGAAAATGAACATACGGTAATCGGTGAATTAATGCATAAGAAAGCACATGATCCATATCTTACCGAAAAAAGAAGAGACACAATCATAGCGAGAGCATTACCCGTGGCGTCCAGAGAAATGGGCGTCACGGGTGAGTGTGATGTGGTGGAATTCCATAGATGTGGGGATGGAATCCGCCTGCATGGGCACAGGGGCTATTTTTCGGTATATCCGATCGAATACAAGAAGGGAAAGCCGAAGATCACAGAGGAAGACAAATTACAATTAGCGGCGCAGGCAATGTGCCTGGAAGAAATGTTTTCCACACAGATTCCGGAAGGTGCACTCTTTTACGGAGAGACAAAACGGAGGGAAATCGTGGAGATCACGGAAGAACTTCGCAGCGAAGTGCGGGAGATGTTTCAGGAAATGCATCAATATTATGAACGGCGGTATACACCGAAAGTAAAGATGGGAAAGAACTGTACTTCCTGTTCTTTAAAGGAACTTTGTATGCCCAGACTCGCAAAAACCGGTTCGGTGAAAAACTATATGGATCAGGTACTTATGGAGGAAAACGTATGAAAAAATTATTGAATACGTTATATGTTACTTCCGAAAACAGTTATCTTGCTCTGGATGGTGAAAATATTGTAATTTATGATGACAAGAAAGAATTGGGCAGAGTTCCGCTGCATAATCTTGAGGAAATTGTATCATTCGGATATCGGGGAACCAGCCCGGCACTTATGGGTGCCTGTGCAGAACGAAATATTTCTCTGTGTTACATGACTCCCCAGGGAAAATTCCTGGCACGGGTCACCGGGAAAGTGCGGGGGAACGTGATTCTGCGGGAACAACAGTATGCCAGCAGCAAAGATGAACAGGTGGGATTGGAGATTGCTCAAAATTGTATCCTTGGAAAAGTACATAATGCCAGGTGGGTTCTGGAGCGGGCAGTCAGAGATCATAGTATGCAGATTGATGCAGAGCGGGTAAAAAAGGCATCTGAAATGCTGAAAAATTCTCTGATGTTGATTCAGAATAGCACATCCAGGGACGAACTCAGGGGATATGAAGGAGAGGCAGCCAGTATTTATTTTAGCGTGTTTGACGAATTGATTCTGCAGCAGAAAAAAGATTTTACATTTCAAGGCAGGAATAAAAGACCGCCCATCGATAAAATGAATGCAATGATGTCTTTTGTGTATACATTACTGACAAATATGGAAGCATCTGCACTGGAGTGCGTAGGGTTAGATCCCTGCGTGGGATATCTGCACACAGAGCGTCCGGGTAGAGCATCGCTGGCACTGGATATGATGGAGGAACTAAGATCCGTGCTGGCGGATCGCTTTGTGCTGTCGTTGGTAAATAAGCGGATGATCACAGCTAAAAATTTTACCCAAAAAGAAAACGGCGCGGTTCTTCTGGATGATGATGGACGAAAGGTAATACTGACGGAGTGGCAGAATCGTAAAAAAGAAACCATAACGCATCCCTATTTGCAGGAAAAAGTGGAATGGGGTATGGTTCCTTATGTACAGGCAATGCTGTTGGCACGATTCCTGCGTGGCGACTTGGACGGTTATCCTGCATTCCTGTGGAAGTGAGGTGCGATATGTTAGTATTGATCACATACGATGTCAACACAGAAAATGCGACCGGCAAAGCAAGGCTGCGAAAAGTGGCAAAGCAATGCGTCAACTATGGCAGAAGAGTTCAGAATTCCGTATTTGAGTGCATTTTGGATAATGCACAGAGCATTGCGTTGAAGGCAACACTTGAGGATATTATTGATACAGAAAAGGACAGTCTTCGATTCTACTATCTGGGCAATAAATATCAGACCAAGATTGAACATATCGGGGTAGACAGAGGAATCGCCCCGGATCAGACACTGATTTTGTAACTGATGCGAAAGCCAAGCATACATAAAATGCCTGGGGGATTCGCACCTTATAAATTATGCGATTTATTGAAATAACATACAAAGATATTTTTAATTAAAATAATTTGTTGTTAAGATTAAATATTTTAGACAATTTTTGCTGAGAGAAAAGAGAACTTTTTGGCGAAAATTGCTGTCGCTCCCCTCGTGGGAGCGTGGATTGAAATTCTGTTACGGTTGATTGTCTCATAAGCGTTGGCAAATGGTCGCTCCCCTCGTGGGAGCGTGGATTGAAATTGTCCAATCTGATACCAGTCTACAGATGCAATAGGTCGCTCCCCTCGTGGGAGCGTGGATTGAAATACAACAGTTTTTGCTGCAAGAGCTTCGCAAGCAGTCGCTCCCCTCGTGGGAGCGTGGATTGAAATCGGTAACACTACCACCATAGCCTCCGGTATAGGAAGTCGCTCCCCTCGTGGGAGCGTGGATTGAAATCAAAAGAGTGTTGGAATCACTGTAGATGGAAAAGTCGTCGCTCCCCTCGTGGGAGCGTGGATTGAAATGTGCTCGTAGACACCCATAAAATAATCTTTACCGTCGCTCCCCTCGTGGGAGCGTGGATTGAAATCTCGAATGTTATTTTGGTGGTTTTACTGTATTTGGTCGCTCCCCTCGTGGGAGCGTGGATTGAAATATGTTGGAACTCCTTTTTATATGATCTTTTGCCTGTCGCTCCCCTCGTGGGAGCGTGGATTGAAATCCCAGTGATAGGGGAAGAGTTGCGTGACAGATCAGTCGCTCCCCTCGTGGGAGCGTGGATTGAAATCCCACTTATAATTCCCACCGGGTTTTCTACCGCTGTCGCTCCCCTCGTGGGAGCGTGGATTGAAATTTTGTTGTTGCACTTCATGGCTTTAGTATCAAGACGTCGCTCCCCTCGTGGGAGCGTGGATTGAAATCTGCGGAGAACATCTCACCGAACTCAAGGTCTGGTCGCTCCCCTCGTGGGAGCGTGGATTGAAATTTGCCTCACACACAAAGAAAAGAGGTCTCTTGTGTCGCTCCCCTCGTGGGAGCGTGGATTGAAATACCTGAAGAAGCTGCCAGTCGTAGGGAGCGATCATGTCGCTCCCCTCGTGGGAGCGTGGATTGAAATTGAGACGGCTGCAGGTGGTGGCACCGGTAATATGTCGCTCCCCTCGTGGGAGCGTGGATTGAAATTGAGCAGAGGCACTATTAAGCAAAACATCAATAGTCGCTCCCCTCGTGGGAGCGTGGATTGAAATGGGATCCGGAGTGTCCGCTTACATTTAACACGGTGTCGCTCCCCTCGTGGGAGCGTGGATTGAAATAACAGAATGCGACATCAAACTACCTCACTTTCTGTCGCTCCCCTCGTGGGAGCGTGGATTGAAATAGTTATATGTGGAACGGAATGTTCCAGGGAAAGTCGTCGCTCCCCTCGTGGGAGCGTGGATTGAAATCTTTTTCAGCATCTTTGAGCAGAAATGAAAATACTGTCGCTCCCCTCGTGGGAGCGTGGATTGAAATATCCAGCACAAAAGCCTGTAGCAGTCCTTAAAAGTCGCTCCCCTCGTGGGAGCGTGGATTGAAATAGAACGGTGAATTACTCTACATGGCTACACATCCGTCGCTCCCCTCGTGGGAGCGTGGATTGAAATATCCATCTCTCCCTGGCAATGATCAAAGCAGTTTGGTCGCTCCCCTCGTGGGAGCGTGGATTGAAATGCATTATGCTTCTCTTTCCATGCCCGGCATTCATCCGTCGCTCCCCTCGTGGGAGCGTGGATTGAAATTTCTGAAGCTCCTCCGATAATATCTTTTCCTCCAGTCGCTCCCCTCGTGGGAGCGTGGATTGAAATTCTCAATGGGAGCTGCACCGCCACCGATCTTTAAGGTCGCTCCCCTCGTGGGAGCGTGGATTGAAATTCAAGTACTCTGCTTCCAGCACGCGCCCGTTATCCGTCGCTCCCCTCGTGGGAGCGTGGATTGAAATCTATATATCCGTCACAATTTACAATATACACAATGGTCGCTCCCCTCGTGGGAGCGTGGATTGAAATTTTGCATTTACGTTTGTTTTTGCACGATATTGCTTTGTCGCTCCCCTCGTGGGAGCGTGGATTGAAATAATTCCTTTTCTTGCTTGGATGGAATCGGCGGCTTGTCGCTCCCCTCGTGGGAGCGTGGATTGAAATTAGATGTTGCTACGGGTAACAGCAAGACAGCAGAAGTCGCTCCCCTCGTGGGAGCGTGGATTGAAATTACGGTACTCAGAAGTTGCAGAAGCATATTACCATCGCTCCCCTCGTGGGAGCGTGGATTGAAATACACAATACTGTGGATAATCGTCCGGTACTGCGGTCGCTCCCCTCGTGGGAGCGTGGATTGAAATATGTCAATACAGCGTGTGCTGCGAAGAGCTTTCCGTCGCTCCCCTCGTGGGAGCGTGGATTGAAATCGGAATCTTTTGGAGACGTGCGGGACTATAGCCGTCGCTCCCCTCGTGGGAGCGTGGATTGAAATATGTTGGAACTCCTTTTTATAGAATCTTTTGTCGTCGCTCCCCTCGTGGGAGCGTGGATTGAAATCAATGACATGTTAGTCAGCTTGTAACTGCACCTAGTCGCTCCCCTCGTGGGAGCGTGGATTGAAATATGTAATGGTACACCCGGCTACCCATACGTAAAGTCGCTCCCCTCGTGGGAGCGTGGATTGAAATCCTTGTATACATAACCGCGATTGATCCCCAGCTAAAGTCGCTCCCCTCGTGGGAGCGTGGATTGAAATATGTAATGGTATACCCGGCTACCCGTATACAAACGTCGCTCCCCTCGTGGGAGCGTGGATTGAAATTTGGAACCAGTATAGAATATTTTATGACCCGAACATGTCGCTCCCCTCGTGGGAGCGTGGATTGAAATCCCAAGTGCTTTTGAACGGAATACAGACAACATGAGTCGCTCCCCTCGTGGGAGCGTGGATTGAAATAATAAAAACAGGATCAGTAACAGATGATATGCTAGTCGCTCCCCTCGTGGGAGCGTGGATTGAAATTTTGACAAGATCAAGGAACTGATCGACTTTGGAGCGTCGCTCCCCTTGCGGGAGCGACGATTGAAATAGAAAAGACAATCGTATATAATGTACTATATGATTACATAGAAGGAGGACATTTAATTGAGCAAGACGGTCAGGCAAAGCAATTGGGCAACGGAAACGCTTATGGAAGCCCCATTTTGGAGAAACGGAATGACACCGGAAGAATACGAGACGGAAAACAGATATTTGAGTAAAAATTTCTATAAGCAAAAAGATGGAAACTATATGCCACTTTGGATGCAAGAAGAGAACATGAAAGAATAATTAGTTCTTTGGATTTTTTTATTTACAGACAAGAAATGCTTTATATTGAAAGCAAAACAGATTGTAATAATTTCTTATACTATTCTATTTTATGTCTGATATCGTATGTTGTGTTGATAACTATGATGTCTTTAGAAATTGGTTTTAACAGAATCTATTTATATTTCCTATGTAACAATTTGAATTTTTAATGTTATGTCACGTGAATTTTTGTGTAAAATTGTGTATTTTACTATTGATTTTGCGCAAAATTGTGTATAATATAAAAGGAGAAAAGAATGCATCCACGAAAGAAAACAATTAAAGAATTGGAAAAGAACGGTTTTATTTTTAGAAGACATGGAGCAAGTCATGATTTGTATTTTCAACCGAATACCAAGCAGACAATTCCTGTAAAACGTCATGATTTTAATGAAAATGATATGCGCTATATCTTCAAAGAAGCAAATATAGAAGGAGGCAAATGACATGCAATACACATATACCGCAGTTATTACTGAAAAAGATGGCACTTTCTATGCAAAGGTTCCGGATGTGGACGGGTGTATTACTACAGCACCGACTTTGGCAGAGGCGATTGCCCTTATTACAGATGCATTGAATCTTTGTCTTGTTGGTCTGGAAGATGAGGAAATTACTCCGAATGAGCCTACACCGCAGTCAGAGATTCCTCATTTACCGACAGATATTCTTACGATCATTCAGGCAGACACTATAAAATATCGTAGCATGACTGACACCAAGGCAGTTCGCAAAAATGTCTCGCTTCCGGCATGGATGTCCAAACTTGCCGATAAGCGAGGAATCAATTGCTCCAAAGTATTGCAGGAAGCACTTACCGCTAAACTTTTATAACTATAGAAAATCAGTATTTTTACCAAGGAGGTCCTCCCCATGTCCCACCCCATCCAATCCGAAGCCCATCTCACGACCTTCGAAGCCATCAGCATGATCGTCGGCAACAGCATCGGCACGGGCATCATTGCCGTTCCGTATCTTGCCACGAAGAACAGTATGCTGGATGTCGTGTGGATGGTATTGATTGCATATTGTGTGAACGTGATTCTGCACCTGATCATTGCCGAGTTGTCCTATAACAACGGTGGCGTCCAGCTGGTAAAAAGTTTCGAAGGAGAGCTGTTCCACGGCACAATGAAACAGATCTTCAGCTGGGGCGTATTTATTGTCTACGGGCTGGCCATCATGATTGGTGTCAGCGGCAACATCAACGGCGGAGCACAGATTTTTGTGAACTGGTTCGGAATGCCTTTCGTGGCGGCGCAGATTTTGTACTATGTGATCGCCGGAGTCGTGGTGTTTATCGGCATGAAAGCCGTAGGCATCGCACAGAAGTACGCAGTCATTGTCCTCATGGGAATTGTGGCAGTGATGACGGTAGGAACTTTTCTGCATCCGCTGAATTCTTTGCAACGGGCACAGTTCCACTGGAATAATCTGCTGGCGCTGTACAGCATGGTGGTATTCGCAACTTCCGCCAATCAGGCAGTGATCCAGGTGGTGAAAGGTCTGGATGGCAACGCGAAACAGATCCGCCGCTCCATTTTCATCGGTTTTGGGCTTTCCTCAGTGTTTGTCCTGATCGTAACGGGCACGGTTCTCCTGGGAACCAAGGGAGCGCTGGAAAAAGAACTGGCATACATGCAGTTGGGAGAGAGTATCGGTACCTGGGCGATGATCCTGGCAGGCGTATTTTCCCTGTTTGCTTTACTTACCACGTTCTGGAGCAATACTCTCGCCCTCCGCGATGTGGTTCATGAGCAGATCGGCAGCGGCAACCGCATCAGCTGGCTGATCGCCACAGTTCCCTGCATCCTGTTTGCGGTGTTTGGCGTGAACAGCTTTATTGTTCTGACCCGGATCATGAGTGGCGTTGTGGTACTGGTGAGTATCATGCTGGTGCTGACATACGGTAAATCCAGAAAAAAGGCGGGCAGCAGTCCTATCTGCGGTGTGATCGGCACGGTGCCTTTTCAGGTGCTGATGGTGATTTCAACAGTACTTTCTGCAATAGGAGCATTGATCCCGTTGAGTTAATCCCCAAAAAGAAAAGAGATTCTTATGTATACTTCCAAAAACTTTCAGATTCGGGACGAAGAGACTTTTTCCCTTTGCATCCCGACGGACAGAGATTATAAAATATTGCAGCTGACGGATCTGCACCTTGGGTTCGGCCTTTTTTCCGGGAAAAAGGACAAACTGGCTCTGGAAGCGGTGACGGATCTGATCCACCGGACGGAACCGGATCTGATGGTCCTGACCGGAGATTCTGTGTTCCCGTTTTTCCCGAAAAGCGGTACCATGAACAACCGAAAGCAGGCAGAAAAACTGCTGGCATTTCTGGATGGTTTTCAGATTCCCTATACTCTGGTCTTTGGTAACCATGACTGTGAAATGGGCTCCACCTGCAATAAGGAACAGCTGGCGGAGATTTTCACTACGGGAAAATATGCCGTTTTTACCAAAGGAAGATATGAGCACAGTCCTCAGAATCCCATTACCGGCGTAGGGAATTTTGTAGTAGACCTCACAGATGATCAGGGAAAACTGTTACTTCCGCTGATTCTGCTGGATTCCAACATGTATGGTGACGGCTGGTTTTTCAGCGGTTTCGACCGGATCCATGAGGATCAGACGGACTGGTGCATGGAAAAACTGAACGAGAGAAAAGTGCCTGCCATGGCATTTTTCCACATGCCGCCTGCAGAATTTAAGGAAGCTTATGAGAAAATGAAATTGGGCGATCACAGCGTGATTTATGAACACGGCAGTATCGGAGAAAAGGACGAGTACTTCGGAATATCGAATCAACCGCCACATTTTTTCGAAAAAGCGGTGGATAACGGCTGGCTGAAATGGATCTTCTGTGGACACGATCACCTGAATACATTATCCCTGATATATCAGGGCATCCGCATGACCTACGGAATGTCCATTGATTATCTGGGATATTCCGGCATCGCGAAGCAATATATCCAGCGGGGAGCCACACTGATCACGCGTAAGACAGACGGGAACATAGACATCACTATGATACCGTTGACAACGGTTGTTTCGACACGAGTAAGGGGAGCCTGATGAAAGGCTCCCCCGATTTGTACGAGAATGATTAGTAATTGATACCGCTGATGCCAAGTACTCCGTTCTGGACATTGAAGGTGATATTAGGACCGTCGCCGGTGCTGTAGAGGGTGAAGCCTGCCATGCTGGGGCTTAATTCGGACAGATCCGCATTAGCCATAGAGTCTTTCAATTCAGGGGTGAAGATTTTGTCTGCACCTAAGGCAATCAGGTCTTCCCTGGTTTCGATCACACTGCCATCGCCCAGAGCAACATAGACCGGATAATTGACCAGATCAGCGAGAGCATTCAGGTCTTCAGCGGCTACGGCATCCTGGATCTTTTTAGCGAAAGCGGCAGCATCCTCTGTGGAAACTGCAAAGTTGTCTTCATATGAAGTACCATTGGCCGCATCAGCAGAAGCTTCTGTAGTTGTCTCAGCACTAGCTTCAGCAGCAGAACTTTCAGCAGTAGAAGCCTCCGCACCGCTTTCGGAAGTCACCGTACTTTCCGCCGAAGCTGCTGCATTTCCCTGACTGCCACAGGCAGCAAAAGACAATACCATCACAGTAGTTAAAAGTGCACAGATCATTTTGTTTTTCATAAGTAAAACTCCTCTCTTAAATAAAACCATATCTTACAGGTCTCTGATGGTTAGACTATGCATCTGCTGCAAAAGTTTCAAAAAATATCAAAAAATATCAAAAATATCAAAAACACCCACCCAAAAGAAAAACCTTCTGTTAAAATGTAAAATAAGACAGATGAAAACAATAGAATAGGAAACTACCATGGAACCATATTACTATCAGAAAATGAACAAGCCCCAGCAGGCCGCCTATCACGCTATGCAGCAGGGAGTGCTGGCGCTGGCAGACGAGATCCAGTTGCCGCGGATCCCGGCGGAAGAATTGTATGACGTATTTTTCCGACTGCGGCTGGATCATCCGGAGATCTTCTGGGTGGTGAGTTATCGGTATAGATATTATCAGGACTCCCCCAACATCATCTTTGTGCCGGAGTATCTGTTTGAGAAAAATAAGATCAGAGAACATCAGAAAGCCATGCAGTCCCGGGTGGAAAAGCTGGCAAGACCTGCCGCAAAGTTCACAGAGTGGGAAAAAGAGAAGTACATTCACGACTTTATCTGCGAAAATATCACCTACGATAAGTTGAAAAAGCCCTATTCCCATGAGATTATCGGACCGCTGGGACAGGGCGTGGGTGTCTGCGAGGGCATTGCCAAATCGGTGAAGGTGCTTTGTGATGCGCTGGGTGTGTGGTGTGTAATCGCTATCTGCGGCAACAATCCGGAGAAAGGGATCAAGTACCGTCACACCTGGAATATTGTGCGGATCGGCGGGCAGTATTATCATCTGGATGCCACATTTGACAATACATTGGGAAAACATCAGGGCAATGCGGAAGCACCCGGAGAGATCCGCTACGACTATTTCAATCTGGGAGATAAAGCAGTGTTCCGGGATCATGAACCGTTGATCGCCCCGGCACCCGGCTGTCCGGACAACGATCATTTTTATTACAAGGAGAAAAAACTTTCCTTTACGAAAACGGAAGAAGTATATAAAAGAGCACAGCAGATGGCGAAAAAAGGCCGGGCCATGACGTTCCAGTGGCGGGGAGGCTATCTGACCAGAGAAGTCTTGCAGGAACTGTTGGAACTAATCCGCAAGGCAGGCGAGGAGCGGCAGAAGACCGCCCGGATCAGCTTCAACTGGCCACAGGCGGTCATTCATTTCAGCTATGTGGAAAATGCAGGCATCCCGGAGCCGGAGGTCGTCATGGAAGACGCCAACGAAGGGGAACAGTTCGACACCGGGGAATAAAGGTATGGGATGATGTCAGGATCAAGAATTCTCCGACTTCAATGCGCACTCCCGGAATAACGCATTGACGGCCAGCTTATAGTCGCTGGTATCTGTGGCTTTGCGGATCTTTTTTACGTATTTGTCCGGAGATTCGAAGCTGTGGCTTAAGAAAGTCCAGAGATCCTTCATCTTATAGAGCGTATTGGTATCGCCGGACATGATCTCCTGATAACCGGTCAGGAGGGAAGTGTGGAATTCCTTCAGGACAGCCAGCCGTTCTTCACAAGACGGCAGCGCAACACTCTCCGTGGAGGCAGCCTTCAATTCCTGCAATAATCCCGGATTCTGCAAAATTCCCCGGCCGATCATGACCGTATCGATACTGGGAAGCTTCGTAAGAATCTGCGTTAGCGACTCCGGAGAGGTAATATCCCCGTTATAGCACAGCGGACATTGCAGGGCTTCCACCGCCTCTGCGAAAGCTTCCAGATGGGGTGTCCCCTTGTAACCTTCCTTTTGCAGTCTGGGGTGAATGATTAGTTCCTTCATGGGGAATTTTTGATATATTTTAAGCAGTGGAGCCCATTCATCCATGTAGTCCATGCCGATGCGGGTCTTGATGGAGATTTCCAGTGGACATTTTTCGAAGATCTCGTCCAGAAAATCCTCCAGTTCCCGGGGCGTGCCTAAGAAGCCGGCACCACGGTTTCTTGCCACCACCGTCCCGGAAGGACAGCCCAGATTCAGATTGACCTCGTGGTAGCCATATCCGGCCAGCTGCTCTGCCAGCGACAGAAAATCCTCCACCTTATTGGTCAGGATCTGCGGTACGGTGTACATGCCCACATTATGTTCCGGAAGCACATCGTTGCGTTCTCTGCTGTTCATGTGCCGATTGGAGATAAAAGGGGTAAAATATTTGTCCATGCCGCCGTAACAGCGGTTCCAGTTAGTGCGGAAATTATAAGTGGTCAGTCCCTCCATGGGGGCAAGATAATATTTCATAAAAAATGTATGCCTTTCCGTAACCTGCAAGCGTTCCGTTGCATTCCGGCGTATGCTTTCGCAGATTGTACTTTGTATCGGGTGTTTTGCCAAATCCCTTATTCAGAGATATTCTCAATAACGGGATTGCCCTTTACATGATTATAAACAGTTACTATTATAATAGAGATAGTAAAAATTGCAAAGAAAACCGCAAAGATCCAAAAAGAAAGCGGCTGGAAGAAGGAATAAAGATCATGACTGAAAAAACAGAAAATAATACCATAAACCTAACCACCAACGAACGCACCCAGCAGGAGATCACCATCTCCGGCAACCCCGGGAAACCGGTCGGGGAGGATGGGGAGAAGATGCTGTGCCGCATGAACGAAAGCCACTACGCAGTGACCGGCTGGGCGCTGGAACACTGGAAGATCCGGGAGAATGACCGGATTCTGGACATCGGCTGCGGTGGAGGAGCAACTCTGAAACGCATGAGTGAAGAGGTGCGTGACGGACATCTGATCGGAGTGGATTATTCCGCCACTTCACTGGAGCTTTCCGGGAAAACCAATGCAGAAGCACTGCAGCAGGGAAAAATGGATCTCGTGGAAGCCTCAGTGGAAAAACTGCCCTTTGCGGACAATGCTTTTGACAAGATCATTACGGTGGAAAGCTTTTATTTCTGGCCGGATCCCGCGGAGAATCTGAAAGAAGTCTACCGGGTATTGAAGGAGCAGGGAACCTTTTTACTGGTGGCCGACATTTACCAGAAGGAGAATCTGCCGGAACAGGTACGGGAAAACATTCAAAGATTCCATCTGTTTAATCCCACACCGGAAGAATTCCGGGAACTGCTGGAAAATGCAGGATTTGAAGAGGTACGGATTCACTTAAAAGACGGCGAGGACTGGATCTGCGCGGAAGGGCACAAATAAGCAGTAGAACCCTTCGGAAAAACGCAAAAACCGGGTGGAAGTCCGAAACGGAACACGCTAGAATCAGAAACGTAGAAAATGTGAAAGTATCCATGAAAATATTCAAAGGAGAAAACAATAACCATGTATAATCAGAATTATAAAGTAGAACTTCCCCAGTTCCCGGACCGGGAGGTGTCCATAGCAGAATACGGCGCGAAGAGCGGCGATTTGCAGATCGAGACCGGCAGACACAATGCGGAGGCCATTAACCGCGCGATCTGCGAAGTGTCGGAGCAGGGGGGCGGTACGGTAAGAGTTCCCGCAGGCATCTGGGCGGTGGCTCCGCTCCGGCTGTTAAGCGGTGTCAATCTTCATCTGGACAGTCAGGCTATGTTAAAATTCATCAAGTCCAAAGAGGACTATCCGCTGCGGATCACCAGCTATGAAGGTCAGGACTGCATTCGCACCGTATCTCCCGTTACCGCGGAAAATGCAGAAAACATCGCCATTACCGGAGAAGGCATCATTGACGGCAGCGGTGATAAATGGCGTCCGGTCAAGAAGTTTAAGATGACGGAAAAGCAGTGGGATGCGTTGTTTACCATCAGTCCTTATGTGTTAGAGACGAAAGAAACAGCGATCTGGATGCCCACAGAGTCGATTTTAAAAGGAAATCACCACAATATTCAGGGAAACACCGAGGAAGCACTGGCCGCCGCGGCACCCTATTACGATTTTTACCGCCCGGTGATGATCAGTCTGCGCCATTGCAAAAATGTGCTTCTGCAAGGCGTAACGTTCATGAACTCTCCGGCATGGAATATCCACCCCTATTTCTGCGAGAACCTTACGGTGGAGCATATACAGGTCCGCAATCCTTATTATGCCCAGAACGGTGACGGCATTGATGTGGAGTCCTGCACTAATGTGCATATTCATCACAGTGTTTTTGAGACCGGAGATGATGCCATCTGCATGAAGTCCGGCAAAAATGCCATTGCCCGCAAGATTCAGGGGCCCTGCAGCAATGTTTACATCCATGACTGTCTGGTGAACGAAGGCCATGGCGGTTTCGTCATCGGCAGTGAGATGTCCCGCGGAGTAAAGGATATTCTGGTGGAGAACTGTACTTTCGTGGGAACCGATGTGGGTGTCCGCATGAAGAGTGCGCTGGGCCGCGGCGGCGTGGTAGAAAATATCACTCTCCGCAATATCCATATGAGCGAGATCAAGGGCGAGGCAGTGATCCTGACCATGTCCTATGTGCTCAATTCCCTGAACCGGGAAGAGACCATTGCCATGGAAAATGAGGACGACATCCCGTATTTCAGAAATCTGCAGATGGAGAATATTGAAGTCACCGGCTGCAGACAGTTCACAAAGATCGAGCCTTTACAGGGCAGGCCGGAGACAATTCAAAATGTAGTCATTAACGGACAGAAGCTGGCATAAGTGCCAGGACTGGAACACAGATTTCCGGTGCCGGAGAAGAAAATTTTGAAACACAGTATCAGGAGGTAATGATTATGCCATGTACAACCATATTAGTAGGAAAAAAAGCATCTTATGACGGTTCCACCATGATCGCCCGGAATGACGATTCTCCTTCGGGGCAGTTCACACCGAAGAAATTCGTTGTGGTGCATCCGGAAGAACAGCCGAAAAAATACGAATCCGTGCTTTCCCATGTGGAGATCGATCTGCCGGAGGATCCCATGCGTTATACCGCAGTCCCCAATGCACTGGACGGAGAGGGTATCTGGGCAGCGCACGGTGTCAATGCGGCAGGTGTGGGCATGACGGCCACAGAGACCATCACTTCCAATGCCAGAGTTCTGGGAGCGGATCCACTGGTGGAATATGTTCCGGCGAAGGATGGTGTGGAAGAGATCTCCGGCGGCATCGGCGAGGAGGACATTGTGTCTCTGGTGCTTCCTTACATTCACAGTGCCAGAGAGGGTGTCACACGTCTGGGAAGCCTGTTGGAGAAATACGGTACCTACGAGATGAACGGTATTGCTTTTTCCGATAAAAACGAGATCTGGTGGCTGGAGACCATCGGCGGCCATCACTGGATCGCTCGGAGAGTGCCGGACGACGCTTATGTGGTGATGCCGAACCAGTTCGGAATCGATGCCTTTGATCTGGAAGATGCGCTGACGGAGCAAAAGGAGCATATGTGTTCCGCGGATCTGAAAGAATTTATTGAAAAGAACCACCTGGATCTGTCACAGGACGGCAGTTTTTCCGCCAGAGATGCCTTTGGAAGCCATGACGATTCCGACCATGTATACAATACCGCAAGAGCCTGGTATATGCTGCGGACCCTGAATCCCCGTACAAAGGTCTGGGATGGCCCGAATGCAGAGTACACACCGTTTTCCGATGATCTGCCCTGGTGCATGGTGCCTGAGAAGAAAATCACGGTGGAAGATGTGAAATATGTGCTGTCTTCCCATTATCAGGGAACGCCCTATGATCCTTATGCGGCTTATGGAGATAAGTCCATGCGGGGAGCCTATCGTTCCATCGGCATCAACCGCAATGACGTCATGACCCTGATCCAGATGCGTCCGGAGGGAGAGCCGGTTCAGTGGCTGGCGCTGGCCTCTAATGCCTTTAATGTACTGGCACCTTTTTATACCGGCATCGATAGGACACCTGAGTACCTGTCAGCGACCACCGGAAAAGTATCCACGGAGAACTTCTACTGGATGAGCCGTATGATCGCAGCCATGGCAGATGCTTCTTACAACAAATCCGTGTTCCACATTGAGCGCTATCAGGAAAATGTGGCGGCGAAGAGCCATGTGATCCTGAATCGCTACGATGCATTGCTGGCGCAGGAGAACGAAGAGGACAAATGTAAGAAATTGCAGGAAGAAGCCAACGAAAAGACGGCCCAAATGCTGCGGGAGGCAGCAGCTGACACGCTGGACAAGGTACTGTACGAACTTAGCGGACAGATGAAAAATGCCTATGCCAGATCGGATGCGTAAACAATCATCCAGGTGGAAACTTCATGATCTGAATGAAGAGAAAGGAAAACAGCAGATTCTCCAAAAGAGTCTGCTGTTTTTGTGTTTATGAAAATATCTCATTGACAAATTGAAATTGGCTCCATATAATTACCAAAGATAATTACTAGTGGTAACTATAAAGACAATTAGAGAATAGAAAAAAGATATCAGAGAGGAAAAAGAATGACGGTTCAGACCATAAAACGAATGTTGGATGCCTGTTATCAGGCAAAACGGATCCGGGAGATGCTTCCGGCGCTGCCCTCAGGCGTGACACCTTCTTATATTCATTTCCTGGATGTGATCCAGATCATGGAGAGGCAGGGGGTTGCTGTGAAGATTTCAGATATCAGTGACTATCTGAATATCCCCCGTCCCGGCGTGACACGGACAGTAAAAGAAATGGAAGAAAAGGGATATCTGCGGAAAGCCAATGCGGCGGAAGACGGCAGGATCACCTATATTTCTCTGACAGAAGAGGGACGAAAACTGTCGGAAAAATATAATGAGAATTATTTTGCCGGTCTGGCACCGCATCTGGAGAGCATTTCCGAAGCAGATGCGAAAGTGATGATACAGACCATAGAGACCTTTTATCAGGTGATGTGCGAGAGGAGAGAGAAGTTTGAAAAATAGAGAAAATGACATGATGGATTTTACACAGGGAAGCATTTTGAAAAAGTTGCTTCGCTTCATGGTTCCCATTTTGGGAGCACTGATCTTACAGGCGGCCTACGGTGCGGTAGACCTGCTGGTAGTGGGACGGTTCGGCTCCACTTCGGGATTGTCCGGAGTCTCTACCGGTAGTCAGGTGCTGAATCTGGTAACTTTCGTGGTGACTCAGCTGGCAATGGGTATTACTGTGCTGATCGCACGGTATCTGGGAGAGAAGAAGGAGGAGCAGATCGGCAGTATCATCGGCGGCGGAACCGTTGTATTTGCAGCGATCTCGCTGGTGCTGTTTGTAATTATGGTGGGCTTTGCCCGTCCTATTGCGGTTCTCATGCAGGCACCGGAAGAGGCGGTAGGGCTGACCGCTGCTTACATCCGGATCTGCGGTGCCGGAATCTTTTTTATTGTGGCATATAATGTATTGTCCGCGATCTTTCGAGGACTTGGTGACAGCAATTCACCGCTGCTGTTTGTCTTCGTGGCATGCATTGTCAATGTCGTGGGTGATCTGGTGCTGGTGGCAGGACTGGGCATGGATGCCATGGGAGCAGCGCTAGCTACTAGCGCTAGCTACTGTTTTTGCACAGGCATTGAGCGTAGTGTTTGCAATTGTACGCCTTGTGAAAAAAGGACTGCCCTTTACCATTACCGGATACGATTTCCGTTGGAATCCCCAGTGCGGTAAATTCCTGCAGATTGGTCTGCCGTTAGCTTTGCAGGAGTGTCTGACGCAAGGCTCTTTCCTGGCACTGTGTGCCTTTGTCAACCGCCTGGGACTGGAAGCTTCCTCTGGCTACGGCGTGGCATGCAAAATCGTTAACTTTGCCATGCTGATCCCCGGTGCACTGATGCAGTCCACTTCTTCTTTCGTGTCACAGAATGTAGGTGCCGGAGAACAGAAGCGGGCGAAGAAGGCCATGTTCACCGGTATCGGCATCGGACTTTTGGTGGGATGCTTTGCCTTTTCACTGGTGTTCTTCCGGGGGGATCTGCTGGCAGGTATCTTCTCCGCGGATGCGGCAGTGGTGCAGAGAGGGTATGAGTATCTGAAAGGTTTCGCACCGGAGACACTATTGACTGCTGTGCTGTTCAGCATGATGGGATATTTTAACGGTAATGGCAAGACCGTGTGGGTCATGCTTCAGGGACTGATCCAGACACTTCTCGTCCGACTTCCTTTCGCTTACTATATGAGTATCCAACCGGACGCAAGTCTCACCAATATCGGCCTCGCAGCCCCCATCTCTACTGCAGTGGGCATTGTTCTGAATGTGGCTTTTTTTCTCTATTTGGAACATGCTGCCAAGCGTAGTTGATGGAGAGTTACGCGGGGAGTTCTGTTTGTATTAAAAACGCCATATTTTGCCAAAAAAATACAAAAACAAAACCAGGAAAAACTGAAAAAACAGGAGTTTTCAAAGTCCTGGATTGGAAGAAGAAAAGCACAGGCAGCTAATGCCAAAGCTAAAAAAATATTCTTAAAACAAAGCGAAATATTGTAATTAAAGGAGGAAAAAATATGCTATTTTTTATTCTTATTCTTATTATTGCTGCTGCCGCAGCACTTGCGAAACAGATTCGGATTGTTCCACATCAAATGACATATGTTATTGAACGATTCGGAAAATATTATGACACATGGGAGGATGGCCTGCATGTTAAGATGCCGATTGCGGACAGAATCGTTAAAAAGGTTTCCAAAAAAGAACGCGTTTATGACTTCCCGCCACAGGATGTCATCACAAAAGATAATGTAACAATCAGTATTGATTCTGTTGTATACGCCAGTGTCTTTGACCCGCAGAGTTATACATACAGCATTGATAACCCGATTCTTGGTCTGCAGAACCTGACAGCAACAACACTCAGAAGCATTATCGGTTCTATGGAATTAGACCAAACGCTGTCATCCAGAAGTGAAATTAACCAGCATATGCGTACTGTCCTTGATGAGGCGACTGATGGCTGGGGTATCAGGGTATCTCGTGTTGAAGTTAAAAACATCAAACCACCAGCTGAGATTGAGGAAGTAATGACAAAACAGATGCGTGCAGAGCGAGAAAGACGGCAGACAGTTCTTGAAGCCCAGGCTCATAAAGAGTCTGTTGTATCCAGAGCGGAAGGTGATAAGCAGGCAAAACTTCTTGCAGCGGAAGCTGAAAGGGATGCACAGATTGCCCTTGCAGAAGGACATGCCAAGGCGATTAAGCTTGTATATGACGCTGAGGCGGAAGGTATCAAACGACTTGTTGATGCCGGTATTGATGACGGCGTTTTAAGGCTGAAATCAATTGAGGCCATGAAGGACGTTGCAAATGGAAATGCTACAAAAATCTTCATACCGAATGATTTGACCGGAAGCATTGGTGCTGCCGGCGTGCTCGGGGAAGCGTTCAGGGAGTATAATGGAGTTCCTGGAGAAAATGAAAAAGAGATAAGAAAAAAATGTGTAACAAAACAGCTTAAGAAGGATGCATGCCTTGATGACGAAAAGTCAAGAGCAACATATGGAGCAGCAATGACAAATGCCAATATTGAACATGATTTGCATGATTCTGCATTTGAAGCTTAAGAAGCAGTGACCGCG
>ERZ826146.610-NODE-610-length-40943-cov-75.432181_pt1 | contig 40943 bp, 35 predicted proteins | sample MGYA00519857_ERZ826146 | MGnify/ENA primary metagenome ERZ826146 (study PRJEB31778, sample SAMEA3449222) | human gut metagenome | biome: human gut; feature: human-associated habitat; material: faeces | place: United Kingdom | collected 2010/2012 ...
CACTCGAGTTCGCTTGCTGCTGGCCCTGCTGTGCACTCTGCTGTGCTGCTTGCTGACTTGCTTGAGCCGGCGGCACCTGCTTGAACGGATTAAGTTCTTCCGGCGCTTCGGGTTGACTTGACGTAAAGACTTGCTTGAGTCTGGCCAAAAACCCGGCATCATCGTTTACTTGTTCGTTTTCAGTTTCCATTTATTTTACTCCTTTATTCTAAATGTTTTGACTGTTTTGGTCAACAGGTATTTCCTGCTGCTGTTGCTGTTGTGCCATAGCCTGCTGAAGTAACTGGTAAGCTAAGTTCCTCTGCTGTATTGGCAATGAGTCAATCGGCGACTCTTTTTTGAACATACTGAAGTCGATTTGGTGCCCTGTCAAGCTGCTCTGGTAATCGAACAACTTAGTTAAGTCGTATTCCTGGGCAACTTGTGGCAACTGGATTAACTTATTGATAAATGTATCCATCTGCTGAGCTTTTATATCTCTATCGACGCCGGTCATAGCAGTGGTAATTGAGTACATAACGCCGCGGCCGCTGAACTCGCCTACGGCTGTCGGAACATCATTGCCTTGGTCGTCTTTGACCATCAGGGTAGCTTCGTGGTCGAAAATCGTCTGGATGTGAATTGACTTCAAGGGCGTAATTAACATCGCCTGAATTTGGCGCGCCATTAACTTCGTAGCCTTGCCCGACGTCTCAAGTGCCTTTTTGGCCTGCCACTCAGTTGCTCTGTCGAGGCTGCTCATTAAGCTAGCTTGGTCAGTCGGCATAATAATCTGCATTATGTTCTTCATCTGGTTGATGTCACTTAAGATGTGCTGCGTATCCGGCGCATCATTGAAGTGCATTATGGCAGACCCAAGCGACTCATTGGGCTCGGACGACACCGGAATCCACGGGCACTCATCATCAATTTCCTTAGCTTTGGTGATTTCATTGAGCGATATGCGATTGCGGTCATAGAAATTGAGGCCGTAAACTTTCTTCCGGTCGCCTTTTTGCTTCGTGTTAATTAAGAAGTTTATGAAGCATTGAACCGGAGTAAGATTTTCGGCTGGAGCAACTCCTGGGAATATCGGGGCCACGACTACAGGAATGACTCCATTGGAACTGACTTCTGCATTAACCAGCGTCTGTCCGATGTAAGTCAATTTGAGCAGCGTCTTAGTAAGCGGCTCGAGCCCGGGGAGTTCAAAGCCAAGTAACTCAGGACATACCCGCACATAGACAGTTGTCTTGTTAATGAAGTTCTCTCTTGTAATGTCGCTGTCGCGTTCAGTGTCGTGTGGCAAGGGGTTGAAGTCAAGTATGTATTTGAAGTCCCTTGGGTTGTTCATCGAAAAAACGGCGCGGTAGCCGGCTGTTCTGCTACACTCAAGTAACTCAGAAAGTTCCTTGTCGCCAACTTCGGGGTGCAGCGCTTGATTGAGTATGTCTGTTTTGGCGATGCTCTCGACGTAGGCGCAAAAATCGCCACATTCACCGAAAGAGCGCATATCAGTTAATTTACTGAAGTACAGGCAGCCAGGGTTAATTAACTTCAGATTCACACCGAACGCCGGATTCTCCGTGACGCCCTCGACGTTGAACTGGTTAATTGAGTCTTTATCCCAACGAGCTTCCACTGCGGCAATGCCGTAATGAAGTATGCACTTGAACGCCTGAAGTAACACGTTGAAATGGTCGAACCTAGTGAAGTCCTGACTCATACGCTCCGCCACCGCTGCTACATACTTCTGGTTGTTCGGGTTGCCAAAAGCTGTGTAGCTGTCATTGGAACTTATAAGTAAATTGACGAGGTCAGAAGCGGCCTCATTAAGTTGGGTTGCAGCAAGCGGCAGCTTAATATCATTGCGATTTTTCATCTTGCTTAACGCATATCGAGTAATCCGGCTTACAAGCTCTTGTATGTTGCCGAGGCCCAAAGAGCCGCTCCGAGTTACTCCGTCATAGCGGTCAATTACCCCGCTTCGGCCATACAAGTCAATTAACACTCTGTCGCAAAGGTGCACTAGGTCGTTGGTCGAGTCGCTGCACATACCTACGAAGTGGCTACAGTAACTTCGCAACTCCCTTGACTCGCTATAAGCCTTAAAGTTTTCTACTGGTGTAAACATATTAGGTACCTTTCTGTTTATAAACTACTTGCTGCTGCGATTCGCTGTAACAACTCACTTGAGTATCCGGACTTACTTAACTTCCGATTTTTGGCCTGTTTGATTTTCTCAAGGTGCATCTCAAGCATCTGGCAGCCATAGGCCTCTACGTCAATTAAGTCATCTGAATTGTCTTTGCGCGTCGGGTCAAAGGCAAGTAGCTGAGTAATGGTTAAATTATCATTATCACTTAAATGATATATGCCTTGGTAAAGTAAGTCAACAAAAGATTTTATCCTAGAGGCTTTACTCTTCTTGAGCGTTTTTAGCGGGACGTAGTCAATTAAACCGCTACTATCATTCACTGAGTCCATGTACTCGAACATCGATTTCAAAGATGCTTGGTACGCTTCGGCCTCGAAGCCCACAATTGAGACATTCCACTTACTGCACATATCCTGCATTGCGGCGTACAAAGCAACTGGCGATTCTCCATAAGCTACCCTTGAGTCGACTATCTGCCAATGGGGAGCTGGAGTTTCGTAGTAGCAATGAACTGCCATTGTCTGAGCGTGTCCCCAGGCCGCTTGGCTGATTGCCGGGTCAATTGTGATGAATCCATATTCGTGCTCACTTGACTCTGGGTCAACTTTGGGGCTCCTGGTGATTCGTTGCAAGTCAATTGACAGCGTATTTGCAGCCACGGGGTCATTGAGCATTTCGGCGCACCACTGTCCGGCTAAGCCCTTACTGGCATACTCATTATATTCAGCTATGAGGTCAGCGAAGCTGTTAAGCTCTGGCCACAATGGGGTTCCGTCTTGCTTGAGAGCACTCAACTTAATTGACGCCCATTTCGGGCTCGCACAATTCTCGTTGACGATGCTGTTTCTGTTGACGATGTTGCCCAACATAATTAACCGCCCCTGAGGGCTCAGCGCCTTAATGCAGTCGGAGAAGAACCAGCGCTTGAGCTTGTCAAAGAGGACTTCGGATTCATTCTCTTGACGGTCTTCGAGGTCGTCAACTAACAGCACGTCAATTCGGCGGTTATTAACATTGTAGCCTCGAATCTGGCTGTTTGCACCAAAGCTGCTCATATTAAATGTGTGTCCGTTGAGCTGAAAGCTATATTCGCCGCGGTCAAGCTGCTCCTTAATGAACTTGGGTACTCCAAAAGCCGCCATCATAGATTCAGAGCAAATTAAGTTCCGAATGTCCATTAACGCCTTTGTGGCAAGCGGGCTACTGTGGCTCAGGTACCCAATGTTCATATCTGAAGTGGCTCCGTGAATTAACCGGCTAACAGCTATCTTGGCAATCGTGGTCTTGGCGTGCGACCGTGGGCAAGCAACACAGACCCTCTTAATTGACTCATCAATAAAAAGCCGGAACATTTGCAAGTGAAACTCCGGTGTGGGCAAGAGGTCATCACCTGCTTGAGCTCCTAAAGCAAATTGAATGTAGGCGGCTTCGCTGCCAAGCAGCGTCTGCCGCAATTCTTGTGCATTAACTTCGTATAACATATTCGCCTCCGGCTGCTTTAATTGTTGTACTATCAAATTTAGATGCCCCACTAGCTGCTCTGGATTCTCCGGCTGTTCCAGCTGTTTCGGTGGCGCTTGATGGCAAGTCAATTAAGTCGTCAACCTGCTTGAGCATCTCAATGCCAGCCGGGCTCGTTGCCTCGGCCTGCTGCACAGGTTCAAAGTAAGCTTCTATCTCAGAACCGCCTCGAGCAAGTCGCTCCATATCCTTAGCGGTGAATACATCAAGAACTTTACTGGCGGCAACTGAGGTGCCCGAGCTGCTTGACACAGCTGGTGCTAATTGAGCTGTCGGCTCAGAAACCGGCCCCGCCACTGGCCCCGCATTTACCAGTGCATTGACGACCTGCTGATTAAGCTGCAACGTGATAGTCTTAGCTCCCTCGACCAGCTGCTGCATAGCCTGCTGCTTGCCTTTATGCGACCTAATTGCCTTATTTGCAACCGCCGCAGCTTTGAGGGCGAAAACCGGGTCTGGCCGTGAATTAAGTTCCCCGAGGACATTCTTCAAAGCTAGCACTTCTACTTCGTCCCACTTACTTGAGGCGTCTGCCGAGTTCAGGCGCTCAGCCGCTTCCTGCTGGGCAATTAACTGTTTAAGCTCAGGAACTTCCAAGAGTTCAGCTAGTTGATTAGGTTCGAGGTTCAAAAAGTCGGCCATCATTGCGGTGGGCATTCCAGAGTTAATTAACTGCACCAACTTGCTTCGAGCCCCTGAGTTAAGTGATTGCCAAATGCTTCCGCCGGTGTTCACTTCGTTCACATTAGCATTTTCAACATTGCTGTTTTCATTACTTCCCATCTTTCTTGCCCTTTCTACTATTGGCCTTGTTGCTTATGTTGCTTGAGGTGAATTTTGTGGCCTTGTAATTAACATCTTGAAGCAGCGCCCAGCCCCGAGGCGTCCTGTAATAAGGTTCCTTAATTAGCTTCTCAAGTTCATGAAGCTTCTGCCAAATTTCGGGCCACTCTTGTTTAATCAACTTAAGCTCCTTGATGTTCCTACTGCGGCAGCACCAGCACCCCGGCTTAATTAAGCCTGAAGTGTAAAGCCGCCCTATTGCCCAGCCGCGCCTACTTAACCACTCGACGCAATACGCCTTACTGCGGCCCTCGGCGATGTTTGGGTTAATTAACTTGAAGTTCCTAAGCACCGGCACGGAAAGACGGCTTCGAGTCAGCTCCGCTGCCCTTTCTGTGGTGCAACCGAAGATTAAGTGCAATTCCAGCTGCTCTTGAGTAACTTTCTTCAAGTACTGCTCTTTGAGGTACCGGTTTATGAGGAGCCACTTAATTGACTCGCCCCATCTCAATTTACCTCCGCACCAGCCGCGGCCCCGCTGCAACCGTTGCACGAAGCCCTGCCACTGGAGATTCCGTGAAGCATCTCTGGGTCTGTAGAGTTTCTCTATGGACTTGTGTAGCATTTCATACTCAAGGTGGCCTTGCAGCTCAGTGAACTTAATTAGCTTCTCTTTGCAAATTGCCTTGAGCGCTTCAGCGGCCTGCTCCTGTTCTGGCCATTCGAAGCCCAAATTGACATAGACAAGTTCATCGCCCTGCCCCAGGTCGCCCCGCTCAAGTAACTCGCAAAAGGCCATTAACGCCCCAGCACTCATTTTGGCCAGTAACACCCTAGTGGTTTTGCGCCCAGTAGGTTCTTCATTGATTAAAGTCATTGATTGATTCCTCCTATTTTAGTTAGCTTACCAAATAATTCGGCAGATGTCAACAGGGGTGCTGGCGCAATTCCTACAGTCAATATACTATTAGCAACCAAGCTTAGTTGCTTCTGGTAATTCGGCTGACTAAAGTTAATTAACTTTCCCGTCAAAAACGACCTCGGATTGTGCAGCTCGGATTAACTACTAAGATATCCGAAGGCCCAAATTAGCTGGTTACTCGAGTTTCGCGGCAAGCCGCTCTGGCTGCTTCGGAGTTAATTGACTCATAAAGCCAATTAGCGCCTAGACGGGAAAACCGGCCTCGAACTTGCGTCAGCTGATTCACGTGTCAATTAGGTTGCAGGCTGCTGGAGATTCCAATTTTCTTGCGAATTTGCTGAGGGTACATTTATATACGCCGGAGCCCTTCACTTGTCTTTGGGGTGCAATAGCCCCTTTGTGCGGGGCGAAAAATTTTTTGGTATTTTGCTTAAGTTTTGTTTGACAATAAAAGTGAACTCTGGTAGAATACCTTATGTTAAACAGATAAGAAAGGAAAAGAAGATGACTAAGAGTTACACAATCGCCGCGGCGTTTCTCGAAGCTCGTAAAACTAGCTGTTATTTGCCGAAAGCCGATTTCGCCGGTTTTGTCGAATCGGCGGCAGTGCATAAATTTAACCGCAACGACAAGACAATCTTACTTTACGCCGATTATTCAGCATTACAGATTGACGCCGATACAAAAAGTGTTGCATCTGTAGACGATGTGACAGGCAATCTAATTGAGATTGCCGCTAGATTATTGCAATATCAGAATAATCCCGCTGATATTCCGGCGTATTTGTGGCGCGACTTGCGGGAGTGGTTACGTAACCACGAATAAAGCCCATGCTTTACATATTGCGTCAATTTGGCGCGCCTTAATTAAACCGGCGGTAAACGCCGCCTAACGTAAACTTTTAATTAAAAGGATATTGAAAAATGGAAAAAGAAGAAATTTTGAACGAATTAAACAAAATCAGCGCCGGTGACGCCGTACACGTTGACACCGATGACAACGGCAACTTAACTGCCACTGTTGCAGGTGAGAAAGCGAAGAGCGTGTCTGTCCGGGTAATTGACGGCTTCTCAAATCGTAACTTATCATGCCGTCTGATTAAAGACAAGCAAGGCAAATACGACGTCTTATACACTAATATACCGGACGTTATGGAAGTCGCTGGACTCAATGACATTTGCCGGGAGTTTGTGGAGAAGTACTTTTTATCGAACTACATCCGGAAACTTTTGACTTTGCCTAACCTCAATAACATTGTGGATATACTCACGCCCCAAAACGGCGGAAATGCCCAAGCCAACCCCTTGTCCAAGCCTTTCAACGCACTTGTTAAGGCCCTGGTTGTTAGCCTCAAGGCGAACATGCCGGCGAAAGCTAGCTTAATCAATGAAAAGACAATCAAAACTTTTTTAGCTGACTTGCAAACAGCTAACCTAATCCTCGGACAAACCCAAGTGAAGGGCAAAAGTGTTGCCGTTGCGGATTATATCCGGGCTTTGATTAAATGGCATTGCGAAAAACCGACGCCTAACGCAGTGAATTTTGCGCACGGTGTTACCTTTACGCCTGATGACTACATTAGCTACGCTGTTGCGCTTGCGGCAAAAGCTGTTGACCGCAAAGTTGAAACAAGCATTAACGAAGATGACTTGGACATCTAAGCTAGCTTGTCAATTAGAGGGGCTTTAGTTAGCCCCTCTTTTCTTGTTCTAAGCTACAACCTTTAATAGTAATATTCAATTAAATACTATCACTTAATTAAGCAAGCAAACGCAAGCAAACAACTACACTACAATCACACACAATCACACACAACCACAACTAACAACCACATTAAGGATTCACTAAAATGACAAACTTAAATACTTTTAATCAAAGTGCTACAATTTACTACAATCTCAACACTTTTCAAAAGCCCCGGCTTAAAACGCTATCTCAATTTACCCTTGCTAATTTTTCCACCCTTGCGGAATACGTTGCTACAAGCTGTTATTCTACTAGCTTACTCGATTTGCCGCCCGAAAAATCCGCCTTGCTTAACTTACTTAATTCAATTGATTCAACGCAAGCAGACAAGGCAATCGACGCCGCCGATAAAATCCGCTCCGGCTTTACCGCCGTTTTGCAGTACTTGCCCCGCTTAACTATCATCGATTACATTAAATTGCTTGCAGATTCTGCCGCTGCTGGCGCAATCGATACTCAATTAAGCGAAAACTGGCAAAGTGCGCCGGCTATTCTATCGAACTTAATTGACAAGCTAACCACCGAAACGGCAAGTAAGAGCTTGCGAATCAAGCAGTTTGAGGCAGAACGCCGCAAGCAGCAACGGGCGCGCGCCGAGCGTCGAGCTAGCTTAGCAGAAAGAGAGTTAATTGAGCGGCGCAAACAACGAGTCAAGCAAGTGCAAGCACAGAAAACTAACTTGAAGATGTTCATTAAAGCACTTTCTGTTGAAGCTGATGAGGCTAGTTTTTCCCAGAAGGTGCTTAAGATGGCAGACTTAATTGACAACGACCTAGACCTATGATTCACTTGCTTCGCGTCGTTCATCATAAATAAGCACCTACTTAACTTAGCCGAAGGCAATTAACTCTCAGATTTGCACTCAATTTAGACAGAAAATTTTTGTCTAGAATGGGTGCAAATTTTTGTCTAACTTTGAAGTTAATAGGGGCTGTTCAGTCGGTAATTAAGTTATTTTTTGCTCAAGGTATTCAAAATCCGAGTACATTGACCAACTTTTAACTTAATTACCGACTGGACGCGCGTTACGATTTTTCTTATGAAGTGGTTTTTTGAGCTCAATTAATACTTTTTTCTTGACATCGAAGCGAGATTAACATCTCGCTTCAACAAAACTTACTTGACTTGCCAACCGGCGACTAACGTCGCCTAACTTAATTAAAGAGGATAATTAAATGCCCATTACATTAGATTCCCTGTGTGCTCTTATCGAGCAGCAACGCTCAACGTCTTCGACGCCTTCGTTGGCACAGGACAACTTAATTGATGCTAACACAACTTCATTGCCTTCAGCGCTTAGTAGCAACACAATTAACACCAGCACCCTCGGCACCTCACTTGACTCAAGCCAGCAATCAGCGGTGCGTAACATCTGTTCGAGTCAATTAAGTATCCTAACCGGAGCCGCCGGCACTGGGAAGACATTTACATTGAAGGCTGTTTTGCAGCAATTGTTGCTTAACTTTGATGCCTCAAGCATCTTCCTCTGCGCGTTTACTGGCAAGGCGGTGCTTAACATCATCAAGTCAATTAAGTCAGACCCGGCACTAGCGCCCTTCATTCCCCAGTGCCTTACATTGCACAAGTGGCTTCAATTTGTACCTGAGTCAATTGAGATACCAGACCCAAGCAAGCCCTGCGGGTACCGCCTAAGCCGCCGATTCGTTCCGACCTTTAATGCAGCAAACAAGCGAATTGACACCAAGGTGTTAATCATCGACGAAGTTTCAATGGTATCTAACGAACTTATGCTCCAAACTTTGGCCGCACTCGACTTGCACAGCTTGCATAAGTTAATTCTCGTTGGTGATATCAACCAGCTTCAGCCAGTCATCGGCAAGACAAGCTTGGCTTACTTCGGGGCGCACTCCGGCTGCTCACTCAATTATCTTACCACTGTGCACCGGCAAGCTGATGGGAATGACATCGTCCAAGCAGCTCACCTCTTTAAGTCAGCCAATCTACTTGCCTTGCAACAGGCCATCAAAGCTAAGGAGTTCAAGAACGTTAAGTTCATCAAGGCCGAAAACTACCTTGACCTCTATCGGATTATCGAGTTAATTAACGAGAAATACCATCTGCGCTTCAATGAACAAGAGGACTGCATTATCACCCCAACCAACGTTGGAGCTACTGGACAAGAGGTTCTCAATCAGCGGCTCAACAAATATCTCGGTGTAACTAAGCAAGCAGTGCTTTGCGGCGTGGCAATTAAGTTGTTCGGCGTCGGCGACAACGTGATGTTCACGAAGAACAATTACGAAGACGGCTACATTAACGGAACAACGGGGCGCATAATTGAGATGCAACTTAATGAAGACGTGGTGCCTGGTGGCGCCAAAAATGCAGCCCAGCAAAGTGCTCCACAGAGCACAAATGAATTAAGTCCTGATGAACTCGATAACTTAATTGAGCAGTCAGCCCAACAGTCAGCTCAACAAAGTGATGGGCAGAGCCCATCAGATGATGAAGAGGGCTTTTTCTCAAAGAAAGCTAGCCACACTTTAACTATAGAGTTCATTGACATCTATGGCACTTTGCGGCAGATTAACTTAAGCACCATAGGTGAGATAAGTAACTTGCTCCTCGCCAACGCTATCACCTGCTACAAAGCACAGGGCTCAACGTACAAGCGGTGCATCATCAATTTACTTGACTGGAAAAACGGCAACTCAATTAACAACGAATACGCCTACACCGCCTTGACTCGGGCTTCTGACTTTGCTTGGGTAATTTACAACAAGAGTGGCTTAGCCAAGCTCAAAAACCGCCAGCTGCCCGGCTCTTCGGATAAGGAGAAAATTGAGAATCTTATCTCAAGTAATAGCGACAGCGAAACTGCCGCTTACATTGAGGACTTCCTTAACAGGTGGCTAGCGCCCTGAAAACTAATAACACAATTAACACAAACAACATAAGTAACATAAAGCGCCTGACGGCGCTGCACTGAAAGGACATTGAAATGAACAACACAATTAGCACCCCGTGTGCAACGCACACTCAGAAAGTACTCCACGTTGAAAGCGGGGCCGAACTTTTGAAGTTAATTAAGTCAGACTCTCAATTAGCACAGGCAGATGTAATCCGGCTAGTGGAGAAAGCCAACGGCTTCTACGCCGCAATTCCACTAGCTGACTTACTTGACGCTTCCACTTCAATTAAGTTACAGCAAAGCCCCAAGAAGCTCTGTTTCGCCGGCCGCGCTAAGCTAAGCTACACCTTCGAAGCCGCCCAGCTGAAGAACCTCAATCAGGTTCTAGAGTTCCTTAGCTACTCCTTACAGGACATCACAATTAAAGCGATGAACGCAAACAGCTACGAAGGTATAATTGTCTTGGGCGAACTCACCGTGGCCGGTGAACATCAGAACTTTCCATTAACTTCCAGTGCCCTACGCCGCAAAGTCATAACAGAGCAGCTTGACTTCTTGCCTTTCGCAATGTTCAATGCAGCTCGTCGCAACCCACTTGACGGTTCTTTTCAGAACTTAATTAAGTGGAATTCGGGAATGAGCTTCGAGCAGCAGGCAGCGAGCCCGCTTGGGACTTTGGACTTAATTATGTTGGAATATAGCGAAACCACCTTACGAGCTGTCTTGCGCCAGCGCCGCTGGGAGGGATTTGTCTTCTATGACTCAAGTAGCTCCTTCCTCCCAAGCAAGCGCACAAGCCGAGTCGCCGCCCTGAAGTTCCCTGTGTTCATTCTGGCTCAAGTAACTTCATTCTCCTACAACTACACAACGAGGGGCCGAATCATAACTCAAGTAACTTGTTGCACTGCCGAAACCGTGCTGCCAGATGGGACTACATTGCCTTCGAAGCGTGTAATCCTCGGCTCTGGAATCGACGACTTAATGCGCAGTAAGCTCGAGGCCGGTTTTCGAGTTGAACTCTTAATTAAGTGCGAACATGTTAATCGAGATGGCAACTTAATTAAACCGGTAATCGCCAGCAAGACTTACTTAGTTGAAGCTAAGGCAAGTGGGCAGTAATGCCCACTGCCCAGGTTACGAATAACGATGCTAGCGCATAGCAAGTAACTTCAACAACACAACACCAGTAACAATTCACTCAATTCACAAACGTGGCTTTAGCCACTAGCCTCACTGAAAGGACAATTAAGATGACAACAATAACTAGATATTCCAAGCCGCAAAAACGGTCAAGCAAGTTCACCCAGCGGAAAGCCGCCCCAAATTCCGTCAGACTAGCCGAAGAAGTTAAAGCATACAGGAAAGCTAAGCTGGCCTTTCGCGTCTATGCTTCAATGGGCGATTTTGCCAAGGCACTCAAGGAACTTATGAAACTCAATGAAATCACTCGCTTCTCCGTGCACCCAGTTATCACGGGCATCGGCCCAGAAGATGCTTGCTTCAGTAAGTACCCAGCTAGATGGACTCAAGGAATGCTCAAGCTGATTCCGGCGAAAGAGTTAATTAACTTCCGACTCGAGCACGGCTCTAAAATCTGCTTCGGGAACCTCGAGATAATTGACTCTCACCTGAAACAGCGGCGCCACAAAGTTGTCTACAACTTAATTGCCTCGGAGAAACTCAAGGTAACTCGAAGGGAGCTTAGCAGCTACATTCACGAGTGCCTTACACAGCAGCCCTATAGCTACCACCTTTGCTTATTCTCTGATTGGGGTATTCAAGTTAATTGGGTTGAGCAGAAGCTAATCAGATACAGCGAAGCCACAGGCGAGGCCGCCGATGCCAATTAAGTTGAAAGAAGTTAAGCGACATATCAAGTTAATTGAGCGTCGCCAAGAACAACCCTTTAAGATAGTTATAACATTCAGTCGCAATGGACTTATAACGCGGCAGGAAGTTCATTCAGTCAAAGATTTTGTTTACTTATACTTTGACTTGATGTATAATAACAACGGAATAATAAACCTTTATATAGAGGAAACAGACAAAGATGATTAGCTTAAACGAATTACTTAACACACTGCCAGCTGGTAGCCCAGCTATGTCAAATGCAGTTAAGCAAGATGAGCCCGCGGCTCCGGCCGCAAAACAGGAAGTCAATTTACTAAGTGCACCACTTAGTGCCGTCCAAGCAGCTCAGGTGTGGTCAACCGACCTCACGGCGCTGGCCAACTTCGAGGACTCGATTGACTATATGAACCGCATTGAAGCGATGCCGCCACTGGCTGACTTAATTGACCTATACTCCAAGGAAGCGGCCGACGCAGCCCTGCAACTTAACAGTGAGCAAAGCGAACTGTTATCCTTGGTTCACAATGAACTTGGCAAGATAGAAGAGTCCATTGACTTGAAGCAAATCGACACCACAGTAAGTGCTATAATGGAGCGGCTTCAGGAGAATCCCGAGGTTCTGAACTGCGTTCAACCTAAGGATATGCGCATCTTAATTAACTCATTCGACCGCTTGTACGCCACGAAGTCGGCAGTTAGCTCAGCACGTAAAGAAAAAGCGGCCGGAAAACGGAGCAACAAAGCTAAACAACTTGCATTTTTGGAGGACCTAGACAATGAACTCGACATCTAATCAGACACTCAAGCTAAGCGCAGTAGGAGAAAACAACTTAATGGACTATTGTGGCGCCACGCTGATTCCGGTAATTGAGCACCACATAGCAAGCAACCCCGGTGCCCAGCGCCTTTACGTCGAAGTAGCTTTAAGCCACTATTATGCACTAAGCACGATTGACGCGATAAAGCAATATATCAACAAGCACCTAAGCCACTCCGTCGGTTGGCACATCAAAGCCGTCGATTACCGCGAGGCCGCTTTTCTGCTCTCGCTGTTAATTATGCCGGTTGAAGTCAAGCAAGCTTCAAAGGGAGAAACAAACTTAATTAAGGAAAGAAGTCAATTAGCTGAGTACAATAAAGCAACAGCAGTTGGCTCACATAGTAGCCGTAAGGCTACCTGTTGGCGGTGGTGCAACAAGGTAATTAACATCAATGGCTCCTTTGCCACCTTAGAACACAAGCTTCTTACAGCAGTCAATGAGGCCGATGCCGATGGCTTTGCGGCAATTAACTGCACCTGCTTAATTGACCCCGCAATTTGGCCCTCGGCTCCGGAGGCCCAGCCCAAGCTCGAGCGTCAATTTAGAATTGAACTTAATCGAGCGGTCAGAAAAACGCCCCTGAAGTATGCACGCTTGCAGTTCATCAAGGAGAATCACGTAATCAAGTTCTCATTAACTCCAAGAGTTCGTTGGGTCAAGTGCTTGGTTTGCGGCGAATTGAAACCTCAGGAAGAGTTCGGGCCGGCTAAGACCATATGTCTTAATTGCCTTGAAATAATGGAGGCTTCTGAATGAGCGACGCAAATGAAAGCAAAGCAAGCGAAAGCAAAGCAAGCGAAGCGAGCAGAAATGCCATCTCAATTAGCTACTCTTCCTTAGGTAGCTTCGGGAGCTGCCCGATGCGCTTTGTCCTGACCAAGTGTAGTAACTTCGAAGTGCCACGCCACAGCTCAGCCGCCTCGCTAATTGGCACCGCTGTCCACGAAGCATTCCAGTTCTACCTCATCACAAGGAACTTGGATGGAGCAGTCAAGGTGCTTATGTTGAAGTACCCAATTAAGTTGAAGAAAGCGATGCAGGGCAATTACCACTTCTTAACAGCCTACCGCATTTTGAGGGAGCTTGTTAATTGGTTCGAGAACAGCAACTACGACTTACTTTACATCAACGAGAAACCGGCCATTGAGTTCAAGGTTGATACAACATACTTAATTGCGCACACCAAAGCCCCTAGAAAGGTTACCCTTGACAAAGTCAACTACATTGGCTTCATTGATGCCATCTTTATTGACCGCTCAACCGGCGAAATCATAGTATGCGACATTAAGACTTCGTCAACTACCAGCTCTGAGGAGGAAGAGATAAGTAAGTATGCCCTGAGCCCGCAAACTGTTGAATACGTAACTAACATATTGAACTTACTTGGGTTCGACCAGCAGGAGTCGACCTCGCTTATCTCGAGCATTAAGGTCCTCTACTTAATCTGCCGGTTCAAAGGAACCGAATGTGCAATTAATCCTTTGTTCTTAAGTAAGACTCCAGAGTGCGTTGACAATCTGATGAACGGGCTGCGGCAAGTTGTAAGGTTAATTGAGTCAAACGGCCTAAGCACGGCGGCCTATTACAAAAGTGGCAATTGCGTCAGCTACGGAAACCGGTGCCCGTTTTTCGAGTGGTGTCAATCAGGTGCGGAATGTCAATTAACTCTTCAACAAGCCGAGGACCCGAGGAAAGCCTATAGCACTAAGAAGATATATAAGGTACTTGGTGTATAACAAGTGGCAAAGCCACAATAGAATGATACGTAAGTATATTGGATTAATTTAACGAACGAAGTGAGTTAAAATGAAATTGAGTGAATATCTTAATAAGAAACCAGTCATAAAAGTCCTTTGCTTTGGCGAGGGCAAGACCGGTAAGACAACATTTGTTACTGATGTGTTCAACTTAATTGACAAAGGTTACCACATCATCTACATTGACTGCGACAAGTCAATGAACATCATCTTCAACCAAGCGGCCAAGTTCAAGCATCTTGATAAAGTCGACTACTTTCAGCTTAGGGACGAGCAGCACATCACAATCTTGCCATTCGTCAATGCCCTGATAAGCAAGTGCGACTTCTACTACAACCAAGATACTGGAGAAGTGGTCAGCGATGCGCGGTTGCTCAAGAACCGGAGTCAATTTACTTGCATTCACGCAAGCCGCATTGATGAGCATACAATCATAATCCTCGACTCGCTTACCAGCTTCGCGGAAAGTATGTTCAATAAGTTAAGGGAGAAGCAGCTGTATGTAATGGGTAGCTTTGACAAGGATAAGCTCTACAACGGTCAAGTACAGCAGTACTACGGAGTGCTCTCAACGGAGTTCTTTGAGTTCCTTGACAGGCTCAGCAACTTAGCGGCCTCGGTCTTCGTGATTTCACATACGAAGACAGTTGAACGGAAGAATAAAGCCGGCGAGGTAATTGAGCGGAAAATTTACCCGCTGTCAACTACCATCAATGCATCAGAGGCTCTAAGTAAGTACTTCGATGAATGCCTGTACTTCTACTCAAGAGCCGGCAAGTATTATGTTTCAGCTCAAGCAACTTCAGAAGTTTGCGGCATTGGAGGGCGGCAGCTCGAGCCCAAAATTTACCAGTCGAGTGAATTAACTCCGAGCATAATCCTCCAGAAGTACAACCACCAACTCGATGAAGCGCCGATTCACGATATCAAGTTAATTGAGTCTGAAACCTCGGAGCCGACTTCGGGCCCAGCAGTGGCACTAACTTCAAACAAGCTAACCTTGTAAATTAAGGGGCTCCTGTGAGCCCCGCAATTATGCACTCAATTAAGTGCACCTCAAATAACATTAATATTAACATTAACCTATAAGTAAAGAAAGGAATTTACTATGAGCAATGAAATCAATTTCTTGGACGTCAACTCTAATGAAGTTAAGGAAGTATCCACTAACTTTGTGTGGCCGAAAGGTACCTACGCACTGAAGTTGGAAGAAGTTAAGCAGGTTGACAATGAAACCAGCAGCCGAATTGTCTTTAACTTCGTAATCGAAGACGCCGCCGATGTTAGCAGCTCAATGGACATCTCCAAGATAATTGGCAAGAAAATGGTTTACAGCCTGCCTATCTTCAACCAGACTCCTGAAGACATCGCCGAAAGTTTGGGCAAAGTAAAATATGCTATCCTGAACTCTGGGGCCAACAAAGAAACTCAAGGAACTTTGTTGGACTTAATTAACTCGGCAATCGGCCAGGTTACTTGGCACAAGGTTTTCGAGCAGAATGGTAAAGATGGCGTAACCAGAAACCAGATTGACTGGACTGAGCACAAACCGAAAGCTTAATATTTCACAAAAACAAATCAGGTGGGTGGGCTTGTCCCACCCACTTAACTCCAACCGCATAATCAGGTAATGCAAGATGATTATCTTAAATATCAGCTCACACGATTCAGCTAACCGGATGCTGGGGCAGATGTTAATTAACTCAGCCACAAAATTCGGCCTCCCAAAACCCGCCGTCAAAATCCTAACTGGCACTAATCAGGTTACCAAGTTCATTAACAAAGAAGCACTTTTGGGCCTCAAGGAAACCATTTTCATAACAGATGACATTAAGTATGCGAGCAATCATAAGAAGCCGCACTTCTGTCAAGGGGAAGTTACTTCACTCGAGGCCGAAAACAGCTTCGTCATTTACTTGAGTTGCAAAGAGATAAGTAGCTTCTTCAACCCAGCTAGCCGCATTCACTATGAGCACATCTGTGAAAAGGCTGTGTTACTTAACTACCACCTCCTCCCGCAGTTCAATTTCATCTACAAGCCAATTTACAGCACGGCCGAACTTCGTACCTTCGTTGAGTGGCTGAACACAAGCAGCGCCAAAGGCGCTGAGTGGTTAATTGGCTGTGACATTGAAACCAGCAACTCACTTATCACCTGCATCTCATACACCCTAATTAACTTGGCAAACCCAAAAGCCCCGCTAAGTTTCTGCGTAGACTTAATTGAGTATGCTTCCGGAAACCGCCTCGGCGAATCCAACATTCAGGTGTACCTTGAGAAACTTGTCTTACTTAAAATGTTGCACAGCAACACCTCAATTAGGTTCGTTTTCCACAACGGTACCTATGACAATTCGTACTTAATTAAGTATAGCTGCCCAGCTTGGGCCTATAGATGGGACACCCAATATCTCTTCTACTCAATGCACTCACTGAGCCGCAAAGCTCTATGGCACGTAAGCAGCTCGGTCAACCCAATGTACAAGTATTGGAAAGAGGAGATTCGAGGAGGTGAGGAAGATGACCTTGATGTTAAGGAAAGCGGAATGCCACATACAGTTGATGGATACAAGCGCTACCTACGCTACTGTGCCCTCGATTCATTCCAGACACTAACTAACTTGTTTTATATGTTGCAGTTAATTAACTTCCACTACAAGTGGGCGCCCCGAAATTACGGCCAGATTCACCGCTTGAACTTAATCTATATGGAAATGCAATTCCACAGCTTTCCTGTTGACCGCGAGCACTTAACTCAGATTATTCAGGGCAAGTCAATTAAGTCCAATAAGGTAAAAGCTCTCTTCGAATATATCTTCGCTGACGCCCTGCCTAACTTCAACATCAACAGCGTGGCAACGAAGCGGAAAATCTTTTACGACTTACTTAAAGCCACACCAATAGGCGGGGCCCTGAGCACGGACGCCGATACCCTAAGCCAGTTAGCTAAGCAGCACCCGTTAATTGAGTGGTTCGCAAACAAGCTCAAGGAATACCAAGAGAACAATAAGTTCGTAAGCGACTTTGGTAAGTTACTTAACACATCGGAGATAAGCTGCAAGCTTAACGCCACAGGCACAATTACCTCGAGAGCCAACGCCAAGGCAACGGACTTCAATAAAGGTCGCAACCTGCAGAACATTACGGCCGAAATTCGAGAAGCTTTCGTTGCGCCACAAGGCTACTTAATTGCCGACATCGACTACAGTCAAGCAGATACTTATTTTGTGGCAGCTTCAACGGACGAGAAGATGTTTCAGGTAGTTACTGATGACAGAGATACGCATGCGGTTCACGCAAGTCAGGTATTTGGAATCCCCTACGAAGAGGTGCTGGCGCACAAAGGAGATAAGCACAGCGCCCGAAAACTCGTAAAGCCAATTAGCCACGGCGGCAACTACTTTATGACAGCGAGGACTATGTACGCTAGGTTGTTAACGGAAATCGGCACAACGGGACTTCAGCAGATGGCCGAGCGGCTCGGCCTGCCGAAGCCTAAAGTAACAAAGGACTTCATTAAGTTATGTGAAATTGCGCTTCACAGGTACAGGGCGCAATATCCGAAGTTACTTCACTGGCACTACACCCTCTACGGTGAGCAAACGGCGAACCAAGGGCTCATCTCAACTGCCTTCGGATTTACCACGTGGTTCCCAATTAAGATGGATAAAGAAAAGGTAGATGGAGTTTTGCGCCAGATAGCTGCTTACAAGGGGCAGGGTGGAACAGCTGGCTTAATGAACCGCTTCTTAGTCAACACCTACTTCGAGGGCCGCTCTCAGGAATTTGACTCAATGGAGTATCCTAAATATGGCAAGTTAATGAAGGAAGCTCTGAAAGCCGGCGACTTCATACCAGTGGTTCAGGTGCACGATTCCATTGTCTTCTTCATTCGTGAGAATAGGCTTCAATTACTAGACATAGTTATGAAGCAGATGATGGCGCCAATTAACTACAATGGCCACCAGTTCCATGTACCCGTTGAATGTGAAGTAGGCCGCTTTTGGTCTAAGCGGTTAATGAGCACATATAAGTTAGGCGACTTCGAAAATTTCGACCTGAGCAAATTACACACTTTAGAAGAAAGGACTTTATAAAATGACAAACATACTGAAAGAAAGATTAGATGATTGCATTAGCACAATACTCAAGTACCCAAATTTATTCGGGGCGGAAATTGACTCGTTGAAGTTAATTAGCCAGTATGGCAAAAAGCCGGCCTGGCAAACCAGAGTTATTGATGGTCATATGTTTGAGGTCGTCGAATTAACTTTCGGAATCCCAACTACAGAATACGAAGTAAGGCGAATATTCACAGGTGATGAAGTTCCAAACTTAATTGACTTCTACAAACTTCAGCAAGAGTGGATGGAAAAATTCGGCCTGGTCAAGGAAGTTTACAGATTTGCCAGTGCTGATGATATGCTTAAAATGTGCCAGTACATTAGCCAACGAGGTCTGCGTGGAAGCATAAGATACTGCTCAGGTGAAGATAATCAAACACCAGCAGTCACCTTAATGGACTTTTACGAATTCCCCGAAGAAGTAAAAGCTATTCATAAAACCACTATACTTTGCCACGACTGGATAATGGAGCGCGAATATTTGGACGAGGCAATTAGCGAACTTTTAGAAAGCGCCCTGACTTGACAAACTAAAGAAAATGAATTATTATGTAATGGTACCACCAAGCCGGTACATTTGTTTTAACTTAATTAACATAAGAAAGGAAATTAAGATGGCAGAAGTAATTAAGACTGCGGCTCCGATGTGGGCAGAGGACTATGATAGCCTCGTTGAGTTGCTTGAGTCTATCGGCGATGGCACTTATGATAGCCAGACTATCGCCCCGGAGCTGTGCCAGATTCCGCCGCACGTAGCTAAGCTGCTGGCTGCTGAGCTGGTAGCTCTTAAACCGGCAGCTGCTTAACTCTTAAAGTTAATGTACGGTAAAGTGCGAGGGCGGCCTTCGTGGTTCGCCCTCCATTAAGAAAGGAATATCATTAAGATGCGCATACACAACAAGTTAATTAAGCGCTTCATTGAACTCAACCAATATACAGAAGCTCCGGAGCTTTTCCTTGTATGGAGCTTACTTGGGATAGCATCTGCTTGTGCGGCCAGAGAGGTTTCGTTTCAATTAGGCGACACGACAATTTGGCCCAATCAGATGATACTCTTAGTTGGCAACGCCGGAGTCAGAAAGTCAACGGTGATAAATACAATAAGGCCGCTAATTCCCAGCTATGTTACTTTAGCCCCCAATGAACTTGAGGCCGGAAGTAACGGCTTGGTTCAATTTATGGCCGGTATCACAAATGTTCAGCAGAAGCGCCTCGAGAAGAAGTTACTTAAGTATGAGCACATAGTACCAGAAGATGATATAAGCGACCTGTTAAATTCAGACACAAGTAACATAGAATGTAAAGTAAGAAGTAAGAATTTCAGCACCCCATTGATATTAAATAGTGAATTTAGTACATTTGCAGGAACTGGCTCGTTTAAGTTGTTCACAACCCTAAGCCACTTATGGGACGGTTCGGATTACAATAGACAAGGAATAGAAATTAAAGAACCCTTAATTAACATCTTATCAGCCATAACTCCAGCAACTCTGGCCAAAATTTTGCCGCCTGAGCAAATGGAGCAGGGCTTTGTAAGTAGGTGCATTTTTGTGTACGGAGCTAAGGAAAAGCAGATTCCACGACCAAGATTCTTCACGCCTGATAAAATGCCCGAGTTAATTGACGCCTTCAAGAACATTGAGTTCATATATCGCAACACGACATTTGATGAAACACCAGAAGCAGCAGAATTTTTAGATAACCTCTATATGTTAAATAAGCAAGTTAAGGATTTCCGCTTCACGTATTACAACGCGCGGCGACATATACACTTAATTAAGACGGCAATGTCAATCGCCATCTTATCAAACAGCACTACATTAACAAAAGAAATCTATGAAGATGCCGATGAGATTTTGAGCACAACGGAGGTGCTAATGCCTGAGGCACTTGGTGAATATGGTTTGAGTAAATTGAGTGAAGCCAAGCAGAAGCTGCTTGATTACATCAGGCAGTCAGAGGCCCCAATTACCTATACAGAACTTAGTCGCCTCGCAGCTAAGGATATGCGGGACGCTGACTTCAGTGCCATTTTGCAGGGCTTCGTCAATGAAAAGAAAGTATTTACTTGGGTTGGGGCTAACAATGTGCGCTTCTACTCGACGGCCAAATCTTCGATGAATCTTCAATGAACTTAGGAAAGGCAATTAACTATGGGAATAGATAAGCGGCGCTTAATTATAAGCGCCATAACCAAACGAATCCAAACCCACTGGCCGGAGCTTAAAATTTCGCAGGGCACAATTTACTTGTACTACTTAATTGAGGGCTGGTCGGACATACTGTATACAGATACCACTGGAAACCAAACCATTGGGTTGGGGCATAAATTAACAGCCGAAGACAAATTGCAGCTTGAAAAAGGCCTGCAACTCGGCCGCGAGCAGCTCGTTTGCTGGGCCGCTAATGATATTGTGAAGTCAATTAACTTGGCAGAATCGCAGCCCGAGTACAAGAGCAAGGTCATCAGGCCAGTCTTAGGCTACTTGATATTCAACTTAGGGCACTATGGATTTTCGAAGTTCGTTAAGTTCCGAGCCGCGGCCTGCAAATTTCAGGAAATGATGACAGATGTTAATGCACTTAAAATGCTCAATGAACTCGCAGACTCAAAATGGGCCACGCAAGTTCCTCGGGCTTTGCGCATCATCTCGAATTATGTGCTAAGGGGTGAGGTAACAGCTAATTATCTCGATGAAGCAGACTACCACTTCAAAGGTGAGAAGATTCACCCGAATCTTCGAGAGGCCACTTTTCGAGAGCCAAGCTACTTTAACCTGCCAGAACATCACTCCTAAATTAAATCGTATCAACGAAGCAAGTTAAGGTAGCAAAAAGAAAGGGTGGAATCAATTAAGATTCCACCTTTCTTTTTGCTTTAATTTTCTTTATCCTCCTTTCAATTTAATTCCTTTGTCTTTGTGCCGCAAGGTACTAGTCCTCAAGTGGCTCGAACAAGTCCCTGTAGGCTTCATAGGAAGAAGCACTCATTAACTTCTGCATATCATTAAACGCCGCAACACTGTCCTGCGAACCAAGTAACTCAATCTGCCTGTCAACCTTAGTCATAGTAGCAGCATTATACTGCGCCTGCGCCCAAGGTATAAAGGCGTCGATTGAGCCACCAGACTTAATGTAGCCCTCGAATGCTTTGGTAATTAAGTCGGTATCAATTTGCACGTTACCTGACCGCAAGAACCTAAAGCCGGCCTTAAAGGCTTTTCGAAGGTCATTAAGTTTTTCTTGGTTAATTGCGTCCCTAGCCCGCATTCGGGATTCGAGGCGCCAATTTTCTGCTTGCTCAATTGAGTTGAAACCAAGTGCAGTAACTAGGCTGTTAATCCGCTGGATATTTCCATTGCGGTCAACTGAGTAAGTAAACTCATTCCCGTTCTCATCATACATTTGGTTGCCCAATTTAGCAAAAGCCCTAATTGACGACACCGGCGAATACTGGCTAATTAACTCTTGAAGCCGATGGGCGCTCAGGCCAACTTCGCTCTTCATTGCCCCATACATATCCTTAACCAAATTAACAGAATCATCAAGCATTGACACAACAGGGCTAATGTCCTGTAATGTGAATGAACCGTTAATTGGCAAGAAGCCTCCAGTAACAGGGTCGATGTCGCCACGGCTACTTAAGTCAGTATCCACAAGTGAGCCTAGGGTGTACATTGCGGCCCGAGCAGCGGAGTCACTTCCCAAGATATTTCTCAAGTAACTATAAGTATCCTCTTCGCCCTCAACCGGGAAAATCACATTCTGAGCTAATTGACTAAAGGGCAGCGAATTGAGCCCGAAAGTCAAGTACTGCGTCCCAAATGCTTTGAGCACTGAGGCGTTTCCCAGAGAGTAGGCGTCAAGTAACTGTTGCATTACATTGAGCTTGTACGTCTTAAAGGTTCCAAGCAATGCAGGCACAGCACCTCTGTATACATTAGGTTTATTCAGCACGCTGTAATTACCAACAACGTTGTCAGAGAACTGCTTAGCAAAGATGAACCTCATTTGCTGTGTTTTCAAGCCAGCGCGCCCAGCAAGTTCGTGGCCCATAAGGAAGCTGAAAGACCTACTTAACTCTTCCGTCTGGTCGGTGGCCGCTGTGGCTCCTTTGTTAATTAACTTCAAAGCTTGCTTGAACAGCCCAGAATCGGCTGCGACTTTAGTCGGCTCGAATACAATGTCCCGAAGCATATTAGCATCTCTACTAACATACCCCTGTTTTTCGGCCAGCTGAAGAATCACCCTGCCTTTCTTACTAAACTGCTTCTTAGTAGCTTCAAAAAAAGCACCAAGCCAATCGACGGTACCCCAACGCCGGGTCATATCAACTTCGCGTCCGTAGAAGCCAACTCGAGCAGCATAGCTAGCGGCGTCTTCCCACTTAGTCGGGTTAAGCGACATAGTAGCAAAGTGGCTCATTGGCACAACACCAAGTACATTAAGTACAGCCTGGCTCATACGACCAAAGCGGAGCAAGCTCCAGTTTACAAGTTGCTGAAGTTTATGCGTAACCCCGAGGGCATTAGCTTTTGGCAGCTTCCCAATTACATTAGACATCAGCTTCTGCTCATCGGCAATCTTCAAGTCCTTGGCAATTTGGTCATTCAACTTACTTGAGTGCAAATCGCACATTGAACTGTAGAAGCTATCCACAACTTCATTGAACTTCTGAACCGTCGGCGAGGTATTTACGGAGCGGCCGTTCAGTAAGTTAATGTACTCGTGAATCGCCCTCCGAACCTCAGGAGAAGTGCCAGAATTCTCGCCAAGCATCTTGGCGTACTGAGCCTCTCGATTGAAGAACGCCCCTTGGTACATCTTGCCCAAACCTTGGCCACGCTTAATTAAGTCGTTGTACAAAGTCGAGGCAATGTCCGGGTCGTACTCGAAGGCCAAGCCAATTGACGTCCTGTCCAAACGCCCGCTGTTATACTTCAACTTACTGTACTCACCCGAGGCATTAACCCAGCCGAGCCACTCTTCATCGGGGTCAATTAAGTGGTCGCGCTGAACGTCGGCCCGAGATTTCACCTGTAGCTTAGAACCCTTGCCAGCCCACATAGGCGAGTACTGATTGAGAAGTTCAAGTTCCTTAGCAGTAGCCGCTTTTAGCTCCTTGGCCGAATTTGCAGTTACGGTGCTAATTAACTGGTCGCCGTCATAGATGAAATTAACTTCAGAGCCCAGCTTATTAGCTATGTGAAACGGCTGCGTATATTGCGCATTACCACCAAACGCCCTGACAATCTGCTTGCGCCCGCTGTACAGTTCATTGTTAATTGACTTATACAAGTTAAGGAACTCTTCTGTAGATTCGCTCAGCTCCAGAGTTTTGCCCTCAGCAATGTTAGCTAAGTCTGGCAATGCCGTTATCTCTAAGTTACGATAGCTGTTAGCTTGGTCTGGCGTAAGCAGTCCAATTTGCTCAGCTCTGTCTATGGCGATGGCATTTCTGGTGGAAAGCATTTCAATTTCCTCCCCATTAACAACCTTAGACGTAGTCATCAAGTTGAAATCGTCGCCAATTTCGAAGCCCATCTTAGTTAGCTTGGCAAACTTATTAAGTTGCACCTTCTCAATTTCGCCCAGTTTTTCACCTACTTGTTTAAGAGGCTGCATCCGGTCAGTAAGATACTTGTACATAGAGTTGTTACTTAACTCGGTAAGCCGATTGACGGCCGCCATCGTAGTATCGCCAATGTAGTTGTACATCTTACTGAACAGATTACCCAAAGCGCCAGGCAAGTGGCTGCCTACAATGTCATCAACCTGCCGAACTTGGTCAACCAGAGGATTCTTCGTGAACATATCGGCGAGGCCTCTCAGGGCCGGATTTTTCTGTCCGATGTCAATTAACTGCTGACTAAAGTTTGCAGCATTAGCTTCCGAAATCGCTCGAGCATTTTGCATCTGTTCGTATTCATTAAGTTTAGCCGAGTCAACTTCAATAACTAACTTATCCTGAGGGGTCAAGTCAAGCTTGTTCCAGCCAGCATCTCGAAGGCCGCTTGAGTTGACATCTCGATTAAGTTGCCCCTTGTAAAGCCGGCTTACAAACTTGGACTGGTCAGTAACTTCGTAGCCGAATTTTTGCACTTCAGCAACTAAGTCGTCAGCCAGCCCGAGGTCTAATTTACGCAGCAGATAGTGCTTGGTAAATCTATCAGCCATAGTCCGGTAAGACTTCGGAGTTGTCAAAACCATCTTAGAGGCAATTTGCGGCTGGTCCTCAATTAACTGTGCAAGTGCATTAGCGACCCACGGATTTTCGGGTGCCATTTTGTCCATAGCCTCAATTATCTTCTTATTCACAAGCTGGCCCTCTTTACTCACTTTACCCAGCTTCTCAGCATTAGCCTTAATTAAGTAAGCATAAGCTTCAGCGGTGTCGAAAGTCGGCGCAGTTACTCGAGGGTCAACAGTCAACGTATTAAGCAGACCTTTCTTGCCAACCCTGTACTGGATAAAGCCGGAGGCATCACTAGTAAAATCACTTTTCTTGGCGTGGTCAATGAACCTCGGCTTGATTTGTGCAGCCGGAGTAACAGTGCCATCTTCGTGAACTACAAAGTAGCTCTTCTGCGGATTTTTCTTGGCAAGGCTATTAACTTGGTCCAAGCTAATTGACTTCAAATTTTGGCCCGCTTTAACCGGCTCATTTTTCAGCAAGGTCTTATAGTCCTTAATGCTGTCAGTAGCAGCTAAGAACATTGGATTCTGGTCAGCTAAGTTACTCAGCACTAAAGCTTCGCGCGGATTTTTCGTGAGCTTCCCAAGTAACTGTTTACTCATCTGGTCGTTCATTGACTTCATCTGAGTCAATTCGGCCTTGGCATCAGAAAACAGCTTCGAGTCGATTTTGCCCTTAGCAAGTAAATCAGAAAGGTCAGCTGTAATAACCTGCTCAACTTGGGAAAGCTGCTTACCCGATTCCTTAGCCGCCACGAAAGCAATAGAGTTATTAGGAACTTGTTCCCCGAAGGCGAAATTTGTAGTGGGCTTAATTGAAGCGCGCTGCTTGAACACTGAGTTAGCCTGACGTGTAAGCTGATTAAGTGTATTCTTGGCTTGCCGCATCGTTGCGATGGTCTCAAAAGCGGTTCCACCAAGCAGCAATCCCCAAGACCACTTAGGCGACTCCTTATACACATTCAGGTATTCATCAACTGCTTTACCATAAGAGTCTTCATAAGAAGCACCTAAGAATGCAAGTTCACCAACTCCAGCTCTAGTTGCGGCCTGAGCAACATTGCGGCTAAGTGGGATAGCTAATTGAGTCGCCACCTCGCCAATCGGTTTAATGCCGATAGAAGCTAATGAACTGGCTTTCTCATAAGCGGCCCACTGGCTTTTATTCCCATACCAACCTGCTTTAATTCCCATAGCTCGATTAGTAATTCCCATTGCGCCGCCAATTGACGCAAGGTTCCCAAGGAACCGCCCGGCGAAAAGTTGGGCCTCGTTGGGCTCGTCAGCCTGACCGGTAATTGCCTCGGTTATAGCTGCGTAACTCTCAGCATCATCGCGGCCATTAAGTCCGATGAAATCATAAGCTTGGTCAACTATGTTGCGAAACCCATGGAAATCGCCCGATGCGCCGGCCGCTCTGCGGGCAGAGTTAATTAAGAAGTCGCCAATGTTAGCAGTTGCTTTGGGCGTGTTCAGGGCCGCCAAGTAGCCGATTCCGGCAATTGACTTAGTAGTTTCAATTGCGCTCATATTTTCAGTTGCCACCTTTACACCAGCGACAGTTTCACCAAGGCCTTTACCGACAGAGTAAGTTGCTTTAGTTGCATCAACAACAGCTTCTCCGACCGCTTTTCCGGCTTTAGCAGCTAATTGAGTTGGCAAGCTAATTGCATCAACTAAAGAGCCAGCGCCCTTAATTAACTTATCCATAAAGCCGCCCGAAGAATCCACTGACCTGCTCTGCAAAGCCTGCTCACTTTTAATAATATCTTCCTGAACTTTAGCATCAATGACCGGAGCAAGAAGCTCGTCCATTTCAACTTCATCAGGCATAACAGTTTGTGCCAGTCCATCAGGTGTCGACTCGTAATTCACAAGTAAGTCTTCAATAGCTGCTTGCTGCTCAGCCTGAAGTTGGACTTCATTAACTTCACCAACCTGCTTAGCGGCTCGCTCTTGCTTGGGCATCGCATCGTCAATTATCTCTTCTTTGACAAATTGCAACCCAAGCAACTCTTCCACTTCAGGCGGCAGAGCTTCATTCACGTTTGCCATTAGATGTACTCCTATTGTTAATGTTCCGAATAGACGCCATTTGTCTATTACGGAATTGGTTAATTTGACTTGCTATAGTTGGAAGGTCATTGACAGCAGTTAAGCTTTTAATCCCATAGCTACCATAAGTGTATTGAACTTGCTTAGAGTCGATAAACATATTGGTAACCTCAGGAGATTCCAGCGCTTCATTAACTATAGCATAAGTTTGCGGCGTGATTATCTTAGCTTTAACATACTTGTCAGCTAAGAGCTTGAGGGCCTGAAGACCCGTAAGCGGATTTTTCAACTGCCTGTTAATTGCCTCCTGTTGGTATAAGCTAACACCATTAAGAAGCTTCCCCAAATCAGGGCGTCCTTTTTCAGCCACTTCACCGAGGCGATTCAACGTGAAGTCAACGAACTCTTGTTCAATGCCCTCAGTAAATTTATTCTTGCTCGAAGCCGCAATCACAGAATCTTCGTAAATTTTGTCGAAGTTAATTTGGTTGAGGTAGGCATTCTGAATATCCTTAGTAAAACCGCCAGTGTTATTCCTAATTAACATATCTGCCATCAGAACATCAGTAGGACTTTCACTGTTAAATGTCCTTTTATTCTGCTTAGCAAACACATCAGCTACAGTACTCCGTATATGCTCCGGTAACTTGTTAAATTCAGATATTACTCTACCTTGATAACTTAATCTAGCATCACGCAAAATTCGGCCCTCAAGCGTAGCAGCTTCTTCAAAAGGCACAGATTCATTTGCGGTTTCGAGAAAGTAATCAGAAGCTATGGGTTTGTTCTGCTGATTTAATACGCCATTACCGTTAATTGCCGCGTCGAATAATCTTTGGCCTGCTGGACTCATTGTGCTTCTAATTGCCTTTAAGCCTTCATTGCCTTCTTTATTAGCTACAGTGTAGCTTTCTTTAAGTATCACAGAGTCGCCAATTTTGAAGGCTTCTTCACCAGCATTAGCGGCAGCTTTAGATGCTACTAAGTTAGGCTGTGTCTTATATTCACCGCCATTAAATTCACTTACTAAATCACTAGTTGGTTTAACAGAATCCTTATAAATATTATAGTACGGTTGCCAAGCTTCAGCTACTTTAGTTCCACCGCCGCCACCGCTTCCTCTGCCAATAGCTTTCTGCCTAGCTCTATAGACATCAGTTAAAAGGTCGGCTGTATTAGGTGTTGAAACACTAGAGCTAATTGTCTCTCTTTGTTCCATGAACTGCTTCTGCAAATTTGCGGCCCGCTGCTCATCAAAGGGATTAGCTCCAGTAGCCAGCATCATTCGGGCGGTGTAATTAAGGTCTTTCTGCTCTTTCTGCTTACTTAACTCACTAAGCTGATTGTCCACCCGAGCAAGGTCTTGCTGATAGGCGATGTCGCCGGTGCCCAAAAATGGTAAGAGTACCTTGAGTGCCCCCGGAATTTTAGAGCTAATTGAGTTGTCATACTCCTTGCGGATTTCATCTTTGCGGTTAAGCAGCTGCAAAGCCGTTTCACTAGTGTCAATGTCATCTTGAAGCTTGGCTCTATTAAGTACTTCTTGATGCGTGTTGTTAATTGAGTTGGCTTGGTCAATGTACTCCTGGGCCAAAGCAGCACCCACTGGAGATTGAGCGGCATCAAGTTCCTTAAAGGTGTTTTGCGGCTTGGAGCTACTCCACGAATAAGGAACTTTCTCGTGCTCAGCAATATAATTAACCAAGGCCTCTTCCGTCAATGGATTTAATTTACTACTATTTTCGGCCATAACTTAATCTCCTTCAAATTAGAAAAGACTGCTCGGACTAAACTGTCCATTAATACCACTAGATAATTTGTAGCCACTTTTACTGGTGGTGCTAGTTCCTTGTGATTTAGTTTCAGCACCTTTCAAGATGCCAAGCAGGCTGTTTAGGGCTTCCAAGCTAATTGACTCATCTTGCGCCAAGGAGTTAAGTAACACCTGGCTCGCATTAAGTTGCTGGTTGCCGGCTTCGGCTTCGAGTTCGGCACGTTTGCCTGCTAATTGAGTCGCAGCATTGGTAACGGCCTCATCATAGAAAGCCTGCACAAGCGAGTTGTCAGCAGCACCAACAGACCTAGCTAAGTCCTGATAGCTCTGGCCGAGTGCTTCATCTGACTGTTGCTTAGCAGCCGCCATAATAGCATCTACATCAATATTGCCATCTTCGGCAAGTTGGCCCAAAGTGTCATAAGCTCCGGTGGCCCGAGGGTCTTCAGTGTTAATTAGGTCGCTATAAGCATCAAGGTTATCCAAGGCCGCTTCGTTGAGGGCGTCAAGTAGCTCGGACCTAAATTGCGTAGTGTATAAACTTTCCTGCGTCTTAGACTTTTCTTTAGAATAAGAGCCAGAAAGCTTATTGGTTAATCCGGTCATACCAAACATTTAATTATCTCCTTTCATCTTAATTAACTTTCTTCAAAATTGGCCGCTCGTTGCACAAGCCATAGGCGCGTTCTAGAAAAGCTGTCCATTGAACAAGGTCGCCATTGGTCTTAATTGACGGTCGAACGAGCTGGGCGCATTGAACTTTCTGTACAATTACCCGCTCAGTCGAGCAAGCACTCAGCAGGCACAAGGCTGCTATAATAATCAGCACAAGTGTTACTGCTGCTATTAACTTCATTAAAGCGCTTATTAACTTCAATAGAAGCTTGAGCGATTTTATCATCTGTCTGCTCCTTAACTTTTATAAGTTCATTAACTTCAGTTTTCGCCCTAGCATACCCAATTGCTTCGCGGCGTTCTGCATACCAAATTGACACCATAAAGCCAATTAGCAGCAGTGCCAAAAAAGCGCCTAGGAGCTTAATGTTTCCCATCGCACTTGTCCTTTTCTGATATCTTAATGTGGTCAGTGCCAGCATCAAATGAGATGCTTACGTCTTTATACTTAATTGAGTACAGCTTAGAAAGCGCCTGACTTATATGCTCACCAAGCAGAAAGAGCCCAGAAACACACGAGGCCCAAATTATGATATAGGCAATCAATTTAGTTTCCATATGTGACTCGTGTAAAGTAACTAGGTACACAACAGTGGCGCACGGAATTACTGTAATTATCCACTTCCTTGAGATGAACCTAAAAGCCAGCTCTCGCTTGTTACAATGCATCTTAAGTAACCACGAGGTGATAAACGGCACGAATGTACTCAGCAAGATAATTGCTATCAATACTAAGCAAGGCATTATTTCAAAGTCTATCGGCATTGTAAATTCCTTTCTTAATTAGCTTCTCTCATAATAATTGTACCAATAATTCGTGTAAATGTCAACTTGCCACTTCAGCTACACTATAGCAGTTAATGCGATGCAGAACCAAAGTAAGCCGCCCCAAACCCACTCACCTAAGTTCCAAGCATTTTTGCCCTCGGCACAATTAAGCGCTTGGCAAATCAAAGTGGCAATTAGGTATGCCGGGCCCATTAACAGCCCCGACAGCATCAGGGGTATGGAGTATAAGGGTAAGCCAATTAAGAATGTCCAAACAAGGCCACGAAGGCACAAGCCGCAAAATCCATAAACTCTTGGTGAACTTATGTTCTTAATTAACTCATCTATAGCAGGGCACTCTTCACGAGAGCTTTGCTGCCCCGTAGTCAATTCACCTATATAGGTTCCCCAGCCGCAAATCTGCTGGCCGAGGTACATAGTAAGGCAATTAAGTACTGCATAAGTAATTGGGCTTACAGCTTCGGGGCAGTAGCTTGAGGCGAAATTCGCCATAGTTAAGCCATACGTGAGTGGCTGCCAGAGTTTATTAAGTGGCAACTCACCTAACCCAGGTAGCTCAAGGCCGCCCCGAATCCGGTTAACTAAAGCCCCATATAGGGTTAGAATGATAATTGAGCATATAGTGTTAATCATCTTTAATCCTCCTTAATCTTTCTTCATTAAATCATACATACTAACTCGGCAAATTTTTGAATTTAAGGCAATCTTATTCTCAGCCATATTTCGGCTCATCCGCTCATTAGGATTGTTAATTTGCACGAAGTAAACATAATCGCGAAAGAAGCCAATAACAGCCCATTTACTTGAACCACCAAAAATCGGCTTAAATTCCTTGAAAACATTCCTGCCAGGAATTCCGGAGTCGGTAAATTGAATCAACCTAATTGAGTAATCCGCTCTCTGCACAAGTAGGTAATTAGCCATTGAATGCAATGAAATAACTTTATTATAATTGTCCGCTACAGCTATGCCTGTATTAGTAAAGCTAAGCCTGTTGTTTGGTATAGTATTTCCAGCTTGAGGCTGAAAATTGTAATCTAAGATAAGTAACGTATGTGGCGCAGCAGCGGTGTTAGTTCTTAGCACCGCTAAGAACCTATCATTAGGTGTCATGTTGTTCATCGCCCAAGGAGAGTAAATTGAGATTTTCTGTCCATTAGTCGAGTCCCAAAAAGTCTGATTAGTTGACATAACACCGTCAATGTTCTGCGTAGATGTTTGCGCACTCCAAGATACTTTAGCATAGCTAAATGAATCGCTGTAAAAACTCTCCAATTGATTATACGTAAACATATCAACCATGACACAAAATGCACCATATAAGCCATTAACATAATGATAAGAGCAGCTCCATGGAGTTGCTCCACCAAATTTCGACGCGCTGTTTTTATGCAGATATAACTTAATTGCCGTTTCCTGAGATACCCAAGATGCTCCAGTTGAATAAGAGCCACCTGACTTAAGCCCATGATGTTCACTTAATCGAGATTCTAAGCCGGGAACCCCATCAACTCTGTTTGCAATAACACCCAGCATTGTAGCGTTGTTTCTAAAGGGGCCGTAAATTTGGCTAAGGCCTGAAAAACCAGAAACTCCACTTATGTCTGCTCTCTTCATTAAGACCCAATTCTCAGGGTTGGCTGAAGCATCTCTGGCGGTTCGCAAGTTAATCTGATTAAGGCCTGAATCAGCATAATAAGTAGATGCGTACCAATGCTTCTGACCAGGTTCATAAACAGGGCCAAACATCATGGGTGTATTATCCTTAATAGTTACAGGACTTTCGCTTGAAGCGAAAGTTAATTGACCATCAAGATAATTAAAGTTACTTATCATTTCGGCACTATCAATAGCTTCTTCGTCATTGCTTGAATTAGCTGTAAATCCAGAACCTTTGAATCTAATCATATTTCTAAATTGAACCAGCCCAGCTGGCAGTAGTTCATTTAGCCCCCCAGCTATGTAATAATTCTGTCTACAATTATATGTATTTTGCCCAGTACTTAGGAATCTTCCACGAAGCCTATCCTCATACATTTGCATATAAGGATTGTAAATTGACCGCCCTGCGTGGTCGGCATTATATTCACTTGTCATCTGAGGTTCATCTGGGTAAGTCAAAGTAAGTCCATTGAACCATTCAAGAGGGGCTAAATTCGAGGCCCCTTTTCCAAGGGGCCTTAATGAAGTTCTTATCACCATTAACTTATTCCTCCTAATTTACGCCGTGGTGTCATATTCGGCTTCGATGTTAGCTATCCATTGAGGCTCGTATCCCAGAAGCGCCGCCGTCGAATTATACCTAAATGAACGCCGCAAGGCAATTAACTTATATGGAGCACTCGACTCTTGGAATACACCATCAGAATTATCAATCCAGTAAGGTGTTATAGCTGAGCCGTTAATTGTAAATTCGACGCCGGTTACCAGCGGGCCGTAACTTGAGTCAGAGCAGTCAATTAACAGCTCAAAGGTAATTACCGCATCATCCGGAATGCCGGCTGGAACTGTGATAGCAACAGGTAATTTAGCGCTGCCGGCCATATGAGTTACTCGAATTGTATAGTGCTTAATCTGGTTATCAAGCGTAACCGCAGCACTATCTACAGCGCTAATTTGAGAGTTCCTTGACATCACTTTCTCAGTTGCGGCACAGAGCATCTTGGCATTAAATGGCATACCCTCCGTCCAGCCAGCTAATGCTACGGCAAGAGAACCATTATCGTCAATTAAAGGCCAACCAGATGAATTTGATAAAGTATATTTAGCATAAGGGTTATTAACTTTAGGCTCTATTGTAACTTGACCGATAAATGTACTTCCGATTCCGATTGAACCATCAGCAACAGCAATGTAAGGTGCTGAATACTGAGAAACATAGTAAGCTTGATTAGTAGCGTAATCTCGTGAAGCCATTTGCCAAGAATCGTACTGTATATTACTTGAGATTATAGACTTAATCCGATACATATACAATCCGCCGTCAGCTAACGTATCTGGAGGGAGCATTACTTGAGAACCTTTCACAAAAAACCACCCACCAACTACCGGAGTTAATCCAGAGAATACCGCAGAAAACTCCTCAACTGTGTCAGGAACTTGCGACACTGAATCAAGTACTCCATAAACAAGTTGCGTAATTGTGATATTCTGCGAATTATTGACTTCAGCAACATTGGCCATCTGACAGATTGTTAAGTCAGCAGAACACGCAATGAACTGGTCGAGATAGATTGCGCGGCTGCTTAACTGACTTAGGTTCCAATTAAGGTCTTTCAAGCCAAGCTCCGCTTCTTGCACAGAGGTAAACAGCTGGCCCTCATCAGAAACCTGCTGAAGCAACAGGAGGATTTGCCCAGTCTCAATTAACACCAGCCTAAAGACCACAAATTTACTCGTGCCGTTACTTGAGTCAAGCAGAGTTTTCGCGCTCGTTGTTGTATTGTAATAGTAAGGCTGAATGTTAGGTTGAGCCGTTTCACCGTCATGGTCATAATTAGGGTAGTAATATTTGAAGTTAATTGACGACATAGCCGGAAACAGCTTGCGGTCAGGCCGCTGGGAATTACCGGCATAGTTGATGCCTTCCTTAATTAAGTCGAAACTTTGACAGCTCAAGCCCTTGGCCGAATCTGAGGAAGTTACTTGAGCGGCGAAGTTAACTACCATTATAGGGTGGTCGCGGCCAAATGTACTTGAATCAGCCAAAAACGGCCGCACTGAAAGCTCCGAGGCCGTTAAGTCGCCATCTGCATTAACATAGATGTTGCACAGGGCTAAGTAGATGTCATAATCTGATGTACTTATTTCCCCAATGCCGCTTTCATTAAGTCCAACATAAACAACTTGGCCTGCATATTCCGGCCCGATTGTAACAGTTTCTTCCTGATGTTGTACCAAGTCCGTGCCGTTAAACCACTGGAAGGACTTAAGCAAGATGGTATTAGTCGAGCTGACCGTGGCAATATCGGCCGTATAGGGTTTAGTCAACCCAATTAACAAATCCTTCTTTTTCGGCAACGTAGCTGAATTTGCCACGGATTCCGCAGTAACAGCTGACAGCTGGTCTTCAAGTTCTTGAAGTTCATCTGCTACTTTACTCCTAACAGCATCAGCTTCTACATTAGTCATATCAGCACGAGCCAAGTCAATTCGGGCATTGTTCAAATAAACGCTAAGCGTCTGTCCGGTTTCGGTGCTGATTTCACGGTCGTTATAGTCAACACCCTCTCCAGTAACATTAGCAATTCGTAAAACGCCTTTGCTCATTTTCTATCCTTTCGTCAATTAAGTTTAATAAATCCGCATCCGCATAAAGTTGCTGAAGCTACTCTGGTTATAGCCCCAAACCACACAATTATCTCTGTAAGCCAAACCATTCTTATTGAACCGCACGAGGTAATTAGCGGGAATGATGAATTGGCCGCTCGAGCAACCCGAGCTGCTCCCAGTAAAGTGGCCGTAAAACAGGTGGTTCTCTAATTGAGTGCCATTTGGGTCAGAGATAATTATGTGGGCTGTCGAGCCACCCGGCCCTGCGGCAGTGGCACTAATGAAGACTGGCTGACTCCACGACTTATTGCTCGTAAAAAGCGACCCGTTGTACAATTCAGAGGAATAGTTCGGGGCGCCATTTGATGAAGTTGACCTAATTAACGGCCGAACACAAGTTGAGGCTCCTTTATCCCAGATAAAGTAACTTCCTTTTATAGTACCATTGGCCGTTGCACTGCGAGTCCTAGTGGCCACTCCCTTAGTACCGCCAGAATCTAAGTAAAGCTGCATCTGGGCTTTAAGCGGGTTCATCATAGCCGTCAAAGTCGTGGTGCCGCCATCGCAAGTTACAACTCCATTGCCTTCCAAGTACTTAAGCGACTCGAAAGCAGTCCACATAGGCTGCTGAGAATTTCCGGTTGAGTAATCTCCCTGGAAAGTATCTTTGAAGCAAGCGGCAGTGTAATTGCCTATGTAGACGGAGCCAGCTCCGGTAATGAAGTCAGTGCCGCTAACGGTTCCATCGACAATGAGTTTGCAGCCAGCTTCAATTGTCAAGGTGTACGCACTAGAGCCAATTAAGTTGAAACAGTGCAAAACGGCTCCATTTGACAGCGTAACATTGCTGACCATATTGAATGTGGCATAAGGTGCTTCGACCCGTTTTCCAGTGAAGTTACTTAAGTTGGCATTTGAAGCATCTTGGCAAAAAATGAACCCACTTGAGTCAACCGCAGCGGCGCCGCCAAGCGACACCTTTGCTAATTGAGGGTTATTTCCGGACAGCACATCGTTGCCGCCCTCGCTGATGAAAGTTCCTTCGTAGGTGTTTAAGGCCAACTTAGTTACAGGAATATTCTCAAGCTGGTTGATAATATCAGATGAAGCTACGTTACTGAAATCGGCCCTAGCAAGCCAATGACCTCCCGGAGTTGCACCATCGTGAATTGCCACTGTCCAGTTTCGAGTGTCAACGAAGAACTCTCGAGGGTTATAAACTGCATTGATTTCTTCCAAGTTACCGGAGCCCAACTGTGAAATTCGGCCTTGGTAATCACTGCTAGGTAATCTATCTGTCATAAATAAGACCTCCCTTAAATAAGTTAAATTGTATTCCTGTTATCTCACAAAAGCCTTTTACAGCATAATTGAGCATATGGTAAACGCCAGTATTGTAGATATTGCCTACGAGGCGGCGCCCAACGAAGTATTTGTCCTCAATTAACACCCTATGATGCGGCAAGTTTCCGTAGGCGTCAGTTGAAGATGTCAAGGTAATTGACACATCATACCCCATTGAGATATTCTGGTTCCACTCGAAATCAGGTTTCTGGGTGATAGCACAGTCAAGCTGAGGCGCTTGAAGCTGACAGTCCCAAATGAACTCCTTCCTGTTACTTGACATATTAGTGTCAACTCGAGTTATCACCGTGGTGCACTCGATGGGGATTTCTGGTGCGAAGCTAATTGAGTTAAACTCAAAAAACGCGTCCACTTTGTCAATCCGCTTTGCCTGCTGACACACATTTGTTTCAAAACCGCAACTTAATTCAAAGCCACTACTCCACGTATTGTCATAATCATTCAAGTCAACATCAAAGCTGCTGTCATTTAGGTCTTCATTAAGCAAGCTGTCATTCAGGTCTTCATCGAATACAAGAGGTAATGGCAGAGCAAGCTCATTGAACTTAGGCTCAAGCGTATCAACTAAATGCGTTATGACGGCATCGGCGAGTGGCAATTCTGAATAGAGGTTAATTGAAGCACACATTGTGTCAGGCTGCTCTGCGGACAAGCTTCCAATTGACTCAACGTGCAACCTGTTGCCGTAGTAGCTTATTTCATTAAATTCTGTATTATAGGCACTGCGGTACTCGAAGTTCCAGAAGTGCTGGAAGTTAATGAAGTTGAAACCACGAACAGCAGCTAATGCGTGCTGTACCTTGAAAACGCGCCCAAGCAACAAGTCGATGCCAAGTATGTTGCCATAATAGTTGACAACAAGGTAGCGGGTTTCCAGCAGGTCGAGGTATTCAATGTCGATGTCGATTGAGTTGAAATAGTCAATTAACATCTCATTTACGACCTTGAACCCACCGGAGCCCAGCGAGCCCAAATCTTCGTAGCTGTAAAGGTTCTTGTCTGAGTCAATGAAGTATACAATGCCAAAGGTGCTAGTTAAGCAGCAATCTCGATTGAGAATCCGGTGCTTACTAACTTCCTTGAAATTGTAAACCAAAGCCGTGTTTAGCTCAGTGGCACTAATTACGTTGTCAGATGTGAACACCAGAAAACCGTTTTTCTTTTTAGCCAAGGCAATTCCCTTGCCCGTGCTAAGTGAGTCCAGACTCTGAAAACCGGCTCCGGTAGTTGTGCTCGGCTGGAAGTCATCTCCATTACCAACAGCACTCCAAGCTATGACATCGTCGCTCAAGGCAATTAACCTGTTATTCGTCGCGCAAATGAACTTAGCACTCTGAGGGAAACCCGTGGGGCTAATTTGGGTGATAGAGTTAATTAAATGGTCATACTTAAACAGCACTTGGTCGCACAAGATGTAGTAATAAGAGCCAATGTAGTCTACGCTGACATTTTCGGCATCGCTGCTGAGCATCAGCAGCACCGTTCCATCACCCGTGGCGGCTGAGTACCTGTAAATGTACTTGTTTGTTACAATTAACTTCCCAGCATCGTCCTGTAAATCAACTACCTTTTTCAGCTCGACGTTCCTTGAGTAAGGTATAAAAAACAGCGGCTTGTAGCCAAGGCCAGTCGAGTAACCATTGTACGTCGGGATAATGTTCGAGCCGTCTGTTATGTTAAGTTGATTGCCTTCGACTCTATCATAGGTTATATTAGGATTGAATATCAATAAGTTCTTATTAACTATTGAAACCATTTTGCGGCCTCCTCAAGTTACAAGCAGTAGAACTTATAGTATCCTGTAAAGTCTACCGTCTTTGTGATTACATTAGCTAATTTAGCACTGACGCTAAGCAAGTTGCCTGCCTGGTCAACCATATAGTAACAGTTGTACTGGCAGTCGCCACCGGAAACTGCGAAAGTTAATTGACGGGTCTTTATGGACCACGCCAGCGACTCGTCTTGAAGCACGTCCCAATCTGAGGTGGAAGGTACTGTAAGGGTTACAGGGGTGTAGTTAGTTGACTCAACAATGTCGCTTAACTCCGTGGTCTTGTCAAAGGCCTCGGATATTTGACCTAACTTAATTGTAACAGCTGTTATAGCCCGCTGTCCCTTAAACATAGCTTTAAGCACTTCTTCCTCAAGTGTGCCACTTACCATATTAGGTGCTGTAGCGCCCTCAAAAACATAAGTGCCTCCGAATAGTTTCTTACGGCCGCCTTTCTTGCTACCACACTTACTTTTCTCTGCTGAAAATTCCATCTCAATTAACCTCCATTCTGATTAACGCCCGCAGCTTCTTCGAGGGCCCGAAGCCGCTCTTCGATTATCTGCAAGTTATAATTAAGTTGCTCTATTAAATCATTGCTCTCTTCCTCGTAGATAGGTAATTGGAGCGTTTTTACATCAGCCATCTCAATTACCTCCCTGCTAATACCCAAAGTTAGCGTAACGCTCGTTCTGAACAAGTACAGCAAACAGCTGGTTGAACTCGGCAAATTCACGCTTAAAGCGCTCGGAGTCGTCAAGTAAGCCATATAACTTACTTAGCGTCCCGGAAATTACAACGTCCTTGTAATCCCTGAGAAGCCAGTTTCCGTAAGCCGCCAATTCTTCCTCTCGTTCATTAACTTCTTCCAAGTCAAGCGCCTTCCATTCGTCACTTTGGACATCTTCTCTGACTAGCCACTCATTAGACAACCAATCGTATTTAACAAGTCGCTCAGCTTCTGGTATATATTCGAACTTCTTTGGGAAGCTGTAATATGTTATCTCAATTGATGTCGGCTCTTCATTAACAGGTAAGCCGTAAATTTCGCCGAGGACATTCTGCCCACCACCGAAGACAAAGACATACTTCTCGCCCACTTTGTACCAGTAGTTGTTAAGTAAGTTCTGCCCAACACTAGGCTGATTATTTGGCGGGTATAATCCAAGCGGCTTGTAGCAGACAGAGTTAATTAACCTTACATCTGGATTACGCCTCCACACCCACTTTGAGGCACTTTGAAGTTCCAAGTTAGGCGTGTCAGGTGTCAATTCAAGCTGCTTCAAATCACTTTGGAAATACTGCTTACTGTGAATCCTTGAGATAATGCCCTGAGCCAACTTAACAACAATGTCGCGCATATCAATTCTATTTGACAGCTCGCAAACATCATCTACAATTTGACTAAACATCTCAATTACCTTTCATACGAAAAAGCCCCAAGGCGTTTCTGCCTCAGGGCTTTCAATTACCTTTGTTACTTAACAGACGGCAACGGATTCGAGCCCTTAACTAAATTATTAAAGTTAAACGACTGCGCCGAACCAACGTTACCGGTGCCAAGTTCATTGCCTTCATTCTGTCCCTTGGCCGCTTCGTCATTTGCCTGCTGCTTTTCTTCTTCAGACTTAATTGCCTCAACAACAGCAAATTTAGACAGCTCCTTGGAAAACGGCCCGACTTCCTCGTCTGAATCCAGCTCAATGAAGCCGACGCCGTTCGCCAACTTAATGTGGCCTTTGGAAGTAATGAGGCTACGCAGGTTCTTATTATAGCATCTAATTACACACTGCATAATCGTTACCCCAGATAGATGTTACTGAGAACGCCTCCGGTATTTTCATCTGCATACTCAAGAGTGAGCTCAGAGGTAATTACGTTGGCCTGACCGTCCATACCTACCGGAGTCGCATCCTTGATTTCGGCGTCGGTCATATAACCAATCTTAATCAAGCCCGGATGGTAAATCAGCATCGATTTGCTAAGCGACTCAGTCTGGCTGAACAGCGGGTGAGCAAGAATCTTAACTTCCTGCATTCCCGGCAACTGCAGAGCATACACATCGAGGCCATATACTTTAGTCGCAGTCCCAATCGGGTAATACGAGCTGCCGGCCTCTCTAATGAGTTTATTAAGAATATAAAGTACATTGAGAGAGGTCATAACGACACGTTCATTAGGAACGCCCTCAGGGCAGGTCTCGAAGTTACTGTACATCCATTCCTGAATTGAGTCCAGAGTTGCAGCAGCGGCCAATGCAGTGTTGTTTTTAACAACGCTCATCAAGCCGTCCATCGTGCTCAGCACTTCAGAGCCATCAACCTGATTAAGAGATTTGCGGCCAAGCAGCAAAGCCATTTCGATGTCCTGCGCGTGCATTGACACGGCATCTTCTTTGTTTTCCGTTGCCTTGTTTCCAGTAATGAACTTAATGTACTCAGCCGTGCGAGTTGTGCCCCAGCCATTACGGAAAATCTGGCTGTAATTCATACGGGGAACTCCACGGCGGTACTTAGGATTCGGCGCCAACGAGCCTTCTTTTTTGGCGGTACCCAAGTAAAGCAGTTCGTCATTCTGAGTTACTGCGGCGGCCGTCGATTCAGCAAAGCCACGAACGACAGTCAGGGTGTTACCGGACACGGCACTAACAAACATATATTCATTAGTCTTAGTGTTCATAATCACCGAAGACGGTTCAACCACAGCGCCTTTATCTACTGTGATGGAAGTTGCCGAGTTGTTTGCCACAGCCGAGGCAATTAACTTCGAGCTATACGGCTGCTTCATGAACCAGTAGTGGATTTTGGAAGTCAGCTGAAACTGAGCGGAACCTGAACTCAATGCGAATATCGGGGCAGTACCGGCCAGCTGAGATCGGAACAATTTACTATTGAAGCTATCAAGCCGCTCAGCATTGATACCTCCTTGAGATGAAAAGATTCCTGGAATCATCTATTTACTCCTTTGTTAAATTTACTTACTAATCAACAAGTTACCGAAGAGGCCGTCAAGGTCTTTACGCTGCTTGTCAGCCGCTTTTTCATCAGCACTTTTACTTGAGAGCTTATTGCTAAAGTCCTGCAAAAATGTCTTAGTTGCTTCAGTTGCCTCGTCAAGCGACTTACCCTGCTGCAAAAACCCTTTCATTACCTGGGTAATAATTGGGGCGGCACTTGGGTCTTTCATCAATGGAATCTCCCGAGTGGCCTTGTCTAATTGACTCCTACTTGAAACGGCCGCCTGAATCTTGTTGCTGACATTGCTGTCGTAAGCATTGAGGCGGTTTTCAATAGCTTTGTCAATTACACTGGTTGCATCATACAGAGCTTTGCCGTAAGCGCGCTGTGCTACAGAGTTAATGAAGTTTCCCAACTTACTTGGGTCTTGCATCAGCTCGGCGGCATCGTATTCAACGCCGTCAAGGAAGTTCTGCTTCGCTACATACTGCTTGAATACATCACTCGAGTTCGCTTGCTGCTGGCCCTGCTGTGCACTCTGCTGTGCTGCTTGCTG
>ERZ826146.621-NODE-621-length-40477-cov-8.239968_pt1 | contig 40477 bp, 33 predicted proteins | sample MGYA00519857_ERZ826146 | MGnify/ENA primary metagenome ERZ826146 (study PRJEB31778, sample SAMEA3449222) | human gut metagenome | biome: human gut; feature: human-associated habitat; material: faeces | place: United Kingdom | collected 2010/2012 ...
ATGTAAGCGTTGCCAAGAATTACCTTAAAGAAAATGAACTGGAGGCAATGGGACGCATCGTCAACAGCTTTCTTGATATAGCGGAAGATATGGCGAAACGCCATATTCCAATGACAATGGAGGATTGGGCTAAACGTATAGATAAATTCTTGGACGTAACGGACAGGCCGATTCTTTCTGATGCCGGAAAGGTCACGGCAGAATATGCCAAAGAGTTTGCTGAAACTGAATTTGAAAAATACCGCGTCATTCAAGACCGTCTGTTCAAGTCCGACTTCGACAAAATGGATGACAAAGATTTGCCCTCACTTGATTTTACGCCGGATCACCCATAACCAAGTCATAAGGAAATCGCAACTGTTACTGAAAAAACTTAGTGATGCAGTTTTTGTTATCATTTAACATTGATATTTTCTACGTTTTCCTTTCGTTATTTCGGATAATATCCGTAGTTTTGCTGTAAAGAGCTGTAGTTGCTTAAGGAGCTAATTTTCGGGTTTGCACTATATTTGCAACACGTTCGCGCAAGTTGCTCATACAGAGATGCTGTTGATTTTGAGGAAGTCAAATATATAATGTAGAAATACGAATATAAAATCATAAAAGAAGCAGCATATAACTCGATAAATCACACTACGAACTTTATAAAGATCAACTAATTAAAACATATCCAAACACACGTTTTTTGCATCTGAATTTGTATCGTCAAACCAGGTAAAGACACAACACGGTAAAATTCTTATCCTATTTCTCGAAAAAACTTATTCATTTACGGATAAAAAGTGGATTACTTTTGTGTCAAAAGTAATCGAGTTTTGAGTCAAAACTCAGTTACTTACAGTTTAAAAATAAAGTTAATTGTTTACCTCACATAAGCCTTTTGTATGAAGGTTCAAAATATTAATCTGTGAAATTAATTCCAATAAATATTACAATTTCATGGAACCCTAATTTTACGGCAAACCGCTGTCAATAAATACCCAAAACGTATAAGGCATAATAAAAATTAGGAGCATTGAAATCGAGATGTTGTGTACTGACATTCAAGTTATGCCTTATTGCAGGGCTAAGCCTAAATCTTACATTAAGATTTTCAACCTTTAGTTTATTTCTTTGACGTGATAATTAATAAAGTCAATAAGCCATAAGATTTAAACATACTGCATAGCAGGCTGGGAATATGCAATAACCACAGCCAGATTTATTTTTGGTAAGAGCTAATAGAAACATCTTTTAACGCAAAAAACAGGAAAGTATCAGAGAAATATCATACTTTTGTAAAAAAATAGGCCCATGAAAAAGCTAAATGTCATATTATCAATACTTGTTGCCTGCATTACGGTAACTTTTGCACAAGTGCCTTACAGACAAGGCACTAGCCAAGCGACGGACTCTTTGAAAATAATGGCAAACAATATGCGAACGACTTCATTTCGCACATTAAGCAAAGACGGCAAAGACTCCACGCGATACAAGCTAAAGGTGTACAAGATTGACAAGAATGCCGTAAAGATGCCTAAGTATGATGCCTTCAAAGAAAAGATGAAGAAAGAACCACTGGCTGGCGATTTATTGAAAGATGTTGTCGGAAACATAGTCAAATAACCAGACGCTAAAAATGGTGAGCTTAACTAAATCAGGCAATTATAATAGTTGTATCCAATAGCATAATAAATAAAAGGAGACCTCAACACTACAGATTTCTTGAAAATTAAAAGTGCGGTTGTGGCATGGCCACAACCGCACTTGCATGACTTGTTACTTATCGAAATGAAACCGTAAGACCAATCAAAAGTCCTTACGGTTTCATGTTTTTAATTACTTCCTTACGAACTTATAGCTCTTGGTGCTTCCGTCGGCAGCCTTAACAGTAGCAACATAAACTCCTGAAGGCAGGGCGGAAAGGCTTATCACATTAGCGTTGGCTGTACGCAATACACGGCCTGACACATCACTGAGTGCTATGCTCTTCACACCGTCTGCGGCACGCAGTTCGTTAGCAGAAATCACAACACCGGCATTTGAGTCTGTAACGGTAGAAATGCATGTCGGAGTCTTGTCTACATAGATTCCGATGTTGTCAAGCAACAGGCAATCTCCACTCTTAGTCCTCAGCCTTATGGCTATATAAATATCCTTTCCTGCATAGTCTGCCAGACTGATTCCGCGTGTCTTGGGTTCGATGCTTTCATCTTCAACAGTAAGAAGTTCAGTGAAACTTGCTGTATTGTCATCGCTCTCAGATACCATAATCTGGTAATCCTCAAGATACGTCTTATTGTACGAATAACCATCCCATACGAAATAGCTGTCGGGTCCGTCTATGCTAACCTGTGGCAGGATAAGCCATCTGTCGGCCTGGTCCGTACCGTTCAGCCATGATGTACCGGCCAACAGATATTCACCAAACACTTCATGTTCAACAATATTGAAAAGTCCCCAACCGTCTTCATTGAATTCATCACCTGCCGCAGGACTAACCGTACCGCCATCCTCGGCACGGAATGTGAACTCTGCCGGCAACTGGCCGTCCTCAAAGTTCCAGAATTTAGCCGGCTTGCTTACCACTGTGAAGTCTTTCGTCAGCACATTGTTGTCAGCAATTCCTTCATTATCATTAACTACCTCGACTTTCAGCGTATGGTTGCCGTCACTCAGGTCTACCAGGACATCGTTAATTGTAATTTCCGTAAGAACCTGGGGACGTGCTACGGCTTCGCTTTCCTTAACCACTACGTCGTCAATGCTGACATTAATTTTGGCATTCACCTCGCTGATACCGCCATTGCCAATATTGAATTTTACATCCTTGCTGCTGCTCTCACGCACGAAGTCGGGAACATTCTGCAAATCAGACAAAGCCAAATCGCCTGTCTCCGATTCAATCTTGTCGAACGAGACATCGTCGATGAGAATCAGGTTCTGGTTCTTCTCGCTGAATGCGTAGAATCCAAGGTAAATTGTCTGTGCCTTGTCAAAATGGATTATATTGACTGACTCACTATAAACGTCAACCGAGAACGGAGCATACTCAACAATCTTGTTGGTCATGGCCTCCGGAGTGGCTTCATTACCCCAGTATACAGCCAGTTTCTCAGGATATGACTGCAAGTTGGAATACCAGAATTTTAGTACATAATAGCCAGGCTCAACATTTATCGGGTCAAGCATGGCCCAATCATTACCGTCATTGTTTGAGTCGTATCCATAAGAAAGGCAACCGTTTCCAGTGCGTGCCATATTATAGAATCCTGATTCTATGACTACGTCCCAAGTACCTTCGTCGTTGTTAAGGTTGTAGAACTTGAAGTCTTCCGTGTTCTCAGAAGCCTCGAATCCCATTGTGTACGGCACGTTCAGTGGTGCCTTATGCTTTACAGAAGTGTAGCAGGTATCGTTAGGATGGTCGATATCGTCAGGATGAGTAGCCCAAGCCTTTATGCTGTAAGTAGCCAGAGGAGTTGAGAGGTCGGCCTTAGCATTGAATGTGTATTCCATTGTCGCACCTGCAGCCAACGTTTCATTAACTGTTTCCGTAGCTATTTCCTTACCGTCTACTGCAAACGCAACATCAAACGAAGCCAAGTCAACACGGCCATTGTTGGTTATGGCAACCTTTACAGCCTCTTGTCCGAGTCCCATACCTGAAACGGGACTGATAATCTCAGAGACCTTCACGTCAACCGGATTTGCAATAGGCTCAACTGTAACTGAACAGATGTAAAGATAGTCCTTATACGCAGTCGAAGTTGCATGGAACGCAAAATGGAACGGTTCGCCAGCCTTTCCGTCATAAAAGAAATAGCCCGCCTGTTCGTTTTTCACAATGTTATCGTATGTGGCTTCCTTTTTTGTCATGTCGTCAACAGTATTACCTGTACCGGAGAACACTTCCATGCTCTCACCATAAGGACTGCCCACAAACGTGTACTTCACAATCAGCGTGCCTGTCTCGGTTGGTGTAATGGCAGGAGAAATAAGCCAATCGTCGCCACTATTGAAGTAATCGTACTTGTAGGCCACCTTTGACGGAGAGCCTTCCTCGTTGAAAAGCCATGTTGCTCCGTCGCTGTTCGCATCAACAACGGTCCAAGTATTAAACTCGTCAACCGTGTCGAATGTTGTCGAATAGATTGCATCCGCATGCGCAGAAACAACCGACAACATCATTAATAACAAGAGTATTGATATTTTCCTCATAATTAATTCGTTTGGGTTTCACTTATAAACAGAACCATAACATTCCATAAGGCAGACCCCTTTAACCTTACAAAATATGTATAAAAAGTACTTCCAATGTGTAAAATTAATAAATTATCCTTGTACCTCATTATAAAGTGTAAGTATTCTATTTTAAATTAACACAAATACGTTAAATCCCCAAGATTAATCAATAAGACGCAACAATACAACCGTAAAATACGGTTACAATAAAACAGTAGGAATCATTTATCCAACAAAAATAAAAAACCAAATTCCTTTTATTTCGAATAATCGAAATTTTACCGTATCTTTGTGCCCAAATAAAATCTAACAAAATGAAAACATCCAAGACACTCTTCATGTCGGGCCTTATGTTGGCGGCCATAACACTGCCATGCAACGCCCAAACCAAAGACGGAGGCATATCAAAAGACATGCTCCAGGTGATCAAGCAGACACAACCGCGTACACCGACCGACCGCGCGTTGTTCAACGCCTTGGCGTCTAACAGTATCGACGCACTTGCCGTAAACCAGGCAAACCAGGGTGCTATTGACACATACTTCAGCGTTGAAACACCCAAACAGAGCATTACAGACCAGAAACAGAGCGGTAGATGCTGGATGTTCAGCGGCTTCAACGTACTGCGCTCGTCGTTTGCACAGCGCACAGACTCGCTCACCATCGAACTGTCGCACGACTACCTGTTCTTCTACGACCAGCTGGAGAAAGCCAACCTGTTCCTACAAGGTGTCATCGATTGTGCCGACAAGCCCATCGACGACGAACGCGTGCGCTTCTTCTTCAAGAGTCCTATTAACGACGGAGGTACCTACTGCGGCGTTGCCGACCTTGTGTCGAAGTACGGACTCATGCCCGCTGAAGTCATGCCTGAAACATATTCGAGCGACAATACAGGCAGAGTGGCAAGCCTGCTGAAGTCAAAACTGCGCGAATTCGGACTCAAACTGCGCGACATGGTAGCACAAGGCAAGAGCAAGGCCGACATCAAAGCAGAAAAGACAAAGATGCTGTCAGAGGTTTACAGAATGCTTGCGCTCACAATGGGCGAACCGCCTACCGAGTTCACATACGCCTTCAAGAACAAGGACGGACGCACCGTTACCGAGCCTAAGAAATACAATCCAATGACTTTCGCAGCCGAGATACTTGGCGACGCACCAGTAAAAGGCTCGTTCATTATGGTGATGAACGACCCGCGACGCGAGTACTACAAGACCTACGAAGTTGAATACGACCGCCACACATACGACGGAACAAACTGGAAATACCTCAACCTGCCTATGGAAGACATAGCCAATCTGGCCATAGCTTCGCTTAAGGACGGACGAAAGCTTTACAGCTCATACGACGTAGGCAAATTCCTCGACCGCAAACGCGGATACTGCGACGTCAACAACTACGACTACGGCTCGCTCTTCGGCACTACGTTCGGCATGGACAAGGCGCAGCGCATCATGACATACGACAGCGGCTCGACCCACGCAATGACGCTTACGGCCGTTGACCTGGACAAGGACGGCAAGCCCGTCATGTGGAAAGTCGAGAACAGCTGGGGCGGCAGCTGGGGCCAGCAAGGATGCCTGATAATGACAAACGAATGGTTTAACGAGTACATGTTCCGCCTCGTGGTAGACAAGAAGTACGTACCGGCAAAGACGCTGAAGCAATACGAGCAGAAGCCTGTAATGGTTATGCCTGAAGACCCGTTGTTCCTGCCGGACGAATAATAACATAAAGCCTTCATTTTAAATTCATCAAGGAGAACAAGCAAATGAGTACGGTAATATATCCTTCGCCTATATTCGGCCCCGTACACAGCCGCAGGCTCGGCATTTCGCTGGGCATCAACCTCATGCCGGCCGACGGCAAGGTCTGCACGTTCGACTGCATATACTGCGAATGCGGTTTCAACGCCGACCACCGGCCCAAGGCCAAACGGCCTACACGCGAGGAAGTGGCTGTAGCCCTGGAGCGGAAACTGGCCGAAATGGTTTCAGACGGCCAGTTGCCCGACGTGCTGACATTCGCCGGCAACGGCGAGCCGACAGCCCATCCGGACTTCGGCGGAATCATCGACGACACAATCCGCCTGCGCGACAAGTACTGTCCGAAAGCGAAGGTATCTGTATTGAGCAACGCCACAAGGGCCATGCTGCCCGAAGTGCACAAGGCTCTTGAGCGTGTAGACAACAACATACTGAAGCTCGACACCGTAGACCAGGCTTACATCGAAAAGGTAAACCGCCCCACCTACCCCACTTACGACGTAAAGGAGGTTATCGAAGCTATACGCTCGTTCGGCGGCAAGGCCATCGTACAGACAATGTTCATGGGCGGAACTATGAACGGCGAGGACGTGGACAACACCGGCGAAGAATACGTCGGCCCGTGGCTTGAGGCAGTGAAATACATAAAACCGCGCAAAGTCATGATTTACACGATAGACCGCGAGACACCTGACCACGACCTGAAGAAGACATCGCCAGAGGTGCTCGATGCTATCCGCGACCGCGTAACGGCCTTAGGCATTGACTGTTCGGCAGCATATTGATTCAAATAAAAACATTACCGGCCGCCATGCCGCTTACCGTCATACAGTAAAGACGGTTGCAGCATGGCGGCTTTTTCATGCCTTACGGCCGGTAAAAGGAGAGAACCAGTCACACGGCATGTCAAGAAAACACGGGCATTCAGATAATTTGTAAAAACATTCTTTCCGTAATTCTCAATTTCTCCGTACTTTTGCACGGTTTTTAAGGAAAGGATAACACACTATGCCAAACATCAACGACATGACCGTAGGCTCGCCTACGCGCGACATTGTAAAGTTCGCCGTTCCGCTGATAGGCGGATACATCCTGCAACAAATGTACCTGATAATCGACGCGGCGATAGTAGGCCAGTTTATCGGAGTCAACGCATTGGCGGCCGTCGGCGCCTCGTCGTCCATAATGTTCCTCATCATGGGCTTCTGCAACGGCTCGTGCGCAGGCTTCGCCATACCAGTGGCGCAGGAGTTCGGGGCGAAAGAATACTCAAAGATGCGCGCCTACGTGGCCAACGCCCTGCGCATAGTGGCGGTAATTGCGGTCGTAATAACAGCGGTCACGGCAATATTCTGCGAACACATATTAAAACTGGTCAACACGCCCGACGACATATTCCACGATGCCTACCTGTTCCTTCTGCTCAACTTCCTGGCCATTCCTTTCACCATGTCTTACAACATACTGGCAGGATTCATACGATCGTTGGGCGACTCGAAACAGCCTTTCTACTTCCTTATAGCAGCATCGCTGCTCAACATTGCGCTCGACTTCATACTGATAATAGGCCTCGGCATGGGCGTTGAAGGCGCAGGAATAGCCACGATGACGGCACAGGCTTTCGCCTCGGCGCTGTGCTTGACATACATAAGGAAACACCTGCGCATACTAATACCTACTGGGGGCGAGCGGGCGTATGACGACAAGAAGACAGGCCGCCTGCTGATGAACGGCATACCTATGGGCATGCAATTCTCGATAACGGCAATAGGCGTAATAATGCTGCAGAGCGCCAACAATGCGCTTGGAACGGCCTATGTGGCAGCGTTCACCGCGGCGATGCGTGCCAAATACCTCTTTACCTGTGTGTTCGAGAACATCGGCGTGGCCATGGCAACCTACTGCGGACAGAACATAGGGGCGCAGAAAATCGAGCGGATAAGGCTCGGAATATGGTCGGCAATAAAGATAACGGCAGTGTATTTCGTATTCACGATACTCGTAATATACCCCTTCGCTGACGATATGATGCTGCTTTTCGTAAAGTCGGGCGAACATGGAATCATCAACAACGCCGCCCTTTACATGCGCCTGTCAAGCTATTTCTTCCCGGCGTTGGGACTGCTAACCATCTTGAGATACAGCCTGCAGGGCCTCGGGTTCTCCAACCTTTCAGTGTTGTCGGGCGTCATGGAGATGATAGCACGCTGCGGAGTGAGCCTCTGGCTGGTGCCGGCGTTCGGCTTCCTCGGCGTGTGCTACGGCGACCCCACGGCCTGGGTGGCTGCCGACCTGTTCCTCGTCCCTGCCGTATACTTTGTCTACAAAAGGCTTAAAAGCAAAATAAACCGGCAAGGGTAAAACGCAAAAGGGCGGAAACAAGATGTACACCATGTCTTGTTTCCGCCCTTTCCAAAATACTGGTTCTGTCAGTCTTATACTTTATTTTACTCCTTCAGCATATCTTTCCACACCTTCCTGAGGCGCTCAACCAAAGGCTTGACCTTTACCGTAGCATTGCGTCCATTTTTGACATCAACACCTTCAGCTACAAGGACAGGTTCCCTGTCAATACGTTATAAAAGGCCGTGTTTTGCAATGCAAAACACGGCCTTTTACACTGCAAAAGGTAACCTTTTGCAGCATGAAAGACCATATATTGGAAACACAAAGAAAAGCGGCAATAGATTTTTTAACAAAATGGGCGGCAATAATTTCAGTAATAACGGCTTTTTACTTATCTTTGCCCATGATACGGAATACCTTCACTACAAGGGCATGGCCGTGCAAAACAGACTATACCAAATAACTCTTATATCATGAGAAAAATACTAATATTACTGCTGGCCGTCATAGCCATGACGGGATGCGACAACAAGAAATCGGCTGAAGAGCTTTTTAAGGAGACATCATCGGGCGTTGTAGTGGTGCTGAACGAGTATTACTACGAACTGAAGCTGCCAAACGGCAACTCGCTATACTTCACCGGACTTGACGAGGAAGGCGACATAACGGGGCTTACGGCCGAGGTGAACGAGGCTAAGGCGAACCGCAGCATGCTGACGGGCACTGCCTTCTTCGTAGACGACAAGGGCACGCTGATGACCAACAGGCACGTGGCAGCCCCGGCAATAGACGCCGTGACGGCACGCCGCAGCATGATAAACATAATGAAAGCCATGAAGCTGTACTTTGCCGAGGCCATGAGCACGCTGTCCGACCAGTTCGACGTACTTGAGAGCCAGAAAAGCTCGTGCTCGTATGTTGACTTCTACGGATACATGCACGTGGACCAGGAGAGGCTGACTGAAATAAACTCGCAGCAGACGGAACTGAGGCGGCAGTACAACCTGCTGAGCCAGTCGAGCGACGAGATTGACAGCAACATAGACCCGGAGGGCATAAAAATACAGGCCGTATGCGAGCTTGGCATAGCCTACAACGACACCTACGTTACGACGGACAAGGACTTTATCGACAAGAACCCGTGCGTGGTTACGCGCACGTCTGACAAGGAGGACGTAGACCTGGCACTGATACAGCTGAAGAACAAGAAGACACCCGAGGGCGCACACATATTCAAACTGCGCGGCGAAGGCGGCAACGGCAACTTCCTGGACGGACTGCTTGGCGGCAACGGGGCAGACGAACCGCTGAAGATAGACCAGCAGCTGTACATGATAGGCTACAACGCCGGACTGGTGCTTGCCAACACCAAGCAGGGAATAAAGGTGCAGATGACAAGCGGCAAGATAACACAGCTGCCCGACGGACAACGCCTGCTGTACAGCATACCGACGCTGCAAGGCTCGAGCGGAAGCCCCGTAATAGACGAATACGGCAACCTCGTGGCCGTGAACTTTGCAAAGCTCGGCACTACGGACAACTTCAACTTCGGCATTCCCGAAGAGCGGATAAAGGAGTTCCTGAAACGGTAAGATACCGGAACAGCATCTTACAGGAGCGGCAATAAGACCGCCGCATGAAATAAGAAGAAACATAAACGGCCGTTTTCATGATGAAAACGGCCGTTTACTATTTTGTTACCACATCTTGCTAATCAAGCCGAGCTTGGTTGCATCGATGAATTCCTCTATGTGGCGTATCTCCGGACCGTCTGGCACCTGCTCGCGTACCTGGCGCACGGCGTCGAAAACGCTCGTCTGCCCGTGGAACACCAGTCGGTAAGCATTGGCTATATGGTCCTGCACCTTCTGAGACACGCCATGGTTAGTCAGGATGGTCGCGTTGATGCCGCCATACTTCACGGGGTTGTCACTGGCGATGATATACGGCGGCACGTCACGGCTCAGGCGGCATCCGCCCTGCACCATAGAGCCTCGTCCTACGCGTACGCCCGCATTGGCAATCACGTTTGACGAGAAGATAACGGCGTTCTCAATCTCGCAGTCGCCTGCTATTTTAGTACCGTAACCGAACACACAATCGTCGGAAATCTTTGTATCGTGAGACACATGGACACCCTCCATGAAGGAATTGCGGTTGCCTATGGTAGTCTCTCCGCTGCAAAAAGTGGCACGGTTGATAACTACATTCTCGCGGAACGTATTGTCGTCGCCGATGACCAGCGTAGACGCGTCGCCGCAATAGTTGAAGTCTTGAGGCACGGCGCCAAGCACTGTGTTCTGGTAAACCGTGTTGCCACGTCCGAGACGCGTTCCGTTCATTATGCTGACATACGGATAGATAACGCAGTCGTCGCCGATGACAACATCGCCCTCAATATATGCGAAAGGATAAATCGTAACATTTTTTCCTATTTTCGCCTTTGGGTCTATTTCTGCTTTTGGACTTATCATAACTTTAATTCATTTTATGCCTTACATTTAATCCCTTCCTCCGCCGAGTGCATAATACAGATTGACGACAGCCTGCATCTTATAGAAGTCGTCCTGCACCTTTGACAATTCTGCATTGAGCAGCGACTGTTGGGCCGTTATGACCTCAAGATACGTACTGCTACCCATGCTGAACAAGTCCTTGGTGTATTCAACATTCTTGGTCAGGCTCTCTATCTGCTTCTGCTCCAGCTTGCTCTTCTCGTCAGACGAGTTATAGAGCACAAGGGCATTGCTGACCTCGCTTCCGGCAGCAAGCACCGCATTCTGCCATGTGTTGTAAGCCTGCTCCTGCTCAGCCTTTGCGACCTTTAAGCCGGCAATAAGCTGTCCGTTCTGGAATATGGGCTGTACAAGGCTTCCAACAGCACTGAGCAACCACTTACCAGGGTTGACGATACCTCCACCGCCGTTGTTGGTAAACGCGCCGCTGGCACTTATAGAGATGTTCGGATAAAACTTAGAACGTGCAGTCTGTACGTCATAGAAGCACTGTGCAAGCGCCATCTCGGCATAATGCACGTCGGGACGGTTGTTAAGCATCTGGATGCCAACACCCGTACAGAACTCCGTAGGCAACGACTGGTCTTCCAGCTTGCCGCGCCCTATGGTTTGGGCCGGCTGACCCAGCAGCAGTGAAAGCGAGTTCTCGGTTTCACGAATCTGGCGCTTAAGGTCGGCAGCCTGTGCCAATACTGAATAATAGTTGGCCTCTGCACTCTGCACGCTGGTCTCTTTAGCCATGTTGAGATCCTTCTGCAGCTTCATCATATCCCATGTGTCCTTGGTCAGACTGGTCATGTTGTCTACAATTTCGAGCTGCTTGTCAAGCATCATCAGCGTATAATAAGCATTGGCTATGTTGGCTATCAGATTGGTCTTTACCACAAGCTGGTAGTCCTTTGTTGCCAAAAGTGCCATCTGTGCGCTACGCTTCTGGTTCAGAAGGTTACCGAAAAGGTCGATGCTCCAGCTTGCGTTAACCGGCAGCGAATAAGTCTTTGTTGCCTTGCTTCCGTCCCATGAAGATATGGTTCCCTGCGGAGAGAACGTGAACGAAGGAACGAATGCCAACTTGGCAACGCTCAGCTGCGCTTCAACCATTTTCACATTGAGTGCGGCATTGAGCAGGTCTGTATTGTGGGCAAGCCCTTGCTCAATAAGAGCCTGCAACTGCGGGTCGGTAAACACACTGCGCCACGGCAGGTTACCGAAACTTGTAGTATCGGTTACAGCCAGAGTGTCAGTGTTAGAAGTAACGTCGCGCACAAGTCCTGTGGTATTGACCTCAGGGCGTTCGTACTTCCCGTAGATTCCGCAGCTGCTCAAAAGGGCAGCGGCGGAAATCATTATCAATATATTCTTACTTTTCATTACTGTTGTTCATTTTTCGTATTATCAATCCTACGAGTGTACTGCAACAACTCGGTGTCAACAGCCGCCTTGTCTTCGTCGAACTCAAGCGGCCTTACCTTCTCCTGCAAATACTGGAATATATAGAAGAGAGCCGGAACGACCAGAAGCTGGCAAATCATACCGATAAGCATACCGCCGATAGCGGCCGCACCAATTGTCATGTTTCCGTTGTAACCTACACCAATAGGTATGAGCAACGGGGCAAGACCGATAATCATGGCCAACGAGGTCATCAAGATAGGACGCAGACGGGCGCTTGCACCAAGAACCGCAGACCATGACAAGGCCATACCCGTACGTCGGCGTTCAAGGGCGAACTGTACGATAAGGATGGCGTTCTTGGCCAAAAGTCCGATAAGCATGATAAGCGCAATCTGCATGTAAATGTCGTTGTTCTTTCCGAACAGGTCGGTGAATATGAACGCACCTGCAATACCGAACGGTATGGACAAGATAACCGACAACGGAACGAGGTAGCTCTCGTACTGCGCACTCAGAATCAAGTACACGAAGGTAAGACAGAGGGCGAAGATGATCATCGTCGAGCTGCTCGACTCCTGCTCGGAACGTGTCAGACCGGAGAACTCGTAACCGAAACCGGTCGGCAACGTCTGGCTGGCAACTTCCTCGACGGCACGGATTGCGTCACCAGAAGAGTATCCGTCGGCTGCGGTAGCGTTGACGTCAATAGAGGTAAAGAGGTTGAAACGGGCAATTTCCTGCGGTCCGTAAACCTTCTTCATTGAAACGAACTCGTTGATAGGAGCCATTCCGCTTGCTGTGCGAACATACACATTGGTCATGCTCTTCAGGTCCTCACGCATCTTCGGGTCTGCCTGTATCATTACACGGTAGAGCTTACCGAAAGAGTTGAAGTTAGAAGCATAAAGACCTCCGTAATAACCTTGCATGGCAGTAAGCACCGTATTTGGGTTGATACCACTCTGCTTACACTTGGCAACATCGACATCGATCATGTACTGCGGATACTCAGAGTTGTAAGAAGTCATTGCCGTTGCTATTTCCGGACGCTTGTTAAGCTCGGCCAGGAAGTTCTGAGTAATCTTGAAGAAGTTGTTCACATCACCTCCGGTACGGTCGAGCATTGAGAACGTCAGACCGTTGGTTGCAGAGAAACCTTGCACCATAGGCGGCTGGAAGGCCAATATCTGGGCACCCTTGATGGAAGCTGTCTGCTTGTAAATCATGGCAAGCACCATCTGTGAACCCATGCTGTGGACATTGAAGTACTTCATGAAGCCTTCTTCCTTGTCGCGGTCTTCGAACGACTTCAGCTTGATAACGAACGTACCCTGGTTAGAGCCTTGTCCTGAAATGAAGTTGTAACCGGTGATACGCAGACGGTTCTCGATAGCCGGGTTGGTTGCAAGCATGGAGTCAACCTGGTCCATTACCTCGTTGGTCTTTTCAAGAGAAGTACCAGGAGCGGTTGACACCGTACAGAACACGGTACCAGTATCCTCGTCAGGCACGAGACCGGTCTTCGTGTTCATCGCAGTAAATACAAGGGCTGCAACTCCTATTACTACTGCTATGATTGCGATTACAGGCTTCTCAACCAACTTGCGTACACTCTTGGTGTACTTGTCCTGAACCTTTCCATAGGCACCGTTGAAGGCTGCATGGAAGCGGTCTATGAAAGACATCTTGCGTGCAGAGCCGTCCTCGTTCTTCGGTTTCAGCAATATGGCGCAGAGCGCAGGTGAGAGCGTCAACGCGTTGATAGCTGAAATCACGATTGAGATAGCCATCGTTATACCGAACTCCTTGTAGAACGTACCAGACGTTCCGCCGATGAACGACACAGGGATGAACACGGCCGACATCACAAGGGTAATTGAAATGATGGCTCCGGAAATTTCGTTCATCGCGTCAATCGACGCCTGGCGGGCCGACTTGTAACCAAGGTCGAGCTTGGCATGGACGGCCTCGACGACGACTATCGCGTCGTCGACGACTATCGCGATGGCCAAGACTAACGCCGAAAGCGTAAGCAGGTTGAGCGAGAATCCGAACAAATAGAGGAAGAAGAACGTACCAACCAACGACACGGGCACTGCGATAAGCGGGATGAGCGTCGAGCGGAAGTCCTGCAAGAAAATGTAAACCACGATGAACACGAGTACGAAAGCCTCGAACAAGGTGTGTACAAGGTCGTTCATTGAAGCGAAGAGGAACTCGGTAACGTCCTGCATGTACTCGATTTCCACGCCCGGAGGCAGCATCGTGCGCTGGTCGTCAATAACCTTTTTGATGTCGTTTACAATCTGAGTAGCGTTAGAACCAGCGGTCTGGGTCACCATCATCATGACCGCGGGCTGTCCGTTAACCTTTGAGGTTACGCTGTAATACAGACCACCAAGCTCGACTTTGGCCACATCCTTGACACGGATGGTGTTGCCGTTGGCGTCGCTAGTGATGACCATGTTCTCGAACTCTGTAGGAGTTTGCAGACGGCCCTTGTAACGTATGGTGTATTCGTACTGGTTGTCGCTCTGTTCACCGAACTTACCCGGGGCAGCCTCGATGTTCTGCTCGGCAAGTATTCCTGAGATGTCTGACGGCATGAGGCCGTAGTTCTTCATCTTGATGGGGTCGAGCCATATACGCATAGAATACGTCTTGGCACCCATAACCTCACAGTCGCCCACACCGCTTACACGCTTGATTGCGGGGATGATGTTGATGTCGGCATAGTTCTGGAGGAACTTCTCGTCGTATCTTTCAGGGTCGCCCTTAATTGCCATGAGGAGCACGGTAGACGTCTGTCGCTTCTGCACGGTGACACCCGCCCTTGTTACTTCGGCAGGCAGCAGCGCCGAGGCTTGCGACACACGGTTCTGCACGTTCACCTGGCACATGTCGGCGTTCATGCCCTGGTTGAAGAACACTGTTATACGAGCCGAGCCTTCGTTGGTTGCGGTCGAGGTCATGTATGTCATGCCTTCAACACCATTGATTTGCTCTTCCAGCGGCACGATAACCGAGTTGAGCACGGTCTGGGCGTTGGCTCCCTGGTAATTGGCGCTCACGCTCACGGTAGGCGGCGCAACGTCAGGGTACTGCTCGATTGGCAGCGACACCAATCCGATAAGACCCAGGATGACTGTCAGGATTGAGATTACCGTCGACAGCACCGGGCGTTTTATAAAGTTGTCTAATCTCATTGTTTTATATTTTTAATGACAAGTTTACCAATGACAGGCAAACAGGAAGTTATCATATTCCCTGCGGCGGGCAAGGTTGTCCCTGCCTAATGCACGCACTATGGCGGCTGCCGGCCTGTCTGTTTACCGGAACATTACTTTGTAAGGTCTTCCTTAAGTTTGTTCAAGTCGTTCTGATGAGCGCCCATCTGGCTTGTCTTCTTCAGTTTCTCCTGATACTGGGCCTCGGTTATAGGAGTAATCTGCATACCGTCCTTAAGAGTTGTAATGCCTTGCACTACGATGCGGTCGCCGGCCTTAAGTCCGCTTTCTATGATATAGTTCTTTCCGTCGTTGTCCGGATTTATGGTAACACTGGTGTACTTGACCTTATTGTCCTTGCCCAGAACGTATACGAAATAGCGGTCCTGTACCTGTGCAACGGCATCCTGCGGAACAACGATTGCATTGGAAGAAGCGTGTGAAACCACGATGTAGCCTGAACCGCCACTCTTAAGAAGCTGCTCGGGATTGGGGAAGTCTGCACGCATCGACACTGAACCTGTAGACTGGTCGATAACTCCGCTCACTGCAGCGACCTTACCTTCATGGTTGTAGGTAGTACCGTCGGCAAGCTGGAGCTTCACTGGAGGATATTCGCTGATGGCAGCATGTATTCCGCCCTTTTCCTTAGTCATGTCAAGAAGGTCTTTCTCGGTCATAGAGAAATAAACCTGCATTGTGCTGATGTTAGAGATTGTTGTAAGCGGCTCGGCACTTGACGAGCTAACCAACGCACCCACACGGTAAGGCAGGTCGCCTACGACGCCGTTTGCAGGACTGGTTACATAGCAGAAGTCAAGGTTCTGTTTTGCTGAAACATAATTGGCCTTGGCCTGTGCCAATGCAGCCTGCGCGTTCTCGTACGCATTTCTTGACGACTGCAGCTCGTATGTACCTATTACATTGTTTGCAAACAACTTCTGGTTGTTCTCATAAGTCAGTTTCGACGTGCTCAACTGGGCCTGGGCCGAATTGACAGCAGCCTTGGCCTGGCGGACTGCTGCCTGGTAAGTTACGTTGTCAATCTCAAAAAGCAGTTGTCCTTTCTTTACCACCTGACCTTCCTTAACACAAAGTTTCGTTATGAATCCTGAAATCTTCGGACGGATCTCAACGTCCTGCACGCCTCTGATTGTTGCAGGATAAGAAGTCTGCAACTCCGTGCTTTGCGTTTCGATAGTCCTTACGGCATACTCGTTGTCGCCCATCTTACCTTTCTGTCCACCACACGAGGCGAACAAGGCAGCAACAGCTGCAAGTAATAAAAATCTGTTCTTTTTCATACCTTGTTTTCTCAAAATATTTAATTATTCGTAATTGTCGACTATGCTGGTAGGCCAAAGAAATTTGAAAACTATTTGACCCAACACGGTTTTCGGCGTGCAAATTTACATATTAATAATCATATTTACTACCGGTCTAAATGATAATTATCGTGTTTTAACTTAAATTGATTGAAGTCTGCGAACACTCAAGTTTTTTAATAAAGTTTGTGTAGCAAATATATAAGGTGAACCTATTGGCAGACAAAATACGGATGGTCGTATGTACTTAGCAGTGGTTTTGACCATAAATGAGCGACAAAAAGAACATTGTTACCGACAGTAAACCATGCCGATGGCGCATGCATCAAACCACAAGCGGCAGGAATACCGTTACAAGAAAAACAAGAATGACGGACTGAAAAACAGACCACATCCATGATGCCTAACATGCACCGGCACAGTGAAACGCCATGACAGTATAGTCTTTTGACCAGCCGGCAATCAGACTTGACTGGGTAAAGAGTGCCTCATCTTTTAGCCCAAGCCGCTTAACCGGCAGGGAGTTGTCATTCCAATGTAAATATCTGACTACAAGACAGTTACGAGTTTATACAACGATTCACCTGCACAGCTCCTGCAAAAGGTGGCTTTTCAGCGTGCAGAAGGTTACCTTTTACCCTGCAAAAGGTAACCTTTCGTAAAGCAAGACATGGCATATTGGTTTAAGCCCGGTAAACGGCTGCCGCAACACCGGCTGAAAGGCCAACTATCAATACGCCCTAAACGGACTCCGGCGGACATGCACCGCCACAAAAACAAGCAATCCCCCGCACAGGCAACATTGCCTGTGCGGGGGATTGCGTCATATCATGACGCCTGCGCAAGGTCAGGCCAGCCCCATCTGACGGGCTTTTTCGACAAGCAGGGCCATGAGCGGCTCACGCTCGTTGGGCACACGGTTGTCGAGCACTGCGTCTTTGAGTGTCTTCTTAAGTTCGCCCACCTCGCGCGAAGGTTTAAGGTTAAACATCTCCATTATCTCCGTACCGTCGATGCAAGGTTGCAGCAGGCGCTTGTAGTCTTTTTCCTTCAGGTCGTGCAGTTTGGAGCGCACAATGCGGAAATTCTCGAGGAAATGCTTCTTGCGCACCTCATTCTTGCTCGTTATGTCGGCCTCGCACAGGGTCATCAGGTCGTCTATGTCGTCGCCGGCATCGTTGAGCAGGCGGCGCACGGCGCTGTCTGTCACCACCTCGTCGGCAATGACTATCGGGCGCATGTGCAGGTCGACGAGCTTCTTCACATACTTCATCTTGGCATCCATGGGCAGCTTGAGGCGGCGGAATATGTCGGGCACCATCTTGGCTCCGATGAAGTTGTGGTTGTGGAACGTCCAGCCCACGGCGTTGTTCCACCGCTTTGTCTTGGGCTTGCCTATGTCGTGCAGCAGCGCAGCCCAGCGCAGCCACAGGTTGTCGGAGTGGCGGCTCACGTTGTCGAGCACCTCTAGCGTATGGTAAAAGTTGTTCTTATGCGCCCGTCCGTTACGCGTCTCCACGATATCCAGGTTTGTCAGTTCGGGCAGTATCCGTGCCAGCAGGCCGCAACGGTGAAGGTCGACAAAACCCTTGCTGGGCGCGGCGGTCATCATTATCTTATTCAATTCCTCTTGTATACGCTCACCGCTGATTATCCTTATGCGGTCGGCGTTGCGCATAAGCGCGTCAAACGTCTCGTCCTCTATGAAGAAGTTGAGCTGCGTTGCGAAACGTATGCAGCGCAACATGCGCAACGGGTCGTCAGAGAAAGTGACATCCGGGTCGAGCGGAGTCCGTATTATGCCGTCCTCGAGGTCTGCCAATCCGTCGAACGGGTCGACAAGCTCGCCGAAGCGCGGCCCGTTAAGGCATACGGCAAGGGCGTTTATCGTGAAGTCGCGGCGGTTCTGGTCGTCCTCCAGCGTGCCGTTCTCCACCACCGGCTTGCGCGAGTCGTGGCTGTAACTCTCCTTGCGCGCGCCAACGAACTCAACCTCCATGTCCTTGTACTTGACCTGCGCCGTGCCGAAATTGCGGAACACCGAGATGTGCGCCCGCCTGCCGAGCTGCTCTTTCAGCGCCTCGGCAATGCGTATGCCGCTGCCCACAACCACCACGTCGATGTCGTTAGAAGGGCGTTCGAGGAACAAATCGCGTACGTAACCGCCTACGACATAGCACTCGAGCCCTAACGAGTCGGCAGCCGATGATATTTTATGGAATATGTCTTTATCGAGTAATTGCGCCAAATCGGCGTCGGATAATAACTTCATAACCAATAAATCAATAATTTGATACGTGGCTGCAAAAGTACGAAAAATTTGCTTATTTTTGCACAGGATTTGTATCATCTTTGTCAAATAATCAAACAAAGGAATTATGAAAACAAGAAACTTGACCGCAATATTGGCCGTAACGGCCATGCTTTTTCTTGCAAGCTGCGGCGAAAACTCAATAGAAAGACAAGCCGGCGAAATGCTGGAAAAGGCGCAGACTGAATTCAAGGGAGGCGACTATGCCAAGGCGATAGCGACCATCGACTCGCTGAGGAAGAAATTCCCCAAAGCCATTGAGGCACGCAAACAGGCGCTGAAGCTTTACCAGGAAGTCGAACTTAAGCGTGCCGAGCTTCAGGTGCAGAACGCAGACACCGTGCTGCAACGCGTGGAAAAGGAGTACCAGAAGCTGAAAAGCACCGTAGACCAGCTAAGGAGCAAGGGCGAGGCTACGGCTGAACAGCTAAGGAACGTTAACCTGATGAGGGTGAAACGCGACTCGCTGAAGACAATATTCGACGTCGAATGCGCCAAGATAAAATACATAAAGAAGAAAATGGAGGAATAAGCCGCCGGCGCTACCGACGCCGGACAACCGGCCGCCAAGCCTGCAAGAAGCACGGCACGGAATACCGGCATGCGGAAAAAACTTTAACTTCTTTAACTCCTTAAGCTTCTTTAACTCCTTAAATATATATATCTTTGCACCGTCAAATAATGACTTATGGCAAAAGACACTTCAAAAACTGAAGAACAATTCAGGATGGCGATGGCTGAATGCCGCTCGCTCTTCGAGAAAAAGCTGCACGACTACGGCCCCTCGTGGCGCATACTGCGCCCGTCGTCGCTGACTGACCAGCTCTATATCAAAGCCAAGCGCATAAGAAGCCTTGAGGTGAAAAAGGAATCGCTTGTCGGCGAAGGCATCAAGCCCGAATTCATTGCCCTGATAAACTACGGCATCGTAGGCCTGATACAGCTCGACAAGGGCTATACCGACCAGCCCGACATGACAAGCGCTGAAGCCATGGAACTGTATGACGCCTTCGCAGGCAAGGCTCTGCAACTCATGCTCAGGAAAAACCACGACTACGACGAGGCGTGGCGGTCAATGAGGGTCAGCAGCTACACTGACCTGATACTTACGAAGATACTGCGCGTCAAGGAAATAGAAGACCTCAACGGAGCGACGCTCGTATCTGAGGGCATCGACTCCAACTATATGGACATAATAAATTACGCCGTGTTCGGAGTAATAAAACTAAGTTTTGAATAAATGGGCGCGAAGAAGAAAGTCACAATAGGGCTGTGCGTCAACCTGTGCCGCCTGGTCGTTTCGCTGACGTTCATCTTCTCAGGCTACGTCAAGGCAATCGACCCGCTCGGCACGCAATACAAGCTGCAAGATTACCTTGAAGTAATGTCGCTGGCCCCATACGTCCCCGACTATCTTACGCTCCTCGCATCGGTATTGCTCGGCGGACTCGAGTTCAGCCTGGGCGTATTCCTGTTGTTCGCCATACGCCGCAGGCTGGTCACAAGGCTTACATTCCTTTTCATGGCCGTAATGACTCCGCTCACGCTGTGGCTGGCAATCAGCAATCCGATAAAGGACTGCGGCTGCTTCGGCGACGCGGTAGTGCTCACCAATTGGGAGACTTTCTACAAGAACATCGTCCTCCTGGCCGCAACAATAGTGCTGGTAATGCGTCCGCCGATGATGCCCAAGTTCATAAGCCGTACCAACCAATGGATTGTAATCAACTATACAATACTTTTCATCCTGGTTTCCAGCGTGCTTAGCCTGTACACCCTGCCTACGTTCGACTTCCGTCCCTACCACATCGGGGCGAACATAAAGAAAGGGATGGAGATACCCGAAGGCGCTCCGCTGCCCGAATTCGAGACAACATTCATACTCGAAAAGGACGGACAGCGCAAGGAGTTCACGATAGACAACTACCCCGACTCCACATGGACGTTCATTGACAGCAAGACCGTACAGACAGTCGAAGGCTACGTGCCGCCCATCCACGACTTCTCGATACAGGCGACCGACAGCGGCGAAGACATAACCGACAGCGTGCTCAGCTACAAGGGCTACTCGTTCATCTTCGTTTCACCGCACCTGGAGCAGGCCGACGACACGAACTTCGGCGAGATAGACGGAATATACGAATACTGCGTCGAACACAAATACCCGTTCTACGCACTTACGGCAAGCACCGACAAGGGCATACAGTTCTGGCGTGACATAACAGGAGCTGAATACAACTTCTACAACACCGACGAGACAACGCTGAAGACCGTAATAAGAAGCAACCCCGGACTGCTGCTGCTCAAGGACGGCACGATAATCGGCAAATGGAGCCACAACGACCTGCCTGAACTTGACGAGAAATCGCCAGCGCTTGAAAAAACCGAATACGGCACGATGCCGGAGCACTCGGTAACGAAGAAAATATCAAAGATACTGCTCTGGTACATCCTCCCGCTGCTGTTGCTGGCATTCGCCGACCGCACATGGCAGTTCACGAAATGGATACGAAAGAAAGAACATTCTAACAAAATATATCAACTTTTAAAAGGCAAAAAGAAAATGAGAAAGAAAATTGTAGCAGGTAACTGGAAAATGAACATGAACCTGCAAGACGGTATCGCTCTTGCAAAAGAACTCAACGAGACGCTCACAAACGAGAAACCTAACTGCGGAGTAATCATCTGCACACCGTTCATACACCTTGCAAGCGTAGCACAATTCCTCAACCAGGACATCATCGGACTCGGTGCCGAGAACTGCGCCGACAAGGAGAAGGGTGCATACACAGGCGAAGTATCAGCTGAGATGGTTAAGAGCACAGGCGCACAATACGTAATACTCGGCCACTCTGAGCGCCGCGGATACTACGCTGAAACTCCTGAAATACTGAAAGAGAAAGTGCTCCTCGCACTTAAGAACGGCCTGAAAGTAATATTCTGCATCGGCGAGAGCCTCGAGGAAAGGGAAGCCGGCAAGCAGAACGAAGTGGTAAAGGCAGAACTCGAAGGCAGCGTATTCAACCTCACCGAGGAAGAATTCAAGAACATAATCATCGCCTACGAGCCTATCTGGGCCATCGGAACAGGCAAGACAGCCACTGCCGAGCAAGCTGAAGAAATACATGCTTACATCCGCAGCATAGTAGCTGACAGATACGGAAAGGAAGTTGCCGAAGACACTACCATCCTCTACGGCGGTAGCTGCAAGGCAAGCAACGCTCCCGAGCTGTTCGCAAAACCCGACATCGACGGCGGACTCATCGGCGGAGCTTCACTCAAGGCTGCCGACTTCATCGGCATAATCGACGCTTGGAAATAAGCATCAACCACTATAAAAGAGTTGGCGGACTGACACGCTTCATACGTGGGGCATCCGCCAAACTCTTTTTTTAACCTTCCTAATCAAAATCATAACAACAAACAAGCAATGAAACAATTCGCCGTCATTTTGCTTTTGGCATCAATCTTCACGGTACAAGCTGAAGCACAGTCGTTTCTCGACGATCTAAGGGAGAAGAAGCCGGGACAAGGCACCGTGACCGTTACCCAGAGTCCTGAAATCGACGAATTGGTAAACAACACCAAACTCGTGAGAAGCCAACCGGTTACAGCCAAACCGGAAAGACAGGAAAAGGCGGACAAACCCGCCGGCACTGAAAGCAGGACCGCGCCTCTCAACGAGCAGGCAAACCGCAGAACAACAACTGAAAGCACACCCGCCAGCCGTGAATCAGCCCCTAAGACCGATTCAGAGTTGGACATTCCTACCATCGACACGTCAAAGAAGGTGATGCGCGGCGGCAGGAAAATTACAGGCTACAGGGTGCAGGCGTACTCGGGCGGCAACTCAAGAGCCGACCGCCAGAAAGCCGAGAACATAGGCAACGCCATAAAGATGAGATTTCCCGATCTTCCTATATACGTCCATTTCTACTCGCCGCGCTGGATTTGCCGCGTAGGCAATTTCCGCACATACCAGGAAGCCAACGAAGTGCTCAAGGAGGTAAAGAGCATGGGCTACAGGCAGGCGTGCATAGTAAAGGGCAAAATCACAGTAGCATATTAAACCTTGCCGGACACGGCGCCATACCAATAAAACGACAATTAACAGCAGCCATACCCTGGCACAACATTCAACATACATTTAATTAAGATGAATCCCGAAACAGAATTCCGCGAAGGTCTTGACGACCTCGCCTCACACTACAAAAGCATAATCGAACTATTAGGCGAGGACACCGGCCGTGAAGGTCTGCAGAAGACTCCCATGCGCGTGGCCAAAGCCATGCAGATACTAACCCGCGGCTACACGCAAGACGCGCACAAAGTATTGCTCGACGCATTGTTTGAAGAGAAATACAGCCAGATGGTGATAGTAAAGGACATCGACTTCTTCTCACTTTGCGAACACCACATGCTGCCGTTCTACGGCAAAGTACATGTGGCATACATCCCCAACGGATACATCACCGGCCTCAGCAAGATAGCACGCGTTGTCGACATATTCAGCCACCGCCTGCAAGTACAGGAGCGCATGACGCTGCAAATAAAGGACTGCATACAGGAAACGCTCAAGCCTCTCGGCGTAATGGTGGTAGTCGAGGCAAAACACATGTGCATGCAGATGCGCGGAGTAGAGAAGCAGAACGCCATAACGACTACCAGCGACTTCTCAGGAGCATTCAACCAGGCCAAGACGCGCGAGGAGTTCATGAACCTGCTGCACAGCGAAGGAAAGCATATCTGACGCAACAAGAGCCGTAATAACGACATTGCGGACATTGGTTTTCGAACAAAATTCAGACATAACGTAAAAATTTACATTATGCTGATGCAAGTTTTTCGCCTGCAAACTATTTAATAAATAGTAAGAACAAATAAAAAGAAAAAACAAAATGAAAAAATTAAACAAGTTATTCATCATCCTTCTGTGCTGTTTCGGAGCCATGTCGGCAACATCATGTTTGAACAACGACGACAACGGCGGAATAGACCCGGAACTTTACCAAACCTACCTGACCAACATTTCAGGAACTTATTACGGGGACAATTCCGACTGGAGATACCAGAACAAGATTTATTTCTACAACGACACTATCACTGGCAGCACACTGTCAGAAAAGATCGACTCAATTGTAGGTATTACCATAAGTTTCTCTAAATACGACTCCACTTTCGCCATTACAAACGTCCCCGGAAGAGTACTTGCAAAGGAAATACCTGACGAGTACAAGGAGATGAGGGAAGCTATCGACGATGCACCTATGCAGACAATCAAGGGTAAATTCATATTCTACAGCATCTACTCTTACGCCAACTACATGATATACCCTGAACCCGTGACATACGAAGACCTGAACTATGGCGGCGAAACCCACGACGTATCCATCGTGTTCTGGTCGCCGGTGGGAACAGGTGTTTACGGTTACATGGATAAGAAACAGGTCGTAAACCTCAGCGTATACCTTGCCTCGGTATATGTAGACGACAAGAAGGTTATCGACATATACAAAGGCGTGGACGCAGGAAAGGAACAGGCCATGGCGCAACTTCTCTTCGTCGGCACAAGATAACAGCGTAAACCATAATAAAGAACAGCGAATCCCTTGCCCGAAACGTTCGGCGCAAGGGATTTTTTTATTTGTACTGCCACCATTTCCCGATTATTTTGGCTACCTTTGCAATATCATCAAACCTAAAAGACACACCATGAAGAAAATCATCACCCTCTTACTCGTACTGGCGGCGTTCGTCAACGCCACGGCTCAAGACATCACCGGCAGCTGGACAGGCAAGCTCGACATAATAGGCACCAAGCTAAACCTTGTATTCAATATAACAAAAGGCAGCGACGGCAAAATAGGATGCACCCTCGACAGTCCCGACCAGGGAGCCAAAGGCATACCCGCCGAAATCACCGTAACCGACGGGACAGCTGTGAAAATCACAATCCAACAGCTCGCCGTCGTGTACGAAGGCCGGCTGGCAGACGGCATGCTGAAAGGCCAGTTCACGCAAAACGGCTTCTCGTTTCCGCTCGACATGAAACCCGGAACCGTTAAACAGGACCGCCCGCAGACACCACAACCGCCCTACCCCTACACAACCGAGGAAGTTACATTCACCAACTGCGACGACAACGCCACCCTCAGCGGCACGATGACCTACCCCACAGGTTTCGACAAACAGAAGAAAGGCACCGTGCCCGTCGTCATAATGGTAACCGGCAGCGGACAGCAGAACCGCGACGAAGAACTGTTCGGCCACAAGCCGTTCCTCGTCCTGGCCGACTATCTGGCACGCAACGGCATAGCCACCCTGCGCTACGACGACCGCGGTACAGGCAAGTCAACCGGTAACGCAGCTGAAGCTACCACCGAAAACAACATGAAAGACGCACTTGCAGCCGTCAACTATGCACGCAAGACAGGCAAGTTCGGCAGCGTAGGAGTACTCGGCCACAGCGAGGGAGGCACCATAGCCTTCATGCTCGGCTCACGCGGCAAGGCCGACTTCATAGTCAGCATGGCAGGCCCCGGCGTAAGCGGCGACAGCATACTCATTGAGCAAAACCGCATGGCACTCGCCATGACCGGCCTGCCACCCTACATGACCGACGCCTACTGCACCGCTTTAGCCGATGTTCTAGCCTCCATTGCCGACGGCACAGCCATGGCCTCGCCTGAAGAAGCCGTAAGTAAAGCCACCGAAAAAGCAGGCAACAACCTGCCCCAACAGCTTGCCGACAACCTCGCCCAAGTAATAAAGACTGCCACCCCGTGGCTCAAATACTTCATAGCCTACGACCCGACTGACGACATTAAGGCAGTAAAATGCCCCGTCATGGCAATCAACGGCGAAAAAGACACCCAAGTATCGGCACAGACCAACACAGCAGCCATACGCCGCCTGCTGCCCGGCAATCCCTCAAACACCATAAAGACCTACCCCGGCCTCAACCACCTGTTCCAGACATGCACCACCGGCCTCGCCATCGAATACGGACAGATAGAAGAAACCATCGCGCCCGAAGTCCTCAAAGACATCGCCGAATGGATAAACAAGGTAGGCAAAAAGAGATAACAGCCGACCGCACCAGCGGCACGCCCGGCAATCACCGCCCATGACAGGCACAACCATCGATAAAACACTATCACCCAACCGGCATGCCAACCAAAAACCGGTACAAAAACAAAAGACGGTCTTTCGCACTCCGAAAGACCGTCTTTTGCATTGCAAAAGGCCACGTTTCACAACCCAATATGCCACCTTTTAAAAACCTATCCGGCAATCAAGTCAAATTATAAATTTTACCCTTTGGTTGCAATATTCCACAAAAACAAAGCATTACCAATAATATACCTTCTCCACATTCTTTTAGGCTCTTTCAGCAGCCTGTAAGCCCATTCAAGTCCATGCTCCTGCCACCACATCGGCGCACGTGCCACTGTGCCCGCAAAAAAATCGAACACCGCACCAATAGTTCCCACATGGCAGTGTATGTTAAGCTCGTTCCAATGTGAGTAAGTCCACTTTTCCTGCTTAGGTGCAGTCATGCCAATCCACAGCAAGTCTGGATTTGCCTTGTTTATTGCCTCTATTATCGCTTCATTGTCTTCCTTGCTGAACTCCGGCTTATATGGAGGCGAGTAAGTCTCCACGGTTATGTTTGGATAGTCCACTGCAGCCCTTTTCTTTATCAGGCCAAGCACCTTTTCACTGCTACCCATAAAGAAACACTTACCCCCTTTACTGTTCAGCTTGTCCATCTCAAAAACGAACAAATCCCAACCGGCTATACGCTCTTTCGGCTGCGATTTTGCCTTTAGCCATTTACATGCCTTCACTATGCTAACACCGTCGGGAATAAGCACATCGCCCTTTGTCAAAGCCTCTGCAAACAGTTCGTCCTTCAAGGCAGTATTATACGAATGGGCATTGATAGTATTTATCAGCAGTTTCCCTTCCGGCAATTTGCCAAGTGCATCTTTACCCTCCTGTATAGAGAGCGTCTTAAGTCTTATCATTGTTTCTTGTTTTTATACGAACGAATTACACAAATTGCAAATATGGCTTTGATTTACTACCACCATTTCTGCAATTAAGAAAAAATATTTATCTTTGCTTTACCAAAGCCATTACACATGAGAAAGTTCGACATCGACAAAGTTTACAATGCCTATATCAGCCTTGATAAAAAACAGCGCCAAGACCTCTTGCAGCGTCTTAACCTTTTAGGCATACCCGTCACCAAAATTGAAGCCTACACATATCCGGAAGCTCCCGGCATCAAGCACCTTTTCTTTTATCTTGAAGGAAGTAGCGAACCTATGCCTTATTTCCTTTTAGAAGAAGAACAATTGGAAAAGATACAAGAACTTATATTGTTAGGCTAGCATTAATGTTTTGTTAATGCATCATTCAATATCTCCGCAATTCTCTTTTCAAACTGATTCAGAGTAAATTCCTGTTCAAACTTCTTTCTGCCGGCATTACCCATTTCATTACAGAGATTACGATTATTAATGAGCAACTCAAGTTTCTCTGCCAATACCTCCGGCTGATTCTTTGGTATGACAAACCCTGTTTCCCCATCATCAATAATACTAGAGATACCACCTTCATTACAACTTATACAAGGCATTCCTTGTTCCATTGCTTCTAATAAGACAAGTGGAAAACATTCATTATTATAGAATGTGGGAAAGGCAAATACATCTGCTATCTGGAAGAACTCGTTTTTGTCTTCACCATATTTTGCGCCATAAGCTTTTACATAATTATGTAAGCCTAAAGCATTTATTCTACCATTAAAAGCTGATTCTGATATATCACTCCATTTCCCTACAAAATGGCAATGGAAATTTAAGCTTTTATCTTTTAAAATTTTACAAGCATCCATTAAATCCCATACACCTTTTTCTCGCATCATATTTGAAAGGAAAAGGATATTTAAGCCATCATGCTCTTTTTTCTTTAGTTCTATTGTTGCAGGTATTCCATTCGGGCAAAAATACACATCTTCTTTGTTTACATATTTGCGTACATCATTATATAGTGTATCTGCCAATAATATAACCTTTAAATTCTTAAAGAAATGTCTATACAGAAAATTGTCTATAACTTTATTCTGACGTGTTGAAACTCCCTTGTTATGATAATGTACAATAACTTTTTTCCTCATTGCCTTAAGCATCATCACTATCAGGAAATCTTTATAAAAAGCACCGCCTTTAGCATTAGGAGTAACATAGCATAAATTCGGATTCTCTGCTTTTATAACATTGCGTAAAGCTGTAATCTGTTTTATAAAATATATAAGCTTTCTTAATCCTCCTTTACCTATATCTTGTAAGTCTTTTGCAAGTGTAAGATTAAAATATTTACAATCAAAATTGTTATTAACGATTTCGCTGTCATGAATATATTTCCCCACCATAGATGCGCCATGTACAGGTGGCGGCATGTGTAGCACAAAAACTATTTTATTTTTCATATTACAAACTTAATGTCTGTCCAACATTTTTATTATGAACCATAGGTGTTTATTTCGCCCTATTGTTTGCATTATATTTTTTAGTATCTCTTTAATTAAGCCTGGTTTTGTATATTTACATACTAATTGTGTATTATAATCAGGATTTTTCTTATGTAATATTGTCCGTAATTTAAACGCAGATGCTACACCTGGTCCTTTTTTTTGTCTTATTGCATATTGTTGCGATTCTTTCAATATTTCTGGGGATAGATAATCTAATTTTAAAAATCCATCGTTACATGATTTTTGTAATAAATCTGTCCAATGTGCAGAACGGGAAATGATAGAGCTTATACCTATCTTGTCATTAATGAATTCACCCACATGCAAGTCTCCAAAGCTTACGTCTGAAAGTTCTCCATAATGATCTATGCAAAGAGAGCATCTCGGGACATTAAAAAAGCCTCTCATGCCAATCCAGTATTCAGGGTAAGGAACTGATTTTACTATTTCATTATTCTTGTTTCTGAATATCATTGATCCTAAACATCCGTTATCTCTATATGCAAAAGAATATATGTCTTCTTTTTTGATGTCGTAACGGTACATTAAATATTTCTGTGATAGCCTGGTTCTGTTTGAGGAACAATAAATAGCAAAAAAGCCTATGATTCTTTCTTTTACAATTTTTGATATTGAACAGAATTTTCTAAATGATTGTATATGACAAGGCAGACCAACTATAACATATTTGCCTTCATTTTGTTTTATTTCATTTACTATTCCCTCATAAGAGACAACACAATATTTAGAGCTTCTTGCTGCTATTATTTCATCTCTATTCCTTGCAATATATGTTCGTGGCGACATAGGATTATTATTATCCCATCCTACTACAACGGCACCATCTATTATTTTCTTATCTAATAGATATATTAAAAAACTGCTTAAACATCCGCCTGAAGCTGAATGATAACGAATATCGTTGTCTGTACTGTATCCAGAGAAGCATTTATCAAAGTATCCTAAATATTTATCATGTTTCAGATCTTCATTTTCGCATATTATAGACGTATACTTTTTCATGTCTATGCCCATGCCGGAACATACGTTCAAACAGCGAGAACATTCTATGCATAAAGAATTATCAACAGTAGGATAGTTTAACTCTCTGCCATGTGTAATTTTTATACAGTTCTTTGGACATGTGTCTTGACAAACTCCACAACCAAGACATAAGCCGTCATGCACCACTTGTGCAACATTTTTCTTCATCTTTTATTATGAGTATTTCTCTACTATTGTTTTGCAGAATTCATATTGATTCTTGCTGTCTTCTATCATTTCAGAAATAATATCCTGATTGTATTGTTTATATAGGTCTCCTTTGTTTTGTGTTAGGATCTGCTCACGTAATTCATTAAATAAAATATGTTCTGGCAATATAGCCCATTCTCCTCCTATTGACTTTAAAAAGCTTTTTGTCTTTCCTGGACCTCTGTAACTTACAAACGGAGTATTTACCGTTAATCCCATCAGTCCTACATGTAGCATAGATGTTATGGTAACATCACATGATGCCAGCACACCTAATAATTGTCGTGGTGACTTATATGTGTCAATAAATATATTTTTAGATTGTTTATTGGGCACATATTGATATGTCAATCCAATTTTAGGCATATGTGTGGTGATGAAATGAAATTCTATGTCGTCATTATCTTCAGCATATTTATATATGTCAGATAGTAATTTTTTATCTAAATATCGTCCCTTCTTAAACTGAAGGCATACTCGGATTTTATCTGTTTTGGGCAAAAGATCGTACTCAAAATATTCAGGAGTCCTAAACAGCATGTCTGCATGATAAGCAAAGTTCTTGCCAAAAGCTTGTTTCATCTGTTCTACATCACCGGATAAACGTACCGTACCATTTATGAATGATTCTGAACGGAAGAAGTCTATTCGCCAATGCGAATACCAAGTCTCAGGCTTTTTAACTTTACCGTCACCACCCATAGATATTGCACAGAACTTTACGTTGGGATATTTCTTTGTTGCAAGATATAAGTCTTTGAAGTCTGCTTCATATTCTCTTGCGGCCTTATTAAGTATTCTTTTATACCATCTGAATGGTGTAAGCAGTGCACCGCCTGCGATGATAACAAGATTAACATCCTTGCAAAGTTCATCAACTGTCCTAACAGATTTTAAATCGTATAAATTTGATAGTTCTTCGTCTAACTGGAACAGCTTAACATTATATCCTAGTTTTTTTATATATGTAGCAAAAGCTATTGCCTGCATGTCATCACCTACGTTGGCATAACGCAACGGGGCCCATATTGCTATTTCTTTCATATACAAGTTCATTTTATAGATTTAATGATCTTACAAGGATTTCCAACTACAACAGAATAATCTGGAATATTACCTTTAACGACTGCTCCTGCACCAATTATACAATAATTTCCAATCGTCGTATTAGGCAAAATTATGGCACCAGCGCCAATAAATACGTTATCTCCTATTTTTAAGGAATGTATATATCTTCCTTGACTTATACCAGTATAAGATTCTTTAACTTTAGGAGAATAATCATGTGCTAATAAAATAGCTTTTGTACTAATTACAATATTCGTTCCAATTTCAACGTTTCCGATATTATCAATATATGCGTCATGATGAATATATCCTGCTTTCCCTGAAAATTTAACACCAGAGATTTTATATGCAAATTCTAACACCCTCATATAATACCCATGTCTCAATGGTCGTAAGCAATAGGATATATTTTTAAGTAATACGAATAATAATCTTTGCATCATTTATTTCATATTTGTTTTTCTTTACCTCTGATTTTGTCTATAAAATTATCTCCTAAAATATCTCTTAATATTATTGATATTGCTCTTGATATTTTACTGTGTAACGGAACCCAACTTGCAGCTCCGTGATGTATGGAGTATGTATTATTGGTCATTTCAATTTTGCTTCCTGCAATAATTGTCCTAGGATTTATTGGATCAAAATAATCTGTCGCATAAATCTTTATATTATTAGATAATTGTTGACATTCATCTTTTATTTTTAATCCTTCATTTTCTAACAGGTATTTTGTTAATATACGTGGCGATGAATATTTCAGCTGAAGCTTTCCATCATAACAAAAATGAAGATTACAGTATATATTAAAAATATTATTAATGGTTTTATTGTCTTTTTCTGCTCCCATTATTAAGCCAGGATTAGTAAATAATACATTTTTCTTGACATGTTTATTGAAAGCAAAAAAACAAATATTTTCTCTTAAATCATCAAATCGTTTTATTACTTCAACATCTGTGTCAAGAAAAAAACCACCATATTCCTTTAAAACAAAATAACGAGCCTGGTCAGAAACAAATGCATATTTTTTATACTCATATGCTTCTTTCATAAAATTATATTTTTGATATGGAATATTTGTTTCATCCCATCTCATTATTTCATAATCAGGCATAATAGTTTTCCAACTATTTATGCACTTTTCAACTATTGGTGGCAAAGGATTATTTCCGAACCAGCAGAAATGAATTATTTTGGGGATCATAAGTTTTTATATCTAGAATACACAAATGAATTTATTTTTCGACCATTTGCAACATGTGCACAAAAACGAATAATATCATATAACATTAGCAATAATAGACCAATTAATGGTGGGCAAGAATAAATGAAATTATTAAAATAAACACTTGCCATAACAAAATATACCTTTTTCTTATTTTTACATTTTAACGGTTTGGCATCTTTCCATGGTGTTTTATGTAAATATTTTATATAAAGTGATTTATATCTAAGGAAATGTATATTATACCATGGCTTACATAATTTTGTCGCGTAATGAATTACGCATGGATCACTAAAATATTCCTGTTCATCATACCGTTTGTCAAACATAGCTTTTTTAGGTATAGCAAGATTAAGCCGGTTCCACTTAGGCGGAAGTACAAACCATTTATTTTTAAATACATAGTTTAAAGAGTCTTGATCATGTAAAAAGACATAGCGATCTCGTTTAGAATATTCTATTAATTTTTCCTCAGAATTATTTTTTCTCCAATAATCTAAATTTATTAGTAGGATTCCGGAGCAAAAATACTGACTTCCATATGATAATGACAATTGACGTCTATGTAAATCTGATTCAGGTGAATGATCTGCAACGGCTGCTAAAGCATAATCCTTTATTTCGAGTTTGAATAATTCTGCAATATTTTTAAGAATTATCATGTCACAGTCAAAATATAATACAATTGAGACATCTGGCAAAACAGAAGATAGAAGTAACCTATAATATGCAGCTTTCGATAAAGGATTATGAATTCTAAATTTTACCCCATCAAGTTTAGATTCATCTACAATATGGAAAATTATTTTAGAATTATAAAATTCTACTATCTTAATTAATTTATTTCTATTCTCTTCTGATAATTGATTTATTAAAACATGTATAATCAATTCATTATCTTTATTATTGTCTAATAAAGAACATAACATTACACCACAATATTGTGCATAATTATCATCTGTACAACAAACAATATTATAACTCATTCTTATTTATTTTTAAACCAATAAAATATGTTTTATAAAACTTATATCTTTCTAATTTTCTATTAATAAAATAGCAAATTATTAATATGATAAAAGAACACACACACGAAATTATACATTGCATTAAAGAATTATTATATGATATATTAGTGTAGTTTTTTATTAATGTTTCAAGAATGATTCCTTGAAGTAAGTAAATTGGTAAAGTTTTCATTCCTATGACCTCAACCAACCTATGAAATCTACATAGTTTTGAGATATTGTATAATATAGACATAAATGAAAGACATCCTAAAATTGCCAAACTATATTTAATTAACAAATAATATATCGTAGATGAATAAAATTTTATGTTTACAAATATTGTGGAAAACAAGTATTTATCGATATCATTTCTATTACAAATATAAAACAAAACATAAAGAGCTACGTACAATAACATTAATTTATAATTAAATATGGTTTTTAAATTACATTTTCTCAAAACGGTTCCAAAACAAAAGAAAGGATACATCATTGGTAACCAATACCTGGTTCCTAATCCAAAATATATTATTATAATTATCGGTATTATTGAAGCTAATAGTTTCTTTTTCAGTATTTTATAAAAACATACATAAATAATAATACAAATAAACAAAGATTTACAATACCAATAGTCCAAGAAAATTAAATGAGGAAAAAATTCTTTAGTTATAAAAAATAACAAAAGACAATGAATACTCCCAAATGTAATTGTTGGTATAATCAATTGTTTAAACTTTGATTTAATAATTTCTAATAAAGGATCATTTACTCTATTAAAAAAATACCCACTTATTAGCATGAAAAGTGGCATGTGAAATGAATAAATAACATTAAAAAAATCATTAGAATATACACCATCTTTAAATTTTGAATAATTAAAGCATTCAAGAAAAACATGTCCTAATATAACTAAATAAATAGCAGATGCTTTTATTATATCAAAAAAAGGATCTCTTATTTTATTATTTAAGGTCATAATTGTTAAAGTTAATATTATATTTTTGTAAGACAGCTTTTATTTGCATATCATTTCCATTATTTTTATAATTAGTTATATTTAATGCTATATCTTGCCCATCTTGAATTACTAAAAATTTTTCATAAAATGGTTTTTCTATATATACTTGTCTACAATATGTTCCGTTTATTAATGACATTGCTTTGAACCATACATCATCGGCATTTGGGCAAATCTTCATGAATACATTTTCATTGAGAACTTCATGATGTAATGAATTTGGAGGATATAAAATTCCACCAATTCCAGTTGGAAATGAAAGCATATCATAGCCACGTAAATCTTTAGCAAACGGACATTGATCTTGATTACCTATTGCATCGATATGCCATTCTCGATATGGTAATGGTAAACCGTTCTCATTAATTCTTATTTTATGACCTCTTGTAAAATAAATGCATTTTGGATCTGTATAGTAACCTTTTAATAATCGTTCTACTAAATCAAAAGGATATATTACATCATCATCTATTGTTATTATAATATCATTTGAATAATTCTTTAATGTTGGTATTAATTTTTTATACGATTTTATATTCGCACAAAATCTTATTTCCAAACCTCTTTTCTGTTGTAAAATTAGCGAATTAGGTATATTATCTGGTCTAAATTCATTTTCATCTAGCCATAGTATTATTTTACTAGGTTTAACCGTTTGCTGCATAATACTTTCTATTGCCAAATAAACATCATAGATTCTTTTATTGTATGTTGTAAGCGAAACTATTACTTTTGAGTTATTTATGCTAAACAGCTTATCTATTCCGATTTTATTTGTATTAAGCATTAAATTTGTTAAATGCTGTACTTCATTAAAGTAAATAATATTATTTGCAATTATATTATTTATCTTGTTCTTTATAATTCTTGTAAATCTCATCTTTAATAGTATTATGAATGAATAACTCTGATTGCTTTTTAATTTCGTTGATTTTTTTATCTATCGCTAACCAATCATATCTAATATTTGAAAAATTAAAGTCTTTGTTATAAACTAAATGCAAGCAGTTTAGTTCTGTCAATAATGACAAGACCCTTTCATCCCTTTCGTCATTTGAAGGAAAAAATATAAACTTTTTATGAAAAATCAAAGAAAATACTGTTCCATGAAAAGAACTAACAAACATTATATCTGAATAAAAAATTAAATTGATGAAATCTATAGGCCCACAGGCTTTATATTCTTTTGATTTTATATCAATTAGTCTCTTATTATTAGATTCAGACATTTCAATAGATATTTTTTTCAAATTACTATTATTTGTCAAATTATAGGCAAAATAATAATCATTAGTTATCAACCTGGTATGTATAAATTGTTTATATACATCTGATGATAATAACAATGTTGGATCAATAGTTAATTCTGCATTAATTCCATATTTTTCTTTTAATTTTTCTTTGATAATACTTTCTCTAACACCAATTTTAACAAAATTATCTAATTTTTTTTCTACCAAACTATTTGTAAATACACTTGAAGGGCAGCTTACTGCATATGCAATTGTTGGCACCCCTTTCTTTTTACTAAAATCACCCCAATAATATTCGTCAAACCCACCAGTTATATTAGGATTCCAAACTTGGTCACTTCCAATAATAATTAAATCTAAATCATTTGAGTATTCACTAATCTCTGGCAAATATTTAGTTATAAAAGATATAAACTTTTTTCTCTTTTTAATTCTCAAATTAATATTTAGAATAGTACCAATAAAAATTCTAAATTTTATAAATAATGATTGATTTTTATAAAGATAAAATCTAAATAATGTATACCGATTAGATAATATAGGTAATTGATACTTTATAAAATAAGCATTATGTCCAAATGATTTTAAATAGTACCTTAAAGCAAAAGCTTGCAAAACTGCCCCATAATTATGGCAATAATAAAAAGTCAATATGCCTATTTTCATTTCTTATAAATTAATGTTTTTTCTAATATTGCTAAAATCAAAGCCTGAATAAAGAAATTACCATATCTATAAATTTCTCTTGAAAAAATTGAAGCAAAAACAATAAATATAAAATAGCATGCTAAATAAATATATTTATTTTCTACTTTAATAAAAAATGCTTTCATACAATAGAGCAAAATTAATAAAACTACCGGTATGCCAACTATCCAACTTAATCCAATTAGTCCCCAATCTCCATATACAAAGCCATAATCATTTTTTAATTTATCAATAAATATCGAATAATTTCCACTTGTTCCAGGATTACCAGCTCCCATTATTGACTCCCAAGTATTTACAAAAAAAATATTAGTATAATAATCGAAACATATTGTTCTAATATAATTATCATTAGCGAAAGATTGGCCTTCTTCTGATCGTGCTATCATTTCTGATACACTATTCGAAATAAAAGGTATTTGCAACACTGCATAAGAAAAAAATATACAAACAATCGCCAATACGAAAAAGAATCTAAATGATAATTTATATTTTCTAAATAACAATATAAAAGTTGTAGCAATTAAAACCAATAATTGACTGCGAAAACCCAATAGTAAAATTACAATTAGTCCAAGAAAACACTGTAGGTAATATTTAAAATTTTTATATTCAAGAGCTTTGTTAAGCCCCATTAAAAAAGCAATGATAGCTAATGACTGCCCCCATAAACGTATTCTTATTACATTTGATTTCATAAATTCAGAAGAAGCACCATAGCATATTTCTGTAGGATAAACCAAAAATTGTATTATATATATCATGCAAAAAAAAATAGAAAGATAATAAAGACATTTTTCTAATTTTTTTACCGAAATAGAAGAACTTATAAAGATGAAATAAGCATTTAACATCATAAAATTTCTCATTTCTGTTCCTGTATATGATGACCATAAAGATTGATTCCTATTTATCAAACAACCAATACTATTAACCAACAGAAAGAAGTTTATTAATATAATTATTTTACCAAATTGATACTCTTTTTTATATAAAAAAAAAGATAAAATAAGTAACGGAAAACCTATATATATATAGTTAATAACAGTAAGTGTTAATGGCATTATCTTAAGTCCCATAAAACTAAGGATTGTTATGCATATAATAAATAATGCCATGTCACTAATCTTATTAGTTAGTATCCTTTTCATGTGTTTATCTAGTATAATTTTATTAATTTAGAAATCCTATTTTTTAACTTCCATTGTACACATTTATAATGTACATACGTATATCCAAATCTTTTATACATTTGTACAAACCTATTATTTCTATTATTAATATTTGTAGGATGCATTAAATTTCTCTGCATAGCTTGATTGATATCTACATGTAATGAATGTAAACTTTCTTTTATATTTCTATAAAGTTCCAATCCTTTCTGAGAATTTAATAGAATTAAAGATACGCCTTTGTTATCTTTATTAAAGTCTTTGGAAACTTTTTCCCATCCCCAAAAATCAGCTAACGTTATATCTGACGGTCTTTTTATATTAGTAAAATAACAAATACCACAAGATCTACGTAACATTATATGTTTATAAAAAATTGTAGTATAAGTATTCATTTCATATTTTTTCCCGTTATTTAACACAAAAGATTCTATATGTCCAGACCACCCAATGCGGGATTTATCTCGAAAATCAAATTTTACAACTTCATTCTTATATTTTTTCTCTATATAAGCAAGATAATCTCTCCATATATATGGGCTAGGCACTCCGTGACATACAATATCTACCAGTACAAGATTTTCTCTTAATTTCTTTCCGATATATGAATTTAACCCAGCTGTCTGGCATGGAGTTCCTGAGAATAACACGGTATTTCCTTGTTTAAGGTCTTCCTTTACTTGTCTGAAAATTCCGTCTAAATCGCTCTGAACATATTTAGAACCTTTAAATTCATTTCTCTCTTCTTTAGTTGTTGCACGCTTGTGTGCCACTTTAAAATGATCCTTATAGCCGACGCCATACACAATTCCGCCATTTTCCAATATGTGATCAGATATGGCAATAAATGCTGCACCGCTTCTGCTTGTTTCTATTTCATGTATGTCTTTGTGTCTTGCGGCATATATTTCAGGCTCTTTTAGATTCAGACTTTTATCATAATTGTCATTGAACGCACAAACCTTTTCACACAGTCCACAATCAATACATTTGCTTAAATCAACCTTCGGATATTTAAATCCTAAAGTATCAGGTTCCATCGTTATGGCATCTTTAGGACATATACTTGCACATGCTGTACAGCCACAACAATCCGCTTTATCTTTTATTTGTATCATTTTCTGAATTTGTCTTTTATTGCTGTTATTTTTGATAAAATAAATTGACGCTCATTTCTGTTACAACCTACAAAATAAATCACTATGAAAGTGCAAATAACAGAAATTATGCATATCGTAATGAAATTTATGAATGTCTCGTTCAAATAATAAGATGATATGCAAGGCATAATAGCTGATAAAACTGTAACAGCAAATACATTAAAATATACCTTACTCATATATTTACATACAGAAAGACCAATCATGCCTTTTAGCATATATAGGCGTGATGCCAAACAGCATTGAGATATACAAATGGCAACAATTAATACAGTTTCCGGGATACATCCATATCGTAACAAAATATAGGATATAGGCAGATTCATCATTTGCAGACCCCCTACAACAATCTGATAGTTGCGTATGTTCCCTGTTGCAAGCATGGCGGTTATAAGTGGATTGGATATAGATTCAGACATAGCAAAAATCAATACCAATTGAACAAATAAGGTAGTATGCTCAGGTACTATTTTTAGCCATAACGTAAGTATATAATGTGCATTAATTATAACAGGTAGTGAAAGTATCAATAATATATAAAAAGAAAGTCGTGCTCCTTGATATATAAGTGTCATCATATATTCTTTGTCACCTGCTGCATACGATTTCGTTATTTGGGGGTTAAGTGCTATCATGAAATTACTTACAAAACCATGTATGGCAGTATTTACCTGATATGCTATACCACGGGCTGCATTAACTGCCGGACCGCAGAAAAGATTTATTACAATGTTACCGCCTTGATCACGTAAAACAGATGATGCTGCACCTATAAAATTCCATCCGGCAAAGCTGAACATCTTTTTTAAAAGTTCCTTGTCAAATATAAAATGATATGTACATTCCTCAAAATGACGCTTGCAATAATATCCATAAACAAAACGGATTATCAATGCTACTGATGCCATTAATATTGCATAAAATATAAGTTTGTCAAATGGTGACCATAACAACATATAAACAATAACAAGTTTTGCCACGACTTCTAATATGCTTATATATGCAAAAGCTGACATCTTTTCGTGCGCTATTATGGCTGCATTGTATGGAACACTTATAAGGTTTATTATAAATGTCAATATTGACAGCTGAAAAACCCAATTGGCAGCATACATACGGTCTGTTGGTATTGTCATTTTTGCATTAAGAAACCATACACCTATTGCTTCCGCCAAAATCAATATAATTAGCCCTAATACAAGTTGTATTGTTACTGAGGATGAGAATATTTTTGTCAGTTTATCTTTGTTTCCTTTACCTAGTTCGTATGTAATAAACCTGCTTATAGCAGCAGATAATGAACCTGATATGACAGAAAACATAGCAACAACACCACCAACAACATTGTAAATACCAAAATCTTCAACGCCTAATGTATGTAACACTACACGTGATGTATATAAACTTACAGCCATCATGAATAGCATACGTACATACAACAATAATGTGTTCTTTGCTATTCGTTTACTATTTTGGTTTGTATTAGTCATGAATGTTTACTTGTTTTTCATAATTAGTTTACAATAAATATATGATTTATATAAATGATTCTAGTCCCTTCTAAATATATCTCTTGTGTAAACTTTATCCTTTACATCATCCAGACAGCTGTCGTATCTGTTGGCAATAATAGCTTTAGACATTGACTTAAATTCGTCCATGTTGTTTACTACCTTTGATCCAAAGAACGTGCTGCCGTCTTCCAGTGTGGGTTCGTATATGATTACTTCGGCTCCCTTCGCTTTTATGCGTTTCATTACGCCCTGTATCGAGCTTTGGCGGAAATTGTCACTGTTTGACTTCATTGTCAAACGGTAAACGCCGATAACGCATTTGTGCTCCTGGTTGGGATTGAAATCGCCACGGTTGTAATAGTCGTAATATCCGGCCGTCTTCAGCACCTGGTCGGCTATGAAGTCCTTGCGCGTGCGGTTGCTCTCCACTAT
>ERZ826146.630-NODE-630-length-40212-cov-6.485046_pt1 | contig 40212 bp, 48 predicted proteins | sample MGYA00519857_ERZ826146 | MGnify/ENA primary metagenome ERZ826146 (study PRJEB31778, sample SAMEA3449222) | human gut metagenome | biome: human gut; feature: human-associated habitat; material: faeces | place: United Kingdom | collected 2010/2012 ...
GGGCAGCTACCAATGGCTGAACGACCCGTGGCCGTGGGATGGAAAGGGGAACTGAACCATGTTTGTCTATGAGAAAAAGCTGCAATACCCTGTGAAGATCAAGAACCCCAACCCTAAGCTGGCAGCGGTCATTATCAGTCAGTATGGTGGCCCGGACACCAACAGACTATGAAATGGGCGCGTTTTCCTAAGTTGAAATTTCACAAAAGGGGTTTACAAATACATTTTTGCGTAATATACTATGACTACCGAGAGCGAAAGCTCCCGGTCAGATAGAATTGACGTCCGTCAATCACCATCTGCCCTAAAGAGGCGAGCCCCTGCCTGCCTGCAAAAGTGGGGAACTAAAAAAGCGGTGAGCTCTCACCGAAAGCAGAGAACGAAAAAAGCGGCGAGCCCCTGCCGTAAGTGGGGAACCAAAAAATGCGGGATGGCTCAGCTATCCCGCATTTCTTTGAACGGAGGATAACGGATGGGCTATTTGAGATTTTACCATATCAAAGAAGAATACATCGCATATCTCCACAGAGTCGACCGGCGTGTTCAGTTCAACAAGGGTGAGCGCCGCCCGTATGTCGGTATTGTGCTGAAAGTTAACGGCCATAATTACTATGTACCCCTGGAGTCTCCCAAGCCGAACCACGCCAATATCAAATCAAATGGGCCGATATTGAAGCTGGATGAAGGTCGCCTCGGTATTATGGGCTTCAACAATATGGTGCCGGTTAAATCCGGACAGCTCATTGATTTTGACATAGCGGCAGTGACAGACAAGACGTACCAAACGCTGTTGCTCAAGCAGCTGCATTACTGCGCTAAGAACAAAGATATTATCGAACGGAGAGCAATCAATACATACACCAAGCAGATCGGCGGAAACAACCCTTTTTATGAAAGAGTTTGCTGCGACTTTCGGAGCTTGGAAGCGGCTTGCAGGAGGTATAATCCCAACTGGAAACCCAAAACAAAATAACCAAAGGGCGCGAGGCATTCCTCGCGCCCTTCTTTACTTCAGCACCGGCATTTTCACCGTGCCGCCGCCCAGCACAGGCATCTGTACGCCGGAGCTCTCCCGGCTACCCAGCACAGGCATGGTCACGCCGCTGCCGCCCAGCACCGGCATAGACACGCCCGCGGATCTGCCGGTGCGCCACGGTGCTTCATAGATCTTGCTCTCGGCCCACCCTTCCGAGTAGTAGAGTGCGTCCTTCTGCTCGGAGGTCAGATCCATGGCCGCGATGACCTCCAGCTTCTCGGCTTTCTTGCTCATGGACGACGTGGTCGCCTTGTAGTTGTAATACTGCGTCGCCGTGATCCCCGCAGACATTTCCAGCTCGGCCTGTGCGAGCAGCGTCTTGTCGCTGGCCATGTCCGCGAAATAGATCTCCGCCTGTGCTTCCTCGCTGATGCCGGACCGCTGCAGGTAGTCGAACTTCTGAGACACGGCGCTCTCCGTGCCGGTGGCCTTGATACCCTTTGTTCCGAAGTAGTATGTATAGAAATCGTCATAGGGCACGCCATTCTCCTTCGCATCCTGTGCCCTCTCGTATACATCCTTGTTGTATACCTGCAGGGCGTACTCGGCGCCGAAGCAGTCCTTGTTGGCCTCCCTGTACGCAGTATCCTCATCCTTTCCGGACGCAAGGTGTTTTTCCACAGCTTCGCGGAACACGCCCTCCTGCGCGATGGCGTTTTTCTGGATGCCGGTCACGATGGCCTTCAGCTCTCGCGTCTGCTGCTTTTTCTCACTGTCGGACAGCTCCGTGGACGCTTCCACCTCGCGGATCTGTTTCCACAGGTCGGAACAGGCGGTCTGCTGCTTGTTCCACCAGCGGCTCACCACGCCGGATGCCACGTCGCCGGCATTCTTGGCATACTTCAGTTCGTTGGCCTCGTCGTAGAAGTCGCCGCTTACGCGGTTGCTGCTCATGGCGTCCACCGTGAATGCCTTTTCAAACATACCGCGCTCGGCCTGCGGTGTCAGCACCGGCAGGAGGAAATCGCCCAGTACGCCGCTGTACTGATCCAGCACATAGTTCAGCTTTTTCGGCGAGATGCCCAGCGCCTTGCCCACGGCCTTGGAGAACACGTCCGTACTGCCGTCGTAGCGCTCGCCCGGCGCGTAGTTCTGCAGGCGCTGGCTCTCAATGTCTCCGCCGTACCACGTCCGCCCCGGACTGTCCGGGTTGAGGAGCTGGGAGTCGATGAGCGCGGAAAAGATGTTGCTGGTCAGCGGGTTCGCCGGGGCGACCTGGTTGCCCATGGTGTTGATGGTGGAGAGAATGTCCACGTCCTCCCCCCTCACCGCATCCGCCACGCGGTCCGCCGTGATGCCCAGTAGGGACAGTTCGCGTCCCTTCGGGATCTTCAGCCAGTAGCCGTTGCCCAGTTTGAACATATAGTTCGTGTCCTTGTCGCTGTCCCGCAGATCGTCCCACTCGTCATCGTCGTGGTACAGCAGCGCGTTTAGCAGGGACGGAGCGATGCCCAGCGCCACGGCCCGCGCCGCCAGCTTGGCCCACTCCTTCGCGCCTTTGGTCTCCGTTACCCGCCGGACAAGCTTGTCAAGGCCCTGCACGCCGGGGTTCAGGAAGGGTACATAGTTGGCATTCAGCACCTTGCCCAGAGAGCCGGCACGCCCGAAGTTTACGGTGATATCCGCGGCGGCGTAGAGCGCGTCCGCCTCGGCCGCGAGGTCGCTTACCGCTTTGCCCCGCTGCTTCGCGGCCTCCGCCTCCTGCATGACGCCCATAAACTCCGCCAGGCGCGGTGCCTGTTCCGCGGCCATGTTCAGCGCCTCTACTCGCGCCATTACCTTGCCCATCCGTCCCTTCGGCTCCTTGACGGTGCCGGTGGTGTAGTCGAATACGGAGGAGTAGACGCCGCCCAGCGCCTTGTAGAGCTGCCAGTATTCCCCGTTGTTCTTTATCTCCGCCAGTGCCCGCGGATAGTTCCGCGCAAACGCCGCAGCGTCCCGCGTGTTGAGCCCCGCGGTCTGCAGGTCGCGGATCACGTTCCTGGCAAGGAATGTTGGGTTGTATCCTGTTACCAGCGACTTGAACAGGTTGTTGGCGCCGCGGGCCACGCACGTCAGCTTATTGCTCTCCGCCGTGTCCGGCGACAGCGCTTTCACGGCGTCGAACAACGTGTCGTCCACCGTCATTTCCCACAGCTTGCCATCCATATAGGCCGTGACGATCTTGTCCTTACTGGGCCTCTCGATGGCGGCATCGTCCAGTGTCTCCGGGTTGAACTCATGCTCGTACTGGCTTGCCTCCTTGACGTAGCGGTTTACCGCGTCCGTGTCGCCCGTCCGGAGATAGTCGCGCAGCAGGCGGTCCGCGAAGCGGTTTTTGCTGCCCTCGCGCACGACCTTCATCGTCTGCTTGCCCAGCGCTTCATGCAGCGGCACCAGGCGTTCCGTGCCGCCCTGTGCGCGGCCCACTGTCTTGCCGATACGCACCGCGTTCAGATCCCGGCCCCGGCCCGTGGCGTCCTTGTCCTGCACGCGCATGGTGGGCACATAGTTGGGATAGAACTCCTTGAGGAAGTCCGCGTTCTCCTGTGTCATAAGCCCGCTGTCCACCCGGTACTGCATCATATTGTCAATGTACTTCCGCACCTGCGCCTGGTACTCCGCGAACTCCGGGTGCTGCGCCAGCAGCCTTTCGGCGCGGGCCCGGCTGTCCTCTGCGGAAAATTCATAGTCGAACACAGGCTTGTCCTGTATGGCCTCGGCCTTGTCCAAATTCCGCAGCAGCCGTTCCCTCTCCCGCGCCAGTGCCGCGATGTCCGGATCCGGATCCTCCGTCAGCCGGTGGAGCTGGGCGGCGGTGTCCGTCCGAATATCCGGGTTCTCGGTGTCGAAGTCGCGCAGCGCCGCTTTCGCCTCCAGCACCTTTTCCGCCTTGCCCTCGGACAGGCTCATGCGGTCGATGTTGTGCAGGTCGAACATATAGAGCTGGAAGTCGTGGTAGAGGTCCTTCCCTCTTGCGCGGATGGGCGAGAACACATCGTTGAGGCTGTCCCCCACCTTCCTGCCCCTCACGTCCGTCTGGGCATCCGTGATCATGTTCACCCCGGCAGAGGACGACGCCCGTGCCTGGTTGTAGAACTGATACAGGTACGGATCGCTGACCGCCTCAGACAGCTTCGTGACGCTGTGCCCGGCATCCACCATCTTCCGGTAGAAGAAGTCCCACGCTTCGCGGGCAGCCTCTCGCTTGCTCTGCTTTTTCGGTGTGGTCTTGTCCGTGACCATGTCAGAGGTCGCGTCCTGCAAATACTCTCTGCGGCCGATCACGTCCGCTTGGTCTGCATACAGGTCGGCCAGCTCATCGAGGTCGGCTTGCAAGACCTGTTCCCGCTCTGCCGCCGGAGGTGCTTCGCTCTGCTGCAGCCGCCGGAGCTGCGCGTCATACACGGCATCCGCCGGCGTGTACGGATCATCTGTGAGGATGTTCTCATCCTGCGCCAGCGCGTCCATATAGGCATCCATCTCCGCCCGGTCTGCCGCGGAGACAGGCTCCTGTGTCACCTCTGCCGGTGCGTCGCTGCGGCTCTCGTAGTTGTACACATCCTGCCACGTCATGGCATCTGCCGGCGTCGCCTCAGAGGTATCCCGCCGGATGATATTGCCGTCCCGCACAAATGCGCTCGGTGCACTCTCCCCTATCACCGGCATCTCCACCTCGTTGACAGCCTCCTCCGTCTGTGCTATACTGTCAACAGAAGGCTCGATGTTAGCTACATGGTTGCGCGGTTCTGCCGCGGGCGTGTCGGAGGCGGCATCGATGCCTTCTGCTTTTTTGTAGAGCACGTTCCCATCCGCGTCCAGTGCCTCGTGCAGGTAATAGCGGTTTGCGCTGTCTTTTGTCACGATGGCCGTTACATAGGTCCGTTTTCCGTCATAGGTCACGGGCGCGGCAAATACATAGCTGTCGTACCCCCTCCCCTTCCAATTCGGTGTGTAGTTGATCTGCACACCGTTTTCTATTACGCCGGGAACGGCGGCTGCCAGCTGTATCTTCGCCTCGCCTGATCCGTGCCCGACCACGCTGTTTTTCACCCTTCGCATGGTGAACAGCACATCCCCGAACCCTTCGCGGCGCACCTTCCCGCCGATGCTTTGGAAGAAGTTGTACACCCGGTCTGTGGCCCTGCCGGTTTTCCCCACCTCTTGGCCGGTCACGTTGGCCACGGGCTCCACGCCCTCGATGGCGGGGATGTTGGACCGCAGCAGGCTCAGAACGCCCTCGGCGTCGCTCTTGGTACCGTCATTGAACGTCGCCGCCGCCTGCCGCTGGGCGTATGTATTCCCTGCGGCATCCGTCACCCGCGGCATGGTGATCTCCCCCGCCTCTGTATCGGCCCTTGTAAGCCTCTCTACGGCGTTCTGCGTTTCAGCGTCAAAGAGGTTTACGCTCTGCGCCGTCTGCGCGTCCTGTGCCGCCGGTTCCGTGGCAAACTGCGGCATTTCCGCCGCGCTGGTATCCTGCGTGCGCTCCAGCGTCGGCATCTGCACCGTCCGACCTCTCCGAAGCTGGCCGCTGCTGCCGATAAGTCCCATAGTGCCGCCCAGCAGGAAATCATAGGCCATCTGCGCCGCGTCGTCCGTTGTGAAGATGGCCCCGGTGCCGTCGTCCAGCCCCAGCGCCCGGTCCGCCAGCGGGTTCAACACGTCGGAAACGACCTCTTCAAGGCCTTCGCCGCCGGAGTTGATGAGCCACACAGCGGCCCGCTGGCCTGCTTCTGTCTTGGTCAGCTTGTCGGCCACTTTTTCCACAAGCTCGTCCGCCGTACCGGCGCCGTAAGCCTTGGCGAGACCGCCGAACAACTTTTCCGTCAGCACCTCAATGGTGGCGCCCTTCAGGCCGGACAATGCCTGCTGCCCGGCTGTCTTACCCTCCCGCCGGGCCTCGGCGGAGGCGTCGCCGTACACACGGCTGGCCATGGATACCATGCCCGCGCCCGGTGCGATGGCGTTCGCCGCCAGGTCGGCCAGGAGCTGCGTGCCGGTGTAGCCCAGATCCACAAGGAATTGCCCCGCCTTGCCGCTGCCCTCCTTGGCGGCGGCCACGTCCTTGTCGGCGCTGGCCTTCAGGCGGTCCGAAGCGGCGAAGGCGGCGTTGGCGGTCTCCATCGTCCGGGCCTTTTGGTCCGCCGTAGCCTCCTTGTAGACGTTCTCCATCTGGGCGATCTTGCCGTCGGTGTACTGCGTGTTGAGTATCTTGTAGTACCGACTTCTCTCGTCCACCGTCAGCTTCTTGCCGGTGCGGGGGTTGACGCCGGTTTTCAGCGCCTGCTCATAGAAGGCCTTGTTGTCCTTCATCTGCTGTACCTTTTTATCGTACTCGCCCCGCTGCATGGTTTCCTGCAGGTTGCCCATGCCCTCCACGGCGCTGCCGCCGATGTTGGCGTAGGAGGATCCGATGCCCTTCACCGCGGCGCGTGCGGTCTTGTACGCCTTTTCCAGCAGCTCTCCGCCGCCGGAGTAGTCGCCCGCGCCGAATGCGCGGATGTTCGCCGCCCGGTCCACCGCCGACTGCTGTGTCGGCTTCACGGTCTTCACCTTCGGTGCCGTGGTTCTCCCGCTACTCTGTGTGCCGGATCCGTTCGCCACGGACTGCACGATGCCAACGCCCTTGGACGTGGTTTTTCCCAGCACGGGCATCTGCGTCCCCGATGTCTTGGCCGGAGTCTCCAGCTTCGGCATCTGCAGCGCAGGAAGCACAGAGGGCAGGGACACACTGCGTGCCCCTGCCTTGTTCCGCTTGATCACTTCTTCGATGGTCATAGCCTTAGACTTCTTAGCCATGATAGAGCCCTCCTGTCAGCTTGTCCAGCCGTTCTGCCTCATGGTCGCCGCGAGATCACTCTGCTGTGCCGCGCTCAGCTGCCCCCACGCCTGTTGGATAAGGCGGTTGGCCACGCCGGTCATGCCGCGGGAGGCGTACAGCATGATGTTGTTTTTCACGGCGTTGTAATTGCTTAGACCGGTGCCGGCCCCTGCGGCGCTGCCCTGCTCCTGCGTGGCCACCCCGCCTCCGCCGTAGGACTGATAGCTCGCGGTGCCTCCGCCCGACTGCTGGCGGGCAGCCATGCGCTCCTGCAGATAGTTTCGGTACTCGCTCTGTACCTGGCTGAGATAGTTTGCCATCTGCTCCGCGATCTGCGCGTCGCCAGAGAGTCGGGCCGCCGTGATGGCCTGCCGCAGCTGCGCCATCGTGTCGTTGTACTGTGTCTCAAGGTCGGTGAGGTCGTTCTGATAGTCGGCCTCCGCCGCGATCCGCTGGCTGTCCGCCATGCCGCCGTACACGCCGCTGGCCGCCAGCTCCTGTTCCATGTTCCGCTGGGACAGCATTTTGTTGATGTACGCCCGGCGTGCCGCTTCCTCATGGCTGGTGCCCGCCTGCTCGATCTGGCGGTTGTAGTCGTTTACGGCCTGCTGCACCTGCGCGTTGACGGCATCGCGCAGGCGCTGCTCATAGTCGGTGCCGCCCATGCGGTCCAGGAAGTTCTCCCACGACATATCGCCGTTCAGCTCGTCCTGCGCCAGTGCCTCCCGGTAGGCGTTCCACGCCTCGGCGGCGCTCATGCCGCCCGCTGCCGCCTTGGAATTCGCGCCCCACAGGCCGTCCGCGGTGGTTCCGTAGTATTCCTGCATCTGCCGGACCTGGTCAGCGCTCAGGCCGCCGTTGTTGTAGCCGCTGCCGGAGTAACCGCCGGAACTGCCGAAGCTTCCACCGTAGCTCCCGCCGGAGTAGCTGCCCTGCGCCACGTTCTTAGCAGCATCCTTCACCGCACCGGCGATGGCCCCGGCCACGCCGCCGGCAAGGCTCCCGCCGGAACCGCTGCTGCCGCTGCTTTTGGTGGTGCCGCCGGAGGAGCTCGTATCCTTCGCTACGCCGGTAAGACGCCCCACCTGTACGTTCTTATAGCCCGGAGGCGCAGAGACCGCCCCCTTGCTCCCACCGGAGGATCCGCCCTTGATCCCGGTGCCCCCGCCACCGAAGACAGCGCCGGTCAGCGCGCCGTTGATACTGCCCCCGGCTTTGATGCCTCCCCGGTTGTTCCCGGTACCGGTGGTCTTGTTATTCTTGTTCCTATTGGTGGTCTGGATGATGTTTCCGTTGTACCTTGCCATATCCCTTACCTCCTTACGCCCTCAGCAGGGCCGTCCATGTGTTCTTGCCCACGATGCCGTCAGCGGCCAGCTTGTTGGCTGTCTGGAACTTCTTGACCGCCTTCTCCGTGGCCGCGCCGAAATCACCGTCCGCGCCGTATACGCCCACGCTGTAGCCCCAGCCGATCAGCGTCCGCTGCAGCAGCTTCACCTGCTGGCTCTTGCTGCCCTTGGCCAGCATATACAGCGCCAGCGTGATATTCACGCAGGGCTCCACCGGCGTACCGTAGGCGATGGCCTCGAAGGGGAAGTTGTCGCCGGGGCACCCGGTGGCGTTCACGTCCCGGTGCTTTTGCACCTTCGTGATGCCGTACTTCTGCTTCAGATAGGCCACCAGCTCCGCGCCCGCGGCCCGCTGGGCCTCCGGCATGGCGGTCTCCGTCATGTAGTTGCCCTCGAAGCACACGCCGATGCTGTCGTAGTTGTTGTTGCCGGCGTGGGCGCCCACCGTGTCCTCCGGACGGCCCCGGTAGACGGAGCCGTCCTTGCGGACAAAGAAGTGGTACCCGATGCCCACCCAGCCGTTGGCCAGGTGCCAGCTGTGGATCTGCTGCGCCGTGCAGGTCTTAGCCGCTGCGTGGTGCAGGATGATCCGCGTGGTGGCGGCCCGCTTCGTCAGCGAGCCGTTCCACTTGTAGTCCACCTCGTTAATTTTCATCGTTCGCCCCCTCCGTGTCCGCCGCCACAGTCTCCGCGTGGCTCTCGGTAACGTTCTTCAGCTTTTTAATGAGCGTCACCAGGAACTTCGGCACCGGCGCGCCGATGGCCGCCACGTTCTCGAGAATGGAGATCAATTCGTTAATGATCAGCCATGCGATCACAATAGCTGCGATGAGGAAATCCACGTTGATGTGGATGCCCACCTGCTCCATGCCGTAGCGCAGCAGATAGTCCGCGCCCATGGCCACCAGCACGATCACAAGATAGCCCACCTTCTTGATGATGCCCTTGATGCCCGTCCGGCTGCACAGCTCACCGGCAGACCACGCCTTGGCCATCCCCGTGCCGTAGTCCACCACCATGGCGATCACCAGCACGATCAGGGGGATAAAAAGCTGCACCATATAGGCGCTCAGCACACCCAGCGCCGTGGCCACCACCGCAGAAATGGGGTTCATAGTCTCTTTCATGTCTCGCTCCTTTCCGCGCCCGATCAGGGCGCTTCCGTCATGTCCTCCGCCCCTGTGGCAGCATCCAGCTCCCGCAGCAGCGCTTCCTTCGTCTGTTCATCTCGTATCACGGCCACGGCGCGTTCCACCAGGCAGCACAGCGCCTCAATGACCTCCAGCTCACCCATCGGCGTTCTCCGTCCAGCCGTACACGCCCGGCTCCCACACGTTTCCGTCCGCGTCGCTGGTCCAGTGCTTGCCGTTGTGGCTCACCCTGTCCCCGGCGCTGTAGGCATCGTGCGCGCCGGTGGGCTGGCTCCACGCCGGCCACGCCTCTGCCGGATCCGCTGCCGTCGCCCACAGGGACGCCGCCTTGTCCGGCTCCCAGCCTGTCTGGGACGTGTGGGCCTGCACGCAGCGGTACAGCTTCTCGCCGTAGTTGCGGAGCTGGCCCACCGTATAGGCCACGCCTGGGGTCCACGCGGCGAACATCGTCCGGTGTTCTCCCGCCGTCACGGCGTCGATGGTTCCCGCCTCCGCCAGCGTTACAAAGACTACTTCCGTGGCTGACGTCTGTACGGCCAGCCGGCTCTCCAGCGTGTCCACCTTCTCCCGCAGGTACGGCACGCTCTCCACGACCTCTGCCACGACCTCCTCCGTTCCCTCCATGGGCGTCCGGTTGCTCAGGGAGTATACTTTCCCGCCCAGCACGACGCCCTGCGCGTCAGCGGCATTACAGAGGCCGTAGCAGCCGTTTTCCTGTAGCTGTACCCATACCGGCCATTCCTGTGCGGCCACCTCCTGGCCGCCCTTTTTGAATACATACATGGTCTAACGCTCCTTTCCCGCGCCCACCAGCGCGGCGATGTAGTTCAGATCTGCGATGGGTGCCTCAAAGAAGGCGTTGCCCCAGAGGAAGTGGTCCTCGTGGTCCGGGTGCCGGTACTTCCCGCACAGCTTGTCCGCCCACACCCGGTCCCATCGGTCCTGGTGTCCGGCGTCCCGGCGCTCCAGCGTTTTGCAGATGGCCTCCGTCAGCGCCCCGCGCCGCAGGCCCTGCCCATCGTCGTCCCGCTTGAAATGCTCATGGGCCCGCTGGCTCCCGGCCGCGCAGAGCTGCCGTCCCTGGTAGTACAGGAAGTCGCCCTGCCTCTCCAGCGCGGCGCCGTAGGGGATGTTCACCCTGCCGGATATGCTCTCGAACCGCGCCCGTCTGTGACATACATACCTCATGCTGCCCTCTCCTTTCGCAGTGCGCTGTGCAGCGTCCGCAGCGCTGTCAAGCGTCCGTTGTCGTTGTGTCTCTTGTAGTAGCCCTTGGCGCTCACGATCTGCGCCCTTACGCCCTCCCAGTCGCCCCTGGCAGCCAGCAGGCGTATTTTCCGCCGGCAGCGCCTCTGTGCGTCCCCGGTGCGGTGCGTCACCACCCGGCCCGTTTCCGTCAGCCGGAACTTCGTCTTGCAGTAGCGGAAGGGCCGCCGCAGCGGCGCATAGCGGCACTTCCTGCGATTTACACGCAGCCCCAGCGCCTCGCACCGTGCGATGAACGCCTCCAGCACCGCCGCCGCGTCCACGCCCGGCGGTACCAGGATCACATAGTCGTCCATGTAGTGCTGCGCCTCCATGTGCATCTGGCACCGCAGCCAGTTATCCACTGCCGACGGCAGAGCCACCATCTCCTGTTGGCTCTGCTCCATGCCCAGTGGCATACCTCGGCCCGGCTCAGTCTCCGGTGCCGTCAGCACCATCTCGTCCGCCAGTGCCCGGATGGGCCCCTCCGGCATATACCGCCGGTGGCGGTCCAGCAGTGCCCGGCGCGGCGCCGAGGGAAAGAACTCCTTGAGGTCGCACAGGATCACGTTGCCCTCCCGGCCATAGCGGCGGTAGTGCCGCATCAGCGCCCTTTTCAGCCGCCGGTAGGCGAACTCCAGGCCCTTGCCCTGCTGGCTGGCCCCGTTGTCGTAGATCATGGCGGGGCCGTAGCACGGCGCGAGGACAAACCGGCTGTGTACCTTCTGCACCTGCCTGTCGTCCACATGGGGCGCGTCGATGGGCCGTACCTTGCCACGCTCCATCACGGTGAAGTGTACCGGCCTCCGCTGCGGGTGCCATGCCCCGCTTTCCACCAGGCGGCAGCTCTGCGCCGTCCGTAGAAATAGCTCCGCCTCGAATGCCTGTATGCTGGTTTTCCACCGCACGCCCCGGCAGCAGTCCTTTCCGCATTGGTACATCCGGTCGAACCGGGCGATGTCCTCCAGAGTGCCCAGCGCCGCCATGCGCCGCTGCCTGCGCTCCTGCCGCCGTGCCTTCCGTCGTTGATAGCGCCCCTCCCGGCGCTCCGCGCTTGTCATGTGGTAGTCTCCCGGCAGCGTCGGGCCGTGCCGCCCGGCGTGTTCTCTGCTCTCCCGCGGCACATGAAACGGAGGTAGGCACATTCTCCGCCATGCAAGCGCCCGCCATAGTCCCGGCGGGTGTGTCGGAACGCCGTTCCTTGGCGTTCCGGCAAGCGTCCGTGCAGCGGTGCGGAAGACGGTTTTGGACGGCGTGCGCCGTCGCGGGAAGTGCCTCTCCTTTCGCGCAAGGTCCTTTTGCTGTTCGACCTGCTCACCCTCCAAGCGTAGAGGGGGCACGAAATCCGGGGGCCACGCCAAGCGAATTGCTGGCATTGTTGTTGTTCGCGGTGCCCGACGTGTTCACATTGCAGAAATTGTTGCTGTTGCTGGCATTCGGCGAGCGCAGCCAGGCATTGACCGCCTCCCGCCGCCAACACGGTCGGGCACTTATTCAGAGACACACCCATACTCTCATGACTTCCTTTTCTTTTCCTGCGCCATATACCGGCGCTTATCGCTGTCGGCCACCGCCTCCAGCTTCTTACGCAGCGCCACGCAGTCGGCGCCTACATCCGTTTCCATCCGGTGCAGCTTTTTCAGTGCTGCCTCGGCGTTCAGCGTGATGCCCTTGCCGTTGCGGAAGGCGCCCTCCGGGTTGGACCGCAGCACCTCATGTACCTTGTCCATTCTCTCGCCCAGCGCCTTGGCCGCAGCGTGGCAGCGCAGCAGGTACTCCCGCCGCAGCGCCAGCTTCTGCCCATCGCTGGGGAACACGTCGTTGGCTTTCACGGCGAAGTCCTGTACCTCCCCGGCCAGCTCCGCCGTCGGTACGGCGATCAGCCGGCCGTACCGTGCGCTCATGCACGAGAGCAGGTCGATGACCTCCACATACAGCTTCTTGCTCAGCAGCACGAACTCCGGATCCCGCGGGTTGTTCGGATCCGGCTTCTGCCTCTTATAGGCCGGTACGCTCATTTTGGCTCCTTCTCCTTTCATTCCCCCGGCTTTCGCCGGTGGATAGTCTTTCCGATGCCGGGCTTCGCCCGATCACGCGCAAAAGCCGGGGGCCACGCCAAGCGAATTGCTGGCACGGTTGCCGTTCGCGGTGCCCGACGTGTTCACACCGCAGAAAAGGGAGCTGTAGCTGGCATTCGGCGAGCGCAGCCAGGCACCGACCGCCGTGGTGGTCGCTGAGTGCTTGTGAAACACCTTGGGGTTGCCCGCCTTGAAGTAGTCGTACTGCGCCTGCTTACTTTGCTCGTCGCTGTTGGCATACGTCCGCGCGCCGAAGATCTCAAACTCCGCCATGAGGAACGTGTAATCCGTGGTGGCAGTCGCCATCAACGGCGAGTTGTTCTGCGTCCACTTCGTCACCGGCTTCATCACCGCCCGCAGCTCCTCCGGCAGCACCGCTATAAGGCTGCCCTCCAGGGGCACGTCCGGTGTGTTGCTATTGCCCAGCACCGTCTTCCGCATTCGGGAGGCCTCCCAGCCGCCGGAGTTGGTGTTCGCGGTGTTCATGGTGAAGTACGCGCCGCTGGTCTGGTGGCCGTACTGGTTGTCGCAGAAGGCCACCATGGCGGTGCCGATCTTGCCCATAAGGAAGTGGATGCGGTGCTCGCCCTCCACGGCGCTGTTGTGGTCAAAGCCGATGATGAACGCCTTGACGGTCACATTGGACATGATGAGGTCCTGCCAGTTGCCGGAGAGCGTCACGTCCTTCGTGTCGCCCACGGACCAGTAGTTGGCCCCCTGCCCGGCGTCCGATACCGCCTTGATCATCTCCCAGCTGTTGGTGTTCAGCTCCGCCGCCACGAAGCTGAGGGTGATCTCCTGCGGCACCGTGGCCGTCTTGACGTCCGGCGTGGTGGTGCCATCCTTGGTGGCACTCACGGTGTAGGTGCCCGCCTCGTCCAGCTCCAGCACTGCCTGTCCGTTCTCGCTGACGGCGCTCACCGCCACGCTGCCCTTCCGGGCAGTCACCGTGGCGCCGCTGTCCACGTTCACCACCAGCTTCTGAGCGCCGTCCCCGGCGCCGCCGCCAAATCGAATGATAGTAGGCATTTCTTTACTCTCCCTCCTTGATGACGCGGATGGGGATGTCCACGGCAGGCTTCTTACCGTAGGCCTTCAGCGTCATGGTGCCCGCCGCCTGTCCGGCGTCCGTGATGTTGGCCGCCTGCAACGCCTTCAGCTGCTCCGCCATGATGTTCACCGCCGGCACCAGCTCCTGGTAGCTGGTGGCCGTCACCCCGGCGATGGCCAGTGTGTACACAAAGGGCGCTTCGCTGCCCGTCCAGCCGGACGCCAGCAGCGTGGCCGTCACCGTGGCCTTGGGGCCGGAGTAGTCTGTGCCTGCCGCTGCCGCGGTCACGCCGCCATTTCCGTCGCCCTTCAGCAGTCCGCTGGCCGTCACCTTGGCCTGAAAGTCAGCTGGCTTCTTGCCGCTGTCGGACAGATTGCCCGCCGCGTCCAGCGCGGCCAGGTTGCCCGCCGCTGCGGGCACCGTCTTGTCCGCCTTATTCCCGATCTTGGCCAGGTCGCTGTTGAACTGCGTTGCCGTGCCGGTGTAGCCGCCCTTGCTGGCGGCAGTGTAGGCGCTCTCGCCTGCCTCGCCCTGCGGGCCCTGGATGCCCTGCTCGCCCTGCGGGCCGGTCTCGCCCTGGGGGCCCTGGGGGCCTTCCGGTCCCTCCGGGCCGGTAGGGCCGGTGGGGCCCGTCGCGCCGGTAGCGCCCTGCTCGCCCTTTTCGCCCTGGATACCCTGCACGCCCTGCGGTCCCTGTGGGCCGGTGTCTCCCTTGGGACCCTGCGCGCCGGTGGCGCCCGTGGGGCCTTGTGGTCCCTGCGGGCCCTGCAGCTTGCCGAGGCTCACCCAGTCCGTGGCCAGCTCAGACCATATAAAGATCTCATCGTCCTCCGCCGTCACCTGGTAGGCGTACTCGTTGCCGGTGGGGAACGCCTGCTTCAGCGCCGCCAGCGTCGGGTAAATGTCCTGAACGGTGAAGGACTTGCCGTCCTCGCCGGGATCGCCCTTCTGTCCCTGCGGGCCGGTGGGGCCGGCAGGACCGGTGGCGCCTGTGGCGCCCTGCGGGCCTGTCTCGCCCTGCTTGCCCTGTATGCCCTGTGCGCCCTGCGCGCCGGCAGGACCGGCAGGGCCGGTGGCACCTGTGGCGCCGGTGGCGCCCTTTTCACCCTTGGCGCCCTGCAAACCGCGGGGGCCCTGGATGCCCTGTGGGCCGGTGGCGCCCGCGGCGCCCTGCAAACCCTGTACGCCCTGGGGGCCCTGTGGGCCGCGGATGTTGTATGCGGGCGGCGGCGTGGCCGTTTCGCTCAGTACGAACGTCAGGTTGCCCAGGCCGTCCACCGTCGGATACCATGCCGCGCCCCGCGGTCCCTGGTCACCGGTGTCGCCCTTGTCGCCCTTGTCGCCCTTCGCGCCTGTCTCGCCCTTGTCGCCCTTCACGCCGGATACGATGGTGTAGGTGCCGTCGTCCGTCACCACACTGGCCCCGCCGAACTTCAGCCGGCTCCGTTGCGGCATCTGCTGCCCCGCCGCGTCGTAGATCAGGTGCCCGGACGAGGCCACCTCCGTCCATGTCGCGCCGTCCGAGGATACCTCGATGTGCACGTCCGCATTCAGCCGGATGTACTTGATGTCCTCGCTGCCGTACTGGATGAGCTGCTCCACGCCCAGCGCGACCAGCGCGTCGATGAGCTTGTTGTGCCCGTCCCTAACCGGCCCGGAGGTGAGCCGGTCAAAGACCTTTTTGTTGTCCTCAGCCGTCCCGCTGAGTTGGTCCGGGGATGCCTGTACGCCCTTACTGGTAATGTCGGCATCCGTGATCTTGAAATCGCTCAGTCCCATGTATTCACCGCCTTATCTCCTGTAGTTGGTGCCCGGTTCCTTGTACTGCACGCCGAAGGCGTACAGGCCGAAGGGCTCGTTCACCTCGTCGTTCCGCAGCCGGAACCGCACCTTGTCCACCTTTTTCAGCTTCACCTTGCCGTACAGCGTGCGCGGCGTCTGATCTCCGCTGAAGGTGAACTTTCCGAAGTCGATGTAGTCGAAGCTCAGGTACCGGGCCTTGCTCTTGGCGTCGTATACCTGCTTCCAGATACCCCGCACCAGCGCGTAGATCTTCACGCCGGTAACAGGTGCCGCCGCCAGCCGGGCGGCCACACCTGTGAACGACTTGGTCTGGAAGAACAGGTTGCCGTCGAAGTCCGCCGTGTCCCAGTATGCCGTTATAGCCTCGCCGTCGTCGCTGTAGCTGGCCGGGCTGTCCGGATCCGACGCGAACCGGCACAGCTTCCCGTCCGCCGTGCCGAAGCACAGCGCGCCGTCCTTATCCGTGAACATGACGCGTGCCGGGATGTCCGGGAAGTAGTAGCACTCATACTGAAAACTGCTGTAGGGGCTGTTCTTCTCGTAGGTCTTCTGCTGCAGGTCCAGCAGATACATCGTGCCGTCCAGCGCCATGGCGTAGAAGTCGCCGTAGATGCACGCGCTGGCCGCGCTGCGGTTCTCCGCCTCGCGGATGGCGCTGCCGATGTAGTAGCTGCGTTCCTGGCTGTACTTCTCGCCGGTCAGCTCCTCTGCCGTGATGGCGAACACGCCGCGGTCCGTGAGGAACAGCGGCTCCTTGTCCGTCCGGCAGAAGGTGTCCGGGGCCACCGCGTCCTGCCCGATGATGGTGTTGGTGATGCGGAATACCGCCTCGCCGTCCTCGTTCAGCGAGCCGGTACGCACCACCACGTTCCGGCCGTCGGCGCTGCCGGTGAGGAACGCCGCCAGCGTATTGCTGAGTACGGTGTAGCCCACCACCTCGCCGCCGTCGCGGGCGATCTTGGTGTAGTTGGTGTCCGGGAAAAAGGCCGGATCGTCGAACTCGCTGTAGAAGTCCGTGCCCTTCTTATCGCTGTTCCCGCTGAGGAACGCCCGGTCCGTAGCGCCGCCCACGCCGTACACCGCCGGAATGGTGCAGTGGTTGATGGTATCCGCGTACCCCTCCCGCGTCTTGGAGGCGGTAATGTGTACGTTGTCCTGTCCTGTCACCGGGCTCTCCCCCGGTGCGGTGTTGAACGTCACCTTCCCCGCTTCCCTGTCCACGGTGAAGTCCGTGTTTTCCACCTTGGCCACCCACTCGCCGTCACTGTTCAGCACCTCCGCCGTCACAGGATCACTGTCCAGCCCCTCCGTGGTGAGCTGGTACACCGTAGCGTCCTTCGTTCCGAGGAAGCTCTCCGTCCACTTCTTTCCGATGAGGTTCAGCCCCTGGTAGGCCGTTCCGCCGCCGGTGGGGCGGCGGGAGATGATGATCGTCGGCACCGTGGCGTTGTCGCTCACCGCCGAAAGCGTCGTGCCGTCATAGACGCGGTACACGCTGCCATCCAGCAGATACAGCTTCTCGTCGAAGACGAAGCTGCGGCTCCTGGCGTCCGCCATGTCCCCTATGGCCTCCAGTGTCCACGCGCCGTCCGTGCCGATGTTCCGCCGGTACAGCTTCCCGCCGGCATGGACCAGCACCTCGCCGGCCAGCCGGTGGATGCCGTTGATAGCCGCGTTGCCGTAGGCCGTCACCATCGTGGTGTAGCCTGTCCGCTTGCGGACCTTGCCCACCTGGTCGCGTATCATGTTGGGCGCCTCCGGGGACCTGGACTTGTCCACGTTGCTGGGGCTGTTGTTCAGGTCCACGCCCCGGAACGCCTCCACCACTACGCTGTACTTCTTACTTGCTGCCGGTACCGTGAATTGAGCCATGCGTTACCACCACCCTGTCGTATTACGAACACCAGCGGACCGGATGCCCGATCCGCTGGATGCGTAAGCTGTCTGCACCTTCACAAGACCGTCCTCGTACTCATTCCGCAATATGGTCGCTATGGAGATGTCGTCCTCCTTGTACAGTTCCGCCGCGATATACAGCGGGATCAGCACAGCGGCCTCCGCTGCGAGGTCTATCGCCTCCTCATCCGGTGTTTCCGCCGTGATGGTCTGCGGGTATGCCTTGTACCATAGTGTGTAGGTGCCTACCACGCAGCCTGGGATGACGAACACGTCGTCGCCCTCCATGCTCCAGTCCTCCGCGGTACCGTAGGCGGTGCCGTCGGCGAACATGACCTCGCTGCTGTTCAGGCAGCGGAAGCGCGGCAGGTAGTCCTGCAGGGGTATCTTGTAAAGGTCCTTTGTCTTGGGCAGGATCAGCTTCTCCGCCGTCACCGCCGGTTCGGCGGCATCGGCATCGATCTCGATCTGCCACGACTTGAGGATGGGGCGGCCAACGGACGCGATCTGCTGTAGCGCCTCGTTGGCCTTAGCGGGCATGGCATTGATATACTCGCGGTTGATGTCGTCCTCCGTCAGCACAGCGCCTTCGTTGGAGTACATGGTCTGCAGTGCAGCCAGCTTCACATCTCCCCATGTCATGCCGCCACCGCCTTCCTCTTAGGTGAGGTCGGTGCCGGTGGACATATTGCCCACAGCGACGAACCGCCAGTCGGCGAAGCCTGCGCCGAAGCGGGCGCGGCCCTGCCAGACGTTGTTGTCATTGTTGTTGTCGATGACAGACTTCACGTCCAGAGGCACGCGGTCCTGGAAGATGGGGCCGTCGTTCAGCTCAATGAACTTGCTGTCCAGCAGGAAGAAGGGCTTTTCGCTGCTCTTGCCCAGATCGGTCAGCGCGGCGGTCAGATAGGGATCCACGATGATGTTCCAGCGGCCGAACTGGTAGTTGAAGGCGTTGTTGCCGGATGTGGGCTCCTTGTCGGCGCCCACGGCGGAGAACACGGCGTCCTTCAGCGCGGCATCGTTGGGGATCCAGATGGTGTCCGGGGCCACGCCCAGCAGCTCGCCGTTGTCGCCCTTGATGTTCTGCATCTCGGTCTCGATCTTGCCCAGCAGGGTGTTGGTGAAGGTGCCCTTGTACAGGTTGGTCTGCTTGGCGCCGTTGACCTTGTTGGGGTGCGTCTTGGAGAACAGGGCCTGCCCATCGGCGCTGCCGCAGGCGAAGGTCTTGCCCTTGTAGGAAACGGTGGTGCCGTACAGGCCGCCGGCGTACAGGATGCGGCCGAACTTCTCGCGGGTGCGGCCGTAGGCCGTCACCAGCTTGTTGGCGCGCTGCTTCATGGTGCCCAGCAGGCAGTCCTCCACCAGCTCCTGCGTCACAGAGAAGGACTGCTTGAAGGTCATGTTTACGATGTCCCGGAAGTAGCCATCCTCAAAGCCGGTCTTGGGATAATCGCCGCCTTCTCCCACGGGCTCAAAGTCGCCCATAGCGGTCTCGCTGGAATAGCGCTCCGCCCAGTGGCGGCTCTTTTCCATGCGGTACAGATAGGGCAGCAGGCTCTCACGCTGGAACGCCTCGCCCCGGCTCTCCAGAAATGCCTTCAGCGGCACCTGGCAATCGCCGTAGATGGTCCCGTTCAGCCCGGAACCGATAGAAACGGTCAGAAAACCACTCATGTTATGTATCTCCTTTCGTCGCTTAGAACTTCACCGTCACACGGGAACCGACGGTCTGGCCGTCGATGCCGGTGACCTCTGCCACGCCGCCGGTCTTGGTGGCGGTGACCTGCATACCGTCGGTGTGCAGGGTGACCTTGTCGCCCACGCCGACGGTCGCGGAGTCCGCCGGGGCCACGCCGAGGGTGGTCTCGAACTCCATGTACTTCTGCACCTCCACGCACGGCACTACGCCGTTGTCGTCGATGGGGCCAACGCACACATGGCTGGGCGCCGCGGCGCCGCTGCACAGCGTCACCTTGCCGCTGGCCAGCTTCAGCGCCTCGCCCACCTGGTAGGTCTCGCCGTCAGTGGGCTGCATATACACGATGGGGGGCGTATTGCCCACCAGCATTCTGCTAAGCATGAACATAGTTTGTTATCTCCTTTCCCGCCCCGTGTCGGGGCTTTACTGTTTGTAGAATTCTCCGTATGCGGCGTTGATCTCGTCGTCCGTCGCATTGGGGTTGATCTCGCGGTACAGCTCCTTCTGCCGCGGCGTGGCCACATAGGGTGCCTCACCCGCAGCGCCGGGCACCGGGGCCATGTGGCGCTTGCCGCTGGCCTGCTTGATGCCCGCCTGCTTGGCTGCCTCCATGCGCCGCTTGTCCACGGCGTCGCGGTTGGCCATATAGAAGGCGTCCTCGATGGACAATCCCTTTTCCACATAGTCGCGGAAGGCTTCCCCGGTGGGCATGGCCACGATGTCCTCAAGGCTCTGTACGCTGCCGTCGTACTTCACGCGCACCGCCTCAAGGCCCTGCCGGATGGCCGCCTGTGCCTGGGCGGTCACGTTCCGCGCTTCAGCGCTCATGCCCTCCAGGCGCTGGCGCTGCACCTGCTCCCGCAGGGGCTTCACGGCGTCATCCACCATGCCCTGCAGCGCCGCCGGATCCACGCCGGCGGAGAGCATCTGCTCCTCGCGCTCCTGCCTGGCTCTGGCCTCCTGATAGGCCCGGAAGTCCGCCTCCGTGCGGATAGGCTGGCCGGTGTAGGGGTTCGTCTGGCCCGCGAACAGGTCGGCATACACCGCGTCCACGCGGGCCTGCGCCGCCGCTGTCAGGGCCTGCCGTTCCGCCTCGCGCTCCCGTGCCCGGCGTCCGTAGGCCTGCCGGCTGCGCTCCTCGGCGCTCTGTCCCGCTTCCGCGCCCGGCGCTGCTGCGCCGCCTCCCGCTTCTGCAGGATCTCCGCCGTCCTCATGGGCCTCCGTGCCCGGCTCCTGTGCCGCGCTTTCTTCTCCGGCGCCGCCGGTACCGTTTTCCACAGGCTCCTGCGTGCCGCCGTCCGCGGCGCCGCCCTCATCGGGCAGCTCCACGCCGAAGGCCTCCGCATAGTCCTGTTCCGTCAATCCGTTCATGGTGTTCTCCTTTCCGATTTTTCCGCGTTCGGTGCGAATACGCCCCTTTTCCGCCGGGGCCAAGCGAAATGTCCCGCCCGCAGGCGGCGATTTTGTTGAAGGCAACAAAATCGTGCTTACTTGCGCTTATCCTTGCTGCCGCCATTCCCGGTCCGAAGGTCGGTGCCGGTGAAGCGCACGGTGCCCTTCTGGGCAGGCGCCGCCTTCTGGGCGGGCGCTTCCACGCGCTGGCTGCCCACGTTGGCGATGCTGCCGATGTAGCCCTTCTTTTTCTCCATACCTCATGCCCTCCTTTCGCCGTATTCGGGTTTTTCCCGCCGTCCCGCCGGCGAAATGTCGTCTGTGCAGCTCCGGGGCTGCGGTGGATGCCCCGCCTCTCGGCAGGGCGTCCGGTAGTAAGACAGGAGGAAAATCTGTCTGGCTCCGGGCGGCGTGCGAAACCACCCACCGCGGCCCCGGAGGACCGCCTCACGCTTCGGCCGCAGCGTCCGCCGCCGGAGCGTCCTTCTTTTTTCTGAGCCGCCGGTCGTACCGGGCACATTGCGGGTTTCGGCACACATAGGCGGTATCGCTGCCGCCGTCCGCGTTCACCGTGGCGCTGTAGATCATCATCTCCAGACCGCACTCCGGGCACTTCATGCTATCTCGCCCCCTCCCTGCTGTGCCGCCATCGCCAGCAGCTCCTCCGCCGTGGGTTCCGTGCCGCCGCTGCCGCTTGGGCTGTCCGGCGCCGTCGGCGGCGTCTGTTGGGCCTGTTGGGCCTGCTGGCGCTCCATCTGATCCCGCAGGCTCTTGACCATGTCCCCGGCCATGGGGTAGTGCAGCTTCTCCATCTGCTCCCAGAAACGCAGCAGCGTCGTGATCTCCGTGGGGCTGCCCATGGCGCCCTCCTGGAAGTTCATCCGCGTTTCCTTCCACAAGGCCTGCCGGTCCGAGGCCAGCGGCGCCGAGCTGTCGCAGGAGAACAGGAAATCCGTGTTGTACTGCCACTCCCCCGCCTCGTCCTGGTACAGGAAGTCGTGGCGGTCGAAGGTCACATACTCTACGTCGCCGTGTTCGTCCGTCCGCCGGATGGTGCGCGGCTCATCGCAGTAGGCCAGCATCCACTTGAAGATGGCTTCAAACAGGTCTTGATACATGGCCCGCTTCATCACCCGCTTGCTCTCCAGACGCCCCGCCGCCTGCTGGGCGCTGAACTCCTTGGCCACGGCGCTGGTGGCCGTGGGATCCTTCCGGCCCTGCATACTGTCCGTGATGCCGATGGTCTGTCTGGCCTGCTCGTAGATCTGCGCCATCATGGCCAGATCTGTGTTGATGTCCACCTGTGTGTTAAAGGTCCTGATCATCTCCACCTGCGCCGGGTTCTGCAGTTCCACCCGCACGCCGTCCTTATCGGTGATGAACTGCGCGCCGGGCGGCACGGTGGTGAAGCTGCCGCCGGACAACACCTTCGTGTTCAACTTCGTGCAGAGCTTGTTGAGGCTGTTCTGCTGGTCAAAGATAGCGTCAAGGTCGCTGCTGCCCCAGAACCGCCCCGGCATACTCACGTTTTTGCGGATGACCAGCGGGAACACGTCCGGCTTGTAGTAGGGGATGCGCGTCTGCTCCTGCCGGTAGGCCGCCTCCGTCATGGCCACCGCCGGACCGCCGCCCGGCTGCATCTGCGGCAGCAGCACGCCCGCCTCCAGTTCCACCGGCTGGCCCAGCTCATCCCGCACGGTGCTGACCGCCGGGATCACCGTGCCGCTGCGCAGCACGATGTCCTCCGTCAGCTCCTCGTACTCCATGACTTCGTCCTCGAACTTCTTGGAGCCGCAGTACGCGCACTTCTTTCCGTCGCCCACGGCACCGCAGGTGGTGCAGCGGTGTACCCGCCGGAGCTGATAGTCCTCCAGGTCCTCCAGCACCACGTCGTTCACCCAGCGCAGCCGCCCGATGCCGCCCTTGCCGTTGCGGTAGTAGGCGGTCACCATCGTCACCAGCTGGTCCGTGGTGTCCGCCGACGCGCCAAGCCGCCGGGCGGACGGATCGCTCTCGTTCTCGTCGTTGACGTCCACACCGTAGAATTTCCGGATCTGCCGCTTCGTCTGCGGCGTCTTGAGGAAAAAGAAATCCATGTCCGCCACCTGCGTCATGCCGGCCTGCGGCACGATGCCGTAGGGGTGGACAAGGCTCACCTTCAGGTCGCCCAGCCAGTCCTTGCCGCTGACGCTGTCCAACCAGTCCACCAGCAGGCCGTAGCCGCCCTGCACCGGGCTCAGTCTCTCGCCCTCGTCGTTCATGCGCTCCGAGGGCAGCCGGTCCATCACATCCCGCAGCATGGCCTCGATCACGTCCGCCAGCCACTCGTCCTCCTCCCGCACCGCCGTCACCTTCGGCGAAGGGATGGTGCTGTCCACCTGCGTTTCGATGATCTCAAAGCTCACGTTCCGCACATGGCTGGCAAGGCCCTCCTTGGCCTTGGTGCCGTCCGGGGCGTAGATGGTGTGCCCGCCCTCGTACTGCTGCTCCCGCCGGAGCATCCTCTCGCGCTCCCCGGCGATGGCGTTCTCCGCCAGCGCCAGACGCTCCTGCCACACCTGCAGCTTCTCCTGGTCCTTCCTGTTCATGGCTTCCTCCTGTCAAAATTCCCGGCCCCCGCCGGTCAGCATCGTTTCGTAGTCCGCGCCCTCGTCCTCGGCCGCGCCGTCCATTTTGTCCAGCAACCGGCTCAGCAGCTCCGCGCCCTTGTACAGGCCCTTCTCGTTCTGCTCCCAGGTACCGTCCGGCTCGTAGGTCTTGGTGTCGCTGTTCCACACCATGTGCGGGGTGCCGCCCTTGCATTTCTGCATCATCTCGTACACCTCCACCGCCAGTGAGTGCCGCGTGATGCCCAGCTCGTCGAACTTTGCCTTCAAGAGCTCGTTCCGGTAGGCCCGCACGTCCGGATCCTTCATCAACCGGCTGGCCGTGTTGGCCGCGCTCTTTGCGCTGTACCCGGCCCGGATAGCGGCCCTCGTGCCGTTCATGTCCACCAGCCACTCCCGCACGAAGCGCCGCTGCTTCTCGCTCAGTTGTCTCTGCCCTTTTTCAGCCACGGTGCCCGCCTCCTTCCCGCCGGTGAATACTCTCCGTTTTATCCATTGTGCAACACTTCAACGTGCAGTTATCACGGAAATGCGGAAAAACGCAAAAAGCCCGGAGGCCGTGCAAAATCACAGCTTCCGGGCAATTCATTCAGTTAAAGCGTGTCAGTTATCCCAGAAAACGAGCCGTTTACCAGCTCTCGTAAAAGGCCTTCCTCATGTCGTACAGCACACTCTCCGTGATGGCGTGGTCCAGCGAGATGGACGTCACGCTTTTCCGGGTGGTCATCAGCTCAAAAAGAGCATGGCTGTACGCACCTCCGACCATGTCGCAGGTGTACTTGACCTTCTCCTGTATCCACTTTGGCTGCTCCGAGAGCGTCAGACAGGTGTAGCGGATGAAGCCCTGCTTCTCCTCCGGCATCTTCACCCCACGCAGCTTCTTAAAGCCCATCGCCGTCACCTCCCTCCACCGGCTCCCCGGCATAGGCGATAGCCATCTCCTTGCTGCCGCCCACCTTCCGGGCGGGATCACGCTGAGCCGGTATGTAGCGCACGAAGTTCACTCCTGCCTCCGGATCGTACCGCGTCCCCGGCAGGGCCGAGGCCCCGGCCGGCACCCGCAGCGGCGCGGGTGACCAGGTGTACAAATGCTCCACCTTTGGCTTGGCCATGTTCCGGCTGACGCTGTACTTCTTCTCATCCGCCACGCCGCGTGCCTGCAGGATGAGATACCGTGCCAGCGGATAAAAGTCTTTCTGCCGCCGGAGGATCTGCACGTCCACCGCGCCGTTGCCCCACACATCGTCCAGTTTCTCGCCGTACAGCCAGAACACGCCGTCCTCCAGCCGCAGGCCGTGGCCGGAGATGACCACATGGACGTGGACGCGCACCAGCTCCCCGGTCTCGCCGTCCATCTCACTGGGCACGATCACCCATTTCAGCACCTTGCCGTGCTTCTTCATCCGGTAGGCCACACGGTCCGCGAACTTCCGCGCCTCCTTCTTGGCCCCTGCCAGCGTGCCGCCGCAGGCGGTCAGCGCCTCGTCGGTGAAGGACAGCGTCAGATACCCGTCGCCGTTGGCATAGTTGCAGTTCAGCGTCCGGGCCAGAGCGAGGACAGCCTGCTGGCGGTTGTTCTCCTGCTTCTTCTCCCCGGCGCTGCCCTTTACCCGCGCGCCCCGCCGGGAGGGCCTGCGCCCTACATAGGTCTTGCGGCGCTCCACCACAGAGCCGCTGGTGATCTTGGTGATCATGTACATTCCCTCCTGTCGTCCCATGTTCCTGTCCTCCCTTTCCCGCGATAAAATAGCATAGGTCGCGCCCGCACCTGCACGAGCCACCTGTTCATTTCTCCCTCGGCGATAAGGCCGCCTGCCCGCCTCTCCCGGAGGAGCCGTCACGCCGTGCCGTTCCTCCGCTGCAAGCGGCCTTTGCCGCCAAACATAGCCTTTTAACAAGTCCACAGATACGCGCCTGCGCGTATCTATAATATAAGGAAGCCCTCCGGGCCCTCATATCGCCGCCCCAACCGGCCTACGTCCGTACCCCACGCATGAGCGCAGGCCTTCGGCCGTCCGGGGCGGCTATATCAAAGTCCGCCGATGTCATCGCCCAGCCCCTTCCGGGGCTGGGCTTTTCCTGTTTACGTCTGTTCCTCCACCGCCCGCTGGGCCTCCGCCGCCATGCCCGCGAAGGCCGCACAGAGCGCCGCCGCGTTGGCGTTGATGGCGCCCAGCTCAATGAGGGCCTCGTCCTCGTTGCCGTCCTTGATGGCGTCCCACAGCTCGCCGTGCAGCTTCTCCAGCGCCTTGGCGTCCCGCTTTGTCTCCTCGATCCGCTGGCGCAGGACCGCCCATGCCTCATAAAAGCTGGCGTAGGCCCGGCCCATCTTGATCCGGCTCTGGCTCTGGGCCTCGGTCACCGTCTGGCTGACCAGCAGCGCCACATTCACGTCCGCCATGTCTTACGCCTCCTTTCCCGCCGGGGCTTCCGGCACGCCCTCCAGCTCCACCGCCACCGGCTCGCCGCCTACGCGCAGCCCGCCGGTCATCAGCAGCTCCACACGCAGCCGCATTTCCGTGAAGCGGCAGCGCTCCACCGTCACCGGTGCCTCGCCGTACCCGGCGTCCACCGCGCTCCGCAGCAGGTCAAACAGTGTCTCCACCGTCACCACCTTGTTGGCCTTCTCCGCCGGCGCGGAGGTGCTTGTCGTCATCACCGCCATACTTTCCTCCTTCTGCTCCAGCGTCTGTGCCGGAGTTGTTGTTTTTTCTGCCTCGGCCGCCGCGCGGGCCCTGTTGTACTTCGGCCGCATGAGCCCCTGCCGGCGCCGCCATTCGGCGAGGCGCTTCTCCGGCACGCCCAGCTTCCGGGCCATCTCCTCGTCGGCGAGGCCTGCCTCAAACATCTGCCGCGCTGCCGCGGCATCGAAGCTGAGGGGCCGCCCGCCGCCGTGGCTCCTGGGCTTCAGCATCAGTGCCCCGGCCTCCTCCAGCACCTCCCGGATCTCCCGCGGCGTCACCGCGTTCAGCTCCGCCAGTATGCCGATCTGCCGCTTAGGATCGCGGGCCGTGCGGTAGCTGCTCACGATCTCGCTCTCCGACATCTGCAGGTGTCTCACCGCCCCCCCTCCTTCGTTTTTCATTTGCCCATCTCCTCCTTCAGCCAGTTTTCTATGCTATGTATCGTGTCCGGCAGGGCGGTCTCCGCGCCCTGCGCCTTGGCGTAGCCGTCAAAGCGGAAGTCGAACAGCCGCGCCGCCAGCTCCCGGTCCGACATCCGCCGGAGGACGTCGCCTCTTGTGGCCGGCACTACCACCAGTCCCACCCCGCCGCAGCGCGGGCAGCCCTGTGGCGTCACGCCCCGGCACGTCGGACAATACACCGTCTTCCTGTACAGCTCCTCGCGGTACTTCTTCATTCCAGCACCACCTCCACCTCGTATTCCTTCAGCATCTGCCGAATGTCCGCCCATGTGATGTAGCCATCGGCCACGCACCCGGCGGCGTGGTTCAGTTCATTGGCCAGCTGCTGCACATCGTCCATAGGTGCGCTGCGCTTGTCGATGAGAACGTAGAGCATCAGCTCAATGCCCCGGTGCAGGCCCTCCGTGACGCCCCGGTCATAGGCAGCATCCACGTCTTTCTGCGTCCGCGGCACCCGCCGCGGGTTCACCCTATTGCCCATCCCGGTACTCCATCACGCTGCGGGATTTGTCCTCCGCCAGCTTCTTTTCCACAAAGGCGATAGTCTCCCGCAGAATAGCGCAGCCGTGGATCCCGCAGTTATGCTCTCGCCCACAGCCCAGGCAGGCGAGGCTCCCGGTCTGCACCCGCAGCCGCCGCAGGCTGGCGATCAGTTCCTTATCCGTCATGCTCTGTTCCCTCCGGTCTCTCCACCATCGGCCGCCACCATTTCACGGTCACGTCCTCCGTCTGTGGGTAGTCGTCCAGCTCCCAGCCATCATAGAACGTGGCGAACACCACGGCGTTGCACAGGGTGATGTTCCCAGCCTTGCCGCTGGCCACCGCCAGCACCGGCACACCGTACTCCGGCTGCCGCACCCCGGCGTCCAGCCACTTCTGCTTCTCCTGCAGCACCGCGATCTCCTCGGCGTACCGGGCGCACCGGTCCGTCAGCTCCTCGATCTTATACGACGCCTCGATGCACAGGTCGTAGATCTCCACGGTGGCTTTTCGCGTGTCTCGCGGCAGCTCCCGCAGCCTTTCCACCAGCTCAGTCGTCTTGCTCATCGCAGAACACCTCCTCCAGCAGCCTGTCCAGCGCCTCCTCGCTCTTTTTGGTCAGACGCCGCTGCCGCCAGCGGTCCTCCACCGCCAGCGCACCGGCCGCCAGCCACAGCAGCGACGCCGCGCCGCATACGATACTAAAGAAATCCATTTCGCACATTCCTCCTGTTTTTATTTTTCGGAGCGTTTCCACTCCGCTTCCAACTGCTTCCGCGCCTCCGGATCCGCCCGGCGCCAGTCCTCCCACATATCCTTTGTCCAGTGCCGCCGGTCCGCACTGCCGGACTCGGAGGTATACCGCTGTTGGGTGCGGGCCGTGTGGGCGATGGCCGCCGCCATCACCAGGTCGTCGTGCTCTCCCGCCGCCGCCTGCGGCTTACGGTTCTCGTCGTACACGAAGGTGATCATCTCCCCCAGTGTCCACGCCGACACCACCAGCCCCGGCTCCTCGTCCATCACCGTGTGCAGCGTAGCCAGCATCTGAGGCCGCGTTTTGGGGGACGTCACCCATCCTTGAGACTTGACCATCACATTCTTAAAGGTGTCGAAGCGCTCCCGCTGGTAGAGCTTCGGGTAGTGCCATTCCTCCAGCTTGTTCTCCGGGTAGGTGGAGAAGTTGACCTCCACCGCCGCCAGCGCATCGTTGTAGTACCGGCCCAGGCAGTAGATCTGCCGGGCATACTGTATCTCGGACAGCGGCATCTGCAGCTCCGCTACCTGCGCCCCGGTGCGGTTGTCCAACACGAAGGCCGTGAAGCGGTCGCTGCCCTCTCCGGCTGTGTCGCCGCCCAGCACATAGGGCACGCCCCTCTCCGGCGCCTTCCAGATACGCACCGCCCCGGCCTCGCCGGGCTCATACCGCCAGTTCCGCGGCGCGTCCCCCGGCTCCGCCGGCTCGTCGAAAACGAACCAGCCCACGGATGTGGGCGCCGGTGCGTGCATCCGCTGTCGGCCCAGCGCCGCGTTGTCGAAGTAGCCCTCGCCACTGAGCAGGAATGCCTCGTCCGGCGTGTTGGGGTACTCCTGCCGGAACATAGCCGCGTCGTTGCCGCAGTTGGCCTTGATGCACCAGCGGCGCCACATGAGCTGCTCATCGTCCAGCCCGAAGTCCCGCCGGAGGCCTTCCTCCTCCTCGTCCCACACGGTGCCCTCCGGCACGCTCTTTCGGTACCCCGGCTCCAGGTACCATGGCAGGAATACCGGCGTCCATGCGTTGACGCCGGCCACCGCGTCGTCCCACAGTGTCTTGAAGTGGTCGTAGCCGTTGGCGGTGGACTCGATGACCACCATCGTGTCCGGCTCATCCGGCACCGCCTGCATGATGCCCAGCAGCAGCTCATCCTTGTTCTTGGGCCAGAAGGCGTACTCGGAGATATGTACATTGGTCAGCGTGTCGCTTCGGCCCACGCCGCCCTTGCCCGCCGTCTGGCAGCGGATAGAGCTCCGCAGGCCCGGCCGGCGGCGCTTCTCCTTCTCGTCCTTGGTGGGGTTCTCGAACACCAGCTCCTTGGCGTTGGAGTTCTTCCGCATAGGCTGCGCGCCGGGCGGAAGGCTGTCGTAGAACAGCTTGTTCATCTTGAACAGGTTGGCCGTGGCCGTGTTTTCGTGGGCCACGATCAGCGTCTTTACGTTGGGGCGCGTCACCGTATCCTGGAACATCAGCCCCTCCGTCACTGTGGAGATACCCTCCTGCCGTCCTTTGAGGACGATCAGACGGACGGGCTTCCCCTGTGCCGCCTGCCGGCGGATGACGCCGTACAGGTTATTCTGCGCGTCGTTGAAGCGCAGGCGCGCCATCGTCTGTTTTTTTGTGCGTATCCACAAGAGGTTTTCGCAGTATTCCTTCGGGTTCCGCAGGTTCACACCCTCGCCTCCTCTCCTCAAAGCCGCCGCCCGGTCATCGGGCAGCCGCTTTCAAAAGAGGGCGGTGCGGGGCGGCTCACGCCAGCCCCGCCGCTTTTCTCTTTGTCATGACCTTGCGATACAGCCGCTGGGCTGTCCGGTCGTCCGTTACGATGTCGCCCCGCAGGTAGTAGGTACAGCCGTCCGGAGACTCCGCCTTTCGCGTATGGTCCGTCTTGCCGGCGTAGTCGCATTTGTATCCGGCCCGGCCGGAGCGCCACACGCAGCTTCCGCAGTGTTCCGCCATATCACGCGCCCACCTTCCGCACCTGGTCAGCCAGTGCCAGCAGTGCCCGCCGCAGCTTCTCCTGCTGACTGTCCGGCAGCGCCTGCAGCAGCGCGGCCAGCGTGTTCACGTTTTCCACCGTCTGATCGAACACCACCTTGAACTTGGTCATGTCCTCGTTGCTGGCGGCAGCGGCCAGCTTGTGAGCGGCCTCCGCCTCGGCTTTGTAGCCCTTGGCGGCATCCAGCGCGCTGTCGCGTTCACGTTCGGCATCCTGAAGCGCTGCCTCGGCGGTCTCCTTCCTGTCCTCGGCCGCCGCGGCAGCGCCGCGGGCCTGCTCCAGTGCCTTTTCCAGCTCCGCCACCCGCCTGGCAGCTGCTGCCTCGGCCTCCTGCCGGGCGGCGGCCAGCTGCTCCTCCGTGGCGTCCTTCTGCTCGATGGCCACCTCCGTGGGGCGGTTCTTCAGCGCCTCCAGCTCTCCCTGCAAGGCCTCCACATGGTCCCGTGCCTCCTTTGCGGCCTCACGGGCGGCGTACAGGTCCGCCTTGGCCTGCTCCGCCTCCTGGCGGGCAGCGTTGCGCTCCGCCACGGCCTTCTCCAGCTCCTTCACCGTCATCTCCGCGGCGGTCTTTTCCGCGCCGTCCACCGCGTGTGTCTCACCGGCGAAGCTGTCGCGCTCATTTTCCGGCAAGGCCAGCAGTACCAACGCTTTCCGCACGCCCAAATCCGCAACGGTTGCGGATTTGCCGTACTCTTTCCACAGCCGGATATACTGCTGCGCGCTGCGCTCAGAGAACTCCACCTTTTTCTCCAGCCACGGCAGCCACTCCCCGTGGGAGAGCTGCGCCTTGGCCTCCACCAGCCGCTTGCCGATCTCCAGAATGGCCATGCCGGCCTGCTGCTTGTAGAAGTTGATCTCCTCCGTGATGACGTCGATGTCGCGCTCCTCGAAGGCCTCGCTCATATCATCCTCGCTGAACATCTTGCTCAGTTCCTCGCCCTCAGAATACCCCTCCGGCGTGGTGTCTACCATGTCATACATACTCATGCCGCGTTCCTCCTCGCTCTCTTTTTCGGCAGCTTCGGTCTGCCGTCCTCATCTCGTTTGCTGCCGGCCTTCAGCCATTTCAGCCATGGATCCAGCACCCCGGCGTACAGCTTTCTGGCGCTCTCCCGGTCCGGGTTGTCGGCGCAGCCCTCCAGCTCGTTCCGGTAGCCGTGTACCTGCACGACTGTGTTGCCGTTCATTTCGATGGTCGCCAGCGGCGTGTGGGGCCTGTCACGCCGGCGCAGGAACAGGATGGTTGTCGCTCCCGTCATGTGCCGGTCAGCGTAACCGCCTACGCAGTGCTTCAGCGCCTTGCCCTCCTCCACGATCTCGTCGGCGCTGACGGGGGCGCGGATGAGGAAGTCGTCCGTCCAGAACAGATACTTCTCAGACAGGCCGTGCAGCCGCTTCCTGTAGGCCTCCATGGCGGCCTTCTCAGCTTCCTTGGCCTGTGCCTGCCGGCGCTGCCGCTGTATGGCGCTCCATGCCGCCGTCACCCGGTCGTGCTTTTCCACAAGGTCCCGCGGCATGAGGATCAGCGGGTTCTCCATGTCCATCCCGCAGTGCTCCGCCGCGTCCAGATAGTCCTTGTACAGCTGCAGCACCCCTCTCCTGGTGCCGGAGCCGGGCCTGCCGCCTTCCTGCAGCGCTACCCGGTTCTTTTCCAGATAGGCCGTCAGCTTCTCCGCCGTGATGTCCAGCCGCTTCAGCAGGCGCACGGCGTAGTTCTCCTCGCCGCGGCCGATAGTGGCATCAGCGAGCCACGCCGCGGTTTCTATGGTCATTTTCAGCGGCGTATCCCTGTGCCGGATATACAGCCGCAGCGCCCGCAGCGGCTCCCTCGAAAAACACGCCGCCATTGCCTCCTTGGGCGTGCATTTCATAAAGTTCCTGGGCTTGTCCGCGTCCCACCTGATGATGTCGGCGTTCCGCACGCCGCGCCCCACAAGGTCCTTCACCGCGTCCTCCAGCCCCAGCTTCACCAGCATTTCGATCTGCCTGGGATAAAAGCAGCACGCCGTCAGCAGTTCGATAAAATCGTCCGATGGCAAGTGTATCTTTCCGATACCGCACCAGCGCATAAAGCCCTTGTCCAGCTCCAGCAGTCCGATCACGTCATACCCGGCGCCCAGCTCGGCGCAGTAGGTGTAGGGCGAATGTACTTTCCACAGCCCGCCCTTGCGCCCGTTGCTCTTGCCGGGCGCGGTCTGGCGCCGGTAACTCATGGGTGTGCCGCCGCTGCACCACCACGGCCGCGTGGCCTGCTCCACCATGCCCGGCGTGAAGCGGTACACACCCAGCAGCTTCATCTCCGGCAGCTCCGTCAGCACCGGCTCACCGTTCATACCGACGCGGCTGTAGTTCTTGTCACAGTCCCACGCCGTGGCCCACAGGGCGCCCCGCCACTGCCGCAGGATGACCGCCCGCCGGAAGCTCCACAGGTTGGCCCGCCCGCCGGAGTACCGCAGCTCCTTCACCGTGACCTCCGCGCCGCAGTAGGGGCACCTGCAGCGCCTTTTCACCGTGGGCGAATGGTCCCAGCCGTTCCGGGGCTCCGGCGTGTGCGGCGCGTGCAGGACGCGCAGCTCGTCGGCGTTGTCCGTGTCCGGCTTGACGAAGGTATGCCGCCGGCAGCAGGTAGTCCACATCTCGCCCTTGCCGCAGCGCTTGAACAGGAAGTGCCGGAACAGTCCGTTTACCGCCTCCATCTCCTGCGCTGTGGGCTTCGGGGCCAGTCGCTCCAGCGCGGAGGCCCTCTCCTTTTCGTCCATCATGGCGCTCACCAAAAGTCCGCCAGATCCAGCACCACAGCCTTGCGCTCCTGCGGTGCCGCCGGGACTACGTCATGCTCGCACATGGCAATGGTCAGCTTCATGGTCACCACGCAGCCGGGGAAGAAGAACGCCGCCGCCCGCTTGTAGGCCTCAAGGTCGCTCAGGCTGCCGCCCACGCCCTTCAGCACGGTCTTGACGCAATCCTCCACGCTGCCGCCCTGTACCACTGCCTGGGCGAACTCCGCGTCCTGCCGGCAGAAGTCCTCCAGCGCCGCCACCACCGGCTTGAACACGACGGCCTCTCGCTGGCCCGTCGGCGCCTTGGCGCCGCGCAGCTTCTCCAGCGCCCTGTCCAAATACTCGTTCATCGCACAGTTCCTCCTGTTTGTCTGTTTGTCTCTCGCCCGGCCCCTCAGTGTCCGGCATATAGCCGCCGGAAGTAGTCCTTTCTGGCGGCGGCCTTCCGCTGCTCCTCTATGCGGATGATGCTGATGCAGTCATCGCACAGCGGGCCGGAGCCGTGAAAGATCTTGCCGCACCGCTGGCACACGTTCCGCACCACAGGCAGCTTCTCCCGCAGCTCGCACCGGGCGGCCACCTTGGCCCACGGCACACCCCACAGGTGCGCCGCCTCCACCGTGGCCAGCTCCCAGTTGGGGGCGATCACCGGCACGTCGTAGTGGCCCTCGCACTGTACCCACCACAGGAAGTCGGCCTTCTTGCCCTTTCCCTCTGCCATGCTCACCGTCCCCTTCCGCACAGCCGGGCCTTTTCGGCCTTTGCGCTGTACTCGTTGATCTTGTGCCGCTGGTAGCGGTCTATCTCCTTCTCCCGCCGGTAGGCGGCCAGTTTTACCCGTTCCTCGGCCCTGGCGGCCTCCACCTCGGCGTACTTCCCGCAGCGGTAGCTCCCGTCCTCGTTCCGGCCGTGGCAGCCGATGTATCGCTCGGCGCAGTTCAGACAGGGCTTCAGCTCGGCGTTTCTCCCTGTCTTAGGTCGGTTTTCCATGTCACCAGCTCCCTTCTGGCGCCGGCAGCGGCGGCATCCTCATGTGACATGAGGATGTCCACCACATAGCCGTACACACCGGTATCCAGCGCCCTGTAGGTCTTTTCGCCTATGGTCACGGTGCTGCCCAGCGGAATGATGTCCGGATCCACCGCTACAGCATCGCCAAGGTGTACCCACTCTCCGCTGGCGGTCAGTACAAGGTCGCCGCAGCGGTTGAGGTGGCTGTACGGCGTGCAGCAGGCGCAGTAGCCCGTCACCGTGAACACGCCGGTGCTTTCCGTGACCTCCGGCTCCAGCAGGACCGCCATCTCCTGCGGCTCCTGCGCGGTGCCCTCCGGCGCCGGTCTGCTGCTTAGCAGCCAGATCAGCTCCACCGCCAGCAGCACCGTCAGCACGGCGGCCACCGCCCACAGGGCGTTCCGCAGCCGCCGGATGCGGCAGGCGTGGCTGTAGGCCCGCGCCCGCCGGTTCCGTTCCATCCGCGTCGCTGTCACCGGCCCAGCGCCTCCACGCATTTCAGCACCGTTCCGGCCAGCCACGCCGCGCCGATATAGGCGCATATCCATCCGAAGGCGCTCATACCGTCAGCCTCCCCATCGTGTCCTCCGACCAGGTCTCGATGCGGTCCGTGTCCCGTACCTGCACCTGGTAGGCCCACGTGCCGTTCCGTTTCGTGGCCCGGAGCACCGTGCCTATGGGCGGATGCCCGCCGTTTCTCTCCGCAGCCGCCGGGGTGAGGCACACCGCCTGCTCCCCTTCGGCGAACTTGGCGCCGCGGCTCTTTCTCTTGTTCATGCTCTGCTCCTTTCGTATCCCCGGCTTGCGCCGGGGGATGGCCTTTTCGATCAGTCCTGCGCCGGCTCCGCCGTCTTGGCCTTGATGTCGATGCGAAAGCCGGGGGCCACGCCACGCGAACCGCTGGCATCGTTGGCGTCCGCGGTGCCCGACGCGTACACATAGCAGAAACTGCTGCTGGTGCCGGCACTCGGCGAGCGCAGCCAGGCATACCACAGGTACGCTTTCCGGTTGGCCTGACTCTCAGAGAAGAACGGCAGGGGCTTGTCCGGCATGTCGTCCCGCTGCATCCAGTCCGGCGCGTCCTTGCCGAACACCTCCACCGCGGACAGGGGCCACAGCTTGTCCGTGCAGGTGTACACCTCGCCGTCCACCGTCTGGGTGATGGTGCGCTCCACCAACAGTGCCGCCAGCTCGTCCGGCAGCAGGGGCAGGAGCTCCTCGTTGAGGCGTTCTCTGGCGTCGCTCTCCGGGTAGTTCACATAGTCGGTGTTCCACCAGCGGCGGCCGTCGTACATGGCCATGTCCCGCACGCCCTTAAAAAGGCAGCCGGTAAGGACGCCGTCGGCGATGTCCGCCACCACAAAGGCGGCATCTTTGCCGTTCTTGAGTTGGAAAGCGACCTCGTCGCCCACGCGCAGCGCCGCCAGCTTCTCCGGGCGGGCAAAGTCCTCCGCGCTCCAAATGGCCAGTGTTTCGTGTTTCATGTTGTTTTCCTCCTGTTGTTGATTATTTGTTCCCGGCCTCCGCCGGGTAGAAATTCGCACGTCCGGCAAAAAAGGTGTTCAACACCGTGACCTGGATGGCCGTCGCCAGCTGGCCCCGCCGGGCTTCGTCCAGCGTGTCCACGTCGGTCTCCACGCCGTTCACCTTCACATAGGCCTTCACCGTGATGGGCGGCCGTTCCCGTTTTGCCATGCTGTCACTCCCCTTTCCTGCCATCCTATGCCCCGCCGGGATTGTCCTATGGCTTCTTGCCAGTCTTTCGTAAATGTGATATACTCACCCTGAAAGGTGGGATTATCTATGAAGCGAGAAACTCATTCTCAAATTCCGGACGAATTATCCTATGCGGTGTCTTACGACGAACCCGGTTCTTGTCCTCTCTGTCATTTCGCAATTAAACCAGATTACATCGAAGGCGAATGGTACCGGGATGACAAGTCTCACAGACATCTCGCCATCTTCTATACCTGTCCTCACTGTTTCCGTCCCTTTGTTGCCCACTTTACCGATGACAGCCCCATGAACAACTGTATGTCTCCCGTTCTCGATTACTGTGGGCCCGAGTTATATTCCGCGCAGCAGTTCGAAGCCAACATTGCGGGCTTGTCGCCCCAGTTCGTAAAGGTCTACAACCAAGCCCTTGAGGCAGAGAGCCGGCAGCTCGACGAAATCGCCGGTATTGGTTATCGGAAGGCTCTGGAATTCCTGGTTAAAGACTATTGCAAGCACACGCATCCCGAAAAAGGCACCGAAATTGAGCGTCTCCCTCTGGGAAAATGCATCTCTGACTATATCGAAAACCGATCCATAACCACACTTGCCAGCCGCGCCGTTTGGATCGGCAACGATGAAACGCATTACACTCGAAAGCACGAGGATCGTGATACAGCAGATATGAAAAGATTTATTCAAGCCATGGTGCATTACATTGGAATGGAACTCGTCGTCGAGGACGCCGCTTCTATGGATCCAGCGCATTGACCAGTGATTAGCCACGCTGGTGCGGTATGCTAAAATGAAAGGAGATTGAATAATATGATTACTTCTCGCCGTCTGCCCCATCGCAGGCAGTCTGACAAGGGACGAAACTGCGGCGCAGCTTGCCTTGCCATGTTGCTTGAGCATTACAAAATTCGGCCAAGCAATCTGAAAGAAATCACGTCTCAAGTCTCTGCCCCAGATAAAAACGGGCAGCCAATGTGCTATAACATCCTTATCGCCCGATATGCACAGAAACGCGGCCTATATTGCTCTGTCGTTTCCGTGAGAGACCCGCGAACCTTTATCCCTTTTTGTCTCGAACAGGGGCTTGAGCTGTTCGTGAATTACCATCCGGCCCCCAATACCACTTCGGCCCATTACGCTTTTGTGTCCTATGTGGCCGAAGATAAAGTGTACCTAAACGATCCTCAGTTCGACGCTCCATTAGGTGTCAATTACGAGATTTCCATGGATACGCTATGCCAAGGATTGCAGAAGTGCAGCTCCGAAGACGATCTGGCCGTATCCAACACAATTCTCGTATTCGCAAAAGAGGGCTCCGATGTCCCCGTGAGATACATCCCCGATGGCGATAATCGTTTTCCCTTTTTTGAGTGCATCGGCGACAGGGCCATCTGTGTTTTAGCCCCATTTACCGGCCAATGGATCGAAGTCAGCAAGATCCTTTCGGCCCCCACGCCGTGATATACCGGCTTAAATGGGAGGTGCTTCAGCTTGAAGAAACTGCTCGTAGCGCTCTTTGCGCTGCTTCTCTGCTGCACGGTGGCTCTCGCTCATCCCGGAGGAACCGATGCCGCCGGCGGCCATTACGACCGTTCTACCGGCGAATACCATTACCACCACGGCCACAAGGCCCACCAGCATTACAACGGGCAGTGCCCATACAACTTCGATGACCGCACCGGTGCTGACAGCCGGCCCTCTGGCGGCAGCGACTCCGGCTCCGTTGAAATGCCTGTGCTGCGGAATGACTCTGATACCGCCGAACCGGTCAAGGCTTCCACCTCGACATGGGACGACCTCGTGTCGCTCATTACGAGCACCAAGTTTTGGCTTGGCATCGCGGAGACTGTCATCGCCTTTGCGATCCCGGTCGCCATCTACGAGTGGGCCATGCGTTCCCGGAAGAAAAAGAAATAGTCCCCTGCCGACCGCGTCCCTCCGGGCGCGGTCTTATTTGCGCCCTTCTTCACGCAAACTCGCATAAATGCGAGTTTTCAACTAAAAAAAATCGCTGCCGCTTCTGAGCCGGTCAAATCCAGCCGCCGTGCCATGCGCTGCGCTTGGCTGACGGTTATTTTACCGCCGCCGGAGCTGAACTTGCGATATGCCGTGGCCTTGTTGACGCCCATCTCGACGGCCATTTCCTCGACCGTGATTTTCTTGTCATCCATAATTCGCTTTAGTTCCTGCATATTCACCGCCATGTTGTCGCCTCCTTTCTCGCATTATTGCGAGTTTCTATGTTCTTTATATCACATCGACACCTTCCTGTCAACACAAAAATTTCATTTATGCGATTTTTTCTATTGCATTTTTGCGACTTTTATGGTATGTATAGTGCCGAGGTGATTTTATGACTGTTGGAGCCAGACTCCGTGCCCGCCGGAAGCAACTCGGCTTTTCTGCCGAATATATTGCCGAAAGACTTGGGTGCTCCCCCGCGACTGTATACCGTTGGGAAAATGGCGATATTGAAAAAATGCCCATCGACTCTATCGTTCCTGTAGCTGCCGTTCTCGGTGTTACTCCTGCTTACCTTTTGGGCTGGGAGGACGAAAAAACCGCCGCCCTGGCCGGCGACGGTCTTTCCCCTCTGGATGTCAAGCTGATCGAGCTGCTGCGCTGTCTGACCGATGATCAGAAGCGTCTGCTGCTGGCTCAGATAGAGACACTATTAAGCCAACGAGGATGAGGACCTTCTCGTCCTCTGTCAGTAGTTGGAACCTTTCCAGTATTCTGTCTTCTAAACTCATTTCTCTCCCCTTTACGTCCGGCTTCCTGCTCCCTTCTGTCTCCATTATGCCGCCGGCACAGCGGAAAAGTCAATGAGCTATCCTGACAATTTCTGCTCTATTTTAACAATTCGCGTTTTTCTCGATTTTTTCCTACCTATATTCGGGTAAAAATTTGTCCAATTTGGGGAATTGCTACCCAATATGGGTAATTTATGTAAGGAGGAGCACTATGTCCGTTATTGACGAGTTATCCCCATACATCCGCGCATACCCCAAAGCGTTCCGCATGGCGCGGGCCCGCCGCGGCCTCACCAACGAGGAATTGTCCGAGCGCTCCGGCGTTCCCTACTCCACCGTCCGCAACGCCCAAAGCGGCAACGGCGGCGTTACCATCGTGCAGGCGGCAGCGCTGGCCCGCGTCCTGGACCTGTCCATTGACGAGATGTTCGGCGCGGTCAAGCCGGAGGCGGAGCGTCAGCGTGCAGAGCTGGAGCAGCGTATCCGTGCCCTTGAGCTGGAACTGGCAGAGCGCAATGGCGAGATCCGCAGCCTGCGTGACGGCAGCGGCGCCCTCCGTTCCGAGCTGGACTGGCGCACCTATGCGCTCATCACCGTCTGTTCGCTTCTTTCCGTTGCCATAGTCGGGTACCTTATCTGGGACTTCCGGCTGCCGAACGCAGGCCTCATCATCGGTGGCAATATGTCGCTTGCCGCGTGGCTGGTCCTGCTGCTGGTCATCGCAGCCGCCTACGTCATGGGCCGCTGTCTGCTTCGTATGTCCTCCCGGTATACGAAGCGATCCCACACCGTTTTTATCGATCACGAGCCGGGAGGTGACGAGCATGACTGATTTGAAAATCGCCGCGGCCTATATCCGCGTTTCCACCGATGATCAGGTGGAGCTCTCCCCCGCCTCCCAGCTGGTGGAGATACGCAAGTGGGGTGCGGCCAACGGATACCTTGTCCCGGACGAGTTCGTTTTCGTGGACGAGGCGAAGTCCGGGCGCAAGGTCACCGGGCGCGACGAGTTCCGCCGGCTCATTGCCACCGCCAAGACCAAACCCAAGCCCTTTGACGCCATCCTCCTGTGGAAGTTCTCCCGCTTCGCACGCAACCGTGACGACGCGGTGTACTATAAGTCCATTCTCCGCAAGCAGCTGAAGATCGAGGTCATCTCCATCAAGGAGCCCATCGAGGACGGCAAAATGGGCGTCATCATGGAGTCCATGATCGAGGCCATGGATGAGTATTACTCCATCAACCTGGCCGAGGACGTTAAGCGCGGCATGGAGGAAAAGCACCGCCGCGGCGAGCTGCAGGCCACGCCGTCCTTCGGGTACACCGTCCTCGACAATGTGTTGGTCCCTGTGCCAGAGGAGGCCGTATATGTGCAGGAGATATTCTCCCGCTTCGTTTCCGGTGAGGGTTTTTACACCATCGCAAGGTGGCTCAACTCCATGGGCGTCAAGACGCACCGCGGCAGCACCTTCGAGAACCGGACCGTTGAATACATCCTCCGTAATCCGGTGTACATAGGCAAGCTGCGATGGAACCCCGCCGGCCGTAGCCGCCGGGACTACGCGGATCCGAATATCATCGTGACCGACGGCAAGCATGAGCCCCTTGTCTCTGAGGAAACATTCCAGCAGGCGCAGACGCGCATCGCGCAGCTGAAGGCCGCCATGCCCTACAAGGCTCGGCCCCTCGGCAGCAACAAGGACTGGGTCAGCGGCCTGGTCCGCTGCGCTTCCTGCGGTTCCACGCTTATCTTTGCCAAGCCCCATTATTGGAAGTGTAACAACTATGTGCGTGGCCGCTGCCGCGCCTCCCAGCACATTTCCTCCGATCTGCTGAAAAAAGCCATCCTCGACCGGCTCCACATGGACGCCGCGGCATCCGCCCCTCTGAGCTACGATGTGCTGCGCGTCAATGGGCGTGACGGTGATACCACCGCCGCCCTCCGGACGCAGCGTGCATCGCTGGAGCGCCGTCTGGAGCGCCTTCGTGAGGCCTTCCTCGCCGGCGTCGATACCGTGGAGGAATACCGGCAGCTGAAGGAGGACGCGCAGGCGCAGATCCAGCGCATCGACCAGGAGCTTTCCGCAGCCGCCGCAGAGAACCGCCGGGCCGGTGATGTCTCTATCATGCGCTCCGCCATCAGCGACGCCCTGGCAGTCATCGAGAACGAGGACGCCTCGCTGGAGCAGCGCTGCAACGCCGCCCGATCCATCATCGACCGCATCACATGGGACAAGGCGCAGAACCTCCTGACCATCCACTACCGGCTCATGCTGGAATAATTTTTGCCCATAATCGTAGTCTGTTACCATCCGGTGGCCCGGACGGCGAATTGGGCGCTTCTCTGCGCTATCTCAGCCAGCGGTACTCCATGCCCTACGCTGAGTTGAAGGGCCTGCTTACCGACATCGGCACAGAAGAACTGGGACACCTGGAGATGGTGGGGACTA